>Ga0206353_10987184_pt1 | contig 10455 bp, 8 predicted proteins | sample DielMetaTC5am4_FD_146436 | JGI IMG/M metagenome (GOLD analysis project Ga0206353, IMG submission 146436) | Corn rhizosphere microbial communities from Kellogg Biological Station, Michigan, USA - Diel MetaT C5am-4 (Metagenome Metatranscriptome)... | ecosystem: Host-associated > Plants > Roots >...
ACGCTCGCCTCGTCGAGGAACACGTGCGCGCCGCGCAGCCCCTCCGTCGTCATCTCGTACAGGGGGCCGCCCGCGTCGATCCTCGCGCCGAGCTCCGCGAGCGCGTGGATGTGCGGGTCGAGGCGTCGCCGCCCGATCACGTCGCCGCCCGGGGGCGGCATGCTCGCCCGGCCGAAGCGCCCGAGCAGCGGCCCGGCAAGCAGGAACGACGCACGAATCGAGCTGCACAGGCGCGGGTCGGGGTTCGAGCGGGTCACGGCTCCGGCGCAGACGCGCACCTCGTTGCGTCCCGTCCAGGAGGCGTCCGCGCCGAGCTCGCTCAGCAGCTCGAGCATCGTGTCGACGTCGCGGATGCGCGGAACGTTCGCGAGCGTCACCGGCTCCTCGGTGAGCAGGCACGCGGCGAGGATCGGCAGCGCGCCGTTCTTGTTCCCCGCGGCCCTGATGCGGCCGCTGAGTGGACGCGCGCCTTCGATGACGAAGGCGTCCGCAAGCGCGGGAGCGACAGCCATCGCGGGCTATGCTAGCCGCCTCGTGGCGCCGACCCGTCAACAGGCCTGGGAGACGCTCACGACGTACACGAAGAGCGAGTCGCTGCTCCGCCACGCGCTCGCCGTCGAAGCATCGACCGCCGCCTATGCAGGCAGATTCGGCGGCGACGAGGAGCAGTGGCGCGTCGCCGCGCTCCTGCACGACTTCGACTACGAGATGCATCCCACCCTGGACAAGCACCCGCAGGACGGCGCGCCCATCCTCCGCGAGGAGGGTTATCCGGAGGAGATCGTCGAGACCGTGCTCTCGCACGCCGAGCACCTCGGTCTGCCGCGCGACACGCCGCTGAAGAAGGCGCTGTTCGCGTGCGACGAGCTGAGCGGCTTCGTGCACGCGTGCGCGCTCGTGCGGCCGACCGGGCTGGCGGGGCTGGAGCCGAAGTCGGTGCGCAAGAAGCTGAAGCAGCCGTCGTTCGCCGCCGGCGTGCACCGGGAGGACGTCTACAAGGGCGCCGAGGGGCTCGGCGTCGAGCTCGACGAGCACATCCGCACGGTGATCGCGGCGCTGCAGCCGATCGCCGTAGATCTCGGACTACCGGCCTAGCCGCCTGACTTCAGTCAGGCGGCGACGCCGCTCGCGAGGCGCTCCAGGTCATCCTCGCTCGTCCACCAGCCGCAGGAGGCACGGACGAGGCCGCGGCCGGGCAGCTCGCGCACGATCACGCCCTGCTCCTGCAGCGACGCGACGAGCTCCGCCGGATCGCCGTTCGGGCGGAACGAGACGAGCGTCGAGTGCCCCGGCGGCGTCGCGACCTCGACGTGCGGCTCGAGCAGCTCGCGGCAGCGAGCGGCCGTCTCCGCGGCGCGCTCGTACCGCCACTCCGGGTGCACCGCGAGCGCGGCGCGAATCGCCTGCAGCGCAGGCACGCCGATCCAGCCGCCGTCGAAGCGCGCGGCGCCCTCCTTCGCCGTGAACTCGCCGGTGTGCTCGTACGAGTCCTGCGAGAAGTACGAGGGCGTCTTCACGCGCGCGAGGTCCGCGTCGCGGACGTACAGCGCACCCGCCGGATCGGGCGCGCACAGCCACTTCTGCGCGGAGACCGTGTAGAAGTCGATCTCCCCAACGTCGACCTCGATCGCGCCCGCCGACTGCGCGCCGTCGATCAGCACCGGCAGGCCGCTCTCGCGCTTCAGCCGGTGCACGTCGAGACGCCGTCCGGTCGTCCAGAGGACATGCGAGGTGGCGATCAGCCGCGTGCGCGGCGTGATCGCGGCGAGCATCGCGTCCTCGGCCGCCTCGACCATCACCACGCGGGCCCCCGTCGCGAAGAGCGGCCCGGTGAGGCCGAAGTGCTCCTGGTCGGTCGTGATCACCTCGTGCTCCCCGCCGAGACCGAGGCCCATGAGGACGGTCGCGCACCCGCGCGACGTCGACTCGACGAGCGCCATGTACGACGCGCCCACCTGCAACACGCGCGCGAACGCGTCCCGCACCTCGGCGCGCAGCGCGAGCATCGACTCGATGTACTCCGTCCCGCTGCGGCCCTCGGCAAGGTCGCGCTCGAGCGCCTGCTCGTACGCCTCGATCGTCGTGCGGGCGAGCGGGCCGTTCGTGCCGGCGTTCAGGTACGCGTGCCGCTCGAGCACCGGGAACTGCGCGCGCGCCTCCTCGAAGGTCATTCGACCTCGAGTTCTACCGGTGCGTGGTCGGAGAGGAGTCGGCTCCGGAAACGGCGGCGGTCCTCGGGCCAGGCGACGGGCGCGCCCCCGGGCAGCCCGCGCACGAGCACCTGGTCGATGCTGCCCGGCAGCGGCGGCGAGAACCCCGGCAGCCCGGCGCCCCGCAGGTTGAGGTCCCCCGCGACGACCACGCGGGGCTCCCCGGCGGCGAACTCGCCGACGCGGGCGAGCTGCGCCTCGTCGCCCGTGATGTGCGCGTTCGCGACGTAGATGCCCCCGTCGAGCCTGACGCCGTGCACGATCCGCCGCAGGCCGCTCTCGGCGACGACCGTGCAGCGCTCGTCCGAGAGGCGGAAGCGGCGCGCCGTGAGGATCGCATCCGCCTCTCCGGTGAACGCGGAGCGAAAGAGGCCGTGATGCAGCTCGGTCGGCCAGCGGCCGAACGGGATCCGCGGCCGGCGCGCGACCGCCGACACGCGCTGCATCCCGCTCCACCCCTCGAGCCGGCGCAGTGCCCAGACGGGGATCTCCTGAAGGCAGACCACGTCCGGCCGGTCCGCGGTGACGAGCTCGACCATCTCGCGCAGGAACGCCCGCCGCTGCGGCGGGTGCGTGTTCCCGTGGAAGAGGTTCCACGTGCGAACGAGCACGCGGCGTAGCCTACGACCGGATGCGGGTCGTGCTGGCAGATCCCCCGGCGTTCACGCCGCCGTACGACCATGCGCTCGCCGCCGCGCTCGCGCGCGCAGGCGCCGAGGTGGAGCTCGTCACCTCGCACTTCCGCTTCGGGGACGCGCCGAAGCCGGACGGCTACCGCCGGCGAGAGCTCTACTACCCGCTCTCCTCGCGCCTCTTCCAGCGCTCGCGGCTGCGGCTGCCGCTGAAGGTGGCCGAGCATCCGCTCGGCGTCCTGGCGCTCACAGCGATGCGTGCAGATGTGCTGCACGTCCAGTGGCTCGTCCCCGAGCTCGACGCGCGCCTGCTGCGGCCGCGCGCGCCCTCGGTCTTCACCGCGCACGACCTGCTCCCGCGACGAACGGCCGCGAGGCAGGAGCTGTGGACGCGACTCATGCGCCGGTTCGACCGCGTCGTCGTGCACAGCGAGGCCGGGCGAGCGACGCTCGCGGACCTCGGAGTGGACGCGCGCGTCATCCCGCATCCGGTCTTCCCCAGCGAGCCGGCGCGCACCGACGACGGCCGCACGGTGCTCGCGCTCGGCGTGATCCGCGACTACAAGGGGCTCCCGGATGCGGTCGAGGCGACGCGACGCGCGGGCGCGCGGCTGCTCGTCGCGGGCGACCCGCTCCAGCACGTGAACGTCGACGCGGGCGACCACGTCGAGTGGCGGCTCGGGTACCTCCCGGACGCGGAGGTCGACCGCGCGCTCGGCGACGCGACCGTCGCCGTCTTCCCGTACCGGCCCGAGCTCGACCAGAGCGGCGCGCTCCTGCGCGCGCTCGGCGCGGGCGTGCCCGTCGTCGCCTACGACGTCGGCGGCATCGCCGAGCCGGTGCGGCGCTACGACGCCGGACGCGTCGTGCCGGCCGGGGACGTGGACGCGCTCGCCGTCGCGATCGGCGAGGTGCTCGCCGACCCGGAGCCCGCACGCGCGGGTGCGCTGCGTGCCCGCGAGGAGCTGACCTGGGACGCCTCCGCCCGCGCGCACCTCGAGCTCTATCGGGAGCTCGTGTGATCTTCCGGCGGCGACGCTTCGGCGACGTGATCTCCCGGCAGCTCGACCTCTTCGGCGAGGACGAGGCGAACGGCCTGTTTGCGGAGGTGCGCGAGCGCAAGGAGGCGTACGACCGCGGCGGCCGCGAGGAGGCGGAGGAGCTGTACGGCGACTACGTGGACGCCGTCGAGACCGCGACGGAGGCGCTCGCCGACATGCGCGACCGCTTCAAGGGGACGCTCGACGAGACGGCCGGCGAGCAGTACGAGAAGGAGTTCAACGCCGCGGTCAAGAAGCGGTGGCCGGCACTGGGACTGGAGATCGACCTCAGATGACGTCCGCCTGCATCGAGGACTACGCGCTGATCGGCGACCTCCAGGCCGCTGCGCTCGTGGAGCGCGGCGGCTCGATCGACTGGCTCTGCTTCCCGCGGTTCGACTCCGGCGCCTGCTTCGCGGCGCTGCTCGGAACACCGGAGAACGGCCGCTGGCTGCTCGCGCCCGCCGCGGGCGGTGAGCCGACGCGCCGCTACCTCCCGGACACGATGGTCCTCGAGACGACATGGGAAAACGACGAGGGGTGTGTCCGCGTCTACGACTTCATGCCGCCGCGCGGCCGCGCGCCCGACGTCGTCCGCATCGTCGAGGGCGTCCGCGGCGCCGTGAAGATGCGCGGCGAGCTCGTGATCCGCTTCGACTACGGAAGCATCGTCCCGTGGGTGCGCCGCGTCGGCCACGACCGCGTCGCGATCGCCGGCCCGGATGCGCTCTACCTGCGCACGCCCGCCCACACCTTTGGCGAGAACATGCACACCACCTCCGAGGCGACGGTGTCGGAAGGCGAGCGCGTGCCGTTCGTGCTCACGTGGAACCCCTCGCACGCGCCGGCGCCGACGCCGGTCGACCCGGACGGCGCGCTCGACGAGACGATCTCGTTCTGGAAGGAGTGGAACGCGCGCTGCAAGGTGCCCTTGCCCGAACGGGAGCGCGCGCTCATCCACCGCTCGCTGATGGTGCTGAAGACGCTGACCTACGCGCCGACCGGCGGCATCGTCGCCGCGCCGACGACCTCGCTGCCCGAGGCGCTCGGCGGCGTGCGCAACTGGGACTACCGCTACTGCTGGCTGCGCGACGCCACCCTGACGCTGCTCGCGCTCCTGCACGCCGGGCACCGGGACGAGGCCGCCGCCTGGCGGGACTGGCTGCTCCGCGCGGTCGCCGGCGACCCGGCCGACCTGCAGATCATGTATGGGGTCGCCGGCGAGCGGCGGCTGACCGAGTACGAGCTGCCGTGGCTCGAGGGCTACGCGGGCTCCAAGCCGGTGCGGGTCGGCAACGCCGCGAGCGAGCAGCTGCAGGTGGACGTCTTCGGCGAGGTGATGGACGCACTGTTCCAGGCGCGCGTCCAGGGGCTGGAGTCGACCGGGCCGGCGTGGGCTCTCGAGCGGACGCTGCTGAAGGCCCTCGAGAAGACCTGGGAGCAGCCGGACGAGGGGATCTGGGAGGTACGCGGCGGCGCCCGCCATTTCGTCCACTCGAAGGTGATGGCCTGGGTCGCGTTCGACCGCGCCGTGCGTACCGTCGAAGAGCAGGGCCTCCACGGTCCCGTCGACCGCTGGCGCGGGCTGCGCGACACGATCCATGCCCAGGTCTGCGAGCGCGGCTTCGACGCGGAGCTCGGCTCGTTCACGCAGTCGTACGGGTCGAAGGAGCTGGACGCGAGCCTGCTGCTGATCCCGCTCGTCGGCTTCCTGCCGGCGACCGACGCGCGTGTGCGCGGGACGATCGAGGCGGTGGAGCGCGAGCTGATCCGCGACGGGCTCGTCCTGCGCTACCGCACGCACGGCGACAGCGCGGACGGGCTGCCCGGCGACGAGGGCGTCTTCCTCCCGTGCTCGTTCTGGCTCTGCGACTGCTACGAGCTCCTCGGCCGGCACGACGAGGCGCATGTGCTCTTCGAACGGCTCGTCGGATTGCGGAACGACGTGGGGCTGCTCGCAGAGGAGTACGACCCGCGCAACGAGCGTCAGCTCGGGAACTTCCCGCAGGCGTTCACGCACCTCGCGCTCGTGAACAGCGCGTTCACGGTGCTGCCGCACCTTCCCGCGCCTGCCCACCCGCGGCACGAGCCCGCTCGACGGCGCTCGCAGCGTTGATCAGCGACAGGTGGCTGAGCCCCTGCGGGAAGTTCCCGCGCAGCTCGCCCGAGCCGGGGTCGACTTCCTCGGACATCAGTCCCACGTCGTTCGCGTAGCCGAGCAGCTGCTCGAAGAGCTCCGCCCCGGCCTCGACCTCGCCGGTGTGCACGAGCGCCTCGACCGCCCAGAACGAGCAGGCGAGAAACGCGCCCTCCTGGTCGACGTTGCCGGTCCGGCGCCAGAGCAGCCCGCCTCCGGCGTCGAGCCGCTCGCGCACCACGGCGGTCGTCGCGCGGAGCCGTTCGGGCGACACGCGCTGCCAGCCCATCCTGGCCGCGCGCAGCACCGCCGCGTCGAGCGTCTCGGCGCCGGCGTACTCGACGTACGAGCCCAGCTCCTCCGACCAGCAGCGCCCCTCGACGTACGCGATCGTCCGGTCGCGCTCCTCGCGCCAGCGGTCGGCGTGCGTACCGGGCAGGTGGCCGTCGCCGGCCATGCGGACGCCGCGGTCGAACGCCATCCAGGAGGCGAGGTTGGACGCCGTGTAGCTGTGCGTCTCCGGCAGCTCCCAGATCCCGGAGTCCTCGTCGGGCCAGATCACCGTCAGACGGTCGAGGCAGTCCGCGAGCAGCGACCCCGTGTCGTCGTCGAGCGCGTTCCCGGTCTCGATATAGAGGCTCGCCGTCTCGAGCAGGTCGCCCCATGCGCCGAGCTGCACCTGGCTCGCGGCGGCGTTGCCGTAACGGACGGGACGGGAGTCGCGGTAGCCGCGCAGCGGCAGCTCGTCACACCGGGTCGCCTCCTGCCCGTCGACGCCGTAGAAGGGCAGCAGGTCGGGCTTCGTCAGACGCACGGCCCGGAGCAGGCAGCAGAACGACTCGTGCACCTGCTCGGGCAGGCCCAGCCGCATGAGCGCGTCGATCGTGAACGCCGCGTCGCGCACCCACATGTACCGGTAGTCGTAGTTGCGGCTCCCGCCGATCTGCTCCGGCAGCGACGTGGTCGGCGCGGCGACGATCGCACCGTTCGGCTCGTGCACGAGCAGCTTGAGCGCGAGCGCGCTGCGGGCGACCTGCTCCTCCCACGGGCCGTCGTAGCTCCAGGTGCCGAGCCACGTCCGCCAGACCTCGATCGTCTCGCGCAACCGGCGCTCGACGTCCGCCCGGGTCGGGATCGGGATCGGCTCCTCGTGCGTCGCGCCGAGCGCGAGCAGCGCGCAGCCGCCGTCGCGGAGCGTGAACGCCCCGGACACCTTCCCGTCCTCGAGCTGCGGCTCGCCCGCGTCCCAGGTGTGCACCGCGAGCTCGACGCCGCCGCCTTCGAAGACCGGCACGCCTCGGCGCCGGTCGAGCTGCACCTCGGCGCGGCCCCAGTCGGGGCGCGCCTCGACGCACCACTCGAATTCGAGCTGGCCGCCCAGGCACTCGACGCGACGGGCGAGCTCACGCCACGGCAGGAGGCCGCCGCCCTGCAGGTTCAGCGCCTCGGTGACGCGCGCGACGCCGTCCTTCGTGCGGTACGTCGTCTCGAGCACGTTGGTGCGCTCGACGTAGCGCCGCTCCGCCTCGAACCTCCCGGACGGACGGAGCGCAAAGCGGCCGCCGTCCTCGGGATCGAGCAGCGCCGCGAAGGTCGTCGGGCAGTGCACGGCCGGCAGCGAGAGGAAGTCGATCGAGCCGTCCAGCGCGACGAGCGCCGTGGTCGCGCCGTCCCCGATCGCCGCGTACGCGCCGATCGGCGCGAAGCCGTCTTTCCGCTTCACGCGTGGGCGTGCTCGCGCTCACGCGACTGGTCGCGCGTGAGGGCCTGGTCGGCGTCGGCGCCGAGATCGGCCTGGATCTGCTCGAGCGAGCGATCCTTCGTCTCCGGCACGACCGTCACGAAGAACACCACCGCGCAGATCCCGAAGAACGCGTACAGCCAGAACGTCCCCTGCTTCGTGATCACGTCGGTCAGCGTCAGGAACGTGTAGGAGATGGCGAAGTTGAGCCCCCAGTTGAACATCGTGCACACGGCCATCGCGGGACCGCGCATCTGCAGCGGGAAGATCTCCGAGATCATCAGCCAGAAAACCGGGCCCAGGCCGACCGCGAAGCCCATGATGTAGACCAGCAGGCACGCGAGCGCGAGCCACGGCACCGCGTTCTGAACGCCGCCGGAGGCGAAGAAGATCCCGAGGCCGACGAGCGCGACGGTGAGGATCGACGTCCCGCCGATCAGGAAGAACCGGCGGCCGAGCTTGTCGAGCAGCAGGATTGCCACGACCGTGAAGAAGACGTTCGTGCACCCGATGAAGACGCTCTGCGTCAGCGCGCCCGTGTTCTGCTGGCCCGCGAACTTGAGGATCGTCGGTGCGTAGTAGATGACCGTGTTGATGCCGACGATCTGCTGGAAGACGGCCAGCGCGACGCCGACGACCAGCATCCGGCGGACGCCCTTGGCGAGCAGCTCGCGCAGGTTGAACTCCTTTTCGGCGACGTCCTGGATCTCACCGATCTCGCCGTCGACGTCGTCCTCCTCGAACCGGTAGCGCTCGAGCACCTCGCGCGCGTCATCCTCCCTCCCCTCCTGGACGAGCCAGCGCGGTGAGAACGGCATGAAGTACATGCCGATCGCGAGCGCGGCGCCGGGCACGACCGCGATCCCGAACATCCAGCGCCAGTTGTTCGAGAAGCCGGCGAACCCCCAGTCGACGATGTACGCGACGAGGATGCCCAGCGTGACCATCAGCTGGTTGAAGCTGACGACGCCGCCGCGGATGCGCGGCGGGACGAGCTCGGCGATGTACATCGGCGCGACGAAGGACGCGGTGCCGACGGCGAGGCCGAGCCAGAAGCGGGAGGCGAGGATCTGCCAGTAGTTCGTGGAGAACGCGCAGGCGAGCGCACCGATCACGTAGACGGTGCCCGAGACGATCTTCGTGCGGCGGCGGCTGATCCGGTCGGCCAGCCAGCCGGAGATCAAGGCACCCGCGATCGCCCCGAGCAGCAGGATCGCCACGACGAGCTCTTGCTGCCCGTGCGTCTTCAGGCCCAGGTCCTTCTTCATGAAGAGCAGGGCCCCGCCGATCACTCCGGTGTCGTAGCCGAAGAGGAAGCCGCCGAGCGCGGCGATGATCGCGACGCCGAGGAGGCGCCGGTTGCGCATCGCCTCGTGGACGAAGCCGCGATCGTGAGCCGCTTCCGTCATCACGGTTGACAACGCCGACGGCGGCGGAACGGTTGTGGGTCTCCGGCTCAGGCTTCGCTGCGCCTCGATGCCCAGGGCATCGACCGCGTGGGCGAGCGCTTGCAGCCCGAGGCTGCCGTCGAGCGTCCGGGCGAGCTCGCGGGCGCGCGCGGCGGCCTCCTCGTCGTTCTCGCGCCAGGCCGCGGCGATCGCGTGCACGGCGTCGACCGCCTCGAGCGGCGGGTGCTCGTCGTTGCGGAGCATGCGCAGGCCGCCGGTCGCGAGCGTGCGCGCGTCCGCCTCGGCGACGAAGAGCTCGTGCGCGATCGCGGCGTACGCCTCGACGGCGCGACGCTGGCGGCGGCGGCGCGGTGCGCGCCGCGAGACATGCCGCGCGGTCCCGAGCGCCGCGTGGACAGCATGGTCGTCGAGGGCGTCCACGCGGTCGAGCGCGCGCTCCATCGCCTCGGCGTCGCGGGCGGCCAGCGCGGAAGCGACGCAGTCGATCGCGTGCGCCAGGTCGTCCCGCAACGTTCGCTCGGCCCGCGCAAGCAGCTCGAGCGCGTTGGTCGGGAAGAGCAGCTGGGCGAGCAGGATCCCGAGCCCGCCGCCGATCAGCGCGTCCGCGAGGCGCTGGACGGCGACGTTCGTCCCGGGCTGCCGGAGCGCGACCATCAGGATCACCGACGCGGCCGCCTGGTTGCGCACCATGGGCCGCGCGCCGAACGCGGTCGGGACGGTGAACGCGATCAGCACGCCGACGACAAGCTGCCAGCCGCCCGTACCCCCGGCGTCGACGAGCGCTGCGCCGAGCAGGATGCCGAGCGCGACGCCGACGATCATCTCGAGCGCCTGCCGGCCGCGCGTGCCCGGCTCCCCGCCCAGCGCGATGACCGCCGCGATCGGCGCGAAGAAGGGCTGCCCGTGACCGGGGATCAGCCGGGCGAGCTCCCACGCGGCGCCGGCCGCGAGGGCGGCCTGCGCCGCGCGCAGCAGCGTCGCCGGGTCCAGGCGGCGGCGGATCGCGCGGAGGTCCGGGCTCACCGCGCTCGTTTCCCCGCTCGGACATGTCCGGCAACCACGTTGCGCGGGGTTCAGCGATGCCCGAAGTGGTGTGCCGCCGGTAGCGAGCCGTGCACGTCGGCGTTGTCGGTCAGCCGGCGGGCGAGCGGGCCGAGCGACACGAGCTCGCGGACGAGGACGTTCCGGTTGCGGTCGGCGTGCTCGTAGCGGCCCCTGGCGAGGATCAGCGGCTCGCCGCGGACGACGGCGCGGTAGCGGTCGTAGACCTGCGGCGGGACGATCAG
>Ga0206353_10226928_pt1 | contig 10444 bp, 11 predicted proteins | sample DielMetaTC5am4_FD_146436 | JGI IMG/M metagenome (GOLD analysis project Ga0206353, IMG submission 146436) | Corn rhizosphere microbial communities from Kellogg Biological Station, Michigan, USA - Diel MetaT C5am-4 (Metagenome Metatranscriptome)... | ecosystem: Host-associated > Plants > Roots >...
CCGTGCTGGTGTTCCTCGGATCGTTCATCCCCGTCGTCGGCGCGGTGCTCACCGGGGCGATCGCCGTGTTCGTCGCGCTGGTGTTCAAGGGCTGGGTGTTCGCGCTCATCATGGTCGGCGTGGTCCTCCTCGTGCAGCAGATCGAGGGACACGTGCTGCAGCCGCTCATCATGGGGACGGCGGTCAAGGTGCATCCACTCGCCGTCGTGCTCGCGGTCGCCGCAGGATCGCTGCTCGCCGGCATCCCGGGCGCGCTCTTCGCCGTCCCGTTCGTCGCCGTGCTCAACGTGATGGTGCACTACGTCTCGGGCGGCGCGTGGCGCGGCAGACCGCCGGGGGAGTGGTCGGCGCCTCCCGCCGCAATCTGGCAGACGGTTCCCCGGCGGGTGCGGAGGGCCGCGGCGAGGAACCGTGACACGGGAGCCGACAGCGCTGGGCGGTGAGCGGCGAGCGCTGAACTCCATGCGGTGCACAGAATACGAGCGCCGGTAGGCTGTTCCCGTGGCAACCGTGACCCCCGACACGCGTACTCCGTTCGCAGGCCCGAGCCTCGACGAGTTCGAGGCCGCGCGTGCCGTCGTCGCCGATGTGGCGCAGCCGACGCCCATGGAGAGCTCCCGGTATCTCAGTGACCTCCTGGGCGCTCCGGTCCTGCTGAAGTGCGAGAACCTCCAGCGCACCGGCTCCTACAAGATCCGCGGCGCCTACAACCGGATGTCGAAGCTCAGCGCCGAGGAGCGCGCCAGGGGAGTCGTCGCCGCCTCCGCCGGGAACCACGCGCAGGGCGTGGCGTTCGCGGCTCGCGAGCTGGGCATCCACGCGACGATCTTCATGCCTGTCGGGGTCGCCATCCCGAAGTTCCAGGCGACGCGCGCCTATGGGGCGGATGTGGTGCTCAGCGGCAGCATCGTCGACGAGACCCTGCGCGCGGCCGCGGACTTCGCCGCCGAGACCGGAGCTGTGCTCATCCCGCCGTTCGATCATCCCGATGTGGTGGCCGGGCAGGGGACGCTGGGGCTCGAGATCCTCGACGCCGTCCCGGATGTCGCGACCGTGCTCGTCCCCATCGGCGGCGGCGGACTCATCTCAGGCGTCGCGAGCGCGATGAAGCAGCGCGCCGCAGTGGATGGACGGACGGTCCGGATCATCGGCGTGCAGGCGGCCAACGCCGCCGCGTATCCGCCGTCGCTCGCGGCGGGAGAGCCGACCGACATCGCCCTGGTGGGGACCATCGCCGACGGCATCGCCGTGAGCCGGCCGGGCGCGCTGAACTTCGAGATCGTCCGGGATGCGGTGGACCAGGTGGTCACCGTGTCGGAGGACGACATCGCGCGGGCCATGGTGCTGCTGCTCGAACGGGCGAAGCTCGTGGTGGAGCCGGCGGGCGCGGCGGGCGTCGCGGCCATCCTCGCCGGTCTCGTGCCGGCCGACGGGACGACCGTCGCCATCCTCTCCGGCGGGAACATCGACCCGCTCCTGATGCAGCGCGTCATCAGCCAGGGACTCGCGGCCTCCGACCGTTACCTCAAACTCACGATCATGCTGCCCGACCGACCCGGCCAGCTCGCCCGCATCGCGGAGATCCTCGCGGGTGTCAACGCGAACGTCGTCGAGGTGCTGCACACCCGGCACGGACGTGGGATGCAGCTGAGCCAGGTCGAGCTCGATGTCAGCGTGGAGACCCGCGGCACCGAGCACCGCGGGCACGTCATCGACGCGCTGCGGGCCGCGGGCTACGACCCCGTCGTCGAAGACGATTCCTGACGGTCGTCAGCGGGCGAGGGCGCGGACGGCCTCGAGCGCGTCGGCGACCCGCTGCTCCAGGGTGCCGCCGTCCGGCTCGGCGACCCAGCGCTCGAAGCCGATGCGGAACGCGGAGACCGCCGCGTCGGCCGCGATGCTCGCGCCGGGCTCGCGCACACCGCGCTCGCGCAAGATCGCGGCGGAAGCGGCGGCGAGGGAGGCGAGCTTCAGCAGTTCGCGCTCCTGCAGGCTCGGCGTCGCGGCGATGACGGCCGAACGCAGCCGCGAGAAGTCGTCGGCGTTCACGTGGGCGATGAGCCGGCACGCGGAGAGGACGCCTTCGCCCGCGGCGGCGAGAGGTGAGGAGCCGGCCGGGGCCGCAGCGATGGCGGCGACCACCGCATCCTGCAGGTCCGCGGATCCGGCGAAGAGGACCTCGCGTTTGTCGGAGAAGTGCCGGAAGAACGTGCGCTCGGTGAGACCGGCGCGCTCCGCGATGTCGGCGACCGTCGTCTGCTCGAAGCCGCGCTCGCGGTAGAGCTCGAGAGCCGCCGCTCTGAGGCGGAGCTGTGCGTCCGGTGTCCAACGTCCCACGGCGACAGTCTACCGATGACGGTGCACGGTGATGACAGTGGCTGACATGAGTGATAGAGTCCATGACAGTCACTGACATCACGACTACTGGAGGTACACAATGCGTGTTTTCGTCACCGGAGCATCCGGCTGGATCGGCTCGGCTGTCGTTCCCGAGCTCATCGAGGCCGGCCACGAGGTCACCGGCCTGGCGCGCTCCGACGCGTCCGCGGATCGCATCCGCGCAGCCGGCGCCCAGCCGCATCCCGGATCCCTGGACGACCTCGAGAGCATCCGGTCGGGAGCGGCGGCGGCCGACGCCGTCATCCACCTCGGTTTCAAGCACGACTTCGACCACTTCGCCGAGTCCGGCCGTACCGAGCGCGCGGTCGTTCAGACCATCGGCGACGAGCTCGCCGGCTCGGGGCGTGCTCTGCTGTTCGCGTCCGGGCTCGCCGGGAGCCCGGACCGCATGCTCACCGAGAACGATCCGTCGCCGTTCTCCGGACCCGATGCGCCGCGCGGCGGAGGCGAGAACTTCGCCTTCGAGTACGCCGATCGCGGAGTGCGGCCCGTCGCCCTGCGCTTCTCGCCGACGGTCCACGGAATGGGCGACCACGGCTTCACCGCGCAGCTCGCCCGCATCGCCCGCGAGCGCGGAGTGGCCGCCTGGATCGGCGACGGCTCCAGCCGCTGGCCGGCCGTCCACCGCAGCGACGCCGCACGGCTCGTCCGCCTCGCGCTCGAGCAGGCGCCGGCACGCGGGATCGTCCACGCCGTCGGCGAGGAGGGCATCCCGTCGCGTGCCATCGCGGAGGCACTGGGTGCCGCGCTCGAGCTGCCCACCGCATCCATCGCCCCGGAAGACGCCGAGTCGCATTTCGGCTGGATCGGCGCGTTCTTCGGGATGGACATCGTCGCCTCCGGTGCACTCACCCGCGAGCGCTACGGCTGGACGCCCACTGGACCGACCCTCCTCGAGGACATCGCCGCCGGCGCCTACTCCCGGGTTCCCGTCGCCGGCTAGGTCCTGCGCGGGTGACCGGTCGGGAGTGCGCGCCGGCCGGTCACCTGCTTCATCACGAGGGTCGACGAGAGCTTGCGCACGCCCGGGAGCGCCCCCAGCGGGCCGTCGAACAGCTCCTGATACGCCGGGAGGTCCGTGGTGAGCACCCGGAGCATGTAGTCGGGATCGCCGAACAGCCGCTCGGCCTGCACGACGTTCGGGATGTCGAGGACACCCGCCTCGAAGGCGCCGACGGTGTCCGGATCGGTGCGGTCGATGCGGACGAAGACGATCGCCTCGAAGTCGAGGCCGACAGCGGCGGGGGAGACCACCGCGCGGTAATGCTCGATCGCCCCCGAGCGCTCCAATTCACGGACCCGGCGGTGGCAGGGCGACAGGGTCAGGCCGACCCGGTCGGCCAGGTCGGTGAGACTGATCCGTCCGTCCTCTTGAAGCACCGAAAGGATCTCGCGGTCAATGGCATCCATGAGGTGAATTCTTCCACGATCCGCTCCGGAGTGCTCACTATTGGCAAGCACCTTCGTCGTCGATTGGCATAGATTCCTGCCCATCACCGATAGGCGAGTGGAGGCGGACGATGACAGCAGCGGCGATCTTCGGATTCTGGGGTGTGTCGACCCTCCTCGTCCTGACGCCCGGCGCGGACTGGGCGTTCGCCATCGCGGGGGGAGCACGTCGCCGCGCCGTCCCGTCGATCGCCGGGATCGTCACCGGCTATGCCATCGTCGTGCTCGCGGTCGCCGTCGGCGCCGGAGCCCTCGTGGCCGCGAACCCGCTGCTGCTCGGCGCGCTGACGATCGGCGGTGCCCTGTACCTCATCTGGATCGGGCTGAACGGCCTGCTGCGGGCGCCGGCCCCGCTGACCGACGCGAGCGACACCGTCGCCTCCACCTGGGGCACCTTCTTCCGCGGTGCCGGCGTATCCGGATTCAACCCCAAGGGTCTGCTGGTGCTGCTCGCGCTGGTGCCGCAATTCACCTCGCGGGAGACATCCTGGCCGCCGGCCGCACAGATGCTGCTGCTCGGCGGTCTGTTCGTCGCGACCTGCGCACTCGTCTACTCGGGAGTCGCGCTGCTGTCCCGTTTCGTGCTCGTCGGCCGGCCGCGCAGTGCGGCAGTGGTCGCGCGCATCTCGGGCGCCGCGATGACGCTCATCGGTCTCGCGCTGCTCGTGGAACGAGCGGTGCAGTGGCTGTCCGCATCCTGACCCTAAAAGAGGTGGCTGCCGTTTCCTACGGATATCCGCTGTAATAATACGAACCAGTCGGTCCAGAGGGGCTGGCTACCCGAACAGGCCCAGGTTTCCTCCCGGGCCGATGCAGCCAAAGGTCCCGATTGCCGTCTCCCCGCTTGCGTGCGCTCACTGCGCGCGCCATCTCCTGCCTGGCGATCGTCGCGGCCGCGACCTCGTTGAGCGGCTTCTCGGTGCTCCCGGCCGCAATCCCTGCGACGGCATCCGGCGATGTCCGCTCCGTGACAGCCGGTCAGCCGACCGCCACGCCGTCGCCGACCGGCACGCCGTCGCCGACGGATACGCCGTCGCCGACGGATACGCCGTCGCCGACCGATACGCCGTCGCCGACGGGCACGCCGTCGCCGACCGATACGCCGTCGCCGACGGACACGCCGCTGCCGACCGGCACGCCGACGTCCGGCGACACACCTACGCCGAGCACCCTCGCCGGACCCCCCTCCCACATTCTGTACATCGCCGTCCCGCACCCCGACGACGAGTTCGAGGCGGCCTCCTTCTACGCCAACAGGCCCGACCTGTACAAGGTGTTCGTCCTGATGACGCGCGGCGAGTCCACCTACCACTGCGGGGCGGTCGGGTACCAGCTGAGTCTTCTCGCCGGCGCCGCACCGGCCGATCCGGCACCTCTGGGGATGCATACCGCGTCCTGCGAGCAGGCCAGGCTCAACTCCTGGCTCGGCTACTTCTCTGCGATGTCCGCATCCGACCCGACGATGCCCGGCGCGTTCGGGGCGCCTGTCGTGACTCCACCCTTCCCGTCGCAGGCAGTGGCGCTCGCGCGTGAGCCCCGGGTGCCGGAAGACCGGCCGGCGATCGGCTCCACGCCGCGTGCATCCGTGTCGCCCTCCGCAACCCCGACCTCACCGGCCACCGCGCCGTCCGCTGGTTCGTCATTCACGGACACGACCGCACAGGTCTGGACCGACACCCTCGGCCGCGGCGCCCTCGTCGACTTCGACCTCGGGGACGGCGACCTCACGCAGGCGAAGGTCGCGTGGGCGATGCGAACGGTCCTCGCCAACAGGGCAGCACTGGGCGTGGACACGACGCTGCCGGACGCCGGAATCGTCTCCGCTTACAGCAACATCTCCGACAAGGACTGCTTCGTCTACACGCACGCCGACCACGCCGCTGTGGCCAACGCCCTCCGGAACACCGACTTCGGTGTGCGCCTCCAGTCCGTCGCGACCTGCCGGACGGATCCGGGCGCAAGTGCGACGACCGCCGTGCCCGCGAACGTGCTGCACGGCGCTTTTCCCGCTGACGGTTCGGTCGGCGCTTTCGCCGCGAACTACGGCTGGCTGGAGACCCCGCAGATCTCGCCCACCAACCAGAGCTCGCTCTTCATGGGCGTCCAGAGCTTCGATGTGCGGCACCAGCACCTCCCGAGCACGCGGGTCAGCGGTGGCGACCGGTACGGCACGGCAGTCGCGGTCGCTCGCGCCGGCTTTCCGGGCACCGCGCCGGTCGTCTACGTCGCATCCGGCGTCAACTACCCTGACGCGCTCTCCGCCGGCGCTGCTGCCGCGGCCCAGGGCGGACCGCTCCTGCTGACGTCCCCGGGCGGACTGCCCGACGTCGTCTCCGCCGAGATCTCCCGGCTCCATCCCGGCCGCATCGTCGTGGTGGGCGGAGTGAACGCCGTCTCGACCACGGTGTCGGACGCGCTCTCGGGCCTCGCCCCCACCGTGGTGCGTCTGGCCGGGAGCGATCGCTACGACACCAGCCGGCGCGTCGCCCAGTACGCCTTCGGTGCAGGCCCCGTGCCGATCGCCTATGTCGCCAGCGGCTCCAGTTTCCCGGACGCGCTGTCGGCGACCGGAGCTGCGGGCAGCCAGGGCGGCCCCGTGCTGCTGACCCCGGGCGGCGATGCGACCGGCTCCACTGTGACCGCGACGCTGAGCGCGCTGGCACCGAAGCGCATCGCGGTCGTCGGCGGCCCGAACGCGATTCCGTCCGGCCTGGATGCCGCCCTGCAGGGAATCGCACCCGTCCGGCGTCTCGCCGGCAGCGATCGCTTCGCGACGAACGCAGCGGTGGCGGCCTACGCGTTCGCGAGCGCGCCCACCGCGCTGATCGCTTCCGGACTGAACTTCCCGGACGCGCTCACGGGAGCGGCGTGGGGAGGGACCGCGCACTTCCCGCTGCTCCTGACCAACGGGTCCTGCCTGGTCAAACCGGAGGCCGATCGGCTCGAGACCCTGAGTGTCGACGCAACCACCATCGTCGGCGGCACGAGCGTCGTGAGCGACAATGTCGGCCGCGGGAACGCCTGCTGACCTCGGGCCTCAGGGGGCGACGGCCTGCTGGGCGCCGCGGCTGTCCACCACGCGGGTCGCGTCCGGGCACGCCGCGCGCGCAGTCACACCGAGGAGCTCGTTGGCCTTCTCCGGAGTGATCGAGTACCCCTTGGTCTCGATCGAGATCACCTGTGCATAGAAGTCGGTCGACATCTTCGGCGACCTTAGGGTGGCGCAGGTCAGCTCGGTGAACTCGCCGACCGTGTCGGCGGTCACGTCGCCGACGGTCGGAAGGGTGCGCACGTAGTCGAGCACTGCGGCGTCCGCCCGGGAGAGGGACGCGGTGGGGCTGGGAGCGGTGGAGCCGTCGTGCGAGGTTCCCGCGGACGAAGCGGGGGTGCCGGACGCAGCGGGCCGGATATCGTTCGGGTGCTGCGTCACGGCGGCCACGATCACCGCGCCGGCGACGACCACGACGGCCGCCACGCCGGCGGCCAGGGCGCCCGTCGCACGCTTCATCGGGTCGGAGCGGGCGGCTGCTCGTCCCCGTCCTGCGTCTCCAGCCCCTCGGGACGAGCCTGGGCGGCGTCCGCCTGTCCGGCCTCCGACTGCCCGGCCTCCGCCGGCCCGGCGTCGGTCCATGCGGCCTCCGCCTGTTCGGCGTCCAGCTTCTCGGCGATCTCCGCGCGGTACCGGACGCGCCGGATGCGGCGCACCATGTCGATCACGAGGAGGACGACCACAACAGCGAGAACGAAGGTGACCGCGAAGCCGACGACACCCGGTGTCACGGAGTCGTCGCTAGGCGCACCCGACGGCGTCGGCGCAGGCGTCGCTGCCAGCCGTACCCAGGCGTGCAGAAGGGCGTCGGTCTCGGGCATCGCGGTCTCCACTTTCGCGTCGATCGGAGAACTGCGGCCGGCCGCTCGCGCGGCGGCATTCACAGCTTTCTCTCCTAGTCTGGTTTCAGCCTACCGTCGACCGACGGGAGGCTCCCGAGCGGGAGGCGGAGCTGGACGGCATGGCGGTGCACGCATGACGGCGACCCCGACGCTCGATACCCGGTACGGCCGCACGCCACGACGCAAGCGGCGCGACCGCTGGCTGCTCGTCGGCGGCGCGCTCGCCGTGCTCGCGGTCGTCACCGCGTGGGTGTTCTGGGCCGGCTGGGACAACGACCAGGCCAACCTGGAGACGACGGACACCGCATACACGATCCCGGACGACCACCACGTCGACATCTCGTTCACGATCAACGCCCCCGTGGGGACTCCGGTGACCTGCGCCATCCAGGCCCTCAACGAGGACTTCGCGATCGTCGGCTGGCGCATCGTCCAGTACCCCGGTTCCGACAGGCGTGTGACCACTCACACCGAGGCGATCCGCACCATCATGAAGCCCAACACGGGTTTGATCAACACCTGCTGGCTGACCTAGTATTGTGCGGATACGCCCCGGCCGTGGCCGGGGCGTCGACTTTAGCACCGGTACCGAATCGGCCCCTCAGCCACGGTGCTATCAACTGCAGTGGCGTCAGCCGCAGGCGCGAAGGAGTTCATCATGTCTCAGGAGTCTCAGGTCACGTTTCTGACCCAGGACGCGTACGACCGTCTCTCGGCCGAACTCGAGGAGCTCAGCGTCAACGGCCGTAACGAGATCGCGAAGCGCATCGAGGCGGCCCGCGAAGAGGGCGACCTCAAAGAGAACGGCGGCTATCACGCGGCCAAGGAGGAGCAGGGCAAGATCGAGGCCCGCATCGTCCAGCTCACCAACCTGCTGCGTCACGCCAGCGTCGGCGCGGCTCCCGAGAGCCACGGCGTCGTCGAGCCGGGGACCGTCATCACCGCCACGATCGCGGGTGACGAGAGCGTGTTCCTCATCGGCAACCGCGAGATCGCCTCCGGCACCGACCTTCCGGTCTACAGCGAGCAGAGCCCGCTCGGGGCGGCGATCCTCGACCTCAAGGTGGGCGACAAGACCGAGTACACGGCGCCGAACGGCCGCCGCATCCCCGTCGAGATCGTCAAGGTCGACACCTACACCGGCCAGTGACTCAGCCCGCGTTGTAGGCGGGGTGGAGCGCGATCAGGAGGGTCGCGGTCCAGTGGCAGAGGAACGCCAGCACCGTCAGCGAGTGGAAGATCTCGTGAAAGCCGAAGCGCCCGGGGAACGGGTTGGGCCGCTTCATCCCGTAGATCACCGCGCCGATCGTGTACAGCAGACCGCCGATCAGCACCAGGATCATCATGGCGACGTTGGCGTTCAGCAGATCGACGACGTACGCCACAGCCGCCCATCCCAGCGCGACGTAGATCGGCACGTACAGCCAGCGCGGCGCTGTGATCCAGAAGACGCGGAAGCCGATGCCGACCAGCGCCCCCGCCCACACCAGCGAGAGCAGCAGGATGCCCTTGCTCGGCGGTAGCGCCAGCACGGCGAGCGGAGTGTAGGTCCCCGCGATGAGCAGGAAGATGTTGGCGTGGTCGATTCGCTTGAGCAGCACCTTCGTGCGCGGTCGCCAGTCGAACCGGTGGTAGAGCGCCGAGTTGCCGAACAGCAGCATCGACGTCAGCATGAACACGGCCGAGGCCCACTTGGCGGGCGCGCCGTGCGCGAGCACGATGAGGACGATGCCCGCGGCGATCGTGACCGGGAACGTCCCCGCATGGATCCATCCGCGCCACGTCGGCCGGATGTCCGCCGGATGAGCGGGGGAGGCATCCAGCAGCGGGATGTTGGGCAGTTCGGGGCCGCCGTCACGCGCGTCGTGCTCGTCCGCCTGCACGGCGGCATCCGACGCATCCAGCGCGTTCTTCGGCTCGTTCAAGAACTCGGCGACATCCTCCGGGTCGCCGTGATCCCCGGTGCTGCCGGGGCGCGGGCTCTTTCGGGACGACATGGCCCAAGCGTAGGGGAACGGCGGTGCCGGGATGCTGTGAGCCGCGCCCGTGGTGCCCGCGCTAACGTAGCAGCGTGAGCAGACGACAGACCCCGGAGGGCCGGTTGCAGCCCAGCGGGCTGCTCTACGGGCTCTACCAGAAGCGGATCAAGCGCTCGCTCAACCGTGAGGCGCTTCCCAAGCACGTCGCCATGATCATCGACGGTAACCGGCGCTGGGCGCGGCAGGCGGGACTCAGCACGGTGGCGCACGGCCACCGGGCGGGGGCTGCCAAGATGCGCGAGTTCCTCGAGTGGTGCGACGAGCTGGGGATCGAGGTCGTCACCCTCTATCTCCTGTCCTCCGACAACCTGACCAACCGCGAGAGCGCGGAGCTCGGCGACCTCATCGAGATCATCGCGCAGCTGGCCGGCGACCTCTCCCGCTACCGCGACTGGAAGGTCAAGCACGTGGGCACGACGACCGGGCTCCCCGCTCGGCTGGTCGAGGCGCTGGCCGACGCCGAGAAGCGCACGACGGGCAACACGGGGATGCACATCAACCTCGCGGTCGGCTACGGCGGCCGCAAGGAGATCACGGATGCAATGCGCAGCATCGTGGCGGCGCACTCCGCCGAGGGCGGAAGCCTCGAGACGCTGGCCGACCTGCTCACGCCGGACCTGATCGGCGAGCACCTCTACACCGGAGGCCAGCCGGATCCCGACCTC
>Ga0206353_10322948_pt1 | contig 10433 bp, 9 predicted proteins | sample DielMetaTC5am4_FD_146436 | JGI IMG/M metagenome (GOLD analysis project Ga0206353, IMG submission 146436) | Corn rhizosphere microbial communities from Kellogg Biological Station, Michigan, USA - Diel MetaT C5am-4 (Metagenome Metatranscriptome)... | ecosystem: Host-associated > Plants > Roots >...
CGGAGGAGGTCCGCGAGCTGCTATCCGGCTATTTCGACCGCTGCCGGGAGGTCGTCGCCCGCTACGGCGGCACGATCGAGAAGTTCATCGGCGACGCCGTCATGGCCGTCTGGGGGGTGCCGGTCGCGCACGAGGACGACGCCGAGCGCGCCGTCCGCGCGGGCCTCGATCTCGTCGACGCGGTCACCGACTTCGGCGAGCGGCTCGGTTCCGAGGGGCTGGCCCTGCGCGTCGGCGTCGTCACCGGCGAGGTCGCCGTCACCCTCGGCGCGACCAACCAGGGCCTGGTCGCCGGCGACGCGGTGAACACCGCCGCCCGCGTGCAGGCCAAGGCCGAGCCGGGATCGGTGTGGGTCGACGACCAGACCCGCGCACTGACCGCCGCGGCGATCGCCTACCAGCCCGAGGGGGAGCATGCGCTCAAGGGCAAGGCGGAGCCGGTCACGCTGCACCGGGCGACCGCCGTCATGGGCATCGTCGGCGGCGAGGGCCGCGCGTCGGGGGTGGAGGCCCCGCTGGTCGGCCGCCGCCGCGAGCTCGCGCTGCTCAAGGATCTCTTCCAGGCCACCGCGGAGGACGGCCGTGGCCGGCTGCTCGTCGTCGCCGGCGCGCCCGGGGTGGGGAAGACCCGGCTGGGCTGGGAGCTGCAGAAGTTCACCGACGGCCTGTCGGCCGACGTCTGGTGGCACTGGGGCCGGTGCCCGGCATACGGCGACGGCGTCGCCTACAGCGCCTTGGCCGCCGCGGTCCGGCGGCGGATCGGTGCGGACGACGACGCGCCGGTCCCCGACCAGCGCGACCGGCTGCAGGCCTCCCTGACCGCCATCGCCGCCGACCCCGACGAGCGCGCGTGGCTGGAGCCCCGGCTGGCCGTGCTGCTGGGCGGCGAGGACAGCTACAGCCACGAGGACCTGTTCGCCGCCTGGCTGACCTGGTTCGAGCGGGTCAGCCACGGCGGCGAGCCGGTGGTCTGGGTGATCGACGACGCCCACCATGCCGACGACGGGCTGCTGGACTTCGTCGAGCACCTGGTCGGGGCCGCGCGGTTCCCGATGCTGGTCGTGCTGCTCGCCCGGCAGGAGCTCCTGGACCGGCGGCCGCGGCTGGCGGTGTCCCGGCGCGGCACGGTGATCAGCCTCGAGGGCCTGGACGAGCGGCCGATGGGCGAGCTGTTCGACGCGCTCGTGGTGGACCTGCCGCCGCGCGTGCGCGCCGAGCTGGTCACCGGCTCCGAGGGGGTGCCGCTCTACGCGGTCGAGACGGTGCGCGCGATGCTCGACCGCGGGCTGCTCGTGGAGGACGGCGACCGCCGCCGGCTGGCGCCGGGCGTGGACGCCGGTCGGCTGGCCGACCTCGGCGCACCGGCGTCCCTGCAGGTGCTCATCGCCAGCCGGCTCGACGTCCTGCCGCCCGCCCTCCGGGAGTTCGTGCAGTACGCCTCGGTGCTCGGCAACGCGTTCTCGCTCGAGGGGCTGGCCGCGGTGTCCGGCCGGACGCGCGCCGAGGTGGCCGCGGCGGTGGACGAGCTGGCCGGGCGCGACCTGATCTCCCGGGTGGCCGACCGCTTCTCGCCGGACTTCGGGCGGTACGCCTTCGTCCAGGCCCTCGTGCGCCAGGTGGCCTACCGGACCCAGTCGCGGCACGCGCGGCTCACCCGGCACCTCGCGGCGGCGCGCTACCTGCAGACCCAGGCCGAGTCGTCGGGCGAGCTGGTGGCCGTCGTCGCCCAGCACCTGACCGACGCGCTCGAACTGCTCCCTGCCGACGATCCGCGGGCGCCGTCACTGACTGGGGAGCTGGTCGCCTGGCTGGACCGCAGCGGCCAGCGAGCATCGTCGCTCGGGGCCGCGGAGGAGGCGCTGACCTTCTACACCCAGGCGCTGGAGCACGTCGGCGACGACGCCGCCCGGACGCGGCTCACCGTTCTCGCCGCACGAGCCGCGCTGGACGCCGGCCACACCGACCGGGGGCTGGCGATCTCGTCCGGCATCGGCGACACCGGTCCCCTCGAGCTGCGTGCCCGGGCGGCTGTGCTCCGAGGTGATGCGCTCAGGCGCCTCGGGCGTCCGGCGGAGGCCCTGAAGGAGTTCCAGCCCTACGTGGAGCTCGCGGACGATCTGCCGGACGGCACGGCCGTCTCCCTGTTCCGGCTGAGCTCGCGGGCGCTGGCCGAGACCGGCGACGTTGCGGGCGGCCGCCCGCTCGCGGAGGAGGCCCTGCGCCGTGCCGAGCGAGCGGGGGACCCCGTGCTCATCGGGTGGGCTCTCAACGACATCTCCGCCTACTTCTTCTTCGCCGGTCTGCGGCGAGTGGGGGTCTCCCTCCTCGACACCGCCATCGCGATCTGCGACGGGCGCCACGTCACGGAACCGTTGGTTCCCGTCCTGGTCAACCGGGCGCTCGGCAGCGTCAGCTACGACGTCCGCGAGGCCCTGCACTTCTATGCGCGCGCACTGGAGCGCTCCCGATCGGCCGGGGACGCCTGGGCGGTCCTGCTGACCACCCACTCGATGCTGGTGACCAGCATGATCGCCGGGACGTGGGCCGACGACGAGACCGCCGACATCATCTGGCTCATGGAACCGGTGCTGGAGGAGATCCCGATCTACCGGCACCTGCACGAAGCGCTCATGGCCCTGCGCGCCTGGGTCTGGGGCGGGCAGCCGGACGCACCGCTGCCGCCGATCGACGAGCGCGAGCTGGCCGAGGCGCCGCGTGACATGGGCCAGGAGGTCGCGGTCATCCGTCTGGTGCACGCCCGGCAGGAAGGAACGCTCCAGGCGATGGCGACCGAACTCGCCGAACGGGCGCTGGTCGAGCAGGACGAGTACGGCGGGACCACGGAGTGGTACCCATTCCTGTGGCGCACCTGCCTCGAGTGGCTGGTGGAGTCCGGTGACGCGCTCGGTCTCGCCGCCGCCCGCGCCAGCCTGGCCCGAGTCATGGCGTTCCCGGGAACGCTCAGTCCCGCGGTCGCCGCGCAGCTGCCGCGCCTGCGGGCCGCCGTCGCGCTGGCCGAGCCCGACTCCGAGATCGACTCCGGGATCGACATGGCCGCCGTGGAGCGCGACCTGCGCGGGGCCATCGAGGCACTGGAGGCCTACGGGGCGGTTCCGGACCGCGCGCGGGCACAGGCGGTGCTGGGGCGACTCCTGGCCGGTGGCGGACGCGTGGCCGAGGCCACCGAGCTGCTGGAGGCGGCGCGGTCGACGTTCGCCGAGGTGGGCATGCCGGTCGCGCTGGCCGACGCCGACACGGCGCTGGCCTCGCTCCCGCGCAGCGGCTGAGCACTGGAGCCGCGGGAGCGGGACCCGCGCCGAGCCCCCGCCGCGGCGGTAACAGGGCCGCTGGCGACGCGTGGGAGGTCCCGCGAGGCCCGGCCGGTCCGGGGGTCCGGGCCTCGCGTTCCCTCTGTCCGGCGATCCCCGCCCGGGACCGCTGAGGACGATCCTGGGCCCGCTGCCTGGCCGCCCGCTGGGAGCCTCGTGTCAGCTGCCGCAGAATCCATCCGCCGGGTCAGCGCTGCACGCGCGCATTACCTCCCGCGACGAGCGCCTCGACCTCCGCGAGGGTGGCCATCGAGGTGTCTCCGGGCGTGGTCATGGCCAGCGCCCCGTGCGCGGCGCCGTACTCCAGCGCCTCGCCCAGCGAACGTTCCGTGAGCAGGCCGTAGATCAGGCCCGACGCGAAGCTGTCCCCGCCACCCACCCGGTCGAGGATCTCGACCGACGCCCGCAGCGTCGCCTCGACGAAGCCGGATCCCCGGGTCCAGCCGACGGCGCCCCAGTCGTTGACGGTGGCGCTGCGCACGGTGCGCAGCGTGGTCGCGACGACGCGCAGGTTGCGGTAGGTCGAGGTGGCCTCGTCGATCATGGCCTCGAAGCCGGCGACCTCGAGGTGGCTGAGGTCCGAGGACGTGCCGGGGACCTCGAAGCCGAGGCAGGCGGTGAAGTCCTCCTCGTTGCCGAGCATCACGTCGACCAGCGGTGCCAGCCGGCGGTTCACCTCCCGAGCGCGCGGCTGACCGCCGATCGCCTTCCACAGGCTGGGCCGGTAGTTGAGGTCGTAGGACACCACCGTCCCGTGCCGGCGCGCGGCCTGCATCGCCTCGGCGGCGACGTCGGCGGTGCTCTCCGAGAGCGCGGCGTAGATGCCGCCGGTGTGCAACCAGCGGACGCCCTGCTCGCCGAACAGCGCGTCCCAGTCGATGTCGCCCGGCCGCATCTGGCTCGCGGCCGTGTGACCGCGGTCGGGGACGCCGACGGCGCCGCGCAGGCCGAAGCCGCGCTCGGTGAAGTTCAGCCCGTTGCGCACGGTCCGGCCGACGCCGTCGTCCGGGATCCAGCGGATGTGCGCGGTGTCGACGCCGCCCTGCAGGATGAAGTCCTCGACCAGCCGGCCGACCGGGTTCTCGGCGAGCGCGGTCAGCACGGCGGTGCGCAGGCCGAAGCAGCGGCGCAGCCCTCGGGCGACGTTGTACTCACCACCGCCCTCCCACACGGTGAAGCTGCGCGCGGTGCGCACCCGGCCCTCGCCCGGGTCGAGGCGCAGCATCACCTCGCCGAGTGACACCAGGTCGTAGCGGCACTCCTCGGCGGGGCGCAGGTCGAGGTCGGTCATCGGGTCACCTCATCGTGGATCTGTCGGAGCGCGGCGCGGGTGCGGCGGGTCACCTCGTCCCACTGCCCGCCGGCGACGACGTCGCGCGGCGCCAGCCAGGAGCCGCCGACGGCGAGCACCGCCGGGAGGGAGAGGTAGGACGACAGCACCGCCGGTCCCACCCCGCCGGTGGGCACGAACCGCATCGCCGGGAACGGCCCCGCGAGCGCTTTCACAGCAGCGGGCCCGCCCACGAGATCGGCGGGGAAGAGCTTGACCGTGTCCACGCCGAGGTCGACGGCGCGCATCAGGTCCGACGCGGTCGCGACACCGGGCAGCACCGGCACGCTCCGGGCCCGGCACCGCTCGACGACGGGCGGGTGCAGCCCCGGGCTGACCACGAAGGCGGCGCCGGCGTCGACGGCCCGGTCGACCTGGTCGACCGTGAGCACCGTCCCGGCGCCCACGGTGAGGTCGAGGGAGGCCATCGCGCGCAGCGCTTCCAGCGCGCCGTCGACGCGGAGGGTCACCTCGGCGACCGGCAGGCCGCCCGCGAGCAACGCCTCGCCGAGGTGGGCTCCGGGGGAGCCGCCGGCGACGGTGAGGACGGGCAGCAGCCGGTGCTCGGCCAGGACATCGTCGAGCCTGATCATAGGATCTTGCTCAGGAAGGCCTGGGTGCGCTGGTGCTGGGGGGATTCGAAGAGCTGCTTCGGCTCGCCCTGCTCGACCACCACGCCGCCGTCCATGAAGAGCACCCGGTCGGCGACCTCCCGGGCGAAGCCCATCTCGTGGGTCACCACCATCATCGTCATGCCCTCGTCGGCGAGGTTCTTCATGACGCCGAGCACCTCACCAACCGTCTCGGGGTCGAGGGCGGACGTCGGCTCGTCGAAGAGCATCACCTTGGGTTGCATGGCCAGCGCCCGGGCGATCGCCACGCGCTGCTGCTGCCCGCCGGAGAGCTTGGTGGGATAGACGCCGGCCTTGTCGACGAGGCCGACCTTCTCCAGCAGCGCCATCGCGCGCGCCCTCGCCTCGGCCTTGCTGACCTGGAGCACCTTCCGCGGCGCGAGCATCAGGTTGTCCATCACCGACATGTGCGGGAAGACGTTGAAGGACTGGAAGACCATGCCGACGTCGCGGCGCACCGCGTTCAGGCTGGTCTTCGAGCCGGTCAGGTCGTGGCCGCAGATGGTGAGGCGGCCCTCGTCGAACTTCTCGAGGGCGTTCATGCAGCGCAGCAGCGTGCTCTTGCCGGAGCCGGAGGGGCCGATCAGGCAGACCACCTCGCGCTCGTCGACCTCGGCGTCGATGCCCTTGAGCACCTCGAGGTCGCCGAACCGCTTGTGGATGCCCTGGGCGAGGATCATGGCCGGCGGCTTGCCGGCCGCGGGCGCGGGCGCGCTCATGCAAGCCTCCGTTCGAACCAGCGTCCCAGCAGGGACAGCGGGTAGGAGATGACGAAGTAGAGCGCCGCGACGATCAGGAACGTCGTCAGCGCCTGGTGGTTCTGCGAGGTGATGATCCGGCCCGCCCGGGTCAGGTCGGTCGCGCTGATCACGGATACCAGCGACGATGCCTTGACCAGCGCGATCAGGAAGCCGATCCCGGGCGGCACCGCGATCTTCAGCGCCTGCGGCAGGACGACGTAGCGCATCCGCTGCACGTAGTTGAGCCCGAGCGCCTGGCCGGCCTCGAGCTGCCCGCGCGGGACCGCCTGGATGCTGCCGCGGAAGATCTCGGCCATGTAGGCGCCCGCGTAGACCGACAGGCCGATCACCGCGGTGATCGTCTGCGAGAACGTCGCGTAGGGGAACAGCAGCGGGATCTCGTAGTAGAGGAACAGCAGGATGATCAGGATCGGGATGCCGCGGATGAAGTTGGTGTAGACCGACGCCAGCCAGCGGATCGGCGCCAGCGGGGCGCTGCGGGCGACGCCGAAGAGCATCCCGATGATCGTCCCGGCGATGCCGGCGGCCACGACCAGGCCGACGGTCACGCCCGCGCCGCGCACCAGCGGCGGCATGTACTGACCGAAGTCGAAGGAGAGCGCCTCGGTCACCATCGGAAGAGGTACCTCTCTGCCAGTCGGGACGAGGCAGCGATCACCGCGGAGAACAGGTAGTAGAGGAGCCCGCCGATCGTGAAGATCTCCAGGGTGCGCAGCGTGCTCTGGTTGAGGTCGGCCAGCGCCGAGGTGAGCTCGTCGAGCGAGATCACCGAGCCCACCGAGGAGAACAGGAACAGCACGATGAACTGGTTGGTCAGCGCGGGCAGCACGTTGCGGATCGCCGGCTTGAGCACGATGTACCGGAACGTCTGGGCATACCGCATGCCGAGCGCGCCGGCCGCCTCCAGCAGACCGGTGGGCACCGACTCGATACCGGCCCGGAAGATCTCGGAGGTGTAGGCCGCGTTGTTCAGCGTCATGCCGGCCAACGTCGACCAGAACGGGTCGAGGTTGATGCCCATCTGCGGCAGCCCGAAGTAGATCAGGTAGAGCTGCACCAGCAGCGGTGTGTTGCGGAAGATCTCGACGAAGCCGTAGGCCAGCCAGCGCAGCGGCGCGATCGGGCTGCGCCGGCCGAGGTAGACGAAGATCCCCAGCACCGAGCCGATGGAGAAGGCCAGCACGGTGACCTCGATGCTGATGAGCAGCGCCCTCAGCATCACCGGCAGATAGGGGAGGACCGCGTTGAAGTCGAACGTCACTGCGGTCCTCCCCGTCCGTCCTTAGGCACCACGATCAGGCGGCGTTGCCCTGCACCGAGACGATGCTGGCCAGCGGCTCCTGCAGCCACTTCTCGTGCAGCTGGTTGTCCTCGCCGGACGCGATCAGGTTGCGGATGAAGTTGTTCAGGTAGTTGATCCAGACCTGGTCACCCGGCAGCACGCCCATGGAGACCAGCTGCGGGTCGAGCGGCGGGTCCGAGATCGCCTGCAGGCTCGAGTCCTGCTTGGCCGCCTGCGCCACGGTGTAGGAGCTCTCGACGGCCGCCTGCACCTTGCCGGTCTTGACCGCGGAGATGACGTCGGCGATCGCGTCGAAGCGGACCACCTTCGCCGACGGGAAGTCCTTGGTGACGATCGTGTCGTTGGTGCTGCCCCGGGCAACGGCGACGGTCTTGCCCGCGATGTCCTTGTAGGACTTGATGTCCGCGCCCTTCTTGAAGAGCACCCCGGCGCCGTGGGCGTCGTAGGGGATCGTGAACCCGGCGGTCTGCGCCCGCTCGTTGGTCGCCGTCCACGCCGAGATGTTCACGTCGACGCGGTTGGACTTCAGCAGCGGCAGCCGGCTGTCACCGTCGGTGGAGACCAGCTTGAGCTTCACGCCCAGGGAGTCGGCGAGCTCGTGGGCGATGTCGATCTCGTAGCCCTGGAAGCTGCCGTCGGGCTTCTGCACGGCCCACGGCGGGAAGTCCGGCAGCACGGCGACCCGGAGCGTGCCCGTCTTGAGCACCTTGTTGAGTTGGCTGTCGGCCGCGTTGTTGCTGCCGCCCCCGGACGAGCCACTGGTGCACGCCGTCAGGCTCAGGGTCCCGGCGACCATGACGGCTGCACAGGCAACCAGTTTGCGTGTGACCATGGTGGGAGAACTCCTCTTACGCTTGGAACTCCCGTGTAGTGGGAGGGTCTTTCGTTCTATGGGAGTCTGCGCTGTGCCCCACCTCACGTCAAGCGCGGCAACAGATCCGTTACCTGCCCGCGCTCACTCGGTGTTGCTGTGGTTCGCCCGTGCCCGCTCGTTGTCCACGTCCCGGCGACGGGCCACCTCGAGGCAGACCACGTCGAGGGCGATGTGGGTCATCTGGTCGAACAGGCTGCTCAGCGGCTGGATCGTGGGTGCCTCATCGGCCCGGCGGTACTTGGTGGCGGCCGGCAGCACCAGCGCGGCGTCCGCGACCTCCGCGAGCGGCGAGGCGGGGTCGGTGGTGACGGCGTGGACGGCGGCTCCAGCGCCGCGGGCGCCCTCCGCGGCACGCACCGTGCCGCCCGTCGTGCCGGACCCGGAGATGGCGACGACGAGGTCCCCCTCCTTGACCGCCGGCGTGATGGTCTCGCCCATCGCGTAGACGGTCAGGCCGAGGTGCATCAGCCGCATCGCGAAGGCCTTGCCCATCAGCCCGGAGCGGCCCTCGCCCGTGACGAAGACCCGTGGGGCACTGGTCAGCCGGTCGGCGAGGGCACTGATCTGGCCGCGATCGGTCTTGGCGGCCACGCCGGTGATCTCGTCGAGAACGGTGGTCAGGTCGTCGGTCATCAGGTGTCCTTTCCGGCTGCGCGCCGCAGCTCCTCGACCGCGGCGGCGGGATCGCCGGCCTTCGTGACGGCCGATCCGACGATGACCCGCAGCTCGGGCTCGTCGGCGAGGGCGGGCAGGTCCTGCGCAGTCAGCCCGCCGGCGAGCGCGAGCCGGCGGCCGTGCGACCAGAGGCCCAGCAGCTCCTGCACGCGGCGGCCGCCCGACGCCCGCTGGGCGTCCTTGCTGACGTGCGGGGCGAGCCGGACGCGCTGCGGCAGGCGCGCGGCGAGCTGCCCGATGCGCTGCCGGGTCAACCCCATCAGGTCGACGACCAGCTCCCGGTCGTGCTCGGCGGTCACCTCGACGGCCAGGTCGATGCTGACGTCGGGGGAGAGGCCGAGCACGGTCACCGACCGCGCCCCCGCGGCAAAGGCCATCTCGAACTCGAAGCGGACGTCGTCGGCGGTCTTGAGGTCGGCGAGCACCGGCGTCCCGCCGGCGGCGGCCACGACCTCGCGCATGCCGTCCTGGCCGAACTGTTTGATCATCGAAGTGCCGACCTCGACCCAGTCGGTGCGGGAGCCGACCAGCTCGGTGATCGCGATCGCGCGGGCGAGGGGGAGGCGGTCCAGGGCGACCTGCAGATCCACGGTGCGCTCCTCGGGGTTGGCAACCGGTCGTTCCGCAATCGGCGACAGCGTGGCACGATCAAGGCGGTTCACTCCCGGATCACGGAATCTACTCTTGCATCGTGGAAGGGCACAACGATGGCTGACTCCACGTCAGCGCCCGACATGGTCGGCAAGGCGCTCACCCTGCTGACCCGTCTCGGCGACTACCCGGACGGGGCGCCGGCGGCGGAGCTCGCCCGGCAGGCCGGCTTCCCGCTCAGCACGGCCCACCGACTGATGGGCGCGTTGGTGCGGGACGGGTTCGCGTCCTTCGACCAGGACACCAAGCGGTACCAGCTCGGTCTGCGCATCTTCCAGCTCGCCCGGCAGGTCCTGCAGGCCCGCGGGCTGACCGGCCAGGCCAAGCCGGTGCTGGAAGAGGTGTCGTCGGTGACCAAGGAGGCCACCCTGCTCGCGGTCCGGGACGGCGAGCGGCAGCTCTACCTGTACTCCTTCGAGGGGCCCCAGCAGGTCCGTGTCGTCGGCGAGGCCGGCAAGCACGGCCCGTTGCACTGCACGTCGCAGGGCAAGGTGCTGGTCGCGTTCGCCGAGCCGTCCGTCCGGGAATACCTCGTCGAGAACCTGCCCCTCGACCCGGCCGGTCCCAAGGCGATCACCAGCCGGAGCCGCTTCCGCAAGGAGATCGAGGAGGTCCGCGAGCGCGGTTGGGCGGTCGCGGACGAGGAGCACGAGGCCGGCATCCGCGCGATCGGCGTGCCGGTCATGGGCCACGACGACGTCGCCGCCGCCGCGCTGGCAACCGCGGCACCTGCCTTCCGGATGAGCGTCGACGAGCTCGTCGGGCACCTGCCGACGCTGAACGAGGCGGCCAAAGCGCTCTCGGTGCTGATGGCCCTGCAGTAGGCGCCTGCGCCGTCCTTCACGCCGGGGCCGCTACCGACCGCCGATCAGCAGGAA
>Ga0206353_10557382_pt1 | contig 10420 bp, 2 predicted proteins | sample DielMetaTC5am4_FD_146436 | JGI IMG/M metagenome (GOLD analysis project Ga0206353, IMG submission 146436) | Corn rhizosphere microbial communities from Kellogg Biological Station, Michigan, USA - Diel MetaT C5am-4 (Metagenome Metatranscriptome)... | ecosystem: Host-associated > Plants > Roots >...
CATCTCAATAAATCATGCTTAATCAAAAGTTTCAGTTTAGAATTTTAATGAAACCTCCAATTTATGCGTTGTCCTATGATATAGAACACTACTAATGAGAATTGTAGGTTCTTTGTCACGTCTTCGTTATGAATTGTTCTTGTTATTTTGATAAAGTATGTACCCCCCCATTAATCATTATATTAATTTATATTTGTATCATTTACTTTGTATTGTGTGTTTAGACTACTCTACAAGAGTTTTCATCATATACATATAAAGTGCCTCTGAGTTTTTGTAAGGATCTCATAACCGCCTCTACTATCGAACCAGAATTCAGGATTACCGTTTCTGCTTTAGATTTTAGTTGTATCCCGTTGAGGGCTTGGTGAAAATCAAACATCAAACATGCACTGGAAAGAATGATGAATAGGAAATATTACTGAAGTTTACTTTCCCTTTCCACTTGGGAGTATACGAGGATGGAACACCAACTTGCATTTAATACGATCTGTGTGAAAGACCCCTTTCGTGAATGCAACTTGTTAGTAAGCATTGTATACTAAAGAGACTTTAGTTTAGTCTGTATTTCTGATATTTTACTGCCAATACGATACTTTGTTTATGTTACTTGTTTCCTTTTGGAGATGTGTCCTTCATGGACGTGTTAGCTTATTTGTTAGCGTATTTTGTGTTTACATCGACAGTGTTTGCACAATGATCATTAGTTTCATCCGAGGTAGGGTATCAACCCCTCGTTTTGTTTCTAGAACTAGAGTGTCGCTCACCAAAATAAAATGAACACCACCAATAACCTAGTGGCTCAAGACTTGGCAGTCAAGATCGATATGGAACGCGCGAACTATCTACTCGTGCGTAACATCAAAACATGGGATGACTTTGTTAAATTTCGTCCTATGTATAACCATTTCAAAACTACTGCTCCTATTAAAAATGGATCCACCTATCTTATTAAGAAAGGTGGTTATACTAAGAAAAATGGTTTTGCTATTAAATACATTAAACCCTATATTATTGATGGCAAAATGTTGCCTTTTGCAACATGCCATGAAATCGTTTACGACGATGATCCATTTGTATATTACCGCACTTTCGACACTAAACGTGAGTCAGTTGAAACAGCACGAGAGCGTGCTCGTTTACTTCGTAAAAAGAAAGCTCTCTATGTTGAGAAATCACCAGATTCAAGTCCTACTTGTTCTGGAGAAGTTATTAATCAATTTGAAAGAAATGGAGTTTCTATGATTAGCTTTACTTCTCAATGTAAAACTCTTTGTGTTGATACTGTTACTGACCCTATTATGCAACAACCTTTGTTACCTTCAAAAATGTTAGAGCAAACAATACCAGCACAACGACCTTTCTATTACGGACCTCATGCTCAAGATATTTGCCCCCCGGACTTTAACCTCATGCAAAAACTAACTTGGATTCAGAACACAATGTGTTCTAAGATGACCAATCGTCGAATCCTTTTGAACATTGCAAGCCCACAAGATGGTTATTCTTCCGATTGGGTAAATTCAAAAGTTTTAGATGAACATTTCCCTAGTTTACAGTTTGAAATTAATTCTATTCGAAAAATGATTATTGAAACTTGTGGAATGTACCATTCACTTGTTGGTCTTTTCTACGAACCTCAAGGTGCAACCTATAAAATTTTGACAGATTCTCGCGCCTGGGGCTTTAATCATACTGCCCAACAGAAAACTGATTACATTCGAAGATATTTACAAACACTTCTACCCCAACAACGTTTTCTAGTGGACATAGAGTTTAATATTGAACCTTCTGTACGAGACGTTTGGAAAAGTAATTGGAGAGAACGTTTTCCAGGAATTATTCGTTTTATTGAACAAATTGAACAAACGTATGAGGATGAAAATCTCTTGGATTATACTCCTAAATTGTATTATCTTGAATATGAGCCTCAATCTTCTCGCGAAATAGTTTCTGATTTTGAACAATATTTGGAACTACTCCGTGGAGTAGGTACTAAAGGAAATGGACGACCTCAGTTACCCAAAGGAACCCGACTTTCTCGTGAATTAGCCGCTTACCATTTCCATTCTATTCAAGAATGGGAGAGAATCAAGCGTGAAGTTCACGAAAACCGTTGGTGTAAACTGATGATGAATTGGAACGAAAAGAAATTGTTTGATAAATGTTCGACCGGCAATCGTAAAAAGAAACAGAAAAATGTTACAAGGAAACTTAAACGAATGTTTAGAAATTACGAACCACAAGGATGGAGAGAAGTCTATAAGTCAGTTACTGATGCGATTTCGGGAAAAGTGACAAGAATGGCAGCTTCTATAGCAGCCAACGTTTGTCATAAGAAGTTACATGCAGGTCTTGATTTTATGATTTCAGAATTCACCAGCAATTTTAAGAAAGCTTCTAACATCAAGAGTTACTTAGTAAAACTGTATTGTGCTCTTTGTCTTGCTATGGATTATATCAATCGCCCTGAACCTGACGCCGCTAAACACCTCATGTTTATCGCCCATATGTTTTTCGACAATATGTGTACTTTCGCAGGTGCCACCCTCTTTGCAGGAACAGACATACTTGGTTTTGTTTTTGAACCTATTCTCGCATTTGTGCGCCAACTATCACAACAAATGCGTAGAAAAACTACATCCACTAACGACCCAGTCACTCAGAATTTCCAGAGCCAATCAGATACTAATGTGTTTTCGAATTTTGCCACAGTTTTCAACTATGCTTTCTTTGGCAAAGATATGCCAGATTCAAAAGCAGAGAAACGTTTGAAAGCCATTTCTACACTTGGACATGCTATTACAGGAACCCAAACTCTATTTCGTTTTCTTTACAGTTGCTTTGAATTCGTTGGACGACGTATTTTCAAAGAATATCTTGGAATTGACCTATTTCCTAATGAAGCAAATGAGCTTCGTAAAGATATCCAACGAGCTGAAGAAATGTTACTTGAAATTTCGAATCATATGACCCTCAAGCCAAATGATAAAGAACGTGCTCGTACATACTTGGAGGTTATACAAAAAGATTTTGCTTCGATTGAAACCCGTGTTAATGATATTAATAAATCACAGTTTACTTCTGCATTCATGTCTTTTAGGAGACAATACATGCAATTGTATCAGCGCTTGGATGCTAGTGTCAAGACCAAAACATCTCGTACTCACCCGGTTGCAAGTTTGCATCTCGGTATGACCGGCAGTGGTAAAACATCTGCTGGATGGTGGTTAACAAGGTTGCTTATGGACCCAGAAGACCCCGTACGAACTGATGACAACATTTACTATCGCAACCGCCAAGCAGCTTTTTGGGATGGTTATGCGCAACAGAAGGTTGTTATTTTTGATGAACTTTTCCAAAGTAAAGATCAAACCAGAATTGGATTAGAATCAGAAGAGATTTTTGGAATGCTCAATAATGCCAGATACAATCTTAATATGGCAGCTTTGGAACGCAAAGCAGATACAGCTTTTACATCGAGATACGTTTTCTTTACTTCTAATTTTGCCGACCCTGAAATTATCAAGCTCAAACCACGAATTCCCAATTACCTCAACTTGCCCCCAGATGTTGCTAAACAAGTCACTTCAATTGATGCATTAGGTTCTCGTTTCAGAGATCAAGTTTACATGGTACAACGAAAAGTTGGTTCTACCAGCAAACGCATGGATACTTTTGATTCCAACGACATCAATCATCCCGAACTCAAGGAAGCTTTGATGGATTGGGAATTTTTCCGCTACAGATATGAACCCAAAACAGAAACAGGTGGACCTAATGTTTCCGGACAATTCCGACTTTTTGTTGACAGTACTGGTAGACCCATTAAGTATGATATTTTTGAAGTTGCCAGTTTGTTACGCCAAGCTAATGAAATGTATGAAAAATCTGATATTGCTGAACTTACATCACGAGTTGAATTAGACAAGTTGTGTCCCCCCCATTGCTCAGTCATTGGTGGAGTTATTCGTGTAAATCGTGAAGAATTTGTGTCACAAGCCGGAGGAACTGAAGAAGAAGCTAAAGAAGAAGAAGGACTTGATGAAAATATTCGAGAACAAACTGTTGTAGAAGATGGAGATTTACTACACCAGTTGTTCCCTTATGTTTGGAAGAAACGTGAAGAAAATGGCGAAGAGAAAGAAGTTGTTGAGACTACACCCGTTATTATTGCATTTATTACAGATGGAACAGGAAAAGAAATTTATGAGTTACTTACGCCTGAAGAATTTACCTGTTACAACAAGCAAGCTATGCATAGAATGTTGTATGTAGATGCAAAGAGCCGAGTTTTCGCTTATGATTTCAAATTGTGTTTAAGCTCAGAATGGGCTGAACTTTTGGCCATCTTTGATATTATCTTCGCAGGACAGAATCCTTTAGATATCGAATATCGTGTAAAAGTCGATCAAGCGACTTCCGCTTTCATGGACGCAACCCTGAAAGACGATTCGATACCTATTTGGAAGAAATTACAAACTTTTGCAGAGAGATGCCTTGTTATCACTATCAATGGTTTCGTTGGCTCGTGTAACGCAAACCTTACTCTTGGAGCTTTAATTTCCGCGCGAGTGATTTCGTGGATGTTTGGAATGAGTTTCCTAGGATACTTTAAACGTAATTTCGTTGCTACTATGTTGATGATCATGATTCGTGAAACTGCAACCAAATTTGAGTTTTCTCTATCGAGTGCCTACGACTCTGTTGTATCGAAGTACAAAAGTTTACCCACGTGGCAAAAAGGAATTGTAGCCGGTATTGGAGTTGGAGTAGTTGGAGTGGGATTGTACAAAGCATATCAATATCTTCGTGCAGGAGACGTTACTATATATGAAGAACAGTCCAAACAATATCCAGACTCCAACCAACCAACGAAACTAGCTGCAAGTAATAGGAGAGGACCCTTAGCAAAAGACATCAAAGTTGCGAAATTTGTTTCTCAGTCAGGATTTTGTAAACAGTTTGAAGACCAAAAACCAAAAATCAATCAATTTGTACCTATTGGAGTTCAAGAAGGAACAGACATTCGAACTGTACATGCACTTAATATTGGAGACAAACATCTTTTGTTTCAAGCTCATGTGTTTTCACAGCTGTTTTCCCAGCCTGACAAAATACGCACTGAGCTTAGCGCACGTACATTTTTGCTGCTTCCTAACGAACATTATACAGACATTGTTCGTATTCCAGTGTCAGACCTAGAAGGAAAATTGGCTGTTGATGAGGCGAGAGATTTCGCATTACTTGATTGTAAAACTTTTCCAAATATCGCCCTAACTCCAAAAATATGGCATCGCTTTATTCGTGAAGATGAAGTTAAGAGAATACGTTTCAATAGTGAAACTAAGCTAATAGTACCAGGAATAAGAATGGAGAGTATTAATCAAAAAGCAGTCATTCGTGGAGATAATTCACTTGAAATTCGCGATGTTCATTTTTCCAAAGCTACTGCTTACTATGGAAATACTGGACCCGATGAATCAAAGGAGTATTGTTTTACAGATGGTATTGTATATAACGGAGCTTGTACTGAACTTGGAGACTGTGGATCACTTTATATGATCAACGATAAAACAGCACCACATAAATACATTGGATTACACACAGGAGGAGTTTTGAAAACCCCCATTGGAATTTGTGGAATGGTGACCTATGAGTATATAGAAAAATTGCTTGGTGCTTTACATGGCCAAGAATATAAACCAACACCTATTGGCAATGCTTTCGACGATTTGAACCCCGATGGTTATGATGGTAACGACCCTATTGTTAAAGTGATCACTTCCCAGAATGCCATTGGAAGCGTGACCTTGCTTGGACATGTACCTTTTGTTACAAATACTGAAAACGATATTGTTCCCTCTGAGTTGGCTAAGACAAATTATTCACCAGAACCAGATTGGGAACCTAAAACTGGCCCCGCAGTTTTAAAACCAATTGAAGTTGACGGTGTAAAAGTTTCGCCTTTCGCGGAAGGTTTGAAGAAGCTTTACAAGAAACCGAAGAAAATGCCAACAGAGAGAGAAGTAGAAGATGCTTGTAGTAGAATTCATTTACAGTATAAACCAAAAGGAATTGATGGCTATGTGCCAAAAGTGTTAACTTTGGGAGAAGCTATAAATGGAACAAAAACAGATTACCTTACAGGTTTGAAAATGAAAACAAGCCCAGGCTATCCTTTTGTACAGGGTAAGTATCAAGATTTCGGAAACAAAGGAGAAAAGGGAAAACTACGATTTTTCAAAAATATACGTACAACTCAAGATCCAATGTACGTGCCAATTTCAGAAAATGGAACAAATCCCTTTATGGAAGAATATGCCCGGTTAGTAAACTTGTATGCACAAGGAGGTGTGTACGGAGTACGATATATTGATTGTCTAAAAGTTGAAAGGAGACCTAAAGAGAAACTTCGCAAAGCGTCCACACGCATATTTTCTACAGCCAACATGTCCTATATTGTGATTTGCAAACAGTTGTGTGGAATGGTGTGTGCCATAATGGCAGAACAACACAATTTTGCAGAATCAAAAGTTGGTATTAATCCACACTCAGACGAATGGAAAATTATGCACGACTTTATGCGAATGTATGATCGAGTTATTGCTGGAGATTTTTCTGCTTTTGATGGTTCGATTATTGCCGCTTTGTTACGTGCCATCCCGCAAGTTTTCAAGAATTGGTTTAACACCTACGCTATCGGAACAGAATTTGAAGAGAAGTACAAAATGTCCCTTGCTAAGATGGTCAACCAATGGCAAACTCTTTTTGATTTCCAAATCCCTAAAGAGTACATCATAACAGAAAGGGAATTTCCAGCTACCCCGGAAGGACTCCTTGAAGCAGTTGATTTGGTCAAGTTACATATGACAATGATCGATAGCACTTGCCATGACATGATTGTTACTATTCGTATAGCAAATGGAGTTGTCTATTTGGTTATTGGGTCGATGCCATCAGGGCATCCCTACACAACATTTGGAAACAACATCGTTAATGGAACAGCAACGAGGATATGCTTTATACGAGCAGGACTAGGAACAGTAGAAGATTTTGACATGCAAGTGCGTTCAGCATACACAGGAGACGACAATGTTCATTCTACGAATAATGAGAAATTCACAATGCGTGTGCTAGTTGAGAAAATGGGAGAACTTGGACTTACCTATACAGATTTCCGTAAAACAGACGAAATTACAGATTTTCATACTTGGGACATCGTTACATTCTTGAAACGTGCTTTCAGAAGAGAAGGAACCAAGGTCTTTGCACCTTTGGACAAAAACGTCATTTTCGAGATGCCATATTGGATTCACAAACAAGGAGACCCCATTGAAGCTACAGTGGTTAATGCCACAAATGCATTACGTGAATGTGTCCATCATGGTAGAGAATTTTATGCTGATTTTCAGCAACATTTGAGAAAGTGTTTCTTGACTTCCAAAGGTCAAGGGGGACTTGGTTTGACCGAAGAACAAATTGGACAAATTAACTGGTCCTACAGTCGATTCTTGGCCGAGATCGAGAGCGGAACTTTCCGCTACTCGTCTGAGTTCTAAATCATAAACATCTTTCTCAGGAGTGGTGGGCTCCTCATAATAACCCACTCCACCAGAACGTGGTTAAAAGTTCGGTTTGGAAATCCTAAATTTCCCTATAACAAGCCTATGTGATCAGGCGGAACAAGATGGGAAACCTCATTGGTATGACTTGTTTCAGTTATAGTATCGAAGTGATCACCCCTGCTCAAAGTTTAACGAGACTTCAGCGCAGTATATTTTCGTTATGTCAGAATCAAATGCAAATGGAAACACAGTTGGCGAGACGGAAACCCAGGTGGGGTTGACCGCTTTCGCAGATACGACAGATATAGTAGTAGAGAACGTTGAGCACCCAATCTATGGACCTTTGGTTCAAGGTTATAGTGCTTACGATCTAGAGAACTTGAGTATTTTGGAAAGAGAATACAAAATTGACAATTTAGTTTGGTCAAGCGCATCAGTTTCTGGTACCGCTTTGGCCGTGTACAACTTTCCACAAGCACTCTTCACGATTCCAACAATTCAAGACAAGTTGAGAACTTTCGACTTGTTTAGAGCGGGAGTTGAGATAACCTTCAGAATTAATGCAACAGATTTCCATTATGGAACGCTGATGGTTGCCCACGTCCCTCATTACGACCCAACTGACTTTCCGAATCCTGCGGCAGCGCCGTACAATTCGGGAAATAAGTTGGGAAATATTTTCACAGCTTCGAACAACAAAAACATTCTCATTTCTGCTAATTCGCGAGACACCGTTACTATCAAGTTACCTTATCGTGCCCCTTACCCTTGGATTGACTTACAAGATTGGGCAAATGGAATTCGATGTCTCGGAGCGATTGGGAGTGTAGTTGTTTATGTTATGAATCCCTTGCGTGTAACAAACGTAGGCAGTCCTTTGCTTTCCGTTTCTGTATTTGCACGCTTTATTCAAGCTGAAGCTTCAGGCAACACAGGTGCCACCCGGTCTTTGTCTTACTTGACTCCGAACTTAATTGGTAATTTTGTACCACAATCGTCAGAACAACGTATACGTTCGGAAAAAGAATCAGTAGCCGGTTTGGCAGCATCAGCAGGTCGTAAACTTGCTCAAAATATTCTCGTACCTATGGTCGGAGGACAGGTCCGTGCTGTTGCAGGAGCAGTTCGCCTTTTAGGTGATGTTTTAACAACGGCAGGATTTGACCAACCGACAAGTACAGCAGCACCTGCCCCTATGAAACTCATAGCCGGCAGTAACACAAGTTTTGGTAAAGGATTGGATAACTCAAACAAATTGGCTCTTGATCCAGAGAACCATATTGATAGCGCAGCAACTTCCATGGAATACCGTCAAAATGAAACTTCAATCAAAAATATGTGTATGATCCCAACCTATTTGGGGTCTATCCTTTTTGATGACAGTAATATAACAGATTCAACTATCTTAACTTTGCCGGTGTGTCCCATGCTCAGTGCAGCCCAATCTTCGACCTATTTGACTTCAGGCGCTTACAAATTTTACCCAGGCTACAGTGCTTATTGGTCCAATCTATTTTCGTATTGGAAAGGATCAATGAAATATCGTTTTCATTTCGTGGGTTCGAAATTTGGCACAGCGCGTATACGAATAGGTTGGTATCCACATTCAGACGAAACAGTTGGAACAGGAGCCAATGGAACGGCAGGAGATTACATTTCCAAAATTGTCGATGTCTGTGGTGACACCACAATTGATTTTTGCATTCCATACTGTCAAGCTGACACATGGAAAAAGGCTAAGGAAATGATACGTTTCAAAGGGAGTATTGGACAGTATGTTAATAAGAGGAAAGCAAATGGCGTTTTGTTCGTCAAGATTGTTAATCCTCCCGAAGTACCCACATCTACCGATGATTCAACCATTTATATGAATATTTGGCAAGCTGCAGGAGAAGATCTTGAGTTTGGAAAATTTGGAATGCTTGCACCTTCAGTCACAAACGACAGTCGTTTTGTTCAACAATGCGACGTAGCAGAAGCTTTCAACCAAACTTTTGAATCTCTTGTACCAGCCAAGTACACAGTTCAACAAAACATCACAATGGGGGAACATGTTGATGACGTGAAGACTCTTCTTCACAGAGCATATCCTATGCCAAATATTGCACGCTCAGCGCTTCCCTCATCCAAAGATCTTGTAAATCCTCTAGCAGTAACAACTTCGACAGACACTTGTTTAGTGTCTTACATTGCAGCACTATATGGAGGTTGGCGTGGTTCAGTACGCCATAAGTTCATTATTGGCGATGCAACTTTTTCCACGACAGATCTTGCTCCTTATGCAGTGTCTACTTACACTAAGTACACAACGTATGATGGGGCACCCAACCCAGCTGCAATTGTCGGAAACTTCAACAACGACCCATTAGCTGGAGGTGGTTTTTGGGTTATTCCCAAGCTGACACCATACACAGAAGTTGAAGTACCTTACTACGAAGAGGTGATATATTGTGTTCCAGCTCTTAGTCAACCGGCCAAAAACTATGCCGGTTCCACACAATATTACGCCAATCTCACACCCAGAACAACCTTACAGATCTCAGGATCTCTTCCGACGACAGCCATACTTTTACGTATGTTTAGCGTCGGGGATGATTTCGAATTGGGAATGCTCATGGCACCCCCTGCACTTTTTGCAGTTGATGGAGGTTAGTTCACACATGGTAGACAAAACCAAGCCCTTAAGGCTAAACTTGTATTCTTCATTTTATCCATATTTTGTTATTTTGTTTCACGAAAAACTCAAAAACACAAAAATAGTAGCTAATTGATCATTTTGTACACACAGATATTTCTTTGAATATCTTGACGTAGATCTACGATGATCTAATGCGTTTTAACGCATATACCAG
>Ga0206353_10705737_pt1 | contig 10418 bp, 8 predicted proteins | sample DielMetaTC5am4_FD_146436 | JGI IMG/M metagenome (GOLD analysis project Ga0206353, IMG submission 146436) | Corn rhizosphere microbial communities from Kellogg Biological Station, Michigan, USA - Diel MetaT C5am-4 (Metagenome Metatranscriptome)... | ecosystem: Host-associated > Plants > Roots >...
CGCAGAATCGCCGCCGCCCACGGGCGCTCGATCGCCGACCGGATGGCCCGCCTCGACGACGTCGAGCTCGCGCAGCTGCACGCACTGACCGCGAAGCTCCGCGGCGAGCGCTGACCCGGTTAGACCCCACCGCGCCTCTCCCACCCTCGAAGTGCTCGTTGTTGCAGGCGACACGCCGTCCACGCGTGCAACAACGAGCACTTCGGCGGGAGGGTGGCGGCTCGCGCCGCACGCGGCGCAACAACGGGCACCTCTGCGGAGCGCACCGCCTCACCGGCGCGCCGCCGCGCGCGTCCCCGCGAAGTGCTCGTAGTTGCAGGCGACACGCCGTACGCGAGTGCAACAACGAGCACTTCGGCGGGAGGGAGCCGGCTCACGCCGAACGGCGCCGGAACGAACCGCGCGCGGCGGACGCCGCTCAGCACTCGATGACGTTGACCGCGAGGCCGCCCTCGCTCGTCTCCTTGTACTTCGTGGACATGTCGAGCCCCGTCTGCCGCATCGTCTCGATGACCGTGTCCAGCGACACGAGGTGCCGGCCGTCGCCGTGCAACGCCAGGCGGGCGGCCGAGACGGCGGTGGACGAGGCGATCGCATTCCGTTCGATGCACGGGATCTGGACCAGGCCGCCGACCGGGTCGCAGGTGAGCCCGAGGTGGTGCTCCATCGCGATCTCCGCTGCGTTCTCCACCTGGCGGGGCGTCCCGCCGAGCACCGCGCAGAGCGCTCCGGCGGCCATCGCGCACGCCGAGCCGACCTCCGCCTGGCAGCCTCCCTCAGCTCCCGAGATGGAGGCGTTGGCCTTGAACAGCGAGCCGATCGCGGTCGCCGTCAGCAGGTACTGCCGGATTCCCTCGAGGGATGAGCCGGGCACGAACCGCAGGTAGTAGTGCGCCACGGCGGGGACGATTCCCGCGGCGCCGTTCGTCGGCGCCGTCACGACGCGACCGCCGGACGCGTTCTCCTCGTTGACCGCGAGCGCGAACGCGTGCAGCCACTCCAGCGAGGTGGCGCGTCCCGGGTCGTCCTGCACGGCCTCCAGGTGCTCCCGCATCGTGGCCGCCCGCCGCCGCACGCCCAGGCCGCCGGGGAGGGTCCCGTCGCCGGCCAGGCCGCGTGAGACGCACTCGGCCATCGCCTCCCAGATCAGGTCGAGCCGTTCCCGGGTGGCCTCCTCGCCGTGGAGCGCGACCTCGTTGCGCCGGGCGACCTCGCAGATCGGGATGCCGTCCCGGTCGCAGATCGCGAGCAGCTCCTCCGAGCTGTCGTAGGGGAGTGGATGCGCGTTGCGGGCCGCCAGCTCGGCCTCCTCGCCGTCGCGCCGGATGAACCCGCCGCCGATCGAGTAGTACGTCTCCTCGAGCAGGGGCAGCGGCGACCGCTCGCCCGCGGCATCCCGGCCCCACGCCCGCAACGTGAGGGCGTTCGGGTGGCCCGGCAGGCGCGTCCGCGGCTCGAACGCGATGTCGTCCTTCGAGAGCGGGATGCTGCGCCGCCCGGCGAGCAGGAGGGTCGCGCCCGGTTGCAGTTGCGACCAGGCGCCGTGCACATCCTCGGGGCGGCAGGTCTCCGGCTGCAGGCCGGCCAGGCCCGCGATGACGGCGTCCGGGGTGCCGTGGCCGATCCCGGTCGATCCGAGGGATCCGTAGAGCGTGCAGGTGACCTGGTCGACCTGGTCGAGCATCCCGTCGGCGTCGAGACGCGCAGCGAACGCGGCCGCTGCGCGGAGGGGGCCGACGGTGTGCGAGCTCGAGGGGCCGATGCCGATCGAGAACAGGTCGAAGGCCGAGACGTACGCTGTCACTTCTCCAGTGTATGTCGGTTCTGGCGCACGATATCCGCGCGAGCCCGCGCATTCGCGCAGCGATCCTGCAGCAGCGAGCCCGACGGCGCCGCACGCGTGAAGCGGCCGCCGCATCCCTCCGCAGGATGCGACGGCCGCCGTCAGAGGGACCGGACGCTCGCCCGGTCAGGCCTTCCGCATGTAGGCGCGGACGGTCAGCGGCGCGAACACCGCGACGATCGCCGCCGCTCCGGCGAGGGCGATCCAGCCGTCCGCACCGAACGTCGCGGTGTCGGCCAGGTCGCGAACCGCCGTGACGAGGTGCGAGACCGGATTGACGTTGACGAACGACTGCAGCCAGTCGGGCATCGTCTTGACGGGCACGAAGGCGTTCGAGAAGAACGTGAGCGGGAACAGCACCAGGAAGGAGATCCCCTGGACGGATCCCGCGGTCCGGGCGATGACGCCGAAGAACGCGAAGATCCAGCTGATCGCCCACGAGCACACGATCACCAGCAGTCCGGCGAGGATCACCGGGCCCACACCGGCGGCAGGGCGGTAGCCCATCAGGATGCCGACGATGAAGGTGATGGTCGTCGCGATGGCGTAGCGCAGCGTGTCGGCGAGCAACGCGCCCGAGAGCGGCGCGATCCGCGCGATCGGCAGGGACTTGAAGCGGTCGAACACGCCCTTGTCCATGTCCTCCCGCAGCTGGACACCCGTGACGACGGACGTCGTGATGACCGTCTGGACAAGGATTCCGGGGATGAGCACCGGCAGGTACGACTGCACGTTGCCGGAGATGGCGCCGCCGAACAGGAGCGCGAACATGACGGTGAAGATGATCGGCTGGAGCGTCACATCCATCAGCTGTTCGGGCGTCCGCTTGATCTTCAGGAGCCCGCGGTGCGCCATGGTGACGGTGTTGGCGAGCGTCTGGCTGAGCCTGACGTGGTTCTTGAGGTCCCGCTCGGCGGGTGGGGTGATGGTGGCGATGGCGGTCATGCTGCGACCTTCTCTCCTTCGTCGGCGGACGCGCGGTCCGCGGTGTCGTCGTCCACGCCGTGGCCGGTGAGCGTGAGGAACACCTCGTCGAGCGTCGGCTTCTGCACGGACATCTCGGACAAGTGGATGCCGGCCTCACGCAGGGTCACGAACAGGTCGGTGACCGTGTCCGCACTGCGCATCGGCGCGGTGATGCGCGAACCCTCGGGGGAGGCGACCGCGTCCACGCCGAGGACCGTCCGGATGGCGCGGCGCGCATCCTCGAGGTCTGCCGGGTCGGCCAGGCGCAGCTGCAGCGAGGACTCGCCGACGGACGCCTTGAGCTCGTCCGCCGTTCCCTCGGCCACGACGCGGCCGCGGTCGATGACGGCGATGCGGTCGGCGAGCTGGTCGGCCTCGTCCAGGTACTGCGTGGTCAGCAGCACCGTGGAGCCGGTGGCCACGAGGCGCCGGATGGTGTCCCACATCTGGGCGCGGGTCCGCGGGTCGAGGCCCGTGGTCGGCTCATCGAGGAAGATCAGCGGCGGCTGCGCGATCAGGCTGGCCGCGAGGTCGAGGCGGCGGCGCATCCCGCCGGAGAACTTCTTCAGCGGACGCTTGGCCGCCTCCGTGAGCCCGAACTCCTCGAGCAGTTCGGCGGTCTTCCGCTTCGCCTCGCTGCCGCTGAGACCGAGGAGCCGGGAGAAGATCATCAGGTTCTCGTTCGCCGAGAGGGTCTCGTCGACGGAGGCGAACTGGGCGGTCACGCCGATCAGCTGGCGGACGACCTGCTGCTCCTTCCGGATGTCGTGCCCGAAGATGAAGGCCTCGCCGGCGTCGGGCTTCAGAAGCGTGGCGAGCATGGAGATGGTGGTGGTCTTGCCGGCGCCGTTCGGGCCGAGGACGCCGTAGACGGCGCCGGCGCGGACGGTGAGGTCGACGCCGTCGACCGCGCGGTTGTCGCCGAAGGTCTTGACGAGCCCGTGGGCTTCGACGGCCCACTCGGAGCTGCGAGTCATGGTGGTCCTTTCCTGGTGGGAATGGGTGATGCTCCGATCGTGCCGGGGCGCGCTTACACGGCGCTTACGTCGCGCTTACAGCGGCGGCGGGATGCTGTAAGCGGGTGGATGCGGCGGTACGGCCGTGCGAGTGAGGGCTGTGGATCGAGTGGTCCCGACACGCCGTTATCGCGCGCGCCGAGACGGCGTGTTGGGACCAGGGATGGATGCGGCCGTGCGGCCGCCGGGCGTCAGGCGGCCGCGGCGGCGGCGGCGAGCACCGCGGCGCGGTCGACGTCGGCGATGGCCAGGGCGCGGGGGACCGTTCCGAGCTCCGGGCCCAGGAGGGCCGTGAGGAGGTCGAGCTCGGCCATGCCCTGGCGTCGACGGTTCGCCGACGCGATCCGGTGGGCCCGGCTGAGCACGTCGCGGGCGGAGGTCCCCCAGCGCGGCCGTGCCACGCGCGGGGCCGCGGCCAGACGGGTGGCCGGGAGCGGGGTCACGCCTGCCACGCGGAGGCTCGCCGCGCGCTCGGCGGCGAGGGCCGCATCCAGCCCCTCCGGGTCGAGGCCCGCGGTGGCGAGCGCCGAACGGATGGGGCCGCTGCCCTCGCGGGAGAGGGCGAGCAGCAGGTGCTCCGCCTCGACCAGGGGCCCGTTCCGCAGCTGCGCCTCGGTGACGGAGCGGATGACGATGGGCCGCAACGCGCGCGACAGCGGCTGGGCCGGCAGGTCGGTGGGGGCGCCGGCAGGGATCTCAGACATTGCGTCTCCTCAGTTCGACACCGGCGGCGGCGACGCGGCGCAGGTGCTTCTTGTGGACCGCCTGACGTGTGACGCCCAGTGCGTCGGCGATCTGGGTCCAGCTCCACCCGTCGCGGAGGGCTCGCTCGACCTCGGCGTCCTCGAGCTGGTCGGCGAGTTCGCGGAGCGCGACGACGGCGGCGAGCCCGTCGGCGACGCCTCCGACGGGGTCCGGGAAGGGTGTGGCGTTCATGCAAGCAACTATAGTTGCTTACTGCTTGTTGTCAACTATGGTTGCTAATCCGGCTACGCGCGGACGGCCGAGAGCAGGGCGAGGCCGCGGGTGGCCGCCTCGCCAGGGGTGAGGGATGCTACGGCAGCGAGGGCCGCATCCAGCCGCTCCTGGCCCCACGCAGCAGCGATCGGGATCGCGATCGCGTCGCGGTGCAGACTGGGCACGTCCTGGCGGGAGTTCGCCCGGCCGGCGAGGGCGAGCATCGTCAGCCCGCTCTCCACCCAGTCGGCGGAGGCGTGCTCGGCGCCAGCGTGCTCGGCGCCAGCGTGCTCGGCGCCCGCGAGCGCCTGGGGGCCGTGCTCCTCAGCGGTGCGCGGGTCGAGCATCCACGCGGCATAGCCCGCGAGGCAGGAGCCGATGACGGGCCGGTCGAGGTTCGGCGGGCTCATCCGCGACGTGACGAGCGTGCGGATGCGCAGGTCCGCGGCCGCCGCATCCGTCGCGGCCCAGTCCACGAGCGCAGGCTCGGTCGCGTGCACGCGCAGGCGCGCCACCAGCCGGGCCGCGCCCATCATGGTGCGCCACGGGCTCAGGGACATCCTGCTCGACGCGCTCTCCTCGGCGAACACGTCGATCGCGTCGTCGTAGAGCCGCACCGACTGCGCGAGGTCACCCTCTGCAAGGGCGATCTCCGCCATCCCGGCATGCCCGATCGCGTAGTAGTCCACGAAGTCGAAACCCCTGCGGTCGACCTCGGCCGCGAGGTACCGCTCCAGCAGCCGGCGTGCGCGGGCCGTCTCGCCCACCGAGATCGCATTCATGGCGATCAGCCAGTCGAGCTGCCGCAGGTCCCCGTCCGCCTGGAGCAGAGCCATGCGGTCGTACGCGCGCTGCGCCCACTCCAGGGCCTGGGCGGGATGCGCGAGCTGGCTGTGCGACTGGGCGATCGATTGCGCGGCCGAGGCCATCGACCAGGCGTCCCCGGAGATCCCCGCCTGCTGCCAGGCCCGCGTCGCGGAGGCGAGGGACGCCTCCAGCTCGCCGGCGTTCTCCTGCAGTTGCGCCGTGAGGAAGTTGCCGATCGCCGACCGCCCGGGATCGGCCGACGCAGCGAACTCGGAGAGCAGCCGCTCGCCGGTGTCGCGGTGCCCGGCCTCGAGGGCGAGCTCGGCCAGCGCATCCAGTCGCGGATCGGCCAGCGGCTCGGTGCGCCGCAACCGGCGCAGGCGGGAGAGGGCGCGCGCCGAGGTCCGCAGGTCGATGAAGAGGAAGGTGCCCCCGATGACCGTGTAGCCGGCGGCGACCGCGTCGCGCACCTCGGCGGTGGGTTCGTGGCCGGTCAGCACATTCATCACCGTCGGGCCGAAGCCGAGGACCTCCGAGTGCGCGCTGCGCAGCGACCAGTAGTACGAGAGCGCGGCGAACACCACGGCGACGGTGTCCCGCCGGACCCCGGCGAGTGCGGACCGGAGCACCGCCACGAGGTTGTCCTGCTCGGCCGTGACTCGCTGGAAGGTGCTCACCTGAGTGTGGCCGTGCATCGTGGACAGTGCGTCGCGACAGAAGGCGACCGCCCACGCATCCATGCCGTCGCAGACCTCGTCCTCTTCGCCCGCAGCGATCAGCTCGCGGTCGCCGAACTCGCGGACGGTCTCCAGCATCCGGTACCGCAGCAGCCCCGTGGTCGGGTCTTCGCTCACCGTCACCAGCGACTGCGTCACGAGGGCGTCGAGGTCGTCGAGCACCGAGACCGTGCTGGATGCGGCCACCGCCTCCGCCGCCTCCGCACTGAAGCCGTCCGGAAAGCGGGAGAGCCGGCGCAGCAGCGCCTGTTCGGAGGCTCCGAGCAGATTCCAGCTCCACTCGATGACGGCGAACAGGGTGCGGTGGCGTTCCGGCGCGGTGCGCTCGCCGCCGGTCAGCAGGGCGAAGCGGTTGCCGAGCCTGCGTTCGATCTCGTCCACCGAGAGGGATCGGGTGCGGGCGGCGGCGAGCTCGATCGCGAGCGGCAGTCCGTCGAGCCGGTCGCAGAGGCGGGCGACGACATCCAGGGGCAGCACGGCGCCCGGCCGCGCGGCGCGGGCGCGGTCGACGAACAGGGCCACGGCGGGGCCGTAGTGCGACTCTGCACGGGGTGACCCGGTGGCTGCGCGCGCGCGGTCGCGGTGGGGGCCGGTCTCGCTGTTGCTGTCAGCCTCGGCGTCGGTGTGGCTCTCGGCCTCGGTGTCGCTCTCGGTGCTCTTCAGCGAATCGAGCGGGTAGACGTGCTCCGCGCCGATCGAGAGCGGCGCCCGGCTGGTCGCGAGGACGCGGACGGTGGTGGTCGAGTCCAGGATGTCCTGGATGTACGCAGCGGCCGCATCCACGATGTGCTCGCAGTTGTCGACGATGAGCAGCGTCTCACGCTCCGCCAGCAGTCCCAGGATGCGCGAGCGCAGGTCGAGCCGCGCGCCCGGATCGACGGGACGCGCGGCGCGGGTCTCGCGGACGCCGAGCGTCGAGGCGAAAGCGAGCTCCACATCCTCTCCGGTGCGGACGCTCGCCAGCTCGACGACGATCACGGCGGGCGTGTGGACGGCGCGGTGGCCGATCTCCTGCGCGAGACGGGTCTTCCCCAGGCCACCCGCGCCGAGGACGGTCGTGAGGCGGGAGGTGGCGATGAGGTCCTCGACGGCCTGGAGGTCGTACTCGCGCCCGAGCAGTGTGTTGGGCGCAGAGCGCAGGCCGATGCGGATGCGGCGCGGGGCATCCGGGTGCGGTTCGTCGTCGGCAGCGTCGTCCTCCGCGAGCAGTTCGGCGTTCAGGGCGACGAGGGCAGGGCCGGGACGGGTCCCCAGGCGTTCGAGCAGCGCCTCCTTCAGCTCGGCGAACGCCAGGAGGGCCTCGCTGCGGCGGCCGGCGTCGGCCAGGGCGAGCAGCTGCTCCAGTCGCAGGGTCTCGTCGAGCGGCCGACGCGCCACGAGCGGCCGCAGGTCGGTGAGCGCACCGGACGGGTCGCCGCTGGCGCGCCGGGCCCGGGCGCGGGCCAGGAGCAGGTCGTCGTAGAGGGCGGAGGCGGTGCGCTGCAGCTCGTCGGCGAGGGGAGTCGCGCCGAGCTCGGCGCCGGGCTCGCCACGCCAGAGCGCGAGCGCTTCCGTCGCCTCGTCAGCGGCGGAGGCCGGGTCTCCGTCGAGGAGGGCGGCCTCCGCGCGGTCGAGGGCATGCCGGGCTCGGCCGAGGTCCGTCTGCTCGGGAGGGACGGCCAGCGCGTAGCCGCTCGGGGTCGACTCCAGCAGGCCGTCGGCAGTCGTGGTGCGGACGCGGGAGACTAGCGTCTGCAGAGCGGCGCGTTCCTGTCGCGGCGGGGCGTCATCCCACAGGTCGTCGACCAGCGAGGGGACGCTGGCGGCGCCGCGGGCGAGGACCAGCGCGACGATCAGGCTCTTGCCGAGGGCGCCGGCGGGCTCCGTCATCGCGCCGGTGCGGTCCTCGACCAGCACCGGGCCGAGCACGGCGACGCGAGGGGACGAGGGCTCGGACTGCACCCGCCGATCCTAGAGCCTGCGCCGCCCGATGGCATCGCTGCCGCGCTGCCGCGCTGCCGCGCTGCCGCGCCGAGCGGGCCGCGCGCGCGTAGGCTCAGCCGCATGGCGTTCGACTGGTCGCAGTTCTACGAGAAGCAGGGCGGGCGCGGCGTCCGCCCGACGTTCCAGAGCGCGCTCGAGGCGTGGGCCGGTCCCGCCGGCGACGCGATAGACCTGGGCTGCGGCGACGGGGTCGAGACCCGGCATCTGGCCGAGAACGGCTGGCACGTGCTCGCGGTGGACTCCGATCCGGGCGTCGAGGAGCGCGTCCGCACCGGGCTCTCGCCCGAGGCGTCGCAGCGCGTGACCGTCCGGCAGGCTCCGTTCGAGAAGCTCGGCGACCTGCCCGAGGCCGATCTGATCTACGCGGGCTTCGCCCTGCCGTTCTGCGACGAGACCCACTTCCCGTACCTCTGGGCGGACATCCGCGAGGCGCTGCGCCCGGGGGGCCTGTTCGCTGGCGAGCTGTTCGGGCCGCACGACGAGTGGGCCGGCCGTCCCGGCATGAGCTTCCACGAGCGCAGGCAGGTGGAGGGGATGCTCACCGGCATGGAGGTGCTCCAGCTGGTCGAGGACGACCGACGCGGCATGTCCTTCGACGGCCCCAAGCACTGGCACGTCTTCCACATCGTCGCCCGCGCCTGACGCATCCCACTTCGCCACGGGGTCGCCCCCACCGTCGAGTCCGCGAAGACTGCACGTTTCCGCGGCGAATTCGTGCAATCTCTGCGGACTCGATGGTGGGGCGCGACGGTGAGGCGCGACGGTGGGGCGCGACGGTGGGGGTCGACGGTCGGGGCGAGGTGCGAGTCAGCGGATGGTTTTGCGGGAGGTGATCTGGCCGGTGTCGAAGCCGAGGAGGTGCAGGCCGCCGTGGAAGCGGGCGTGCTCGATCTTGAGGCAGCGGTCCATGACGACGGTCAGGCCCTTCGACTCGCCGTACTCCGCGGCCTCCTGGTTCCAGATCCCCAGCTGCACCCAGACGGCCGGCGCGCCGACCGCGACGACCTCGTCGATCACGGCGGGGAGATCGCCCGGCTTGCGGAACACATCCACGATGTCGGGCACCTCGGGAAGCGAAGCAAGGTCCGGGTACGCCTTCTGACCGAGGATGGTGTCGGCGTTCGGGTTGACGAAGTACACCCGGAAATCGCTCGACTGCTGCAGGTACGTCCCGACGAAGTAGGAGGAGCGGGCGGGATTCGGAGAAGCGCCGACGATCGCCACCGACTTCGCGGAGCGCAGGAGCTTGAGGCGCGCCTTCGCGTCCGGTCCGGCCCAGGTCCGCTGCGACTTCAGCAGCTTCGCCAGCGGCGAGTCCGCCGGCACTGCGCAGCTCAGGCCGTTCGCGAGCTGGACCTCGGTGGTGGAGTCGGACGTGGTGGAGGCGGTGCGCGCGTCGTCCGGAATCGTGCCCGACGCATCCGTTGCGGTCGTCATGCTGCCTTCCCCTCCTCGACGGCGACGCTGAGCGCCTGATCCAGGTCGTAGATGATGTCCTCGACGTCTTCGATGCCGACGCTGATGCGCACCACACCGGGCAGGACGCCCGCGTCGTGGAGCTGCTGCTCGTTCAACTGCGCGTGGGTGGTGGAGGCGGGATGGATCACCAGCGTCTTCGCGTCGCCGATGTTCGCCAGGTGGCTGGCGAGGTCGACCGACTCGATGAACCGCTGCCCGGCCTCCCGGCCGCCCTTCACCACGAAGCTGAACACGCTGCCCGGCCCCTTGGGGAGGTACTTCTGCGCGCGTTCGTGGTGCGGATGCCCGGGCAGGCCCGCCCAGAGCACCTTCTCGATGCGGGGATCGGCATCCAGCCACTCGGCGACCGCTCGCGCGTTGTCGACGTGAGCCTGGACCCGGTATGGCAAGGTCTCGACGCCCTGCGCGAGCAGGAACGCCGAATGCGGCGCGAGCGTCGGGCCGATGTCGCGCAGCTGCTCCGCCCGCAGCCGGGTGAGGAAGGCGTACTCGCCGAAGTTGCCGGACCACTGCAACCCGCCGTAGGTCGGCACCGGCTGCCCGAACAGCGGGAACTTCGAGGAGTGCCAGTCGAACCGGCCGCTCTCGACCACCACGCCGCCGAGGGTGGTTCCGTGGCCGCCCAGGAAC
>Ga0206353_11977305_pt1 | contig 10408 bp, 8 predicted proteins | sample DielMetaTC5am4_FD_146436 | JGI IMG/M metagenome (GOLD analysis project Ga0206353, IMG submission 146436) | Corn rhizosphere microbial communities from Kellogg Biological Station, Michigan, USA - Diel MetaT C5am-4 (Metagenome Metatranscriptome)... | ecosystem: Host-associated > Plants > Roots >...
ACTCCGGGAGGTCAGGCATCGTGGTCTCCTGTCGTCGGTGGCTCAGAAGCTGCTCGGCCAGTTGCGCAGCAGGTGCTCGCCGACCCCGCCGGTACGGGCCAGGTCGTTGTCGGCCAGCGTGCGGATCAGGTACTCGCGAGTGTCGACGGGATCGATCACGTCCTGGACGCCGTACACGCGGGCGACGTCGTACGCGGTGGTGTCCCTGGCCATCTCGGCGAGCTTCTCGGCATAGAGCTCGGGATCGTCCTCGGGCTCGATGCCGTGCACCACGCTCACTGCGGAGCGCGGGTCCATGAAGCTGACCTCGGCCGACCACCAGGCTGCCGTCGCGTCGGCCGTCCAGGCCCCGCCCATGTTGACGTAGGCCTGGCCGTAGTTCTTGCGTAGCATCACGGTCACCTTGGGGACGGTGACCTGGGAGAGAGCGTTCATCCAGTTGATCACCCGGCCGGCGATCTTGCTGCGCTCCGCCTCGAGCCCGACAAGGAATCCGGGCTGGTCGACCAGGAAGACGACCGGGATGTTGTAGGAGTCGCAGAGCACCAGGAAGCTCGTCGCCTTGTCGCAGGCGGCGGCGTCGATCGCGCCGCCCTTGAACAGCGGGTTGCTCGCGATCACTCCGACGCTGCGGCCGCCGATGCGGGTCAGGCAGGTCACCAGACTCTTGCCGAAGGCGGCCTTGATCGGGAACACCGATCCGGTGTCGGCGATGACCTCGATGACCTTGCGTACGTCGTACACCTGGGATCGCGACTGTGGGACGAGCGTGCGCAGCTCGGCGGCACGTGCGCCCGAGTCGGGGGGGACCGGTGCATGCGGGGGCGCGACGGAGTTGTTCGCCGGCAGATAGGACAAGAAGCGGCGTACCAGCGCGATCGCCTCCTCGTCGGTGTCGGCGACCGCGTCGGCGAATCCGGTGACCTGGCTGTGCATCTTCCACCCGCCGAGATCCTCGCGGTCGACCTCCTGGCCGGTGGCCCGGCTGACCAGGCCCGGGCTGGAGACCGCCATCACCGCACCCTTGCAGAAGACGGCGAAGTCACTGGACACGGTGTGCCAGGTGGCGGATCCGAAGGCGTAGCCGAAGACCGCCGAGACCCACGGGCTCTCCCGCCGGCGCAGGAACCGGGCGCGGTCGTTGGCCTGGCCCATCCCGATGCCGCCCATGACATCGGGCATCCGTACGCCGGTCGACTCCGCGAGGTAGACCAGGGGGATTCCGGACCTGGCGGAGAGGTCCTTCATGTGCTGCATCTTCTTGTTGCTGGTCGCGCCACTAGAGGCGCCTTTGACGGTGAAGTCATAGGCGATCGTGGCGACTCGGCGACCGTCGACGTCACCGGTCCCGGTCACCTTGCCGTCGGCCGGGGTGGTGTGCTTGTCGACCTCTAGAGGCGAGGTCGCGAACAGGCCCGTCTCGTGGAAGCTGCCCGCGTCGAAGAGCAGGCCGACCCGCTCGCGGACGTTGAGCTCGCCCTTCTCGGCGCGGCGAGCCAGCTTCGCCGGGCCGCCCATCGCCAGGGCCGCCGCTCTGCGCTCGGCATGGCGGACCGCGGGCCCGTCCGTCTCGGAGGCCGCCTCGGCGCGGGTGTCGGCCAGCTCTGCCTGGGTCATCGCTGTGGCTCCTTGTCGTTCGCGATCGGCGCGGCCGGGTCGGCCGACGTACGTTCCTGGTGTGCGACCAGCGCCCGCGCCGCCACGGCCGCATCCTCGAAGGAGGGGAAGGCGGGTAGCCCGAGAGCGCGAGCCCGGCGGGCGTATCCGCGGATCTGCTCGTCGATGTCGGGCTTGCCGTCCGGCTTGAGGACGAGCAGGTGGTGGCTGCGGTGGGCAGCGGCGTCGCGAGCACGGCCGATCGCCTCGATGATGCGACCGGTGACGTCGCCCAGAGTGCCCTCGAGGTTGCGCTGGATGATGCCCACGTTGAGGTGCGAGATGACGACCGCGGGCGCGCTGGTCGCCAGAACCGTCACGAGGATGTCCTCCGCGATGGCGCCACCCTTCACCGCTAGCGTGCCTGCCGGTACGTCGATGGGGTTGTGCAGGCCGTTGCCCGGCGGCAGTTCCAGTGCCTCGAGCCGAGTGACCGTCTCCGCGTCGAGCCGCGGTGAGCCGAGCCCGCGACGCTGCAGCGCATCCGCGGCCAGCACGCTCGCCCCGCCACCGTTGCCGAACAGGACGACATCGGTCCCCGTCACCTCCACGCCGGGGTCGGCAGTCTCGAAGGCGAGCAGCACGTCCACGAACTCCTCGAGCGTGTCGACCAGCGTCGCGCCGGCCTGTCGAGCCAGGGCCGGCCACACGCGGTGGTTGCCGGCCAGTGCGCCGGTGTGGCTCGTCGCGGCGGCGGCACCGGCACTGGTACGGCCGCCGGCGAGCAGGACCACCGGCGTGGCACCGTCGCGATCACGCAGCACGTCGAGGACCGCGGCGCCCTCGGCCAGCGACTCCAGGTACAGACCGACCACCCTCACCTCGGGGTCGTCGAGGTGCGCGGTGAGCAGCTCGGCCGCGGTCACGTCGGCGCCGTTGCCGAAGCTGACCACGCTGTGGAAGCCCAGCCCGCGCGCAGACCCCAGTCGCAGCATGTCGACGCTGAGCCCCCCGCTCTGGGAGATGACCGCCGCGCCGCCGCGCTCGAAGGGCGCCTCGGGGATGAAGCCGAGCCTGCCCTTGGAGGAGTGCGTCCCCAGGCAGTTCGGGCCGACCACACGGGTGCCCAGCGAGCGCATCCGCTCGACGAGCGCGCGCTCGAGTCCGACGCCGTCGGCGACCTCGCCGAAACCGCTGGAGACCACCTGGGCGAAGTGCACCCGGCCCGCACCGGCCGCAAGCGCGTCGGCCACCCGGTCCCGGGGAAGGACGACATAGGCGTAGTCGACCTCGCCCTCGACGGCGGCGAGTGAGGGCACGGCTGCAATGCCCTCGATCGTCCCAGCCTTGGGGTGAACTGGGACGATGCGGCCGTCGTACCCGCCCGCGCGCAGGTTGCGGATGAACAGGTTGGCGCCGTTGGCGCCGGCGCTCTTGGCCCCCAGGACCGCGACGGTACGCGGCGCGAACAGTGCGGCGAAGTCGGTGCGACCGCCACGGCGCCGGGTGGTCGCGCGGATCGCCTCGCCACGAACGAAGCGGGCATCGACCGCGATCGCCGCCGACTCGGTGACGATCACGGGATTCAGATCGACCTCGACCACGGTCTCCGGGAGCTGTGCCAGCAGGCCGTCGGCCCCGGCCAGGCGCACGACGAGGTCGATGAACGCCTCCACGTCCACCGCGGCGGTCCCCCGGGTCCCCGACAGCAGCGCGTAGCCGCGCAGATCGCGGACCATGCGGTGGACGTCGTCGCTACGCAGCGGCGCGACGCCGAAGCTCACGTCGGCGAGCACCTCGACGAAGATCCCGCCGAGCCCGACCATGACGACCCAGCCGACGCCCGGAGTGCGTACCGCACCGACGACGAGTTCCTGGCCGCACGGGGCCTGCTCCTCCACGAGGAAGCCGGTGATCTCGTGGCCGGCGGCCTCGATGCGGGTCCGCATCTGCGCCGCGGCGGCGGCCAACTCCGCGCGGGTCAGTCCTACCCGGACCCCGCCCGCATCCGACTTGTGCACCAGCGTCGGCGAGACCGCCTTGAGCACCAGCGGCTCGGCCAGGGATGCCGGGGCCGCGGCGATGTCGTCGACCTGAACGCCGGCCGGGACCCGGATCCCCGCGGACCGCAGCAGCGCCTTGGCCGTCGCCTCGGGAAGTACGCCGGAGCCGGGAGTGCCATCGACCGACGCGCTCACGAGCTCGTCCTCGACGATCGGGCCGGACGCAGTCTCAACGGACACGGATTCCTCGCAGTCCCTCGGTGAACCGGGCGGCCGATGCGACGGCGCCCCTGTCCCGATGAGTCTGCGAGAGCGCGGCAGTGGCGGGAAGATCGGGAAGCTTGGCGGGGTGATGCAGACCACCTATCGGTGGATCCGGGGCCGGAACCGGCTCTCAGTGCGCGCGGATGGTCTTCGCGTGGTCGCGCAGCAGTTGCAGCAGGGTCTGTACGACGGGCCCGCGCAGCTCGCCCCCGCGTACGACCGCGGACAGCGTGGTGCGCGCCCAGGGCTCGTTGATCGGCACCAGGACGACGTTCTCATCGCTGACGGTGGTCGGCGTCAGGGTGTTGCCGATCGCGATGCCGACTCCGGCGCGGACCATCCGCATCGCGGTCTCGGCACTGTCGGTGGTGTAGACGACGCGCGCCTCGATCCCCTCGACCAGATGCTCGAAGGCATGGCGCAGGATGCTGCCCTTGCGGAAGAAGATCAACGGTTCACCGGCGAGGGCGGCCACGTCGAGCGACTCCGCCTCGGCGAGATGATGCCCCTGGGGCACGCAGAGCACCAGCCGGCCGTGCAGCAGGTCGATGAAGTGCAGGTGCTCCAGGTCGGCGTCCTCCTCGGGAGCGCCGAGCCGGGTGAGCATGCCGACGTCGAAATGCCCCGCGAGGACGCCGTTGCGCACCATCTCCGAGCCGCCCTCGGTGACCTCGAAGCGGATGTTGGGGTGCTCGTCGTGCAGCCGCTTCACCACGGCGGGCAAGAGCACCATCGCGCCGACGCTGACCGTGGCCAGTCGCACGCTGCCGATCTTGAGGCCGTCGATCGCACTGGCCTCCTCACGCAGTTTGCGCTCGGCCCTGATCGCGGCCTCCGCGTGCGGAAGGATCCGCTCGGCGGCGTACGTCGGCTTCACCCCGTGGGCACCACGCATCACCAGGACGACGCCGAGATCCTCCTCGAGTCGCTGGACCTGGTTGGTGATGGTCGGCTGCGAGACGCCGAGCTCCTTGGCGGCCTGCCGGAAGGAACCGGTGCGGAGGGCTGCCTCCAGGTACCGCAGCTGTTCGAACCTCACCGCCACCTCCGCTCACGGGCCGACGCAGTCATCCTTCCACTACCGGACGCCTGGTGAGCCGGACCTGCACGACCGCGCTCAACGGACGGGCGGATGGACGTCCAGGCCGGTCGAGTCCCGGCTGGTGGCACCGCCGTCGACCAGCAGGGTGGTGCCGGTGATGTAGCCGGCTGCGGGAGTGAGCAGGAAGGCGACCGCGGCGGCGACCTCGTAGGGCTGCCCGAGCCGGCCGAGCATGGTGCGAGCGGCGAAGGCCTCGACCGCGTCGGAGCCGGAGGCGACGAAGCGCGGCGAGAGGAAGAGCCCGGGGGCGACCGCGTTGACGCGGACGCCGCCGGCGCCCCACTCCTGCGCCATCGACTTCACCAGCACCTCGAGCGCCGCCTTGGCGGGTCCGTAGCCGGGGCTGAGCCGGCCCGCCGTCCGGCCCATCACGCTCGACACGTGCACGATCGATCCGCCGCCGGCCTCGGCCACCTTCGGCGCCAGGTGCCGGCTGAGCAGGAAGGCATGGCGCAGGTTGATCCGCATGTCCTCCTCCCATTCGGCGAGGGTGAACTCCGAGAGCGGCTTGCGTTGCATCCTGCCGATCACGTCGACGTACCCGTGCACCGGGCCGAGCTCGGCAGCGGCGGCCGTCGCGATCGCCACGGCGCCCTCCTCACCGGTGGCATCGGCGAGGACGTACGGCGCGTCGAGCGATGCGGCGACCGCCTTGACCGCCCCCTCGTCGACATCGGCGCACAACACGCGCGCGCCCATGGCGGCCACCGTGCGGCAGACGTGCTCGCCGATACCGGCACCGGCTCCCACGACCACGATGCCGCGTTCGTCGAGCCGGAAGAGCGCGCCGTGGTCGACCTGGGTCGCCGGCACCGGGTGGTGCGGCTCAGCGGGCAGCACCGGCGGCCTCCTGTGCCCCGATCCCGACAAGGAAGCCCTCGACGACCTCCCAGGTCTGCGCCGGGTGGGTGATGTTGGGCTCGTGACGGTAGGGCAGCTCGGCGACCTGTGCGCGGCCGAGCAGCCCGCTCAGGTGGGCGGTCCACTCCGGCTCGACGAGCGGGTCCTCGGTGCAGGCCACCAACAGCGTGGGCATGTCGACCCCGGCCAGCGAGGCCGGGTAGGGATCCTCGGGCCGGGCGGACTGCAGCGCCTCGGGGACGGGCTGGTGGATCGCCGTCACGCTCGTGTAGTGGCCGGGCGCACTGGCCCAGCGGTGCCGGGCGGACACCTGGGCCTCGGCGTCCGGGTAGTCGCCGCAGAGCAGGTCGACGATGCGGCGCAGGTCCGACTCGGTGCCGTCGAAGGGTCCTAGCTCCGCGCTCTTCGCCGAGCGCCAGGGTCCGCCGGTGCCGCTGATCGTGGTCACCGAGGCGATCCGGCCCGTCGACGCGGGGTCGGTAAGTGCCCGCAGCCCGAGCGATCCGCCGAAGGAGCAGCCGACCAGATGGACCGGCCCGGCGATCCCCAGGTGGTCCAGCAGCGCCCACACGTGCCGGGCGCGGAAGCCGAAGGGCGACTGGTCCAGCCGGATCGACTTGGCCGAGCCGCCGAAGCCGAGCAGGTCGGGTGCGATCACCCGATATGAGGCCGCGGCCAGGGGCAGCACGCCGCCCCAGGTCACGTCCGCGCTCGCGCCCCAGGCGCCGTCGTGGAGGAAGACGACGGTCGGGGTCTCGGCGGTGGCGTCGCCGGGAGCGCCGGCGAGATAGCGGGTCTCGAGGTCGTTGACGATGACGGTGTTCTCGTGGATCACGATTTCCCTTTCGCGGGTGGACAGGCGGACAGACGGCACTCAGGCCAGGTCGTAGTCCTCGGGCCGGGCGGCCGCCGTGCCCTCTAGATAGCGCTGGGCCGGCAGCGGCCACATGATCGTGGAGCGGCCCTCGGCGTTCTGGTACCAGCTGTGCGTCTTCGACCATCCCCAGGCACGCATCGCGCTGGCCCTGGTCACCTCGTCGCGGTAGTCCTCGAAGACCTCACGACGCAAGGACATGGACCCCTTGCCACTCTCCAGCAGCAGCTGGACGGCGCTGGCGACGTACGCCGCCTGGCACTCCATGAAGAAGACGAGATTGCCGTGCAGCACCAGGTTGGTGTTCGGGCCGTACATGCAGAACAGGTTGGGGAACGCCGGCAGGGACAGGCCCATGTAGGCGCAGGCGTCGATGCCCCAGGTCTCGTGGAGATCCCTTCCGTCCTGCCCGGTCACCTTCATCGGGGTGAGGAAGTCGGCCGCCTGGAAGCCGGTGCCGAAGACGATGGCGTCGACTTCGACGTACTCCCCGCCCTGGGTCCAGACGCCGTGCTCGTCGATGCGCGCGACCGCATCGGTGACCAGGTCGACATGGGGCTTCTTCATGGTCGCCATCCAGGTGCCGTCGTCGCGGACGATGCGCTTGGAGCCGGGCGGGTAGTCCGGGATCACCTTCTCGGCCAGGTCGGTGCGCTCGCCTGCCTGCGAGACCAGGTAGTCGGTGAGCATCACGCGCAGCTGCTCGTTCGCGGCCGAGACCGCGCGCTCGGTGGGCGGATACTCGGGGTCGACCGTGGCCGCGGCCAGCTGGCCGATGGCTCGCGGCAGGAAGATGGAGAAGCGGTAGTAGGCGCGGTACAGCGGGAGCTCGCGGAGGAGCCAGCGCTCGTCGTCGTCGATGTCCTGGCGCAGTTCGGGCGTGGGCATCAGCCAAGGTGCGCTGCGTTGGAAGACGGTCAGCCTCTCGACCGTGCGGGACAGTGCGGGCGCCACCTGGAGCGCGCTCGCGCCGGTGCCGATCACGGCCACCCGCTTGCCCGTGAAGTCGTAGGAGTGGTCCCACTGCGCGGTGTGGAAGGCGGGGCCGGCGAAGCGGTCCAGCCCGGGGAGGTCCGGGATCATCGGCCGGTTGAGCTGGCCCACGGCGCTGACCAGCACGCCGCTGGATACGGTGCGCTCGCCGGCTGGCCCGGTGACCTCGACCTGCCATGCCTGCTGCTCGCCGTCCCAGGTGGCGGCGCGCACCTCGGTGCCGAACTCGACGTGCTCGAGGAGGCCGTTCTCCTTGGCGAAGCGCTGCAGGTAGTCGAGGATCACGCCCTGCCTGCTGAAGTACGACGGCCAGTCGTGCGGGAAGAACGAGTACGTGTAGATGTGGCTGTGCACGTCAGTTCGGCAGTCGGGATAGGTGTTCTCCCACCAGGTGCCGCCGACGCTGTCGTTCTTCTCGAAGACGGTGAAGGGCACTCCCGCCTGCTTCATCCGCAGCGCGACCAGGAGGCCCGCGATCCCGGTGCCGATGATCGACACGTGCAGGCTGCGGCCCGGGGCGAGGTCGGCCGCCCGCCAGCGCGGGGCCCGCGGGTCGGTGCCGTCGGGGACGAAGGCGGCCTCCAGGAGCGCGGGAACCTGCTCGGCCTCGGCTCCGATGGCCCACTCCCCGATCGCCGCCAGCAGCGCGCCGTCCGCGTGCACCGGCCACCGGTCCGCGGTGGCCAGCAGTGGCTCGAGTCGCGTTAGGCACCACGCCCGGATCTCGTCATCGACCCCGGCGGCCAGGCCGCTTGCCGGCAGCGTCGCCGGGTTGGGGCGCCATTCCTCACGGAGCGCCGAGACGTCGCCGGTCAGGTGCGCGACCAGCATCAGCAGCGCGGGGGTCTCGGCGGCCGCGATCCGTGTGCGGAGGTCCTCGGGGGTGGGTGGGGCCGGGAGCCGGTCCATCATCGTTCTCCGTTCGTGCGGTCGAGGAATGCGCGGATCCGGGAGGCACTCGCCGCCGGGTGGGTGAAGGCGGTCAGATGGCCGCCGGGGACGAAGTCCAGGATCGAGCCGGGGATCGCCTGCGCCAGCGCGGTGACGACCGCACGGGGCGTACTGGTGTCGTCGGTGCCGCCGAGCACCAAGGTGGCCGGCGGATTCTCGTCGAGCCGGAAGGCACCGACGTGGGTCATCGCCTCGAGGAGCGCCGCATGCACCTGGGGGTCGGCGCTCAGGAGCTCCTCGCGGGCGCGGGCCGCCAGCGCCGGGTCGTCCTCCTCACCGAACCAGCGCGACAGCACGACGTCGGCCATCGCGGTGATCCCGCCGGGCTCTCGAACCGCGTCGGCCCGCTGCTGGGCACCGGCACGTGCCGCCTCGTCGTACGAGGCCGTGGTGGCGATCAGCACCAGATCGTCGACCCGACCGGGGTGACGCGCGGCGAGGGCCTGAGCGACCATGCCACCCATCGAGATGCCGAGCACATGGCTGTCGGCGATGTCGAGATGGTCCCAGAGCGTGACCACGTCGTCGGCGAGCGCGCCCAGGCTGACCGGGCGGTCCCCGACCGGGCTGGCGCCGTGCCCGCGCAGGTCGGGAAGCACCAGCCGGTACTCCTCCCCGAGCTCCTCGGCGAGGGGAAGGAACCACTGACCGGACAGTGCCAGCGAGTGCAGGCAGGTCAGGGTCCGCGGGCCGGTGCCGACGACCCGGTAGGCCAGCCCGTCGACGTACGTCGTGGTCGCGCTCACGTCAGTCGTCGTCTCCGGCTCGGTGGTGGTCCTCGGCCACCTGCACCTCACGACGCAGCTGGTCGGAGAGGATCTCGTGGTACTCGCGGAACCGAGGAGAGGACCTGCGCATCTCCTGGGTCCGAGGCCGCTCCAGCTCGATGGCGAGGTCGGCGACGATCCGGCCGGGACGGCTGGCCATCAGGATCACCCGATCGCTGAGCAGGATCGCCTCCTCGAGGTCGTGGGTGACGAAGATGACCGTCGGTCGCTCCGCCTCCCACAAGGAGATGAACTCCTCCTGCTGGATCGCCCGGGTCTGCGCGTCCAGCGCCGCGAAGGGCTCGTCCATGAGCACCACTCGGGGGCTCTGGACCAGTGTGCGCGCGATCGCGACGCGCTGCCGCATGCCCTGAGACAGATGCAGCACGTCGGAGTCGGCGAAGTCCTGCAATCGCACCCGGCGCAGCCAGGCCTCGGCGCGCTCGCGTCGCTCCGCCTTCGGCACGCCGCGCACCTCCATGCCCAGCTCGACGTTGCTGCGCACCCGGCGCCACGGGAGCAGTGCGTCGCGGGCGAAGAGGAAGGCGACGTCGCCGCAGGCACGGCTCACTTCGGCGCCGCCGATGCGTACCGAGCCGGTGCGCTGGCGGACCAGGCCGCCGCTCATCGACAGCGCCGTGGTCTTGCCGCAACCCGAGGGTCCCACGATGCTGACGAACTGCGAGGGCTCGATGCGCAGGTTGAAGTCCTCGAGCACCCGGACCACGCGGTCGCCGTGCAGGAAGCTGTGGTTGACGCCTTCGAACTCGATCGAGAGTCCGCGGCCGGCGGACTCCGGTGGGCTGGTGAGTGCGGACATCGTCTGCTCCTGATCCTCGACGGTGGTCACGGTCGTGCTGCGGGCGGTGATCTGCCTCACGCAGGACGACGTGATGATGGATCGTGTGCGCAGGCGCCGAGGAGTGTCAAGGAAACCGAGGGGCCACCACATCTATCACTCCGATAGGGCTCGCCTCGTTGCCACCGTGGTCCGCGC
>Ga0206353_10352800_pt1 | contig 10340 bp, 7 predicted proteins | sample DielMetaTC5am4_FD_146436 | JGI IMG/M metagenome (GOLD analysis project Ga0206353, IMG submission 146436) | Corn rhizosphere microbial communities from Kellogg Biological Station, Michigan, USA - Diel MetaT C5am-4 (Metagenome Metatranscriptome)... | ecosystem: Host-associated > Plants > Roots >...
CGAGGTCGAACTGGGGCGCGTTCTTCTCGATCCAGGAGGCGAGGCTGTCCAGGAGGATCTCGTGGTCGTCGAGGATGGCCAAGCGGATCGGAGGCTCGCCGTCGCGGCCCGCGGCCGGCGGCGTGGTCGCCGCCGCATCGTACGGAGGCGTTCGAGTCATCGTCTCCCCCTTTCGGGAACAGGGAAGCCGGCTTCGGGATAGGCGAACCGGACGGTCAGCTCGCTGCTCCTAAAGCGCATCGTCGCGCGCATGGCGACCGAGTTGAGGGAGCTGACGAACGGCAGCAGCGCACGGCGCAGTTCCGCGCGGGGCTCCTCCACGTGCGCCCGCAGGAGGAAGACGGGCCGTTCGGGCTCGCTCGCCGAGATGCGCACCGTCGAGGGGTCGAGGCCGGGACGCGCGGCGAGGGTGGCGACGAGCGCACCCACGATCGCGCGCTGGTCGGCCGTCAGCACGCGCTCCAGGCGGTCGGGGTCCTCGACGCGGGAGGAATCGGTGGGAGCTGCGGCTGCGGCGCGGGCTGCGGAGGCGGCGGGCTCGGAGGCGGCGGGCTCGGAGGCGGCGGGCTCGGAGGCCTCACCGGCCGCGAGCCTCGGCGCCAGAGCGAGCTGCAGGGTGTCCTCGAGCCAGGTCCGTCCGACTGCTCGCACCGACATCGCGCGCAGATCGTCGGCGATCGCCCGAGCACGCTCGCTGTCGCCCTCGGTGACAGCTCCGCGGCGCAGGAGGGCAGCGAGGAACGGGACGGCCTCCGCGTCCAGAGCGGTCATCTGGTCCTGCACGATCATCCGCTCCGCCGCCTGGCGCAGCTCGCCCTCCAGCCGGGTCTGGCCCTCGCGGGCGACCTCCCGCCAGCGCAGCGTCTCGCCGGTGAGCGTCCAGGCGTACCCGGCGCCGCCGGCAGCGAGCGCCAGGATCGGCGTCGCCGACACGGTCGCGTACACGAGCGGCACATTGGCGATCACGAGCGAACTCTGGGCGGCGGCGACGCAACCGATCACGAGAGCTGAGACGACTGCACTGGCGGCGACCTCGCCGACCGGCCGGTACAGCGGCATCCAGACGAGGAGGAGCGCGACGGCGATCTGGCCCCAGTCGTCCTGCAGGCGCTCGTTGTGTCCCCAGACCGACGAACTGAACAGGCACGCGGCCACCACGGTGACGCCGATCACCGAGAAATGCGACCACCGTCCGAACGGCGCCAAGCCGGGGTGCGAACGGATGGAGGCGACGACCACGGCGATCAGGAGCACTGCGATCGCGATAACGGCGACCGAGACATCGCGCAGCTGGCCCGCGTGCAGAACCGTCGAATACACGGCGTAGGCGACGGCCACCCCGCCGAGCAGAGGGACCAGCAGCCAGGCCGACTGGGCTCCGATCGGGTCGAGCCGCTGCGGTGTGCGTTCCAGGGCAACGGACCGTGCGCCGACGATGGTGCGAGCATTCAGACCGCTCATGCGGCGCCCTTCGTGACCGCTGCCCCCGGAGCGACGGGGATCGTCATGATGACCGTCGTGCCGATGTCCGCGCTGGAGTAGATGTCGACCGAGCCGCCGACCCGCGCGATGCGGTCCTGGACGGACTGCCGAAGGCCCAGCCGGTCGGCAGCCGGAGCGGAAGCGGGGAACCCGCTGCCTCCGTCGACGACCATGACCGAGACGGACCCGCCGCCCGCCGACAGGGCGACTTCGGCACTCGCGCTTCCGGAGTGGCGGAGGACGTTGACCAGGCACTGCCGCACGGCGAGGCCGAGCGCGCGGCGCGCATCCTCCCCTAGCCGGGCGTACGAGGTGCGGTCACCCGAGATGTCGATGGCGAGCCCCTCATCGCGTGCCGCCTCGATGGCGTGGTGCAGCTCGCTGTCGTACCAGGGATCGGCCGGTGCGGGCCGCTCGGCGGGGCTTCCGGCGGCACCGGGAGGGCCGCTCGGGAGTCCGGGGAGCGTGCGGAGGTCGGCTTCGATCCGCCGGGCGAGGCGGTCGTCGAGGGGACCCGGCCGGGACCCGGCGAGCGCCAGGAGCTCACTGAGTACGGTGTCGTGCAGGTCGGCAGCGGATGCCGCCGCCAGTTCCCGGCGGAGGTCGACGAGTCGCGCGTCCCGCACCGCCCGGTGGAGCGCCGTCTGCGCTCGGGACCGGGTGCCGCGAGTGAGTCCGTCGTAGACCAGGACTCCGACGAGCAGGAGGTAGGCGCCGAGGGAGACGGCGTCGGGAACGTAGGCCCGCGAGGCCGTGGCCGCGCCCAGGATGACGGCGGTCTCCGCCAGTGCGAACCCCAGGCTCGCCCACAGGATGCCGGCCGGGGCTCCGGTCCCGGTTCCGCCCACTAAGGTCATCGCGATGACCGGCAGGGCGATCACGAAGAGGTTCGTGTCGCGGTAGGACGGCGTGCCGAGGAAGAGCGCCACGACGTAGAAGTAGGTGCACGCCGTTCCCACCAGGAGGTACGTGATCGTGAGCGCCACCGTGCGGCCCCGGGACAGCGCGAGCAGGACGACGACCATCGGGATGAGGACGAGCAGCGTCACCCACGACGCCACGGTGCCGTGCATCAGACTCGCACTCCCGACGTTGACGACGGCCGCGGCGAGGCAGACGAGGCCCGCCCACCGGGCGGCTGCGGCGAGGGCGCGGGAGTTCGCGGGTCGCGCCAGGTGGCTGGGCAGACCGAGCGACACGTCGCCGTCCCTTCTGGACCCGAGCACACCTCGGTCCTTTCGGGATTATGGCATTCCGGACCGCTGGTGTGTACCCCGGGCGCCGTTCAGCCGCGACATCGTGCACCCGCGGCGCCGGGTACCCCGCGGCCCGATGTACCCCGCGGCGCTGCGTACCCTGCGACGCGACAGCCCCGTCCGTCCCGCGCTGTCCGGTGCCGCCTTAGAAGAGCGTCGGCTGCACCCCCAGTCCCGTGAGCGACGCACTCACGACGGAGGCCGCATCGGGCGCCTCCGTCGGGCCGCCCGTCCGCATCACGGACCCCTTGGGCCGGCGCTCGCCCTCGTCGTCCCGCAGCATCCCGAGCGCCGTCGATCGCACGCCGCCCGTCGCCGGGTCTTCCCGCCCCCGCTCGAGCCCGTGTGCGCGGATGAGCGGCTGGATCCGGGCCGCCAGCCACTTCCGGTACTCCTGCGGTGCGTACGTGCCACGACCGTACAACTGTCGATACTGCGGCAGCAGCTCGGGATGCTCGCGCCCGAGCCAGAGGTAGAACCACTCCTTCACGCCGGGCTTCAGATGCAGCGCCGAGTACAGCACCGACGTCGCCCCCGCCTCTTGCGCCTGCCGCAACGCCTCATCGAGGTGCGCCTTCGTGTCGGTCAGGTACGGAATGATCGGCATCAGGAACACCCCGCAGTCGAGCCCGTGCTCCCGCACCGCCGTCACGGTGGCGAGACGCGCTTTCGTGGACGGTGTGCCGGGCTCCACGGACTGCTGCAGCTCGTCGTCGTAGACCGCGATCGACATCGCCAGGTCGACCGGAACCCGCTTGTTCGCCTCCGCCAGCCGATCCAGATCGCGTCGGAGCAGCGACCCTTTGGTCAGGATGCTGAACGGCGTGCCCGACTCCGCCAGCGCATCGATGATCCCCGGCATCAGCCCGTACCGCCCCTCTGCCCGCTGATAGGGATCGGTGTTGGTGCCGAGCGCCACCGGATGATGACCCCAGCTCGGCTTCGTCAGCTCCTTGCGCAGCACCTCGGCCACGTTCACCTTCACGATGATCTCGTTGTCGAAGTCCTTGCCCGAGTCGAGGTCGAGGTAGGTGTGCGTGGGACGTGCGAAGCAATACACGCAGGCGTGCGAGCATCCACGGTACGGATTGATCGTCCACCCGAACGGCATCGGCCCTCCCCCGCCCGGGATCTTGTTGAGCGCCGACTTCGCCAGCACCTCGTGGAACGTGATGCCGGCGAAGTCGGGCGTGCGCACCGAGCGCACGAGATTGTTCAGACGGGCGAGCCCGGGCAGGGCTGACGGCTCGTCCGCCGACAGTTCCTGACCGCTCCACCTCATGCTTCTATTCGAACATATGTTCGAAGGTTAAGCAAGGTGCACCGTGTCTCCCGTCCACCCGGATCGCAGCCACCGGTCGTGACTGGCCACGACGACCGCGCCCGGATACGAGCCCAGCGCCTCCTCCAACTCCGTCGCCAGCGCGAGGGAGAGGTGGTTCGTCGGCTCGTCGAGGAGGAAGAGATGCGGAGGCCGGGCCACGATGAGCGCCAGCGCCAGCCGCCTCTGCTGCCCGACCGAGAGCGAGCCGACCGGGCGGTCCGCATCCCGCGGGGCGATCAGGCCGAGCGAGGTCAGCGGAACGACCTCGGCCCGCCTCTCCCCCACCGTTGCCTCGTAGATTCGGCGCGGGGTGGAGGTCGGGTCGGCGAACCGCACATCCTGTTCCAGAAGCGCCACCCGGAGGCCACGGCGGCGCTGCACGGCGCCGGACTCCGGCTCGAGGCGGCCCGCGAGGACCGACAGCAGGGTCGACTTCCCGGCGCCGTTCGCCCCGGTGACGAGGATGCGCGCGCCCGGGGGAACCGAGAGCTCGGCCAGGTCGAGACGACCCGGGATGCGGACCCCGCGAATCAGGACCAGCACCCCGGAACCGTCGCCGAGCGACTGGAACCCAGACGGGATGCCCGGGAAGCTGAGCGGCGCCGGCGGCTTCCGTACCTGGCCGTCGCGCAACTCCTCGAGCCGCCCCTCCGCGTTCCGGATGCGTCGACTGATCTGGCGGTCGAGCGCATTTCCCTTCACGGACTTGACGAACTTGTCGTTGTCGCGGACCTTCCCGGACCAGGCGATCGAGCGAGCGGTCACATCGACGGCGTGTTTCAGCTCCTTCAACTCCCGCTGCTCGTCGGCGAACTGCTTCTCCCAGCGGGCCCGCTCGGCCGACTTCTCGGCGAGGTAGGCGCTGTAACCGCCTCCGAAGACCGTCGTCCCGGACCGCGACGGATCGAGATCCAGCAGACCCGTCGCGACCGCATCGAGGAACGCGCGGTCGTGGCTGGCGAACACGACAGGACCCCGCCAGTCCCGCAGCTGCCGCTCGAGGAAGGCCGCGGCCTCATCGTCCAGGTGGTTGGTCGGCTCGTCGAGGAGGAGTGCGTCCGGTCGCCCGAGCAGCAGGGCGGCCAGCGCGAACCGGCTGCGCTGCCCACCGGAGACCTCGCTCAGCCGCCGGGCCAGCGGGATGTCGCCGACGCCGAGCCCGTTCAGCAGCTCGTCGCGGCGCGCATCCACACTCCACAGCTCGGCGCGTTCGGCCGCCTCGAGGGCAGCGTCATAGCGAGCGGCGGCATCGGCCTCGCCGTGGGCGAGAGCAGTGGAGGCCAGCTCGAGCTCGTGCTCGATCGCACGGACCTCGGACAAGCCGCTCTCGAGGAGTGCGCCGACGGTCTCGCCCGGCTCGAACCGCACCTCCTGCCAGAGGAAGCCGGTGCGCGCCGGGCGCATGAAGACGCCTGCGTCCGGCGTCTCGGTGCCGGACAGCACACGCAGCAGGGTCGACTTGCCCGCTCCGTTCTCGCCGATCAGTCCGAGCCGGGCGCCGGGCGCGACGGTGAGCGAGACGTCGGTGAGCACGCGTCGCTCGCCGTAACTTACAGAGACGCCGTCGGCGCGCAAGGGTGCGAGGGTGATGGTATGCATGGGAACCGTCCTTCCGGGCGCTCCACAGGGAGCGGGTTCCCGCCGGGCGATCTCCGTCGTGAGCGGCGCCGGAGCGCCCAGGTGCCTGACCGGGCAGCGCAGCGACCGAAGGGTCCTCACTCACATCGACGGCGCCTCAGGCGCGGGACGTCAGGAGGTTCTCACTTCATAGCGCTGACGACCATAACAGGTCATGCGCGCGAATGTCCAGCGCTCAGCGCGGCGGACCGGCTCCGGGCCGCCGCCCGGAGCACGGCATTCGTCACGAATGTCGCCCTGCGCACGGTGAAGCAGCACGTTCGTCAATGTCGGCGGGCCCGCGGAGCGCCGCCGACGAGGTCTAGGCCTGCAGCTGCAGCGTCTCCGCCGTCGAGGCGAGCACCCGGTGCGCGTCGTCCGGCTTGTCGTTGAGGGTCGTTCCGACAGTCGGAATGAGTTCCTTCAGCGTAGGCAGCCACGCGCCGAAACGGTCGGGGAAGCAGCGCTTCAGAAGGTCGACCATGATCGGTACGGCCGTGGATGCGCCCGGCGAGGCGCCGAGCAGGCCCGCGATGGTTCCGTCCTCCGCCGCGACCACCTCGGTGCCGAACTGCAGCACTCCGCCCTTCTTCGCATCCTTCTTCATCACCTGGACGCGCTGGCCCGCAGTGATGAGCTCCCAGTCCTCCGGCCGCGCCGTCGGCATGAACTCCTTCAGCGCCTGGAACTTCTTGTCCCGGCTGGCCAGCAACTCGCCGATGAGGTACTTCATGAGGTCGAAGTTGTCGCGCGCCACGGCGAGCATCGGGCCGAGGTTGCCGGCGCGGATGGAGCCGGGCAGGTCGAACCACGATCCCGTTTTCAGGAACTTCGGGCTGAATCCCGCGTACGGTCCGAACAGCAGCGAGGCCTCGCCGTCCACCACGCGGGTGTCGAGGTGCGGCACCGACATCGGCGGCGCGCCGACGGCAGCCTTGCCGTAGACCTTCGCCTGATGCTGCGCGACGAGTTTGGGGTCGCTGGTGCGCAGGAACTGCCCGGAGATCGGGAAGCCGCCGAAGCCCGCGATCTCGGGGATGCCGGCCTTCTGCAGGAGGTGCAGCGCGCCACCGCCCGCGCCCACGAACACGAACCGCGCGGTCACCGTGTGCGAGGTGTGACCGACGTCGTGACGCACGCGGAGGCGCCAGAGTCCGTCCTTCGTACGCGAGATGTCACGGACGCTGTGGTTGAGGGCGAGCTCGGCGCCGTTCTCGACCAGATTGTCCATGAGCGCCCGGGTCAGTGCGCCGAAGTCGACGTCGGTTCCCGAGGTCGTGCGGGTCGCCGCGATGCGCTGCTTGCGGTTGCGCTTCTTGGTGAGCAGCGGAGTCCACTCGCCGATGACGGCCGGGTCCTCCGAGTACTCCATGCCGGCGAACAGCGGCTGGTCTTTGAGCGCCTCGAAGCGCTTGCGGAGGTAGCGGACATTGTCCCGCCCGCGGACGAACGTCATGTGCGGGGTCGAGTTGATGAAGGTGCGCGGCTCGGGCAGGTCGCCGGCAGCCACGAGGCTCGCCCAGAACTGCCGGCTCAGCTGGAACTGCTCGTTGATGCTGATCGCCTTGGCGGGATCGACGCTGCCGTCCGATGCCTCGGGCATGTAGTTGAGCTCGCACAGCGCGGCGTGACCGGTGCCGGCGTTGTTCCACGGATTCGACGACTCCTGGGCCACCTCGCCCAGGCGCTCGTAGATGCGGATGCTCCAGTCGGGCTGCACGCGCTGGATCATGGCCCCCAGCGTGGCACTCATGATGCCGCCGCCGATCAGGACGACGTCGATGGGAGAATTGCTCACCCGCCAATCCTATGATGCGGCCGCGGCACGACCGCCTCGCGAACACCACGATCTCTCGATGTCGAGACATCGGGTGTTCGCGCGGCGGATACGTCGACGCCGACAGGGGCGATCGCGCTACGCGGTGACGGGGTTCGCCAGGCGCTCGGCGACCAGCTCGGCGATCTGGACGGCGTTGAGCGCTGCGCCCTTGCGCAGGTTGTCATTGCTGACGAACAGCGCGATTCCGCGGCCCGCGGGAGCGCCTTCGTCTGCACGGATGCGGCCCACGAAACTCGGGTCGCTGCCCGCCGCCTGCAGGGGCGTGGGGACGTCGGTGACCTGGACACCCGGCGCGTCCGCCAGAAGCTCGGCGACCCGCTCGGGGCTGATCGGCCGGGCGAACTCCGCGTTGATCGACAGCGAGTGACCGGTGAAGACGGGGACGCGGACGCACGTTCCGCTGACCAGCAGCTCCGGCAGACCGAGGATCTTGCGCGACTCGTTGCGCAGCTTCTTCTCCTCGTCGGTCTCGTTCAGCCCGTCGTCGACGATCGAGCCGGCGAGCGGGATGACGTCGAACGCGATCGGGCGGACGTACTTGACCGGCGCAGGCAGTGCAACGGCCGAGCCGTCGTGCACCAGGTCGAGCAGATGCTCGTCGGCGACGGCCGCACGGGCCTGCTCGGCCAGCTCCTCGGCGCCTGCGAGGCCGGATCCCGAGACGGCCTGGTAGGTGCTGACCACGAGACGGGTGAGGCCGGCCTCGTCGTGCAGCGGCTTGAGGACGGGCATGGCCGCCATGGTCGTGCAGTTCGGGTTGGCGATGATGCCCTTGCGCGCCTCGGCGATGGCATCCGGGTTCACCTCGGAGACCACGAGCGGGACCTCGGGATCCATGCGCCAGCCGCTCGAGTTGTCGATGACGATGGCGCCCGCCTCGGCGAAGCGCGGCGCGTGCGCCTTCGATCCGGTGGCTCCCGCAGAGAACAGGGCGATGTCGATCCCGGAGATATCGGCGGTCGCGACATCCTCGACCGTGATCTGCCGGCCTTTGAAGGGCAGGGTCGTGCCGGCCGAGCGGGAGGAGGCGAAGTAGCGGATGCTCTTCACCGGGAAGTCGCGCTCCTCCAGGAGACGGCGCATGACGCCGCCCACCTGGCCCGTGGCGCCGACGACCGCGATGTCGAAGCCGTTGGTGTCGAAATCGGTGGGCTCGCTCATGTCAGTCCTTCGGATCGTTTGTGAGGTCAACGGCCGTGTCGCGGCCGGCATTCCCTGAGGTTCTGGATGGTTCTAGCGGCCGGTCCCGGCGTAGACGATCGCCTTCTCGTCGCCGTCCAGCCCGAAGGCCGTGTGGACGACGCGGGCCGCCTCGGCGACCGTATCCGCCCGGGTGACGACCGAGATGCGGATCTCACTCGTGGAGATCATCTCGATGTTGATGCCGGCATCGTAGAGGGCCTCGAAGAGCTTGGCCGAGACGCCGGAGTTCGTGCGCATCCCGGCGCCGACCAGCGCCAGCTTGCCGATCTGGTCGTCGTACTGGAGCGACTGGTAACCGACCTCGTCTCGCTCCGCGGTCAGCGCGGTCAGCACGCGCTGCCCCTCGGACTTCGGCAGAGTGAAGGAGATGTCGGTGAGGCTCGTCGGGGCGGCCGACACGTTCTGGACGATCATGTCGACGTTGGCGTTGGCCTTCGCCACGATCTTGAAGATCTGCGCGGCCTTGCCCGGCACGTCGGGCACGCCGACGACGGTGATCTTGGCCTCGGTGAGATCGGTGGCCACGCCGGAGATGATGGGCTCTTCCACGGTTCCATCCTTCTTGGCCGCCTGCGCGGCCGCAGCTTCGTTGAGGACGTAGGTGCCCTCTTTGTTCGAGAACGAGGACCGCACGTGCAGGGTCACGTTGTGGCGTCGGGCGTATTCCACCGCACGGATGTGCAGCACCTTCGCACCGGCGGCCGCCAGCTCGAGCATCTCCTCGCTGGTGATGCGGTCGATCTTGCGGGCGAGGGGCACCACGCGCGGATCGGACGTGAAGACGCCGTCGACGTCGGTGTAGATCTCGCACACCTCGGCGCTCAAAGCGGCCGCCAGAGCGACGGCGGTCGTGTCCGAGCCGCCACGGCCGAGGGTGGTGATGTCGCGGGACTCACGGCTGAAGCCCTGGAAGCCGGCGACGATGGCGATGGCACCCTCGTCCAGCGCATCCTGGATGCGGCCGGGCGTGACATCCACGATGCGGGCCGCGCCGTGCTGCGCGTCGGTGATCATGCCCGCCTGGCTTCCGGTGAACGAGCGCGCGTCGTAGCCCATGCTCTTGATGGCCATCGCAAGGAGCGCCATCGAGATGCGCTCCCCGGCGGTCAGCAGCATGTCGAGCTCGCGGGGGGCCGGGATCGGGGTGACCTCGTGAGCCAGGTCGAGGAGCTCGTCCGTCGTGTCGCCCATGGCCGAGACGGCGACGACGACCTCGTTGCCGGCCTTGCGCGTCTCGACGATGCGCTTCGCGACGCGCTTGATGCTCTCAGCTGTCGCGACGGACGAACCGCCGAACTTCTGGACGATGAGGGCCACGAACACTCCTGAACTCACGGGCTTCCCATCTTACCGGCCGCCATATGACGCGATCTTCATGTGACGAAACCGTGCGCGGGCTCGGCGTCCGCATCCCGGCTCCTGCGGAAGAGCCGTCGGAAACGGAGGTGCCTTCGGCGAGCCGGGCACGGTTTCGCGGGGAACGGAGGAGGTTGCGAGGTCGAGGGGGCGAGTTCGCCTCCCTTTTCGCCCCTGCGAGGTGGGGAAGGTGGGGTGAGGTGGGGAAGGTGAGGTGGGCGGGGTGGGGTGAGGGAGGTGGGGGTGGGTCAGGAGACCTGGC
>Ga0206353_10576138_pt1 | contig 10333 bp, 1 predicted proteins | sample DielMetaTC5am4_FD_146436 | JGI IMG/M metagenome (GOLD analysis project Ga0206353, IMG submission 146436) | Corn rhizosphere microbial communities from Kellogg Biological Station, Michigan, USA - Diel MetaT C5am-4 (Metagenome Metatranscriptome)... | ecosystem: Host-associated > Plants > Roots >...
CTCGGGAGAGAGATTGGGTAGGATTGCCTCTCTTCTTGACTTGAGTTGTGAGTGAGCAAGCAAACATCACCAGCATACGTTGATAGCTGCTGGTTCCCTTTTTTATCTCCTTCAGTGTCTGAAGGGAGAAGAAGAAGAAGCCACGACAGCCACCGCTTACTAGTGTGTCGAGAGTGAACACTACCATTTCCATCCCCTTCCTCTCTCCCATCATCATCTCGGATCATCATGACGACGACGACCATGATGTCGGAGGTGATCTCGTCAATGTTACCTCTTAGTCGTCGTCATCATCATTCTCGACCTCCAAGACTTCGTGATCGTCGGTCTTTTTCCTCCTACTTCGTGATTACGCCATTTAACCTCCTCACGCCAGTCCTCATCTCCTGTTGTACAGCAGTAATTTTGTTAGTCTCCTGTGTGTCATCCTCATCCTCACCTTCATTACCATCATCTTCCATACCGTCTCACCATTCTCCTTCCTCATCGGCGGCTTCTCATCCGTCGTCGGCAGAGGCGAGTCTGTTAACCTGCCCTCCAGGATGGGAGAGGCATGGAATCTACTGTTACAAACTATTCAACTTAAGGCACTCCTGGCCAATTGCAGCGGAGACCTGCCGTCGGCATGGGAGTGAGCTTGCTTTAATCTTTGACTACAACCAAAATAACTTTACCTCCTTCCTTGCCCTCGATCAATTGGGAGGAAAGGAGATTGGAGGAGAAGAGAGGAGATACTGGATAGGATTCCACTCCATCGATAACCTCTCCACCAATACACTCGAATCGTCAAATGGAAAGTTTGTCTCCAAATACATCGGCTTTTGGGGAAGAGGAGAACCCAATCCTCAGGCGGGTCAATGTGTGAGAGCGGCACTGTCAATCGATGGGTCACCCAACTCTTCTCCCGCTCCAAATGCTCAATCTCTCGTCTCTCATCTCACTCCTCACAATTTGAGGGAAAATGAAGTCACTCCCGTTAGAGCCAGTCAAACATGGGAACTCGCACCTTGTGAAGACCTTCTCCCCTTCATTTGTCAAAAGGATATCTGTCCGGCAGGACACTTTCACTGTTCTAACGGAAGATGCATTCATGACAACTGGAGATGTGATGGAATTGACGACTGCGGTGATCGCTCTGACGAAGTTGACTGTCCTCGACGGTGCCACTTTTATCAGAAAAGTTCAGGGGACAAAGTTCAGTCTGTCAACTTTCCTGCAAGATACGACTCTAACTCTGACTGCAAGTGGACTCTGGAGGGTCCTCCTGGAACGGGAATCACTCTTCAGTTTTCCGAGTTTGAAACTGAGGCAACGTTCGACTCTGTTCAAGTTCTCGCTGGAGGAAAAACGGAAGAAGTTTCCGTCTCCCTCGCAACTCTTTCTGGATCCCTCAACGGTACTTCTCTTCGTCCATTCGTCACTGCTTCCAATCTGATGATCGTCAAGTTCAAATCCGACTCTTCTGTTGAAAAGAGAGGATTCCGAGCATCTTGGAAGACTGAAGTTATCAAATGTGGAGGAGAGTTATTTGCAACTCCTGCTCCAGGCGTGCTCACTTCTCCTCTCTATCCTGACTCACTTCCTGGAGGACTTGAGTGCGTGTATTCGATTTCGGCCCCAATCGGGACTCCTGTCACTCTGGAGGTAGTTGAACTGAACCTTCAGTCAGAAAAGGACTTCATTCTCATTAGGGATGGAGGTGATGCATCATCTCCTCTTCTCGCCAAACTGACGGGAAAAGTAGAAGATCAACCCCTCAAATTCATCATCTCATCTGGATCTCGAGTCTATATCTACCTCAGGACGCATCTTTCATCCAGTTCTAGAACTGGAGAAAATCATCTTCCCTCTCGCTTCGCGATTCGATACCGATCTGGATGTGAAATTGAATATGAATCTGATGGAGGAAACATTTCCACTCCTGCATTTGGAGTGTCTTCCTACCAAGCAAATTTGGACTGTCTCTACCGCTTATCAAGACCTGGCGGAGGATCACTCTCACTACGCTTCGGATCATTTGACATCTCTCCCGAAGACGGTGTTTTTGTCTTTGATGGAGGAGAGCCTGAGTCTTCTCTTCCTCTTCATCCGAAGACAGGATTCGGAGGAGTCGATCACAAGCCTCCTCCTAATCTGGTTCTCTCAGCGTCATCAGGACACATGACTGTCATTCTCAAAGCAAGTCCTCTGAGGTCATCACCATTATCCACAGGAGGACCACAAGGATTCTTCGCTTCCTTCTCAGCTGACTGTCCTCCTCTCAAAGTAGGAACAGGAGCGATTCGATCATCAAGAGATCTAACATTCGGATCAAAAGTTACTTTCACATGTCCCGTGGGACAAGAATATCTTAACGGAAAATCAAAGATCGTCACAGAGTGTGTGCAGGGAGGAAAGTGGACAACACCTAGAATTCCCGACTGTCAGGAAGTCTACTGTGGTCCTGTTCCTCAAATTGACAATGGTTTCACCATTTCGGCAACCAATGTCACCTATAGAGGAGTAGCAACCTATCAGTGTTACGCTGGCTTTGGCTTTTCATCTGGCTCCTCAACAGAAACTATTCGCTGCACAGAATCAGGAGAATGGGAAAAGTTACCTACCTGCACTGCGTCTTCCTGTCCTCCTCTTCCGGACGTTTTGCACTCCAAGCCAGTCTTGTTAGCAGGGTCAGGCAGAACATATGGAACCATTGTCAGGTTTGAGTGTGATCCAGGATATTACAGGATAGGAGTTCCAGTTCTTCATTGTGACTCGGATGGAGAGTGGAGTTCTCCTCCTCCTCTCTGTGAGCGAGTGCAGTGTTCGGTTCTTCCTGAAGTAGAGAATGGATTCATCTTGGATCCCAGGAAGAAATACTTCTTTGGAGATGAGGCAAGAGTCGTTTGTCATCGGGGATTTAGAATTCAGGAGGGATCAATTTTCAAGCGGGACACTTCTATCAAATGTGGAACAAATGGAACTTTCGTTGATGTTCCTGTTTGTCTGGACGTTGACGAATGTTCTCCGTCCCCTGCCGTCAACTCGACAACTTGTGACGCCGCATCAACTGAATGTGTCAACACCGCTGGATCATTCCACTGTAAGTGTCGTGAAGGATTTGAACCAAATCTGGACTGTCGTCCTGCTGGAGATCTTGGTCTGTCAAATGGAGTCATTCCTGATACTTCAATTCGAGCATCTTCAACGGAGCTCGGATACTCAAAGAACTCAGTCCGACTCGAGTCTCGAGGATGGTGTGGAGCGGTACCTAGAGTAGGCGAGAACTGGATTCAGTTTGACTTGAGAGCTCCAACTGTCATTCGCGGATTCAGGATTCAAGCAGTTCCTAGAATAGTCACTTCTGCAGACGCCGGTACAACACCAACGATGGCATACCCCGTTACCGTCAGACTTCAAAAAACCAACGATCTCTCCGATCTCTTCCGCGATTACTCTGATATATCCGGTCGTCCAGTTCAATTCCGTCTCGCTCCAAACGGAGGCTCCGGACTCTCCATTGTCAATCTTCCCATTGCCTTTGAAGCTCGCTACATTCGCCTCCTCATCATGGAATACGTAGTTGCTCCCTGCATGAGAGTTGAGTTGATGGGATGCAGCAGGCAAGACTGCTTGGATGTCAACGAGTGTGGAAAGAACAACGGCGGGTGTGATCAGCGGTGTCACAACACTCCGGGTGGATTCTCATGCTCTTGTAACCCAGGATACGAGTTGTTTAGCCAAAACGGAACGGCTGGCTTCTTCTTTCCGTTTTCTGAAACTGGACTGAAGGAAGGGGATGTCTACAGACTCAACAAGACTTGCGTTCCCAAACAGTGTCCTTTCATTGATTCTCCCAAGAACGGAATCCTCTTTTCAACAAAGAAATCATTCCACTACGGAGATCATGTTCAGGTTCGATGCAAGTTTGGTTACGTTCTCACTGGATCACCAAGTCTCCTTTGCACATCTAGAGGAGTCTGGAATGGAACCGTTCCTGAATGTGTTCCTGCCGAATGTCCTGTCATCACCGGAAGTGGAAATGATGGTCTTCTAGTGAGGACTTCGAGTGACTCACTGTCGTTTCCCAAGACGCTGCCCCTCTTCGCCAACATCTCCCTTTCCTGCTCCATTGAAGGACGCACCCTCAGGAAGTCAGCTGTCTCTTCGTTCCGCCAGTGTGTGTATGATCCGCCGCGTAGTCCGAGTCTAACGGGAGTTGGCGATTATTGGTTATCAGGGACCCAACCAACCTGCGAGCCTATTGATTGTGGAAAACCTCCGCCAACTAAAGGAGGAGAGTATGGATTCCATAAGGATACCAAATATAAGCAATCTTTCTTCTTTGGATGTGAGGAGTCATTTACGATGGGAGGAAAAAGTTCAAAGAATGATAACGTTATTCGTTGTGGAGCCGATGGAGTCTGGGACTTTGGAGATCTTCGATGTGAAGGACCAGTTTGTCCTGATCCTGGACATGCTCCTGATGGTGTTCAAGTGGCTACATCTTATGAACAAGGATCATCAGTTTCCTTCCAATGTAACCGTCCTGGATTCGCTCCTCACTCCGAAAGGAGTAGAGGACCGACAATTACTTGCATTAAGGGATCTCCATGTAAAACAATCAAACCAATCGGAATAACTGATGGAAGGATCCCTGACTCTGCAATTAACGCAACTTCCTTCAGAACGAATTATGAAGCAAGGAATGTGAGACTCAATGCGGCAACAGGTTGGTGCGGACAGCAGGAACCATTCACATATATTACTGTTGATTTGGGAAGAGTACACAAAGTAACCGGACTCATGATCAAAGGAGTAATTACGAATGATGTCGTTGGTCGTCCTACAGAACTGCGCCTCTTCTACAAAACTAGGGAATCGGATAACTTTGTCGTTTTCTTCCCCAACTTTAACCTAACAAGGAGAGACAACAACTTTGGCGAGTTGACAATCATTCACCTTCCCACTCCTATCACTGCAAGATTTGTCACCTTGGGAATAGTCTCTTTTTACAAGAATCCCTGCATGAAGTTTGAACTTCTTGGTTGCGAGGAGTCAAAGGAAGGAAAAGATTCCAATCCATTAGGATTTGATCGAGAAGTTCCTCCTTGCATCGATTCCGAGCCGCCTTCATTCATCAACTGTCCATCTTCTCCTATTGTGGTCAGAAGCGGATCGGTAGCCAACTTTTCCATTCCAACCGCAGTTGACAACTCAGGAAGAGTAGTAAGAACAGAAGTGAAACCATCAGGATTCCGTCCCCCTCAAACAATTTTTAAAGATACAGTCGTCAACTACTATGCATTTGATTCGGAAGGAAACGTTGCAGTCTGTCAGGTTAACATCACCGTTATCGACGAGACTGCACCAAGTCTTGAATGTCCTCCTTCCGTTGATCTTGAGATGACAGAGGAGACAACTGCTTCTGAGGTGGATTTCACAGAGTTCCTTAAGAAGGCGAAGGCAAGCGATGATTCTGGAAATGTGACCATCACAGTCTCCCCTGAGACTGCAATCATCCCTCTCGGTGGATTCAGAAATGCAACCGTCTCTGCAACTGATCGATTCGGTAACACAGCAGTCTGTCACTTCCAAATTGCCATATCTCCTTCCCCCTGCACTCCTTGGTCTCTCACTCCACCGATCAACGGCGATGTCAATTGTGATCCAGTTGAGAAAGGGGGATTTAAGTGTGAGGCAACTTGTTCGGCAGGATTCAGGTTTATTGATGAAACGATTGTCAAGAGATACGAATGCAGTCTGGGAGGAGCGTGGACATCGAGTGGACTATCTGTTTCTTCAAAGTCAGTCCCTGACTGTGTTCCATTGGATTCTGTTGAAGCAGCCTATTCCGTTCTCCCTCGAGTTGAGTACCGTGCAGGCGGATTCATCACTCCTTTCTGTCTTCAACAGTATGTCAACTATGTTTCCACTTTCTTCCCCTCTCTCAATCGAATCATCTCAGAGAGATGTTCTGCTGTAAATGTAAGGATGGATGTTAGGTTCTTTAACACAACAGCGACCGCTTCCCCAACTGGAGACAACACTCTGACGATTGAGTATGATTTGAGAGTAGATCCTGAAGTGAAGCAACCAGTTCTTTACGAACTTTGTGGCTCAACTCTTGGTCTGATATTTGATCTTAACGTTCCCTCAACAAGTGTCATTGTGGAGTCACTTCTCAACATCACCTCTGAACAGATGGCAGGTGCTTGTCCTTCACTCGTTGCACTTCGATCCTCCATTTCCAGAGGATTCTCGTGCGACTCTGGTGAAGTTCTTGATCAGCCGGCTGCAGCGATTATATCAGCTCAGAATGCTCGGGCACCTCCTTCACTTCCCAAATGTCTTCAGTGCCCTGCTGGGACATTTGCTGGAAGAAATCCCCATGCCTGCGTCTCCTGTCCTAAAGGATACTATCAAGATACAACAAGACAGGGATCATGCACCAAGTGTCCAGATGGAACCTACACCAAAGGAGAAGGATCAAAATCTCTTGCTGACTGCCTTCCTCTATGTGGATGGGGAACTTTCTCTGCAACTGGTCTCGTTCCTTGTCTTACCTGTCCGAAGAACACTTACTCGGAGATACCACCAGTCAGTGGATCTACAGTCTGTTCCACTTGTTCAGTTGACACTTTCACCTATTCCTCTGGAGCTTCATCACCTGCTGACTGTAGGGCCAAATGTCCTTCTGGAACTTATAGTGAAACCGGATTGGAACCCTGTTCTCCCTGTCCTGTTAACTTTTATCAGTCAAAATCGGGAGCTACTAATTGTTCCGAGTGCCCTTCGAACCAAAGAACTATTAGGCCGGGAGCGCTTTCTGCCGAAGCTTGTCAATCAGTTTCTTGTGAAGGAACCAACAAAGTGTGTAAGCACGGTGGCATTTGCTTAATTCAAAATCATGACTCCTCTTGCTATTGTCCTGCTGGATTTACTGGTAAATTCTGTGAAGTTGACATCAATGAGTGTGACTCCAACCCCTGCTATAATGACGGAACATGTATCGATCAGCCTCAAGGATACATCTGCAAGTGTCAACCGGGATATACTGGACTGCAGTGTCAATTGGAAACAAGTGAATGCTCTGATGGACTTAATCCCTGTCCCGAAAGAGCTATGTGCCAAGACTTGCCTGGAAGAGGAACAACCAAGTGCCTTTGTAGATCAGGATATGAAGGTACTTCTTGCAATGTTACTGTCGATCCATGCTTATCTGCCATCTCTGCCGAACAAGAACTCTGTCTGAACGGCGGAAACTGTAAAGCTCTTCTTCAAGGAAGATACAAGTGTGACTGTCCTCCAGGATGGTCAGGAGTACACTGCGAGATTAACGTTAATGACTGCGCTGACAAACCATGTCTACTCGGAGCAAACTGCACTGATCTGGTTAACGACTTTAAATGCGACTGTCCTCCTGGATTTACTGGAAAGAGATGCCAAGAGAAGATAGATATCTGTTCTCCCGATCCCTGCTCACACGGAAAGTGTGTTGATCGCCTCTTCTCTCATCAATGCATTTGTGAACCTGGCTGGAGTGGTCCCGAATGTGATAGGAATATCGATAACTGTTTACCTTCTCCATGTCTCAATGAGGGACAATGCATCGATCTGGTTGACGGTTTCAGATGCGTCTGTCCACCTGGCTTTACTGGATCAAAATGTCAGCATGTGATCGAAGCATGCGAGTCAAATCCATGTGTAAACAGCGGAACCTGCTTTGAAGCGAATGCTATTATTCCTCCTGGACTAGCAAGACAGGATGGATCTGTACCTTCGTTCACTTGTCAATGCAGACCAGGATTTGTCGGCTCACGATGTGAGACTCGTATCGATGAGTGCACCAACAATCCTTGCTCCCCTATTGGAACGGCTTCCTGCGTCAACCTGGACAATGGAATTGGATTTGAATGTGTCTGCTCTCCAGGATTCACTGGAGAGTTCTGCGAGACCAATATCAACGAGTGTTCCTCTTCTCCTTGCCTTAACGGAGCAACCTGCACAGATCAAGTTAACGGATTTACTTGCAGTTGTCCTCCAGGATGGACTGGTTCTAGATGTGAAAAAGACATTGGTCTCTGCTCAACAGATCCCTGTCTCAATGGAGCAAGATGTGTTGATCTATTCCAAGACTACTTTTGTGTTTGCCCCAGTGGAACAGATGGAAAGAGGTGTCAAACGTCTCCTCAGCGATGTATTGGTTCACCATGCATGAACGGAGGAACATGTTCTGACTTTGGATCAGGATTGAATTGTTCTTGTCCCGCTTTGGGAAGATTCTCTGGAGTCGGATGTCAACACGTCCTTGATCCTTGTGGTGAAGGATCAGCATGTAAAAATGGAGCAACATGTGTCCATTTAACAGAATCTCCCGATGATTACAAATGCCTCTGTCCCCCTGGATTCACAGGTCGAAATTGTGATCATTCTGTAGCTCACTGTTCTCCTGGAGTTTGTCCACCAACTGCAACCTGCATCGACCTTCCGACTGATGGATTCTACTGCAAGTGTCCCTTCAACACAACTGGAGAAGACTGTCGAAAGAGTGTTACAGTTGACTGGGATCTCTGGATTAACGATGAATCAAGAAGTTCATCGGCGTCGCTTTCTGTCCCATTCCCCTTAGAATACAATCAAGATGCAATTACCCTTGCTCTCTGGATTCAATTCACTCAATCTGACTCAATTGGAACCTATGCAACACTATATGGAGTTGACTCCCTTGATTCGAGAGGAAAAGACCGAAAAGTTCTCCTTCAGGCTGATCACTCTGGAGTCCTAGTTTCCTTCTTTGAGGGAAATCAAGTTTTCCTTCCCTACCTCTCCTCCGTTCCTGTCAATGACGGCCAATGGCATTACATTATGGTTAGTTGGAGTTCTCTTGAAGGAGACTTGAGACTGGTGACCGATACAGCAGTTGCCGGTGTCATCTCTGGATACGGACAAGGTAGAACTCTGTCATCTCTTTATGCTACTGTTTCAATTGGTTCGCCTGTTGATCTCCTAACTGGAGAGTCAACGACAGGAGCTGGTTTCCATGGTAGAGTTAGTAGACTCAACGTCTGGAACAGAGTTCTCGATACAGGACTAGAAGTTCCTCAACAGTTTAAATCATGTCGCCACGCACCAGTCATCTTCTCCGGACTACTTCTCCGCTGGACTGGATACGACTCCATCTCAGGAAATGTTGAGAGAATCTCTCCTGCAACATGTGGACAACGAGTCTGCCCAACTGGATTCACCGGAGATGACTGTCGAATCCTTCAACAAGACAAATCTCCTCCTCAAGTTCTGCATTGTCCTTCTGATTTGTGGGTTATCTCTCGCAACATCACTACAACAGTTACCTGGGATGAGCCTTCCTTCGTTGACGATCTCTCCCCTCGCTCCGTTCAAGTTGCTGAGGCACACGGATTCACTCCTGGAATGGCTTTCTTCCCTGGAGACTACGACGTTTCTTATGTTGCTGTTGATGAGAGTGGAAACACAGCCCGGTGCGACTTCCAGATTCACGTCTTGAAAGATTTCTGTCCTCTTCCACTTCCTCCTTCAGGGGGAGAAAGAGTCTGTTCTGATTGGGGTCCTGGAGGACGATTCAAGATTTGCTCTATCAAATGCAGTCCAGGACTAGAATTCTCCGTTCCAGTTCCCGACTTCTACACCTGTGGAGTTGAAGGATGGTGGAGACCGACTGCCGATCCCGGGAAAGCACTTGTCTTCCCATCTTGCGCTCCTAAACACCCGGCTCAGAGAGTGTTCAAGTTATCACTCCTTTTCCCTTCCTCTGCCGTCTGTTCCGAGAGTGGAAAGAGAATCCTGCAGTCAAGAATCTCTGAGGGACTCTCAAAGGTTGATCGAAACTCGAAAATCTGTGCCGATGAAACTCGCGGATCATGTCGAGGACTCTCTATTGACGTTCAATGTATAAAGGTTTCGCCTGCTCAGGTTAATGTCATCACAAGGAGTAGGAGAGAAGCCGCAACTGTTCTTCATCCCCATCATGTTCCTCCTCCACAATCGAGTCCACCTGTTCCCTCATCAGACACTGATCTGGAAGTCTACGCAGTCAGTGTTCACTTCCCTGCAAATCGTGATCCAGTTCCTAGTTCGTCTTCTCCGACTGACAAGACTGACACAACGGTCGCCTCCATCATCTCTCGAGAAGTCTTCTCTCATGGACTGCTAGACGTTCGTGATACCCTTCCTCACGTCGTTCCGGATCTTCACTCCCTCTCAATGGCTTCTGAGTTTGCATGTCCTCCTGGCCAAGTTGTCGTTGACTCTTCTTGTGTTGAGTGCGCCGCTGGAACCTTCTATGATGAATCCTCCCGTTCATGCATTGATTGCC
>Ga0206353_10021442_pt1 | contig 10291 bp, 14 predicted proteins | sample DielMetaTC5am4_FD_146436 | JGI IMG/M metagenome (GOLD analysis project Ga0206353, IMG submission 146436) | Corn rhizosphere microbial communities from Kellogg Biological Station, Michigan, USA - Diel MetaT C5am-4 (Metagenome Metatranscriptome)... | ecosystem: Host-associated > Plants > Roots >...
CCGGCTTCATCCAGAGCATGACCACCGGCGTCCTGGTCCTCTACGTGCTCGAGGTGCTGCACCTTCCCTCCAGCGCGTTCGGGCTGATCGTGCTCGGCGCCGGTGTGGGCGCGCTGGCCGGCGGCGTGCTGACGCCGCGGCTGACCCGGTGGTTCGGCCGGGGCCACATGCTCACCGCCGGCGCGCTGCTGACCGCCCTGACCACCGGCGCCATGGGGCTGACGTCGAGCCCCGCGATCGCGGCCCCGCTGTTCGCCCTCGCGGCCGCCGGCGTGATGGTGTGGAACGTGCTGACCATGTCGCTGCGGCAGTCGCTCATCCCGCAGGCGATGTTCGGCCGCGTCCAGGGCGCCTACCGCACGCTGGTGTGGGGCGGGATCGCGCTCGGCACCCTGACCGGCGGTGCGGTGGCCACCGCGGTGGGGCTGTCCGGCGTCTTCCTGGTCGCCGGGGGCGGCCTGCTCGTGATGGCCGGCTGCCTCGACATGCTCGTGCGCCGGCACGCCCCCGAGTTGACCGACGACGCCCTCGCGGCCGAGCCCCAACCCGCGACGGAGCACCCGGTCGCTCCCTGAGTGCGGTGCGGATCACGCTCCGGCGAAGGGCCCCGAAGGCGATGCGGTACTTCGAGCGCCGGCCGTACCCGCCCGGCGAGCACGGCCGCAAGCGGCGGACGGCGAGTGACTACTCGACGCGGCTGCGGGAGAAGCAGCGGCTGCGCGCCCAGCACCGAGCCCTCGAAGAGCAAGGAGCCGTTCCAGGTGGCCGCCGCCGGCGCCTACGCGACCGCGCCGGGCTACCTGGAGATGCGGCCGGCCGACCTGACCTGCCGCGTCGACCGCCGTCCGGCCCGCACCGAGGTTCCGGTGGTGTGCGAAGGGCAGCTCGTCGTGGAGTACTACTCCCGCTGATCCGCCGTCCGTACGGCAACACGTAGGGGGACCGGCTCTACCGCGCCACCGAGGGCAGCAGTGTGCGCGTATGACGCATTCGGGCGAAAGTGCGCCGCTGGCGCACACTGCTGCGCCAGGATCGGTGTACGTGGGCGGTCCGGCCAGGTGACTCAGCCGGAGAGCCGCAGCAGCCGCTGGATCATCGACCGGCTCGGGTAGCGGTTCTCCCGGACCTTGTCCAGCAGCACGTCCGCGTAGTCCTGCCGCCGCCAGGGCGTGAGGATCCGCTCGACGTCGTCCATCATCGTCGACGACGGGTAGCGGTCGCTGCGGATCTTCTCCAGGAGGACGTCGAGGACCTCCTCGCGGACCGAGAGCTCACCGCGCGCGTTCTCGAGCGTCATCTCGCCGCGGAAATTGCCGTCCGGCTGGCTCACGGCTATCTCCTTCCGGCCCCGGCGGGCTCACGACGGCGGCCGTTCCGGCGGGGCTCGGGCTCCTCCTCGGATTCGGCCTCGGCGCCGTCGTAGTCCTCCTCGTCCTCGTAGTCCTCCTCGTCCTCGGCGCCGTCCTCGTCCTCGTCCTCGTAGTCCTCCTCGTCCTCGGCGCCTTCGTAGTCCTCGTCGCCGTCCTCGGGTTCCTCCTCGTTCTCGGCGCCCTCGTACTCCTCTTCTTCGGGCTGCTCCTCCCCCTCGCCGCGGGCAGCAGGCGAGCGGTCCTGCGATTCCTGTTCTTCGTCGGGTTGGCGCACGACCTCGCCGTCGCGGATCTCGCCGCGCCAGCTGCCCGTCTCCTCGCCGCGCATCATGATGAAGCGGCGGAAGTTCTTGAGGTCCAGCCGTGCGCGCCGGCCCGGGGCTCGCCAGAGGTTGCCGGTCTTCTCGACCAGGCCCTGCGGGTAGTACTCCATCACCAGCAGGATCTGCGTCAGGTCGTCGGCCAGCGGGTGGAAGGTGACGACGCCCTTGGTGGTGCCCTTGGGCCCGTCCGTGCTCCACGCGATCTTCCGGTCCGGGATCTGCTCGGTGACCGTGCCCTTCCAGGTGCGCCGCGACTTGAAGACCTTGACCTTCCAGTTGGTGGTCACCTCGTCGGTCTGGTCGACCGAGTCGACGCCCTTCATGAAGCTGGCGAACTCCTGGAACTGGCTCCACTGGTTGTAAGCCACGTCCACCGGGACGCCGACGGTGATGTCCTCGAGGATGTTCATGGACTTCTGGCTGCGACCGCTGCGGCCGAAGGCGCTCTTGACCTTCTCCGTGACCCCCGACGCCACGCCGCTGGCGGCGGCCTTCACCGGGTTGTCCCCCTCGCCCACCTTCTTGAGCGCGGTGGAGACGGCGGTGCCTTTGAAGCCGCCCGAATCGGCCTTGTCGTTCATCGACTCGGTGAGGCCTCCGACCCGGCCGGCGACCTTGCGGACGGTGTCGGCTCCGCGTGCCTTCGCGTAGTCGCGGGCTGCGTCGCCCAGGCGGGAGACCGCGGGGCTGTTCTTCAGCAGGTCACCGAAACCGGCGCCGCTCTGCCGTTCCTCGGTGCTGGTCATGCTCGGGCTCCTTCCTCACGACGCCGGCGCGGTGCGCGCTCGTTCTCCTCCGCCTGCCGGGGTGGCTGCGGCGATCGCTTGCGCGGCTGCTGGCCCCGCTGCTGACCGCCTGCTCCGGCCGGAGCGCGGCCCTCCTGCTGGCGCTGCCCCTGGCCGGCCGCCTTGCGGGGCGCGGGCTGGTCCTCGCTCCGGCGCGGCGCGTCCGTGGCCCGCGGCGGCCGCTGCTCGGCAGCCGCCGCACGCTTCCGGGGAGCCTCCTTGCGGGGCGCCTGCTTCTTGGCCGGCGCCTGCTTCTTGGCCGGTGCCTGCTTCTTGGCCGGCGCCTCGGTGCGCGGCTGGGGGCGGCGGGAGACCGCCCGCTCCGGCCCCTCTTCCTCCTCCTCGCCTTCTTCCTCCTCCTCGCCCTGTTCCTCGGCCTCGGGCTCCTCCTCCTCGCCCTCCTCCTCTTCCGGTTCCTCTTCGCCTTCCTCTTCCTCGGGCTCCTCGTACTCGGCCTCGGGCTCCTCCTCCCCTTCCGGTTCCTCTTCGCCTTCTTCTTCCTCGGGCTCCTCGTACTCGGCCTCGGGCTGCTCTTCCTGTTCCTCCTCCTCAGCCGACGGCTGCTCCTCCCGGGCCTCGCCTTCGGCCGTGTCCTGCCGCCGCCGGCGCCGGCCGGTCAGTCCGGAGAGCAGTCCCGTCGCCCGCGACCCGGTCTCGCGCGCCGTGTCCGCGCCCTTCTCGACGGTCTCCGTCGCCTCGCCGGTGGCCCGCTCGGCGCCGGAGGACAACGCCGACGTCCGGCTCTCCAGCGCCCTGGTCAGCCCGGACATCTGGCTCTCCAGCGTCGCCGTGGCCACGTGCTTGCCCGCCTGCAGCATGGGGCCGCGCACCTGGTCGAGCAGCTGCTTCCCCTCGGCGGAGTTGGCGAGGGCCAGCAGGCTCTCGCGCAGCATCTCCCGCGGGTTCATCTTGACGCCGGACGCCCACATGGCGAGGCCGAGCGCGGCGCGTCCCTTCTTCATCCGGCCCAAGACGTATCCGCCCAGGGCCACCGCACCCAGCTTCAGCATCGCCGGGTTCGGCGTGGGGCTCTCGGTCATTGCACTCCTCCTGTGGAGCTCGATCTAGTGGCGTCCCCGCGTGCTTCGGTCGGGCCCCGTCCCGACGTCGTCCGTGTCGGCGTCACCACCCCCATCGAGAGCTCGGCTCGGGCTCCGGGCCCGGCGGGACGTCGTCCAGGAAGCTGTAGACCGGCAGCGGCCCGACGTACTCCACGTCGGCGATTCCCTCGGCCGCGTCCCGCAGCCGCGCCACCTCGGCATCCGCGTCGGCCAGCCGGTCGCGGCGGACCAGCCAGGCCGTCCGGCGGATCTCCTCGTCGGCGGTGAGGACGGCGGAGCGCTCCGCGATCGCCGCGATCCCCGCCGTCCACCGCTCGGTGAGCGCGGTCTCGGCCGTGGCGACCCGGGCGGCCACCGCCTCACCGAGCGCGAGCCGCTCGGCCAGCCCGCCGCCGGCCGCCCGGCTCTGCGCGGCCAGCAGCTCGATCTCCTGGTCGTCGCGGGCGATCTCGGCGACGACCGCGTCGGTGTCGAAGGCGAGGTCCAGCCGGAGCTCGACGACCTCGGCGATCGCGGCCAGCTGGCGTGCGAGCTGGTCGGCGGCCGGCGCCAGCACCTCCTCGCGGACGGCGTCGTCGTCCGGTGCCGTGGTGCCCAGCGGCAGCGGCAGCACGGGGACGTCGGAGGCGAGCGCGACCAGCAGGTCGAGGTGGGCCACCGCGTCGTCGGCGGTCAGCCCGTGGTCGGGCGCCTCCGACACCGCGGCAGCCAGCCCCTCGGCCGCCACCGCGCGCGGGTGGACCTCGCCGGCCTCGATGCGGTCGAGCACGTCGCTGTCGTGTTCGCGCAGCAGGCCGTGGATGAGCAGCACGGTCAGCCCCGCGACGGCGCCCGCCGGGAGGCCGGGGCGCCGCGGTTCTCGCGGCGGCTGCCGTGCCGGTCGCCCTCGGAACTCCCCTCGTCCTCGTCGTCACCGCGGCCGGTGAGGGACTGCACGACGTCGCGCGCCTTCTCGCCCGCGCCCGACAGTGCGCCGCGGGTCTTGCGCTTCGCGCCGCTCTCCTGCATCTGGTCGATCAGGCCCGGCAGGCCGGTCGCTTCCTGGGACGGCTGCAGGTCGAGCCGGTTCACCGCCTCGGCGAAGCGCAGATAGGTGTCCACGCTGGCGATCACGACGCGCGCGTCGATCGTGACCAGTTCGATCCCGACCAGCGCCACCCGCACGTAGGCGTCGATGACGATGCCCTTGTCGAGGACGACCTCGAGCACGTCGGCGAGGCTGCTGGGTCGGGGCGCGCGGTTGACGCTCGCCATGGTCATGGGGTCCTCCTCGGGGGACGGTCGGAGCGGTTCTCGCCTCGGGCGAGGCCCGCCAGGTCCAGGGGCAGGAAGACGTCGTTGGGGACGACGCCGAAGTGCTCGATCAGCTCGTCGAAGGTGGCCTCGAGTTGCATCAGGGCCTGGCCCAGCCGCTCGATCTGCTCATCGGAGAGGTCGCCGGCCTCGGCCCGCCGCACCGCCTGGCGCTCGACCACCTGGCGGACCACCTCGAGCAGGGTGACGACGAGCCGGCCGAGGCTGCGGCCGACGTCCTCGCCGGTGCCGGTGAGGCGGTGCTCGGTCATCGGCGCACCCCGCCGTCCGCCGGCGTCACCGCGGTGAGCAGCAGCCGGAGGTCGAGCCGGACCAGGTCGATGCCGGCCAGGCAGATCGTCACGTCGCCGCTGACGTAGGCGCCGCGGTGCACCACGCGGTCCAGCAGCTCCACCAGGCTGGTGCCGCTGGAATCGCCGCCGAGGATGCCGGGCTGCTCACGCATCGCCGTCCTCCAGCGTGGCGAAGGAGTAGCACGGCCACGGGCCGCTGACCTCGACCTCCAGGCCGTCCGGCTGCAGCTTCTCGCGCAGCTCGGCGGCGGCCGCGAGGAACGCGGTCTCGCGCTCGGGCGCGACGAGGAAGGCGAGGTCGAGCAGCAGGGACGATCCCGGGGAGCCGCCCCGGCGCAGCGACTGGTTGACGTGCGGGCGCACGTGCTCCTCGATCAGCTCGGCCGCTCCTGCGGCGGACCGTTCCGTCGCGTCATGGTCGTGCAGCGCCTGCCTGCGGCGGGCCAGGTACTCGGTGCCGCTGACCTCCTCCACCGGCCGCGGTCCCGCGACGGCCTGCTCGTCGATGCGGCGGACCAGCTTGATCCCCCACTCCCGGGCGTCGCCGATGCGGCGCAGCTGCTCGCCGGCGGCGTCGGAGTGCTCGGCGAGCAGCCGGCGGGCGGCCTGCTCGTCGGGGACGACGGTGCCGAAGCGCAGCGGCAGCACCGGTCCGAGGGCGGCGGCCGCACGGACGACGGCGTCGTGGCCGCGGGCGAGGGTGGCGAGCCGGCCGTTCTCGGAGAGGTCGTCCTCGTCGACCCGCAGGTCGTCCGGGCGCACCGGGCTGACCAGCAGGGCCAGGTCGCCGGCGGCCACCCGCTCGATCCGGGCGCCGTCGGTGAGCCCGGGGGTGCCGTCGGGAAGGGGGAGTCCGGCCAGCGTGATGCCGTAGGCGTAGAGCGCTTCTGCCTCTCGTGCGGCTGGCGCCCGACCGGCCAGCGCCTCGGCGACGATCGCGTCGGTGAGCAGGTCGGCCAGCCGGGCGACCGCCCGCTCGCGGGCGCGCTCCAGCGCCGCGGCGAGGACGTCGGGTGCGGCCTCCCGGGCCAGCCGGCGCAGGTCGTCGGTCATGGCGCACCGCCGTCCTGCTCGAGCCCCGCCTTCCGGACCAGCCCCTCGAGCTGGGCCACCCGCTCGCGCAGCGCGGCCGTCTCGTCGTCCTTCTCCTCGATGGACGGCCGGCCGGAGAAGAACGGATCTCGGGTCCACCAGTCCAGGCCCATCTCGCGGGCGGTCTCGGCCGACGAGATGAACAGCCGCAGCTTCAGCGTGAGCAGCTCGATGTCGAGGATGTTGACCACGACGTCGCCGGCGATGACGACGCCCTTGTCGAGGACCCGCTCGAGGACGTCGGCCAGCGAGTCCGGCTGACGCCCGAGCGCCCCGGAGCCGATGCCGTTGCTGCCGCGAAGGGCCGGTTGGCTCACGACTGGTCCACCGATCCGCGGGTGAACCGCCGCAGCCGCTGGAAGCCGCAGAGCTCGCCGCTGTCGTCGACGTCGACGCGGTACGTGGCCATCACGCTCGTCGTGCTCGGGACGCGTTCCAGCTCCACGACGTCCACGAGGACGGACCAGCCGTCCTCTTCACGACGCACGCCTGTCGTGCCGATCGGTTCGAGGTGCGTGAGCACCTCGAACTGCTCCAGCGCGGCGCTGATCGCTCCCGCGATCCCCCCGTTGCCGGAGCGACGATGTCCGTTCTCAGTCACGTAGCAACCCACCCGGTCGACATCCGGTCGAGGTCTGCGGCTACCCACGTGATCCGGGTCACTAACCCGTTCCGTGTGGTCACACGTACTTTCACCGCAGGTCAAAGCCCCGCACGGGGGACGGCGACGCAGGCGCGAGGATGCCTGTCACGACGACGAGAGGACGGTGCGGATGGCCGGGACCATGCGCGCGCAGCGCTTCTACAAGGCGACCCGCGAATGGGCGGTCGAGGACGTGCCCATCCCCGAGCCGGGCCCGGGCGAGGTGCTGATCAAGGTCGCTTACTGCGGCCTCTGCCACTCCGACCTCAGCCTGATCGACGGCGTGTTCGGCGGCCCGTTCGTGCCGGACGTGATCACCCAGGGGCACGAGGCGTCGGGCACGATCGCCGCGCTCGGGCCCGAGGTCGTCGGCTGGTCCGTCGGCGACCGCGTCATCCCCGCCGCGGGCCGGCCGTGCGGCGTCTGCGAGAACTGCCTGCGCGGCCGGTTCGGCGACTGCATGGACATCAAGCTCATGGCCTTCGCCTACGACGGCGCGTGGGCGGAGTACACCGTCGCGCAGGCGTTCGGCCTGACTCGCGTGCCCGACGAGGTGCCGATGGAGCAGGCGGCCCTGCTCGCTGACGCCGTCGCCACGCCGTTCGGGGCCGTGGTGCACACCGGCCAGGTGCGCATCGGCGAGGCCGTCGGCGTCTGGGGGATCGGCGGGGTCGGCACGCACATCGTCCAGTTGGCCCGGCTGGTCGGCGCGAACCCGATCATCGCGTTCGACGTCGACGACGAGATCCTGATGCGCGCCCGCGCGGTCGGCGCCGACCACGCGCTGGACTCCCGCGATCCGTCGTTGAAGGAGAAGATCGAGCAGCTGACCCAGGGCCACCTCCTGGACGTCGCCTTCGACGCGGTGGGCCTGAAGTCGACCTTCGAGCAGGGGCTGGACCTGGTCCGGCCGGGCGGCCGGGTGGTCGGCGTCGGGATGAGCGGCCAGGAGGTGTCGCTCGGCCCGACGATGGTGTTCAACCTGCTGCGCAAGCAGGCGCTGGGCCACCTCGGCTACCGCAACGAGGACATCGGCACCCTGGTCGACCTGGTCGCCGCCGGCCGGCTCGACCTCTCCCGCTCGATCAGCGAGGTGGTGTCGCTGGAGGACGTCGGCGAGGGCATCCGCAAGCTGCACGAGCGCGACGGCAACCCGATCCGCATCCTCGTCCAGCCCTGAACGACCGGGGCAATGGAAGCTTTACCTACGTTGTCGAGGCCGAGACGTAGGTAAAGCTTCCATTGCCTGGGCTACGAGGCGCGGACGATCGCGGCGACCGGGCCGCCGCCGCTCGGGCCCTGGTGCACCGCGGCGACGCTCACGAACACCGCCGGGTCGCCGGTCACGGACGCCGTCACGCCACCGACGCAGGCCTTGATCTGCCGGTGCCACGACACGTCGGAGTCGTCGAGCATCGCGTTGCGCCGTCCCCGGACCTTGCCGGTCGGGTCGGCCTCGCACTTGAGGAACACGTTGACCAGCCGGTCGCCGAGGTCCGTGTAGTGCGGGCGCTCCGGCAGGTCCAGGCCGGCGTTGCGGATCGCGTCCCAGATGCCGTCCTGGTCGAGGGCGTCCTTCATGACCGAGTGGCCGACCTTGTAGTTGCCGCCGTGCCCGCGGGCGTTGCCGACGACGACGATCTGCGCCTGGTCGAGCTCCACGCCCGACGAGCAGGAGGCCACCGAGCTGAACAGCGACAGGTCGCGCATGACCTGCTCCTGGGTCGGCATCTCGATCTCGCCGAGCGCGACGGCGATGCCGAGCGCCGTCGTCCCGTTGGAGAGGTCCATCGAGCCGTGCGGCTCGTCGTAGTACGTCGTCTTCCCGCGGTCGTGCGCGTCACGGATCGTCTCGATGGTCAGCAGCGGCGTCTTCGTCTGCACGTAGTGGACGTCGGCAGGGTCGGTGATCCCGGCCTCCTTCATGGCCCGGCGCACGCCTTCGGCGACCTTCTCGACCATCGAGATGCGGCCGATGTCCTCGGGCAGCAGCCGCTCGCTCATCGCGAAGCCGACGGTCAGCCGCGGCTCGTCGGTGGGCTCGACGGCGTCCGGCGGGAGAGTGGCGAAGATGGTCGCGTGCGGGCTGATGACGCCGTCGGTGCCGCCCGACCAGACGATCGGGATCTGCTTGACCTCGTCCATCGGCCGGGAGCCCTTCGCCACCAGCACCTCGCGGAAGGCGCGGTCGGCGATGATCCGGGTGTAGTCGTTGACCCCGCCGTTGCCCTCGGTCTTGCCGATGACGGCGATGACGCGGTCGGCCTCGAGCACGCCGTCGTCGATGAGCTTGGCGAGCTCGGAGGCGTCGCTGACGTTGTGCAGCGGGACCTTGCGGACCTCGATCGGTGCGGGCATCGGATTCCTCTTCCTAGAAGGTCAGGACGGTGCCGACGTCGTCGCCGCTGACGGCGTCGGCGATGTGCTCGAGGGACGTGATGACGGCGCGGCGGCCGGGGCGGTCGACGAAGCGCAGGGCGGCCTCGACCTTGGGGCCCATGCTGCCGCGCGCGAACTCGCCGTGCGCGGCGTGCTCGCGGAGCTCCGCCGAGGTGACCCGGCCGAGCGGGCGCTGGTCGGGCGTCCCGTACCCGACCATGACGCTGGGGACGTCGGTGGCGATGACGAGGGCGTCGGCGTCGAGGTCCCGCGCGAGGATCGCTGCGGTCAGGTCCTTGTCGATGACGGCCTCGATGCCGCGGAGGGCATGACCGTCCAGACCGTCGTCCGCCACCGGGATGCCACCCCCACCGGCGCAGACGACGACGAAGCCGGCGGTCGCCAGCGCGTGGATGGCCGGCCGGTCGACGACCGAGAGCGGCTCGGGCGAGGCGACCATCCGCCGCCAGCCGCGCTCGCCGCGGTCCTCCCAGGTCTGGCCGAGGGCGATGAACCGCTCGGCCTCCTCCTGCGGGACGAACCGGCCGACCGGCTTCGACGGCTCGGTGAACCCGGGGTCGTCGGGGTCGACCAGCGTGCGGGTGACCACCCCGGCGGTGCGCTGCGGCAGCCCGCGTGCGGCCAGGTGGGCGTCGAGCTCGTCGGCGAGGGTGAAGGCGATCGTCGCCTGGGTCTGCGCGACGTCCCAGTCCAGCGGCACCGGTGGGACGACGTGCGCCGCCATCTCGTTCTTGACCAGCAGGTTGCCCACCTGCGGGCCGTTGCCGTGGGTGAGCACCACCTCGACGCCGGACGCGACGACGTCGGCGATGTGGCCGGAGGCCCGCGCGATCGCGTCCCGCTGCGCGCCGGGGGTGGCCGAGCCGTCCGGCCCGGTCATGGCGTTGCCGCCGAGGGCGATCACGACGCGACGAGAGGGGCCCACCCGCACGACCCTAGCGGAGCAATCCCTTAGCGGTGAAGTACCTGTTCGGGGCGGGCCTCCCGCGTTCGGGCAATGGAAGCTTTAC
>Ga0206353_10104938_pt1 | contig 10291 bp, 8 predicted proteins | sample DielMetaTC5am4_FD_146436 | JGI IMG/M metagenome (GOLD analysis project Ga0206353, IMG submission 146436) | Corn rhizosphere microbial communities from Kellogg Biological Station, Michigan, USA - Diel MetaT C5am-4 (Metagenome Metatranscriptome)... | ecosystem: Host-associated > Plants > Roots >...
ATCGTCATCGACCTCAAGCGCGACGCGACGCCCGAGGTCGTGCTCAACCAGCTGTGGCGGCACACGCCTGCCCAGAGCAGCTTCCCCGCCAACATGCTTGCGATCCGCGGCGGCCGTCCGGAGACGCTGACGCTGCGCGACTTCATCGACGCCTTCGTCAAGTTCCGCGAGGAAGTGATCACCCGCCGCTCGAAGTTCGAGTTGCTGAAGGCCCGCGAACGCGCGCACATCCTGCTCGGCCTGGTGGTCGCGGTCACCAACCTCGACGAGGTGGTGAAGCTGATCCGCGGGTCCGCTTCGCCCGCGGTCGCGCGCGACAAGCTGCTCGCCCGCGAATGGCCCGGCGACGAGATTCGCCCCTACATCGCGCTGGTCGAGGCGGTCGAGCCGCAGGCGAAGAAAGAGAAATACAAGCTATCCGAAGCCCAGGTGAAGGCGATCCTCGAGCTTCGCCTGCACCGCCTGACGGCACTCGGCCGCGACGAGATCGGCAAGGAGCTGGAGGAGCTCGCGACGAGCATCGGCGAGCTGCTCGAGATCCTCGCCAACCGCGCCCGCCTCTACGAGGTGATGCGCGAGGAGTTCGACGAGGTCGAAGCCGAGTTCGTTACCCCGCGCGTGACCGAGCTCGCCGCTGCCGCGGACGGGATCGAGGACGAGGACCTCATCGAGCGCGAGGACATGGTCGTGACGGTGACCATGGAGGGCTACATCAAGCGCACCCCGCTCGCGATCTTCCGCGAGCAGAAGCGCGGCGGCAAGGGCCGCGCCGGAATGGCGACCAAGGACGAGGACGCGGTCACCAACCTGTTCGTCACCTCGACTCACACGCCGGTCCTGTTCTTCTCGACCCACGGCAAGGTCTACCGCCTGAAGGTCTGGCGCCTTCCCGAAGGCGCCCCCCAGGCGCGCGGCCGGCCGATGGTCAACCTGCTGCCGCTCGCGGAAGGGGAGATCATCTCCACCGTCCTCCCCCTCCCGGAGGATGAGGAAGTGTGGAAGGATCTCCACATCATGTTCGCGACGGCAAAGGGCATCGTACGCCGCAACAGCATGGATGCCTTCACCCGCGTCCCCACGGCCGGAAAGATCGCCATGAGATTCGGCGAAAGCGAGGACAGCGACGATCCTACGGACCGGCTGATCGGGGTGTCGCTCCTCACCGAGAGAGACGACGTCCTGCTCGCGACTCGGTGCGGCAAGGCAATCCGCTTCGCCGCAACGGACGTGCGCGAGTTCCAGAGCCGCACCGCCGCCGGCGTCCGCGGCGCCCGACTCCAGGACGGCGACGAGGTCATATCGCTCTCGATCCTCAAGGGCTTCGAGGCCACGACCGAGGAGCGGGAGGACTATCTGCGCCACGCACCATGGCGCGAACGAAGCGAGGATGCGGTGCCCCCGCCTCCCCGTGAGATGACCGACGAGAGGTTCGAACAATTCCGTGCCGCGGAGGAGTTCATCCTCACCGTCTGTGCGAACGGCTATGGGAAGCGCTCATCGGCCTACGAGTATCGCCGTATCGGCCGAGGCGGGCAGGGCATCACCAATATCGGCAACCTCGAGCGGAACGGTCCCGTCGTCGCCAGCTTCCCGGCCCATAACGGAGAGCAGCTGATGCTGGTGACTGACCAGGCGAAGCTCATCCGCATGTCGGTGGGAGACACACGGGTCATCGGCCGCGGCTCGGCGGGCGTGCGCCTGTTCCACGTCGCCGAGGACGAGCATGTTGTCTCTGCCGCCCGAATCGACGAGGAGGAGGAACCGGAGAACGAGGCCGAGGCGCTGGTCGCCGCCGATCTCGGCAGCGAGCCCCCGGCCGCGGCCGCCGACGCCGTGCATCTCGATGACGGCACCGGCCCGCAGACCCTGCCCGAGCGGGTCGAGGAAGAGGATCCCGGCGAAGAGGCCTGATCGGGCCGCTTGCCTCCGTCGGGCTCCGCGCTAGCTTGCGGCGATGCCCCGCCGCCGAGCGCCTTCCGTATTCACCTGGCCGCAGATCCTCCTTTACGGCGCGGCGCTGGCGCTGGGCGCGCTGGCGCTGGACTGGGCGCAATATCAGCGGCTCGCCCGTGCCCGGACGGCGGACGTCTACCTGTTCCTCGTCGCCGCCGGCTTCCTCGCCCTCGGCCTCTGGGCCGGCGCGCGCCTGCTCGGGCGGCGTGAGCCGCTGCCCGGGGGCAATCCGGCCGCCCAGGCCTCGCTCGGAATCAGCGACCGGGAGCTCGCGGTGCTCGGCGCGCTTGCCGACGGGCGTTCCAACAAGGAGATCGCCAAGGCTCTCCATATCTCGCCGCACACGGTGAAGACCCACGTCGCCCGGCTCTACGAGAAGCTCGAGGCGCGCCGGCGGACCGAGGCGATCGCCCGCGCCCGGGCGCTCGGTCTTTTGCCCTAGAGGCGCAAAATCGCCCGTTCGGGCGATTGATTTCCGGCTTGGCTGCGGCTCCGATCCGGGCGAATTCAACGCAAGGGGGAAATGAACATGCTGAAGACCATCATCACATACGGCGTCCTCGCCGGCCTCATCGTCGGCGTGCCGCTGACGCTGCTCACCCTGACGATGAGCGGCGGCCAGATGATGCACTGGGGAATGCTCGTCGGCTACGCGCTGATGCTGCTCGCCTTCACGATGATCTTCATCGCCATCAAGCGCCGCCGCGACGGCCCCTGCGGCGGGGTCATCCGCTTCTGGCCGGCCTTCGGGCTCGGCCTCGGCATCGCCTTCGTCGCGAGCCTCATCTACGTCGCCGCCTGGGAGACCGGGCAGGCGCTGAGCGGCGCGGATTTCGCCGCCGTCTACAGCAAGGCGATGATCGAGCAGCAGCGCGCCGCCGGAGTCAGCGGCGCCGCGCTCGCCGGTTACGCGGCCCAGATGGAGGATTTCCGCCGAAGCTACGCCAACCCGCTCTGGCGTCTGCCGATGACCTTCGCCGAGATCTTCCCGGTCGGCGTTCTGGTCAGCCTGATCGCCGCGGCGCTGCTGCGCAACAGCCGCTTCCTCCCGGCGCGGGACTAGCGGCCGCGCCTCTGGCGGGCTAACCGCCGCCGTCGATGGCTCACCAGGTCCACATCGTCGGCGGCGGCCTCGCCGGATCGGAAGCCGCGTGGCAGCTGGCCGAGGCGGGAGTGAAGGTCCGGCTCTCCGAAATGCGCGGCGGCGGCGAGATGACGCCCGCGCACCAGACGGACGCTCTCGCCGAGCTGGTCTGCTCCAACAGCTTCCGCTCGGACGATGCCGAGCACAACGCCGTCGGGCTGCTCCATGCCGAGATGCGCTCGCTCGGCTCGGTGATCCTGGCGGCGGCGGACTCGCACCGGGTGCCGGCCGGCTCGGCGCTCGCCGTCGACCGCGACGGATTCGCCGCGGCGGTGACCCAGCGGGTTGCCGGTCATCCGAACGTCGAGCTGGTGCGCGAGCGGGTGGACACCCTCCCCGCTTCCGGCTCGACCATCATCGCGACCGGCCCGCTCACCGCGTTGAAGCTGGCCGAATCGATCGGCGCGGCGACCGGGGCGGACGCCCTCGCCTTCTTCGACGCGATCGCGCCGATCGTCTACCGCGACAGCATCGGCATGGAGGTCGCCTGGCTCGCCTCGCGCTGGGACAAAGGCGAGGCCGCCTACATCAACTGCCCGATGACGAAGGAGCAATATCTCGCCTTCCACCAGGCTTTGCTCGACGGCGAGAAGACGGCATTCAAGGATTGGGAGAAGGACACACCCTATTTCGAGGGCTGCATGCCGGTCGAAGTGATGGCCGAGCGTGGGGTCGACACGCTCCGATACGGGCCGATGAAGCCGGTCGGCCTCGACGATCCGCGCACCGGCCGCTGGCCCTATGCCGTCGTCCAGCTCCGCCAGGACAATTCGCTCGGCACCCTGTTCAACATGGTCGGCTTCCAGACCAAGCTCAAGCATTCCGAGCAGGTCCGCGTGTTCCGGATGATCCCCGGGCTGGAGAAGGCCGAGTTCGCGCGGCTCGGCGGGCTTCACCGCAACACCTTCATCAATTCCCCGCAGCTGCTCGATTCCACCCTTCGGCTGAGGCGAGCGCCGCACATCCGCTTCGCCGGTCAGATCACGGGCTGCGAGGGCTATGTCGAATCGGCGGCGATCGGCCTCCTTGCCGGCCGCTTCGCCGGGGCGGAGTTGCGCGGCGAGGCGCTGGCGCCGCCGCCGCCCGAGACCGCGCTCGGCGCCTTGCTCGGCCACATCACCGGCGGTGCCGAGGCCGCGACCTACCAGCCGATGAACGTCAATTTCGGCCTGTTCCCGCCGGTCGAGGGCCGATCGAAGAAAGCCGACCGCAAGCGCCTCTACACCGAGCGCGCCTCGAAGGCGCTGGCCGGCTGGCTGGCTAAGCCTGTGCCGGCAGCTCCAGACGGGGGAAGATCGGCTGAGGCGTCTGCAACGTGAAGCCGGAAGCCGCCAGGCGGGCGTAACGGTCCGGGTCCGCCAGAGCGGCGAAATTCCGCTCCTCCGCCGGCACGCCCATCAGGTCGAGCAGCCGCTCGGCGCCCGCCGGAACGACCGGCTGGATGGCGATGGCGAGGTCGATCAGCGCCGCGCAGAGGGTGGCGAGCACCGCCTCCATCCGCTCCGGATCGGTCTTGCGCAGCGCCCAGGGCGCCTCGGCGTCGATATATTGGTTGCAGGCGAAGACGGCGCGAAGCCAGGCCTCGATCCCCTGGCTGAGCTCGAGCCGCTCGAAATGGCCGGGCAATTCCTCGGCCGTCGCCTTGCGCACCGTCGCCAGCAGCTCGCCCTCGTCCGGCCCGGCTGGCAGTCGTCCGCCCAGATTCTTGGCGATGAAGCTCAAAGTCCGCTGCGCGAGGTTGCCGAAGCTGTTGGCGAGGTCGGCGTTCACCCGGGCGACGATCGCCTCGGGGCTGTAGCTGCCGTCCTGGCCGAAGGTGACGTCGCGCATCAGGAAATAGCGGACCGAATCCAGGCCGAACGCCTCGGCCTGGCCTTGCGGGGAGACGGCGTTGCCGGCCGATTTCGACATCTTCTCGCCGCGCAGAAGGACGTGGCCGTGGCCGAACACCTGCTTCGGAAGCGGCAGGCCGGCGGACATCAGGAAAGCCGGCCAATAGACGGCGTGGAAGCGCACCACGTCCTTGCCGATGATGTGCAGATCGGCCGGCCAGAACCGCCGATAAGTCTCTGATTCGACATCCGGATAGCCTACGCCGGTCAGGTAGTTGGTGAGCGCGTCGAGCCAGACGTACATGACGTGGCGGTCGCCGTCCGGCACCTTGACGCCCCATTCGAAGCTGGTGCGCGAGATGGAAAGGTCCGAAAGCCCGCCCTCGACGAAGCGAAGCACCTCGTTGCGCCGGCTGTCCGGGCGGATGAAGCCGGGGTGGGCGGCATAATGATCGAGCAAAGGCTGCTGGTAGGCGGAGAGCCGGAAGAACCAGCTCTCCTCGACGGTCCACTCGACCGCCGTCCCCTGCGGCGAGAGCTTCTCGCCGCTGTCCGCCTCGACCAGCTCGTCCTCGTCGTAATAGGCTTCGTCGCGGACCGAGTACCAGCCTTCGTAGCGGCCGAGATAGAGATCGCCTCGGTCCGCCATCGCCTTCCAGATCGCCTGGCTGGCACGATGGTGGGCGGGCTCGGTGGTTCGGATGAACCGATCGAACGAGATTTGAAGCTCGGCATCCATCGTTTTGAAAAGCGAGGACATCTCGTCCGCCAGCGCCGCTGGCTCGATTCCCCGCTCGCGCGCCGCCTGAGCCATTTTGAGGCCATGCTCGTCGGTGCCGGTCATGAAGAAGACGTCGCGGCCCCTGAGGCGCTGGAAACGGGCGACGACGTCGGCCGCGATCGCCTCATAGGCATGGCCGATATGGGGCGGGCCGTTCGGATAGCTGATCGCGGTGGTGAGGTAGAAAGGCTCGGCCATGGCCGGGCTTTAGCGACGGGCGGCGGCGGGCGCCAGCGAGGCGAGAAGGCCGGCGAGCTCGAACACCACGCTCTCGGGATCGAGCGAAAGGCCGCGAGCGCTCGCCGCCAGCGCCTGCGCCCGTTCCCAGGTGCGAAGCGCCTCATCCAGCGCGCGTCCGCTGCGCCGCTTCGCCTCCGCCGCGACCAGCGAGGGCGCCCGGGCGAGGAAGGCTTCGTAACGCGGTTGCGCCGACTTCAAGGCCAGGCTTTGCGCCAGCGCGCTTCGCCGGGCGTTGGTCGGGTCTCCCTCCCGAGCCAGCTCGCCCATCGCCTGGTCCAGAGCGGCGATGTCGAGGCCCTGGAAGGCGAGCGCCCGCCCCGGCGAGCCGGGCGCGGCGGCGGCGAGCTCGGCGAGCTCTCGGTCCGAAGCCTCCGGGAGCGCCTCGCGAAGCGCTGACGTCATGGCGTCGGAGTCGAGCGGGGAGAGGCGGAGCGGGCGGCAGCGCGAGCGGATGGTTGGAAGCAGGCGCTCGGGCGCGTGGCTGACCAGCAGGAACAGGCTGTGCGGCGGCGGCTCCTCGAGATTCTTGAGCAGGGCATTGGCGGCGGCGCGCTCGAGGTCGTCGACCGAGTCGACGATCACCACCCGCCACGGCGACATCGAGGCCGTCGTCCCGAACAGCCGCGAAAGGCCGCGCACCTGGTCGACAGTGATCGAGCGCGCCAGCTCGGCGGGGTTGCTCTCGCGGGGCAGCCGCTCGAGCCGCATCAGATCCGGGTGGCTGCCCGCGGCGACCAGCTTCGCGGCGGGGTGATCGTCCGGCACGTCGAGCCCGGGCAGGCCGACCTGCCCCTGCCCTTCGGCCAGCACCCGGAGCGCCGCTTTCTCCGCGAACAGGGCCTTGCCGATCCCCTGCGGGCCGGCGAGCAGCCAGGCATGGTGGAGCTTGCCGGCATCGAAACCCTCCCGGAAGACCGCGATGGCGGCGTCGTGGCCGAAAAGCGCGCTCACAGCAGATCCTCGATCGCGGCGAGGGCCCGCGCCGTCACCGCCGCCTCGTCGCCGCTCGCATCGATCCGCCGGAAACGGTCCGGCTCGCCGTCCGCGAGCGCCTCGAACGCCGCGGCCACCTCGAAGTGAAAGGCGGAATCGCGCGCGCCGATCCGGTCGGCGCCGTCGGCGTCGCGGATGTCGAGGCGCTCCGCCACCGCCTCGGGCCGAAGCTCGAGCAGAAGGGTCCGGTCGGGAAGGAAATCGTGGCTGCCGAACCGGTGGAGGGCGCGCACCGCGTCGATGCCGAGGCCGAGCGCCCCGCCCTGGTAGGCGAGCGAGCTGTCGAGGAAGCGATCGGAGAGCACCCAGGCGCCCCTCTCGACCGCCGGGCGAATATTGCGGGCGACATGGTCGGCCCGGGCCGCGGCGAACAGCAGGGCCTCGGCTTCAGCGGTCCATCTTTCCTCCGGCCCCTCGAGCAACAGCCGGCGGATCATCTCCGCCCCTTCGCTGCCGCCGGGCTCTCGGGTTTCGACGACCTCGAGCCCGCGCGCGCGCAACGCCTCGGCGAGCCGGCTCAGCTGGGTCGATTTGCCGGCCCCCTCCCCGCCTTCGAGGCTGATGAAGCGCCCCGGCTTCACCTCAGCCGAAGAGCGACGTCAGGCCGAGCCAGATCCGGCCGAAGAAGCCCGCCTTGCCGACCGCCTGCTCGGCGACCAGCGGCATGGTCTGGGGCGGCGTGTCGGGAGTCGAGACGACGAGATCGGCGACGTGCTGGCCCTTGGCGATCGGCGCCTTGATCGGGCCGTCGTAAACCACCTTCACGCTGATGTTCGCCGCCGAGCCGGCCGGAAGGGTGACCGCGAGGTCGCGCGGGGCGACCAGCCCGACCGTCGAATCGCTGCCGAGCTGGACCTTGGCGTCGGCGACCTTGCGGCCCGCCGCGAACAAAGGCTGCGACTTCCAGGCCCGGAAGCCCCAGTCCATGAACTTGACCGATTCCTCGATCCGCTGGTTGTAGGTGCCGAGGCCGGCGACGACCATGATGATCCGCCGGCCGTTCTGGACGGCGGACCCGGTGAAGCCGTAGCCGGCCTCTTCGGTATGGCCCGTCTTGAGGCCGTCGGCGCCCGGAACCCGGCCGAGCAGCGGATTGCGGTTTTCCTGGGTGATCGGCTTGCCGCCGCCCAGGGTCTGACCCCAGGTGAATTCGGTCTGGGTATAAAATTGCTTGTAGAGATCGGGCGTGGTCCGGATCGTCGCCTCGGCCAGCTTCGCGAGGTCGCGCGCCGTCGTGTAGGTCACGCCCTCGTCGGGCCAGCCGTTCGAATTGCCGAAATGGCTGTTGGTCATTCCGAGGCGCTGCGCCTCCTGGTTCATCAGCGCCGCCCAGGCCGGCTCCGTGCCGGCGAAGCATTCGGCGAGGACCACCGAAGCGTCGTTGCCGGACAGAGTGACGATTCCGTGCAGGAGGTTCTCGACGCTGACCTGCTGGCCGGGCGAGAGGAACATGGTCGAGCCGGCGGCCGGGCCGTGCCATTTCTGCCAGGTCTCGGGGCGGACCTGGCAGATTTCCGCCATCTTGTGGTCGCCGCGCTTGATCATGTTGAAGGCCAGGTGGGCGGTCATCATCTTGGCCATCGACGCGGGCGGCATCCGCGCGTCGCCGTTCTTGTCGTAAAGCACCGCGCCCGACGACAGGTCGATCATGAACGCGACCCGGGCCGGCGTGTCGAAGGGCGGCGCGGCGGCCATGGCCGGAAGCGCAACCATCGAGCACAAAGAGATAATAATCAACAGCTTACGCATCATATCCCCGATGAAGTATTAGGTTGAGAAAACATCGTTGCGTGGCACTTTCGCCACCTTTTAGTCCCTCGCCAACTTCCGCGCCACCGCTTAGCGGGCGATCGCGTCGGCGAGCAGGCCGACCGACAAAGCGTAGAAGTTCGAGCAATTGTAATCGAGGATCACCCGGTAGTTGGTGGTGGTGAGATAGCCGGTCCGCCCCGGCCCGTCCGGCTCGATCAGCGAGGCCATCTCGGTGTCGCGGGGCCAGTTGCCCGATTGCGAGACCAGGCCGAGCCGCTTCCATTCGGCGACGCTCAGCCAGCGCGACTGGCGGTCGTGCACCCGCGGGCAGCGGGGCGCCGCCACGCGCGGCCTGAGGCTCGCCCGGTCGAGGTCCCTCGGCACGTTGACGGCCACGCCCCAGGGCACGCCGCGCCGCCAGCCGGCGTTCGAGAGATAATTGGCGATCGAGCCGAGAGCGTCGGGTTCGCTCCGCCAGATGTCGGCCCGGCCGTCGCCGTCGGCGTCGACGGCGACGCGAAGCCAGACCGAGGGCAGGAATTGCGGATAGCCCGTCGCCCCCGCCCAGCTCCCCTTGAGGAGCGAGCGCGGCACGCCCCGGTCCAGCATCTTGAGGCCGGCGACGAACTCGTCGGCGAAGAGCTGGCGCCGCCGCCCCTCATAGGCGAGCGTCGCGAGGCTGCTCAGCAGGTCGAAATTGCCGGTGACCGCGCCGTAGCTCGTCTCATGCCCCCAGATCGCGACCAGCACCGAAGGGGTGACCCCGTAGCGCCGGCCGATCTCCTGCAGGCGGCTGTAATTGGCCTGGTAACGCGACCGGCCCGCCGAAATGAGCGCCGCCGTGACGTGCTGGGCGCGATAGGGGGCGAAGGGCGGGGTCGCGCTGCTTCCGGCGGTGCCCCCCGGCTGAGCCTGGTCGAGCTCGACGGTGCGCGCGCTGAAGGCGAGGCTGGCGAACACGCGCTCGATCGTCTCCCGGCTCACGCCTTCGCGCTCCGCCTGGCGGCGAAGGTCGGGAAGATAGGCCTGGAAGCCGGCCTCGCTGAGGCCGTAGCCCTGCGCCGGCGCCGGCCCCAAGGGCAGCGCGGCGGCCAAAGCGAGGGCCGCCAACGGACGCACGATCGACAAACGCAACTCGAAACCTCCCTGCTCGGCCGAGAGGATGGCACAGCCGTCCGCCCGCGCCTACTCGGCTCGCCGCGCGCCTTGCACGCAACGCCTCGCCGAGCGCTTTTTGCACGGACGCGCCGCCCACGCTAAGGCCGCCTCGGGGACAGGTGGCCGAGTGGTTTAAGGCAGCGGTCTTGAAAACCGCCGTGGGTTCACGCCCACCGTGGGTTCGAATCCCACCCTGTCCGCCACATCGTCATGGCAGCGGGAAAGCCTCCGCCGCCCGCTTGCGGATCGGCTCGAGGAGCGGTGCGGGAAAGATCGAGGCGGCGGTTTCAGGGGCCGAGAGAATTTCCGCCCGGGCGACGAAATGGGTGATCTCGAAACGCTTCCGGTCGATGGCCTCGACCCGTGCCGCGCCCGAGGCAATTGGCTTCCCCGCCGACCAGACCCACACCCAGAGATAATATTTCGGATAGGCGATTC
>Ga0206353_10395313_pt1 | contig 10281 bp, 10 predicted proteins | sample DielMetaTC5am4_FD_146436 | JGI IMG/M metagenome (GOLD analysis project Ga0206353, IMG submission 146436) | Corn rhizosphere microbial communities from Kellogg Biological Station, Michigan, USA - Diel MetaT C5am-4 (Metagenome Metatranscriptome)... | ecosystem: Host-associated > Plants > Roots >...
CCGAGCCCGGACTGCTTGACGCCGCCGAACGGTGCTGCGGGGTTGGACACGAGCCCGGCATTGAGCCCGACCATGCCGACCTCGAGCCGGTCGCTGAGCCGAAAGGCGCGATCCAGGTCTCGGGTGAAGAGATAGCCGACGAGTCCCCACTCGGTGTCGTTCGCGATCGAGACTGCCTCGTCGTCGTCATCGAAGGGGATGACCGGGGCCACAGGACCGAAGATCTCCGTCGACATGAGTTGCGAATCGGCGCTGACATCCGTCAGAACGGTCGGCGGGTAGAAGTACCCGGCGCCAGTCTGAACGGCTCCGCCCGTGACCGCCCGGGCTCCCTTCGACACGGCGTCGTCCACGAGCTGCTGGACCTTGCCCAGTCCCGCCGCATCGATCAGCGGCCCGATCCGAGTGCTGTCCTCGAACCCATCGCCGACGGGCAAAGCTTCCATCTTCTCGGCGAGACGTGCGGAGAACTCGGAGGCTATCGAGCGATGCACGAGGAAACGATTCGCGGCCGTGCAGGCTTCGCCCATGTTCCTCAGCTTCGCGACGATCGCGCCATCCACGGCCGCGTCGATGTCCGCATCCTCGCAGACGATGAACGGGGCGTTCCCGCCGAGTTCCATCGAGGTGCGCATCACGCTTTCCGCCGCCTGGGCGAGAAGCACCTTCCCGACAGCGGTCGAACCGGTGAAGCTGATCTTTCGCGCGATCCCGCTCTTCATCCAGGTCGAGACGACAGCCGACGGGTCCGTGGTCGTCACGACGTTCAACACGCCCTCCGGCAGGCCCGCCTCCTCGAGGATGTTCACCAACGCCAGCGACGACAGCGGAGTCTGAGCGGCCGGCTTGAACACCATCGTGCATCCAGCGGCAATGGCCGGGCCGATCTTGCGTGTGCCCATCGCGAGCGGGAAGTTCCACGGAGTGACCAGTACGCACGGCCCGACGGGAACACGCGAGACGAGAAGCCGGTGCCGGCCGTCGGGACTCGTCGTGTAGTCCCCCGAAACGCGCACGGCCTCCTCCGAGAACCAGCGGAAGAACTCGGCGGCGTACGCCACCTCGCCCCGCGCCTCCTGGAGCGGCTTGCCCATCTCGGCCGTCATGATGGCGGCGAGGTCCTCGGTCCGCTCGACGATGAGCTCATACGCTCGCCGCAGGATCTCACTGCGCATTCTCGGCGAGGTGCGGCCCCAGGCGTCCTGGGCGTCGCCGGCCGCCGTGATGGCCCGTTCGGCATCGACGGCCGATCCGTCTGCGACCTCGGCGATCACCTGTTTCGTAGCGGGATTCTCCACCGTGAAGGTAGCTGCGTCCGCGGCCTCCTGCCACGCACCCTGAATGTAGAGCCGGTGCTCGAGTGAGTCGATGAGCGCCTGCGCGTCGTGAGAGGTCGTCATGGTTCTTCCTTTTGCGTGATGTGGGTTCGGGTGGGGACTTAGTGAGCGACCGCCACAGCGAGGTTTCGCTCCGTCGCGGTCTGCACAGAAGCGGCGAGCCGGCTGAGACCGGATTCGATCTCGTCCTCGCTCACCGTGAGCGGTGGGACGATTCTGACCACGTTCCCTGCCGGCCCACAGGTGAGCAGAAGGAGTCCCTCCTCGATGGCCGCCTGCTGGACGGCTGCGGCGAGCGCCGGATTCGGTGCTCCGCCGGCGGTCACGAACTCGATCGCCTGCATGAGCCCCAGACCGCGAACGTCGCCCATCAGCGGCTCGGTCGCCTGCAACTCGTTCAGGCCGCGGCGAAGCTGCTCGCCCCGCAGCCGGGAGTTCTCGACGAGCCCTTCGTCTTTGACGACCTGGAGCGTCGCAACGGCCGCGGCTGCGGCGACAGCGTTGCCGCCGTATGTGCCGCCCTGCGAGCCCGGCCACGCCCGTTCCATCAGATCCTTGGAGGCGGCGATGGCCGAGATCGGGAATCCGCTTGCCAGCCCTTTCGCCGTGATCAGCACGTCCGGGGTGATCGCGCTGTGCTGGTGTCCCCAGAATCGTCCGGTGCGGCCGACTCCTGCCTGGACCTCGTCCAGGATGAGGATGATGCCCAGGGCGGTCGCGCGATCGCGCAACCCCTCGAGGAAGCGCGGCGGGGTGGGAAGGTACCCGCCGTCGCCGAGGACCGGCTCGATGATGAATGCCGCCGTGTCCTGGGGCGAGGAAACCGTCTGCAGCAGGTAGTCCAGTTCACGCAGTGCGAAGTCGATCGTCGTCTCCGGATCCCAGCCGTAGCGGAACGCGTTCGGGAACGGCGCGAAATGCACGCCGCCCATCAGCGGGGAGAATCCCGACCGGAACTTCGTACCGGCACTCGTCAGCGATGCAGCCCCCACAGTCCGGCCGTGGAACCCGCCGTGGAAGGCGACGATGTTCGGCCGGCCCGTCGCCATGCGCGCCAGTCGCAAGGATGCTTCGACCGCCTCGGACCCGGAATTCGCGTAGAAGACGCTGTCGAGCCCCTCGGGCAGCACCTCGCCCAGCGCATCGGTGAGCGCGAGCAGCGGCTTGTGCATGACCGTCGTGTATTGCGCGTGGATGACCTCACCGATCTGCGCCCGGGCGGCCTCGACCACGCGCGGATGGCAGTGCCCCGTGCTGGTGACCCCGATCCCGGTTGTGAAGTCGAGATAGCGTTCGCCATCAGTGCCGTAGATCCAGCTTCCTGATGCGTGATCGACGACCACGGGGGTTGCTTGCTTGAGGATCGGGCTCAATGCCGCCATTGGGACTCTCCAAACATTCGTGTAGATTGTCAACAACATACAAACTACAGCAGCGGGGTCCCGAGGGCAACGGCCCGTGAGCGGTTCGAGGCTTCGGGGGCTCAGCGAGAAGAGGTAGGCGAACATGGCACCGCAGACACACCGAGTGGCAGCCCTCCCCGGCGACGGAATCGGGACCGAAGTGCTACCGGCGGCACAGAGGGTGCTCGACATCGCCGGCGAACGATTCGGCGTGCGGCTCGAATGGCACGAGTTCGCCTGGGGCGCCGAGCACTTCGTCAAGCGCGGCCGGATGATGCCCATCGACGCGCTCGACACGCTCGGCGGATTCGACGCGATCTTCCTCGGCGCGGTCGGCACTCCGGGCATCTCGGATGTCGAAACGCTGTGGGGGATGCTCATCCCCATCCGCCGGGTCTTCGACCAGTATGTGAACCTGCGCCCCATCCGATCGCTGCCCGGAATCGACTCACCGCTGAAACGCGCGGGCGATGTCGATCTCGTCATCGTGCGCGAGAACGTCGAGGGCGAATACTCGGAGGTGGGCGGCCGGAGCTATCGAGGGCAGCCGGAAGAAGCCGCGTACCAGCAGTCGCTGTTCACCCGCAGGGGCGTCGAACGCGTGGCGCGATTCGCTGCGGACCTTGCGGCACAACGCTCGGGCAGGGTCACATCGGCGACGAAGTCCAACGGGATCATCCACACGATGCCGTTCTGGGACGAGGTCGTCTCGGAGACCCTCTCGAACCATCCGGACATCCGATTGACCAGCGTGCTCATCGACGCCCTGGCCGCGAGCCTGATCCTTCAGCCCTCCCGGCACGACGTCATCGTCGCCTCCAACCTCTTCGGTGACATCCTCTCGGATCTCGCGGCCGCGATGGTCGGCTCGATCGGTATCGCCCCGAGCGCGAACCTCAATCCCGTGCGCAAGCACCCATCCATGTTCGAACCCGTCCACGGATCGGCGCCCGACATCGCCGGCCTGGGTATCGCCAACCCGATCGGTCAGATCTGGGCCGGCGCGCTGATGCTCGAGCACCTCGGACACACCGACGCCGCGGCTGCGATCGTCGCGGCCATCGAGGCGACGTTGGCCGCAGGCGTCATGACCTCTGACATCGGCGGCACCGCGACCACCGAGCAGGCGACGAACGCGATCATCGCGGCTCTCGCATCAGCCGACTGAAGCACCGACCGGCGCCGACGGGCGAACACCCGCGCCCGGGCGCGAGCGGCGAGTGCGCCCTTTCGGAACATATGCGGTCGCGCGCGCAACCGCATTCGTTCCCAACCGCCGCACACACACCGCCCGCACGGTCAACTCGTCGGGATCGCGACAATCGGCGTGGTGGTGGGCGCACCTGTCGGGGAGCCGCCGTGCGGTTCGACCGTGACGGCGATCGTGTCACCCAGGTGCATCGACCCGCTCAACGGAGCCGTGGCTTTGCCGTCTGTCGTGGTGAAGGTGCCGGCCGCCGTCGGAGTGCCGTCGCGCACGTACCAGAGCTCGAAGACCTTGCCGGAGGGGATCCTCGCCATCCCGTCGGAGACGAGCACGGCCTTTCCGAGAGTGTCCGACCAGTGGACGGTCGCCGTCCCGCCGCCGGCGACCTTCTCCGTCGCAGAGTCGGCGTCGGGTTGGCGCTGGATCTGCGCCAAGGCGGTGCTGGACGTCGGAGGGCCGGCGATCTGGGACGCGAAGAGCGCACCCACGCCGGCGAGGACGAGGAGGACGACGAGGGATGCGGCGAGCGCGAACCAGCCTCGCCTCGCCATCGACGGTCGTGGCGTGGGCGCCTCGGCAGGAGCGGTCGCCCCGCTTCCCCGCCCGATCTGATCGAGGATCCTCCCGCGCAGTTCGGCCGAAGGTGTCACGGAGGGGACGGCGCTTCCGAGGAGCGCGGCGGTTTCCCGGTCGGCACGGATGTCGCCGGCCCACTCCGGGTGGGCAGCCATCGCCTCCGTGAAGAGCTGTTCGTCGGCCGGGGAGAGTGCGTGAAGGGCATGTCCGGCTGACAGTTCGAGGAACTCCTGTCGATTCATGTGCTCACCCCCAGTCGGTCCCGGAGACGGGCTAAGCCGTCCCGCATGCGTGTTTTGACGGTGCCCAGCGGCGCTCCCGTCAGGGTTGCGATTTCGCTCTGACTGTATCCACCGAAGTAGGCCAGAGTGAGCGTCTCGCGCTGGGCGTCGGAGAGTTCCGCGAGCGCGGAGCCGACCTGCTCGGCTTCGATGCGCAGTTCGACGTGCTCGGCGACGACATCGTAATCGACACCGAGGTTCCGGCGACCGATCCGGAGGTCTCGATCGCTCGCCGATTGCGACGCACGCACCCGGTCGACCGCCCGCCGGTGTGCGATGGTCAGCAGCCAAGTCCGTCCTCGACCTTTGTTCGGAGCGAACCGGGATGCGGATTGCCAGGCCTCCAGGAAGACCTCCTGCAGCACCTCCTCGCTTTGCGCCCGGTCGATCAGGATCCGCACGATGAGGCCCAGGATGCGTGAGGCCATGAGGTCGTAGAGCTGCGAGAACGCGTCACGGTCTCCGCCTGCGGTGCGAACGAGCAGCAGCCCGACCTGGTCGATGGGGTCGGGCTGATATTCCGGTTCGTCCAGCCCGTCTATCACCACGGGTTCCACGATGACTGCTCTGGGCGGCAAGTCAAGCATCCAGCACACTCAATGGTGATGATGGAGGGTCACCGCGACGATTCCCGCCTGGGTGAGGCCGAGAGCCGGGATCGTGACGAGGCTGACCGCGCACGCGCTCAGGATCAGCGCGAGAACGTAGCGGGAAGCCCCCGCCTGCTGCCGGACCGGCTTGCGGCGACGCACGAGGACGGCCGCCCAGACTGCGATCGCCAGATCGCGAAGGGAGGCAGCGCCCATCGGAATGAGTGGCAGAACGATCGCGGACCCGGTCGTGGCCGTCGCACCCGCGACGGTGAGAACCGCCCAGAGGACGAGGGGCGCGAGAGCCGACACGGGGACGGCCTCGAAGAACGGCGGCCGGTCCCGGATCAGCGTCGCGACCGCCCAGGCGAGCTCTGCAGTGGCGATGAGCGCGAGAAGACCGAGCAGCAGAGGAGGTGCGCTGGGAGCGAGGGCTGCGTGAATCAGCCCCGCTCCCAGCGCGGCCACGGCGAGGAACGCACGGACCCCCGGCGCGGCCGCCAACCGCTGCGTCGGCTGGGGAGCGGCCGGAAGGATCCGCGTGTCCATTGTCATCCTGCTCACGAGAAGCGCCGTGGCCGAGCCGGTCAGGCGGCGACCGAGGAGGAGCGCACGGTCCGCTCGGCGCCGAGACCGACACCGAGGAGCACGATCGCGCTCACCAGGTGGAGGAAGTGGTCGGGGGTGTTCAGGGCGAGGATGTTCGCCGCCGTACCGGCAAGGAAGAAGCCGATGATGCCGAGAAGCAGGTAGACGGCACCGATCGTGACATTGACGGCCCTGGCGGCCATGGCCCCGGCGAGGCCGGCGATGAGCAGCGCCGCGCCGATCAGCAGGTGGGCGATGTTGTGGAGGGGGTTGACCTCGAAGATGCCGAGGATGAGCCCGCCCTTGGTGGCGACGAAGCCGACGCCGCCCGTGAAGGCGAAGCCGAGCAGGCCGACCAGGAGATAGACCGCTCCGAAGATCGTGGCGACGAGGCGGTTGGGTGATGTGCGCATGGGTCGTTCCTCCTTGGAAGACGGGCGCGCGGTGTGCGCACCTCGGCTGTTCTTCGGAGGAGACCTGCGAATCGGATTGCTTCCGGTCGCTCGGTTCGTCCGCAGGACGAACTCGGAACGCTTCCAGCAAGGCCATCGTGAAGATCGCGCAAGCCCGCCGGACACGAACCCGATATCGCGTCGGGTTCGGTCGCGAACGGCGAGTGCGCCCTTTCGGAACGTATGCGGTCGCGCGAGCAACGGCATACGTTCCCAACCGCCGCACTCACTCCTGCCGGCACGGTCAGCTCGTCGGGATCGCGACAATCGGCGTGGTGGTGGGAGCACCTGTCGGGCCGCTAGCCTCGGCCACGCCACAAAACACCCTCAGCGCGATGGCCCTGACCTATCCCCCGCGAACGCGCGCCCCCAACCCAGTCATCACCCGGACTTGCCGAGACCGTAGGTGTAGGACCCGGAGTTCCAGTTGACCGTGGCGTTGAAGAAATAGCCGGAGCTCGTGCCGTCGCCGTTGTCCTTGTTCGCGACAAAGCAGTCGAACGTGGTTGTTGTGTCGGTGAGGTCGTCCGTAGAGCCGGACACGGGGTTGCAGTTCACGCTGATCACCGGTCCAGTCAGCAATCCCTGCGAGATGTCATCTTCAGCCATCTTCTTGATCGATGCTTCGACTTGGGTCACCGTGTCCTTGCGCTGGGACCTCTTGGCATCGTCGGCGGCTTGCTTGGCCGCCGCAGCAGCTTCTTGCGCGCGTTGCTCGTCGGCCTTCTTCTTCGCGAGCGCTTTCTGCTCAGCAACTTGCTGAGCATGGACATTGTTGGCGACGACCGCCGTGGTGACGCCACCCACGAGGAGAATCGCAACGACCGCAATCACCGTCACCCACAGAGCAGTCCGCTTCTTGCGCCGCCGCGGGGCTGGCTCAGGTTTCACGTGCGGGATCTGGTCGTCCTCTGCGTCAGAACCTCGCGGATCTGCTGGATGAACCGCCTCCGTGGCGACGACATCCTCTGGTTCGACGAGTTGGTCTCCGTGTGGGTTCGCGCCATAGACCAGACGCTTGTCGCCTGTCCAGCGATCTCCGTCCCAGTAGACCTCTTCCTTCGGATTGGCCGGATTCGGAAACCAGCTGGGTGGAGTGCTCATTTCGGGTGCCTCCCTAACGATTCCGAACGTACCCGTACATGAGAACTCGGCAGTATCCCCTCTTTGCGTGGGGGCGGAACGGCCGGCGTTCCGCCCACGGAGACGATCATTTGCGGAGGAGGCCGCCCTCCCCTCGACGCCGGGAAACGCCCGCTATGACCGCACGATCGCGTCGAGCAGTTCGCACGCCCGGGCGATCGTCGCCTGGTCGTCAGCGCTGAGCGCGCCGAGCTTGCCGTCGAGCCAGGCGTTGCGCTGTGCGCGCGTCTCCTGGGCGAGCGCCATCCCCTCGGGCGTGGCTGCGAACAGGACTCTCCTCCGGTCCCGCTCATCGCGGGTGCGCACGGCGTACCCTGCCGACGTCAGCCGGTTCACGCTCTGACTCATCGATGCCGGGGCGATGCCGGCGTAGTCACTGAGTTCCGTCAGCGATTGCGCCCCGTTCTTCTGCAAGAGGCTGAGGACATCGAACGCCGCGTCTCCGAGAACGCCCGGCGGCCTCTCGGTGCGGAAGCGACGATACAGGCGCCCGACCGACGCCCGCACCTGGGCGCCGAGCGGGAGCAGCTGGGCGGTGCCCTGATCGACGGTCGTCACATTTGCGTTCTCTCCCACAAGTGCTTAGTGTACCTAATGATCGCGTGCTTAGGTTACCTAATCGATGCGCCGTCTCCCTCCCCTTGGAGCGTTCATGACTTCTCCCTCCACCGCCGCACCGCGCACGGGCTCGAACGGCCGGCCGTTCTCGTGGCGGTTCACCACACCTTTGTTCGTCGGGTCCGCGCTCAATCCGGTCAACAGCTCGATGATCGCCACCGCGCTCATCCCCATCGCAACGGGTCTGCACGTGAACGTCGGGCAGACCGCAACGCTGGTGACCGCTCTCTACCTCACCAGCGCTGTCGCTCAGCCGACCGCCGGCAAAGTGGCGGAGGTCTTCGGAGCCCGGCGGGTGTTCCTCACGGGAATCGTGCTGGTACTCCTCGGCGGTGTCCTCGGCGGCATCGCCCAGGGGATCGGGATGCTGCTGGTGGCCCGCGTTTTCATCGGTCTGGGCACCTCGTGCGCCTATCCGACCGCGATGATGCTCATCCGCAGGCGGGCAGCCGATGCCGGGATGCAGAAACCACCGGGAGGCGTACTGGGCGGCCTGCAGATCGCGGGCATCGCGACCGCGTCGCTCGGCCTGCCGCTCGGTGGAGTGCTGGTCGCAGCCGCCGGGTGGCGGTGGGTGTTCCTCGTCAACGTTCCCGTGGCGTTGATCGCGCTCGCTGCCGCGCTGATCTGGATTCCCCGGGATGCGTCGGAGCAGGCGCATCGGAGCACTCGCCAGGTCCTGTGGGACATCGACCCCGCCGGAATCGCCGGGTTCGCGCTGGGCATGGTCGCCCTGCTGGTGTTCTTGTTCACTCTGCCGAGCCCGAACTGGCTCATGCTCGCCGCGGCCGTCATCCTGTTCGCCGGGCTGGTCGTGTGGGAGCTGCGCGCGGTATCGCCCTTCCTCGATGTGCGCCTGCTCGTGCGCAACGCCGCTCTGACCCGCACCTATCTGCGCTACGCGCTGGTGTCGGTGTGCGTGTATGTCGTGCTGTACGGGATCACGCAATGGCTGGAGGCCGCTCGTGGGATGTCCGCCCTCGCCGCCGGGCTGCTGCTGCTGCCGATGAGCGTCGTGTCGGGAATCGTGGTGTTCCCGATTTCGCGCAGGAACCTGGTCCGCGGCCCGATCATCGCCGCCGGGATCGCCAGCCTCGCCGGCGCGGGCGGGGTGCTGTTCCTGACCTCGGGCGCGGGCATCGTCTGGATCATCCTGATCACGCTCGCCTTCGGCGTCGCTCTCGGCACCGCCGCCAGCGGCAACCAGCTCGCCCTCTACCTGCAGTCGCCGCCCGAGCAGCTGGGCGTCGCATCGGGCCTGTTCCGCACGTTCGGCTATGTCGGCTCCGTCGCCTCCTCCGCGATCACCGGCATCGTCTTCCACACGCGCGTCGACGACCCCGGGCTGCACCTGATCGCCGCCATCATGATCGGCCTGAGCATCGTCACCGTTGCGCTGTCCGTCCTCGACCGGAGCCTGCGCACCCCGAAACGCACACGAGAAAGCGACTGACCACCATGGCCGCAAACCCTCTCGGCGTCCTCCTCCGCAACCGGCGCGCGGGCCACCACACCCTCGCCTGGGCACGGCCCGACCTCCAAGCCCCGGAGACCTTCACACTCACCAGCCCGGCCTTCGAGCACGGCGAACCCATTCCTCCAATGCACAGGGGTCGCATCGGTGGGCCGAACGTCTCTCCCCCGCTGTCCTGGTCTCCCCCGCCGGAGGCCACTCGCGAGCTCGTCCTCGTCGTCCAGGACCCCGACGTGCCGATGAAGCGGCCTGCGACGCACGCGTTGACCGCGGGAATCGCCCCCGAGCTGCGCAGCCTCGCCGAGAACGCGCTCGCCCACCCCAGCCCGGTCCGCGGACTCCGCCATGGCACAGGCATCCTCGGCCACCGCGGCTACTCCGGGCCGCTGCCCATCCGATCGCACGGACCCCACTCGTACGTGTTCCAGCTCTTCGCGCTCGACGAGCCTGTCGGCCTTCCGGCCAGGTTCACACTCGATCAGACCCTCGAGGCGATTGCCGGACACGTCATCGCCCGCGCCCGACTCGACGGCACCTACGAGATCCGGTGAACGTCCTCGGCCGGGAGTACCGCGACCTCAACGATCAGGTGCATCCTGGAGCAGGGGCCGA
>Ga0206353_10413365_pt1 | contig 10279 bp, 10 predicted proteins | sample DielMetaTC5am4_FD_146436 | JGI IMG/M metagenome (GOLD analysis project Ga0206353, IMG submission 146436) | Corn rhizosphere microbial communities from Kellogg Biological Station, Michigan, USA - Diel MetaT C5am-4 (Metagenome Metatranscriptome)... | ecosystem: Host-associated > Plants > Roots >...
CCCAGACCGGAGTCGCCTACGAGCGCGAGGAGTCGACCCCGGGCCTGCTCTGCGTCGCGGCACCCGTCATCGAGGTGGACGCCACGGTGCCGGTCGCCGCGATCTCGGTCACCGGCCCGGTCGGCCGATTCCGTCCGGAGTCACACCGCGTCGCCGTACGGGCCGCCGCGACCGCGCTGGCCGCAACCCTCCGCAGACGACCGTGAGGCGCCGCACCACGGGCTAGGAAGGCGTCCGCAGAATGCCCGGGGCCGCGTCACCGCGGTGAAGGTCGACAGCGAGGACCAGGCCGGCGCCGGGCCGGACACGACGACGAGGGACTGGGAGTACCTCACCGTGGCGGCGCGCAAGCGGCGCCGACTCTCCCGGCCCGTCAGGTCGCTGCCCGCGCGGAGAGCGCATAGCGCAGCAGTACGACGTCGTCGAGCGTCCGGGTCTCCAGCAATTGCGCACGCCGGCTCGCGCACCACCGGTAGACCCCGTCATCGGTCCAGCGCCGCGCGCGGGAGTCGCCCACGAAGAAGGGCGCGACGACCAGCTGCAACTCGTCGGCGATCCCCTCCGTCAGGAACTGGTGGTGCAAGGTGCCTCCTCCCTCGACCATCAGGCGGCGAACGCCTCGCGCGGAAAGGTCCTCCGCCACCCGGCGCATCAGGATCGGCCGACCGCCGTCGACGACCGTGGCGAGATCGCCGAAGAGCGAATCGGCCTCGGCGACCTGATCGCTGGGGCAGTAGACCAGCTTGGGCACGTCGCCGACGGCGAAGAAGGCGCTCTCCCGGTTCAGCTTGAGGCGCTCGGTGACGGTGACCTTCATCGGCGACCAGGAGCGCCCCGCTTCGCGCCGGGCCGCGATGCGTCGCGCCGAGCGCACCAGCAGCCGGGGGTCGTCGTTGCGCACCGTCGTGGCCCCGACCATGATCGCGTCGCTCTCGGCGCGGACATCGTCGACGCGGTCGAGGTCTGCCGGGCCGGAGAGCATCAGCCGATGCTCGCCGGGATCGTCGAGATAGCCGTCGAGGGTGATCGCACAGGAGAGCACCACGTAGGGCAGGCGGATCGGCTCAGGCATCACGCACTCCGATCCGCGGGGCGCACAGCAGCGGGACCAGCCCGGGCAGGGTGGCGACCAGCGCCAGGACGCCGTACGTCGCCGCCACCTGGACGCCGGTGGCCGCACCCAGGCCGACCGTGGCGAAGGCCCAGGCGGCGACACCCTCGCGCGGGCCCCAGCCGGCCAGGTTCAACGGGATCGACGCACCGAGGAGGACCACCATCCCCACCGGTGCCAGCGCGACCGCCGTGGCCCACGGGAGCGCCGCGTGCGCGGCGATCAGGAAGACCGCGACGTGGGCGGCGGTCGCCAGTGCCGAAGCCAGTACGACGGACCCGGCGGTCGCTCCCCCCGGGAACATCGCGCGCAGGTCGCCGGCGATCGAGCGCCGCAGTGCGCGCGGTCCGACGCGCACCAGCACGACGACGACCACCAGCACGACGAGCGCGACGACGAGCGCGACCACACCTCTACGACGCAACGGATCCGGGCCCAGAGCAAGCACCACCCCGGTCGCGACCACCACGGTCACGAGCTGTCCGCTGAACCGCTCCCAGGCCACTCCGCGCAGGCCCCGCAGCCGTGGCGTCTCGGCCCCCCTCGCCACACCGCGCAGGGCGAGTCCGCGATGGAGGTCGCCGGCGACCCCGAACGGCAGCACCGAGTTGAGGAACTGGGAGCGGTAGTACCAGGCGATCGCGCGACCCCAGGGGATCCGATCGCCGAGACCGGCCGCGACCACGCGCCACCGCCATGCCGCGCACACGGTCGCCAGCGCCGTGATCGCCAGGGCGGCGCCGGCATCGACCGGCGAGACGGCGGTGATGCCGCGCACGAAGGGCCGCGGGCCGACGTGCACCAGCAGCACCGCCAGGACGGCGGTCGGTAGCAGCGCCCGCAGGATCGCGCTCCTCATGTCGTGACCACCGGATCGCACACGCGTCGCAGCACGGAGTCGACGACGTCGACCGTGCGCTCCCAACCCGGCAGCCTCTGCCCTCGCTCGATCGCGGCGGCACGTGACGCGGCGCGCATACCGGGGTCGGTGAGCCAACGGCGCAGTGCTGCGGCCAGCGGCCCGGGGTGCCCCGGCTCGACAAGAACTCCGGGTGCGGCCGCCGACTGCCCGAAGGCCTCCGGTACACCGCCCACCGCGGTGCCGATCACCGGCAGTCCATGGGCCAGGGCCTCGGTGATGGCCATCCCATAGGTCTCGAACCGCGAGGGCGCGACCAGCAGGTCCGCGGCCGCGTAGACCTCATCCATCCCCGACGGCGCGACCGGGCCCGCCCAGATGATCCGCGAGGACAGCCCGAGGGCGGCCACCCGGCGACGCAGGTCGCCGGCGAAGGGGGCGTCGACCTCGGCCGATCCGACGATCCGGCAGCGCCACAGCAGGTCGTCGACGCGACGCAGTGCCTCGATGAGTACGTCGTGACCCTTGAGCGGGGTGATCGCTCCGACGCACACGAGTGCGCGGCCGTCGGCGCGGGGAGGTGTCGTACGGCAGGGCGTCACGCCGGGCCGGGCAACGTCGACCCGGTCCGCGTCGAGCCCGTAGTGGTCGCGCAGCCAGCGACGGCTCCACTCGCTGGTGGTCACGATGTGGTCGGCCAGCTTGACCACCACCCGCTCCGACGGCTCCGCGGTCGGCAGATGGACCAGCAGCACCAGCCGGAGCCGGCCGGCCCGCGGCTCGAGGACATCCGCGACCGCGGAGCCGATCAGCCCGTCGATCACCACCAGGGCGCCGTCGGGCAGGGCGTCGATGATGCGCGCCAGCCGGGCGCGGCCCTCGGCGCCGGCGTCCGGCCAGGAAGCCTCGACGACGTGCTGAGACACGGTCCAGTCGCGATCCGCCAGGCCCGAGGCGAGCTCGCGATCGTAGCGGTCTCCCCCAGTGGGCCGCAGCGGGTCGTCGATGTCGTGGGGCCAGATCAGGTGGACCGCGCGGTTCACGTCGTGCCCACCTCTCGCGAATAGCTCGCCCATGCGAGGGGCGACTCGTGCAGGGTGACCGACAGGGTACGCACGCGACCGGCCGTCCCGAGCGCGCCCTCCCGCAGCCGCTCGGTGAGCCGGTCCGCGATCAGCCGCGCCAGGGTCTCAGTGGTGGTGTTCACCCCGGCCAGCTCGGACACCTCGTCCAGGTTGTCGTAGTTCCAGGCGGCCAGCTCCTCGTGGAGCACCTCGCCGGCGCGGCCCAGATCGACCACGATCCCGTCATCGTCGAGCGAGTCGGCGGCGAAGCTCGCGTCCACGACGTACGTCGCCCCGTGCAGCCGTTGCGCCGGCCCGAAGACCTCGCCGCGCAGGCTGTGGGCGATCATGATGTGGTCGCGGACGGTGACGGTGTACATCAGATCTCCTCGTAGGCGATGGTGTGGGCCAGCTCGGCGGGCATGGCGCCCGCGGCGAGAGCGGTCATCGTGGCCGGCAGGTCATCGAATGCGGACCAGCCGGTCAGCAAGACGTCGAATACCGGATCGCGCAGCAGCTCCAGGGCCAACCGGAGCCGGTCGGCATGGCTGCGCCGCCCGGCCCGGGCGGGCGAGACCGTCCCGACCTGGCTGGCACGCAGGTCGATGCGGCGCGAGTGGAAGACACCCCCGAGCTCGATCTCGACGCGAGCATCGCCGTACCAGCTCATCTCGAGCAGGGTGCCGTCAGTGGCGAGCAGGTCCATCGCGGTCCGTAGGCCGGATCCGGTGGCGCTGGTGTGCACGACGAGATCGCGCTCGCCCGTCGCCAGGCCGGGAGCCGCGAAGTCCACCCGGAGCGCCGCCGCGGTCGCCGCGCGTGCTGGGTCGATGTCGACCAGGGTCACCTCGGCGCCGGGGATCCGGGAGGCGAGCACGGCGACGCAGCAGCCGACCATGCCGCCGCCGACGACGGCGATCCGATCTCCCACGAGCGGCGCCGCGTCCCACAGGGCATTGACCGCTGTCTCCACCGTGCCGGCCAGCACGGCACGGCGGGCCGGCACGTCATCGGGCACGGGATGCACCGCCGCGGCCGGTACGACGTACGCACTCTGGTGTGGATACAGGCAGAAGACCGTCCGTCCGCGCAGCTCGCCGGGGCCGCGCTCGACGATGCCGACGTTGAGGTAGCCGTATTTCACCGGGCCGGGGAAGTCGCCCTCCTGGAAGGGCGCCCGCATCGCCTTCCACTGGTCGCGCGGGACTCCGCCGCGATGCACGAGAAGCTCCGTGCCCCGGCTGATCCCCGAGTGCAGGGTGCGCACCAGTACCTCGCCCTCGCGGGGCTCCGGCACGGCCTCCTCCCGGATCTCCCCCAAACCGGGCTCCCGCAGCCAGTAGGCGCGCGCCCGCATCTGCATGCGACCCGACCTCCTCTCGTGCCCTCTCCTCGCATTGAACCGGACGACACCCGCATCCGTATCTGGACTGAGTGCCCACATACGTCGTACCCATGGACACGGAGGTGACATGCGAACGGTTCAACGATGGCCGGCGGCGGGTCTGGCGGCGCAGGCGGGCCTGCTCGTCGTACTCGCCCTGACCGTGGGGCTGAGCGCGTCCGGCACGGCCCTGGCCGTCGTGCTCGCGCTCACCGTGACCGCCGCGCTCGCGGTCGGCCTGCACCGATCCGACGCGACCCGCTTCGGCCCGGCCAACGCGATCACGCTGACACGCGCGAGTCTTGTCGTCGGGGTCGCGGCGCTCGTGCCCGGCCACGCCGTCGGCCGCTGGGCCATGGTCGGCCTCGCAGCGCTGGCGCTGGCGCTCGACCTCGTCGACGGCCGGGTCGCCCGTGCCGCCGGCTCGGTGACGAGGCTGGGGGCGCGCTTCGACATGGAGACCGACGCCCTGCTGATCCTGCTGCTCAGCGTGACCGTCGTGGGCGACCTGGGCTGGAGTGCCGGCTGGGTGCTGTTCATCGGCACCGCCCGCTACCTGCTGTGGCTCGCCGAACGGGTGGTGCCCTGGCTGCGCAAGCCGACGCCCGTACGCCCGTGGGCGAAGGCGGTGGCCGCCGTCCAGGGCGTCCTGCTGGCGGTGGCCTGCAGCCGGCTGCTCCCCACCGGCGTCACCCTCGCCCTGCTCGGCGTCGCCCTCGCCCTGCTCGCGGAATCCTTCGCCTGGCAGGTTCGCTGGCTGGCCCGGCATCGCGCGGGCACCGAGCGAGCGCCGGTCGCTGCGGTGACGGTATGCGCGGCCATTCTCACGTGGGCGGCGCTGGTGATGCCCGACCGCGCCGCCGATCTGTCGGGGTACGGCTTCGCGCGCATCCCGATCGAGGCGGCCGTGCTGCTGGCCGTGGTCGCGGCCCTCCCCCGAAGGACGGCTCGCCTCGCTGCCGCTGCCGCCGGGACGCTGCTGGCCATGGTCGTCGTCCTCAAGGTGCTCGACATCGGCTTCATCGCCGCCTTCGACCGACCCTTCGATCCCTACAACGACTGGTACTTCTTCGGACCGGGCATCGGTGTGCTCTCCGACTCGATCGGCCGTGGCGGCGCGCTGCTCACAGTGGGTGCGGCCGTGCTGCTGGTCCTGGTGGCCCTGACGCTGCTGCCGCTGTGCCTGGTCCGGCTGGGCGGAGCGGCCCACCGCAGCCGCCGGCGGGCCTTCGTGGCCGCGACGGCGATCACGATCGCCTGGGTGACCGCGGCGGCCCTCGGCGTCAACACCCAGGTGAGCATCCCGATGGCATCCTCGTCGACGGCGACGGAGGCGGTCGGCGAGATCGTCCGCCTGCGCAGCGACATCGCCGACCGTGCCGCCTTCGCGCGGGCTCTCGCGCACGACCCGTATGCCGCCGTGTCGCCGTCCCTCGGCGGACTGCGCGGCAAGGACGTGCTGCTGGTCTTCGTCGAGAGCTACGGGCGGATCGCCGTCCAGGGGTCCGGCTTCTCCGCATCCGTCGACACCGCGCTCGATCAGGGCACCTCCCAGCTCCGCGCCGCCGGATACGACACCCGCAGCGCCTTCCTCACCCCGCCGACCTTCGGCGGGGCCAGCTGGCTGGCGCACTCGACGCTCGAGTCGGGCCTGTGGGTCGATGCCCAGCAGCGCTACGCCGCGCTTCTCGGCCGTTCTCGGCTCACCCTGGCCAGTGCCTTCAAGAACGCCGGCTGGCGCACCGTCCTCGACACCCCCTCGAACACGGGGCCCTGGCCGCAGGGACAGCGCTTCTACCGCTTCGACAAGCTGTACGGCGCCCAGGACGTGGGCTATCACGGTCCCCGGTTCAGCTACGCGAGCATGCCCGACCAGTACACGCTGGCCGCCTTCCGCCGCCTCGAGCTGCTCCCGCATCCTCGGCGACCGGTGATGGCCGAGATCGATCTGGTGTCGAGCCACACCCCGTGGACGCCCCTTCCGCGGCTGATCCCGTGGGACACGGTCGGCGACGGTTCGGCGTACGCCGGGATGCCCGCGGAGGGCCTGACCCCCGCAGCGGCCTTCCGCCATGCCGAGACGGTCAGGCGCCTCTACGGCCAGTCGATCGTCTACACCTGGCAGAGCCTGGTCTCCTTCCTGACCCACTACCGCGATCCGAACCTGGTGGTGATCGCGCTCGGCGACCACCAGCCGCACAGCGAGGTCAGCGGCACCGGCCCCAACCACGACGTGCCGATCAGCGTCATCGCCCACGATCCGCACGTGTTCGAGGCGATCTCCGGGTGGAACTGGCGGCCCGGCCTGCGCCCCCGTCCCGACGCACCCGTCTGGCGGATGGACCGCTTCCGCAACGCCTTCTTCGCCGCCTTCGACCGTGATTGAACCTCCGCGCGATCGCGTCCGTGTCAGTGATGAGGCCAAGGCGCCGCCGTAGTCATTCCCGATCCTCGAACGGAGCCCACCATGAGAATCCGCCTGATCGCCGCGATCGCCGTACTCGTCTCCGCGGCCATACACCTGCGCCTGTGGGCGACCGTCTTCCGCAATCAGCACGTCGTCGGACCCGCTTTCGTGGTCAACGCCGTCGCCGGCGTGGTCATCGTGGTCCTGCTGCTCACGTGGCGCCACTGGATCCCGGTCTTCCTCGCGTTCGGCTTCGGCGCGGCGACCCTCGGAGCCTTCATCATCGCCGCGACGGCCGGCCTCTACGGCGTCCACGAGCACTGGCGCGGCGGCTACGTGTGGACCGCCGCGATCAGCGAGGCAGTGGTCATCGTCTGTGCGGTCGTGATCGCCGTCCAGGAGGGCCAGCGCAGGAAGCCGAGCGGGATCCGGAGACGCACCCTCGTCTAGACGGGATCCCGGTCAGCAAGACCGATGGGCGACGCGACGCGACCCCCCATCGAGTGCGCGAGAACATCTACGCCTACGAGCCAGTCGCCTCCGAGCAGGCCGCCGCTGGGCCGGCCGTCGTGAGCCGGACGCAGCACTCGCCCGGGGAGGGCGCGGGCACGGCGTCGACACCACTGATCTGCAGGCCCCGGAGGTAGCCGGCGAGGAAGGACTGGTTCATGCCACAGACGAGACCCGGCGCCTTGTCGGCGAGCGGATGGAAGGGGCAGTTGCGCAGCCGGATCTGCCCGAGGCTCTCTCGAGCCGGTTCGTATCCGTGCTCCTCGAGCATCGACTCGCAGATCGTCAGGCCGCGTTCGCTGCCCAGCCTTCCGGGCCTCAGCTGCTCGCGTCGACGCTTGCCGAGCTCCAGGCCGCGCCGACCCGCGGTGAGCACGGCCGCGTCGCCCGCATTCGTGCCTTCCTCGACCCGTTCGCTCACCACCGCTTCGAGGAGCAGGTCCGCGAGCAGGTCGTAGCGCCGCCCCGGGATCGAGACGCTGATCGCGGTGTCGATGGGCTCGTAGACCTTGGGTCGCCGGCCGACCTTCGGCTCGTCCCCCGCCGATTCGTAGCGCGCGCGCAGCAGCCCCGCGTCGACCATCTTGTCCAGATGGAAGGCCGCGAGCTTACGGGAGATCCCGATGCTCTCGGCGGCCTCCTCCCGCGTGACGGCGCGACGCGCGCGCCGGATGAAGGAGAACATCCGCCACCGCGATCGATCACTGAGGACACTGACCGCCTCCAGTGGACTCCCCTGGTCCAACTGCCCCGTTGTCACCGACCAACGGTAACCCCCACGGCTTGGGGGCGATAAACAGAATGCGCGACATGCCCCGCTGTCCTTGACCGACGCCACCCAAATAGCCAATAGTTGTTGGTGAAATCTCAAGGAGGGTGCTGTGGTCGGCGAGGGGCACGCGCAGTCGAAGAAACCTGTCAGTGCGGCGTTGGCCGGTCCCTACGGACATCCCTTCCACCCGATCCTGGTCACCGTTCCGATCGGTGCCTGGGTGGCGAGCCTGGTCTTCGACCTCGCCTCACGGTTCGTCGGCGAGCCCGCATTCCTCACCCAGGGCTCCGAGTGGCTCATCGCCGTCGGCGTCCTCGGCGCGCTCGCCGCGGCGATGCTCGGCTTCCTGGACATGTTCGCGATCCCCACCGGCACCCGCGCCTACCGGACCGCGCTGATCCACATGAGCCTCAACCTGACCGTCACCGTCGCCTACGCGGGCGGCTTCTGGTGGCGGTACGGCGTCAATGCGCACAGCGATGCGGTCTCGATCGGGCAGATCGTGCTGTCGGTGCTCAGCCTGGGCACCCTCGCCGTCTCGGGATACCTCGGCGGCAAGCTCGCCTACCGCTACGGCGTTCGCGTCGCCGACGAGGACACCCAGGCCGAGGGCTTCGCGGCCCAGCACTCCACCCCCTGATCCGTACCCACTCTTCCCACCCGTCCCCACTTGGAGGTCTCATGGATATCGCAGCACTCATCGTCTGGATCGTCACCGCCCTGGGTGGCTTCATCCTTCTCGGCCGCTGGATCCAGGGCGGCGGACTGCGCCAGCAGCAGTCCGGCGTCAGCCGGCTGCCCGCGCCGATCGTCTTCGGCCACTTCCTGCTGGCAGCAGCCGGCCTGGTGCTGTGGATCATCTACGTCGTAGTCGACAACGATGCGCTCGCGTGGATCAGCGTGGTCCTGCTGGTGGTCATCGCGCTGCTCGGGTTCGCCATGTTCGCGCGGTGGATCCCGGTCCAGAAGACCGAGGTCGCCGCTGGAGCGCAGGCGCCGGCGGAGAAGAACCTGCCCGTGCCGGTCGTCGCCGCTCACGGCATCGTCGCCGTGGCCACCCTGGTCCTCGTCGTGCTCAGCGCGGTGGGCGTGGGCTCCTGAGGTCCACTGCTGATAGCAAGCCGGGCTCCTGCCGCGGATCGTGTCGAATACATGCACCGATCCGCGGCAGGAGCCTTGCTCGTTCAACCTCGGCTGCGGTCTGCACCAGCCCACGTCGAGGGCGGATCGCTCCCGGGGAAGGATCCTCGACCCATCTCGTCCACGAGGTCGTCATCGCGGCGCGCCGCCTCCGGGTCGGCGGCTTCGTAGCGTGACGCCGCCGCGGCGCCGCCCCGGACTCCCCGCCGGGTTGGTGGCGTCTCGGCATTCCTCGCCCTCTGGGTCACCTGGCTCTCCTCTGACCGCGGCCGGTCTGCATCGCCGTGAGCCTTCGGTCTCCGAGAGGCCAGCCTCCGCGCGACCGAGGCAGCCAGTTCCCCCAGGCTCCGCAGGTAGATCCTCACCCGGATCCGGTGCCCGTTCGGTGCCGGCCCAAACCAGGTACCGGGACGCGCTCCGGCGCGATCGACCCCTGCCGACGACCACTCACCGCCTCAGCGGGGCGCAGGCCTGCTCTCGGCAGCGGTGTCCGGACGGTCCCTGAAGGAAGGTCCTTCGGCCCTGCTGCGGGTAAGCCGGCGGAAGTCCTCTGGTCCTATGTCCATGCCGCTTGCCTCGGCCCACTATCTCCACTGGGGCTGGATCCAGGTATCACCTGCAAATCTCATCGTGATCGTGCTGATGCTGATCACGTTCGCGGCGGCCGTCTTCTTGAAGATGCCCGCGCATCGGCAAGGCCGCCGTCATGACGACGACTAGCCGTCCACGCCCCGCTTCTGAGGTCCATGCCGCGCCCACCACGTGGACTGCCGCCCTGCGTGAGCGCATCGTCCGCACGGTGCCGGAGGGGCAGTGGCTTCCCGACCAGCAGCCGGCGTACGTGCGCTCGTGGATCTACGTCTTCGGGTCGCTCACACTGGCGGCGCTGGTCGTGGTCCTGCTCTCGGGAGCAGTGCTTGCGATCGGCGGGCCGACCTGGTGGCATCACTCGGGCCCGGGCCACTTCATGAACTCGGCTCACCTGTGGAGCGTGGAGCTCTTCATGGCCTTCATGGTGATCCACCTGTGGGG
>Ga0206353_11977610_pt1 | contig 10274 bp, 7 predicted proteins | sample DielMetaTC5am4_FD_146436 | JGI IMG/M metagenome (GOLD analysis project Ga0206353, IMG submission 146436) | Corn rhizosphere microbial communities from Kellogg Biological Station, Michigan, USA - Diel MetaT C5am-4 (Metagenome Metatranscriptome)... | ecosystem: Host-associated > Plants > Roots >...
GAGCGCTCGGCGGCGCGGCTCGAGAGGGCCCGCGCCTTCCGCCGCGCCTACAACCATTATGTCGGCCCGTCCCGGGGCATCGAGGACGTCCGGATCGCGCCCTTCCACCTGCTCGCCTCGGAAGGCGCGGTCCACTCGGACAAGGACCATCTCTGGCACATGGCGCAGGCGCACCGGCTCGCCGCCGCCGACCCCGCGCTGCTGGTCGCCACCGCCCACCGAAGGATCGACCTCGGCCAGGAGGCGGAGGTCGCCGACGCCATCGCCTGGTGGGAGGCGCTGACCGGCGAGGGCGGCGAGGGGATGGTGGTGAAGCCGCTCCCCTTCGTCGCGCGCGGCAAGCGCGGCCTCCTCCAGCCGGCGATCAAGGTCCGCGGCCGCGAATATCTGCGAATCATCTACGGCCCCGATTACGACCTTCCGGAGAATCTGGAGCGGCTTCGCCGCCGCTCGGTGGGGCACAAGCGCTCGATGGCGGCGCGCGAGTTCGCGCTCGGCCTCGAGGCGCTCCACCGCTTCGTCGAGCACGCCCCGCTGACCCGGGTCCACCAATGCGTGTTCGGCGTGCTGGCGATGGAGAGCGAGCCGGTCGATCCGAGGCTCTGACGCGATTCGCCGCCTGGTCCTCCCTGTGCGCGAAGCGCCTGGGGAGGGGGACCGTCCGCAGGACGGTGGAGGGGCTGTCTGAGTCGGAAAAGCCCCTCCACCGCACTTCGTGCGGTCCCCCTCCCCATCGGCTTCGCCGACAGGGAGGACTGGATCGAGCTGGCTCTAGCCGGTGATCTTCGCTCCGAGCGGCGCCGTCGCCGGGCCGTGGATGATCTCGCCGGTGAGCTCGAAGCGGGAGCCGTGGCAGGGGCAGTCCCACGTCTTGTCGGTGGCGTTCCAGCCGACGATGCAGCCCATGTGGGTGCAGACCGCCGAGACAGCGTGGAGCGTGCCGGCTTCGTCGCGATAGGCGGCGATATTGTCGCCGTCGATCTTGAGGATGGCGGCGTCGCCGGGGGCGAGCTCGTCATAGCTCTTCGGCTTTCGGGAGAGGTAGCCGGAGACCAGGTGGGCGGCGACTTCGGCATTCTCCTTGACGAACTCGCCGGCGCCGGCGACCGGCTTGATGCGGGCGGCGTCGAACATCGCCGTCCATTTATTCTCCTTGCCGGTGGCGAGGTCGGCGATGATGTTGGCCGCCGCCGTGCCGTTGGAGATTCCCCAGGCGGCGAAGCCGGTGGCGACGAGGTAGCCGCCGCCGCCCAGATGGCTCGACCAGCCGACGAACGGCGCCGAATCCATCGCGCTGTAATCCTCGTTGACCCAGCGGTAGCGGACCGGGCCGGCGTCGAACTGCCCGGTGAGCCATTGCTCGATGTCGGCGATGTATTTGAGCTCGTCGTCGACATGGCCCGGCTTGTAGTGATTGCCGGCGACGATCGCCCAGGTCTTCCCGTCGGCGCCCTTGTGGGTTCGGATCGAATGGCCGGGATGCTCGGCATTCTTGTACATGCCCGGAAGGTCGCGGCCGATCGGGGCGGCGATGACCGGCTCGGCCATCGGGTAGGCGATGGCGTAATACAGGCCGACCTGGCCGAGCGGGAGGTTGGTCGCCATGACGACGTGGCGGGCCTTGATGGTGCCGCCGTCGGTGACCACGCGGTCGGTATCGTAATCGGTCGCGCGGCTGTTCTCGAAGACGTGGCAGCCGTCGCCGGGGAGGGTGGCGGCGAGGCCGGCGACATATCTGGTCGGGTGGAACTGGGCCTGATCGTCCCAGCGCATCGCCTGGAGGACCTCGAAGGGAAGGCCGGTGTCGCGGGTGAGCGAGGCGGGAAGGCCGAGGCGTTTGGCGACCTCCACCTCCTTCTCGAGATCCTCCACCCGCGCCTCGTCCAGGGTGTAGACGAAGGCGGGCTTGGGCTCGATGTCGGCGTCGATCCTGTGCTCGGCGGCGAGCTCCGAGATCTTTCGGATGCCCCATTCCTGAGCCTCGGCGTAGAGCCGCGCCTTGTCCTCGCCGAACTTGCTCTCGAGAGTCCGGTAGAGGATCCCGTGCTGCGAGCTCATCTTGGCGGTCGAGCGGCCGGTGACCTGACGCCCGACCCGCCGCGCCTCGACCAGGGCGACCTTCTGGCCGCGGTCCTTCAAGAGCCGCGCCGCGGTCACACCGACGATTCCGCCGCCGATGATCGCGACGTCGACCTCCATGTCGCCGGCGAGCGCCGGGAAAGCGGGACCGTCGCCCGCGGTCGCGTTCCAGTAGCCGTGGCTTTCCGTCGTTCCCGCCATGATCCGCCTCCGTCGATTGCGAGGGTCCAACCGACTGTCCCTCGCTCCGTTCCGTGGCGGCTTGGCGCTCTTTGAAGCCTCGTTTAGGCTGGCCGCTTTCGACCGTCCGGTAAGGGGAGCAGAACATGGCGGACATCAACGGAACGCCCGGCGACGACACGTTGTTCGGAACGGAGAGCGACGACACCATCCATGCCGATGCCGGGCACGATTATGTCCGAGCCCGCGGCGGCAACGATGCGCTCTACGGCGAGGACGGCGACGATTATCTCGACGGCGGGCCGGGCGACGACCTGATCGACGGCGGCGCCGGCTGGGACCGGGTCGCCTTCCACAGCGCCACCGGCGGAATCCAGGTCGACCTCAATATCCAGGGCGTCGCCCAGGACACGTTGTTCGGAATGGACACTTTGGTCGGCATCGAGCACGCCTCGGGCACGATCTACGCCGACACGATCACCGGCAATGGCGGCGACAATTGGCTGTGGGGCGAGGGCGGAGACGACACTTTCTCCGCGGGCGGCGGCAACGACCTGGTCGAGGTCGGCTCGGGCACCGTCACCGCCGACGGCGGCAGCGGCAATGACAGCTTCTCGGTCTGGAACAATGCGGAGGCCTATGCGAGCGGAGTCACCGTCTCGCTGGCGCTCCAGGGCGGCGCTCAGTCGACCGGCATCGGCGCGATGACCCTGACCGGCTTCGAGAATCTCTCCGGCTCCCACGGCAACGACACTCTGATCGGCGACGGCGGCGCCAACGTCCTCGCCGGCGACGAGGGGAACGACCTGCTCTCGGGCGGGGCCGGCAACGACATCCTCTACGGCGACGGGCGGATCATCGTCGACACGCACGATACCGGCACCTCCGGACCGATCACCACTTATGGCGACGTCGGGGCCTCCTTCGCGCCCGACGCCGTGGACGGCAACGACGTGCTCGAGGGCGGCGACGGCGACGACAGCCTCTACGGCGGCGGCGGCGTCGACACGGCGAGCTATGCCGGCGCGAGCGGCGCCGAGTTCGTCGACCTCGCCTCGGGCTTCGCGACCGGCGCCGCCGGCGACGACGACCTGCACAGCATCGAGAACGTCGTCGGCTCGGCCTATGACGACCAGATCCTCGGCGATTCCGGCGCCAACACGCTCGCCGGCGGCGACGGCCACGATTACCTCCGCGCCCGCGCCGGCGACGACGCTCTGAAGGGCGGCAACGGCGACGATTATCTGGGCGGCGGCTTCGGCAACGACGTGATCGACGGCGGCGCCGGCTGGGACCGCGCCGCCTTCTTCAGCGACGCCACCGGCGGGGTCCATGTCGATCTCAACATCCAGGGCGTCGCCCAGGATACCGGCCAGGGCATGGACACATTGATCTCGATCGAGCACGCCTCGGGCACCCCGTTCGACGACGTCCTGATCGGCGATGGCGGCGACAATTGGCTGTGGGGCGAGGACGGCAACGACACCCTGACCGGCGGCGCCGGCAACGACTTGCTCGAGGACGGGCCGGGCAACGTCACCGCCGACGGCGGCACGGGGAACGACACCTTCTCCTTGTGGGGCAACGGCGCGGCGATCGCCGGGGTCAATGTCTCGCTCCTGCTCCAGGGCAGCGCCCAGGCGACGGGGATCGGCAGCGACCTCTTGACCGGCTTCGAGAATCTGTCGGGCTCGAACGGCAACGATACGCTGACCGGCGACGGCGGCGCCAACATCCTCGCCGGCGACCAGGGCGCCGACACTCTGAACGGCGGCGCCGGCGACGACATCCTCTACGGCGACGGCCGGATCATCGCCGACACCCACGCCATCGGCACCTCCGGGCCGATCACCGTCTTCGGCGACGTCGACGCCGCCGGGCTCTCCAATCCGGCGCCGGCCGACGGCAACGATGTGCTGAACGGCGGCAAGGGCAACGACATCCTCGTCGGCGGCGGCGGCGACGACGTGCTGACCGGCGACCAGGGCAACGACCAGTTCGTTTTCGGCGCCCATTCCGGCCACGACCGGATCACCGACTTCAGCCACCAGGACGTGATCGCCTTCACCGACGGCCCGCACAGCTTCTCGGAGCTGACTCTGACCGCCTCGGGCAAGGATACTTTGATCAGCTGGGGCACGGGCGATTCGATCCTCGTCGAGGGGATGAAGCCCAAGCAGCTCGGCGCCGGCGACTTCAGCTTCGCCCCGGCGGGCCCGGCGGCGACCCTGGCGGCGGCGGACATGCCGGATTCGGCTCACCACGCCGGTGCCTGGCACCCGTAAGCTCCGGCGCGCGGGGTGGGTTCGTCAGTCACCCCGGCGGAGGCCGGGGCCTATGAACACGGAATACGGGATTTCTCGAAGGCTTGTGTTCATGGGTCCCGGCCTTCGCCGGGATGACTCGAGAGAGCGCTCCCACCGCTCCTCGCAGTTCAGCGCGGAGACAGGATCGCGGCCGTAACGAACCCGTCACGAACCAGGGAGTGACGGGGATGAAGAGGGCGATCTACGGGGTGGCGGCTGTCGCGTCGCTGGTGGCGTCGGCGGTGCCGGCCGAGGCTCGGCGCTGGCACCGGCATCACGACGACGTCGACGCGGGCGACGTGGTCGCGGGAGCGGTGCTCGTCGGCGGAATCGCCGCCATCGCCAACGCGATCAGTGAGGGCAATCGCGAGAAGCAGGACGCCGCCGTCGACGCCTGCGCCGGCGAAGCGGAGAACCGCACCGGGGGCCGGGTCGCCGACATCGGCCGGGTCAGCAAGAGCAAGGGCTATTATACGGTCGAGGGCCGGGTCGAGCAGGGCGACGGCGGGCCTCACCAGGCGTTCAGCTGCACGGTGCGCAACGGCACCATCTACGGCTTCAGGACCGCCGAGCCGGCGGCCTGACGCCTACAATCTGAGCCCGAGCCTCGGGCCGATCCAGATCATTGCGAGATAGAGCGCGATCGTGAGCGCGCAGCCGGCGGCGAGGGCCGTCCAGAAGCTATGGCCCTGCTTCAGCATCGCCGGGATGAGGAGGAACATCGGCAACGTGGGGATTACGAACCAGAAGGTCGCCTGGACGTGGGCGGTCATCCGCACCGGGTCGTGCGTGTCGCGCCACAGCCAGAGCATGGCGAGGATCGAGACGAGCGGCAGCGAGACGATCAGCGCGCCCCAGCCCGGATAGCGCTTCGCCACTTCGGAGGCGACGGCGATGATGACGCCCGAGACCAGGGCCTTGACGATCAGGTACAGGATCGGGGCACCTTAGCATGGGGGGCGGCGCCTGGCCCCCCTCCCTTGCAGGGAGGGGAACTAACTCAGCCCCGCCGCCACTTCGCCGAGCTGCTCGGCGCATTGGCTCCAGCCTTCGTGGAAGCCCATTTGCGCGTGGGAATCGCGGTCGGCCGGATTGGCGTGCATGGCGACCGCGCGGTAGCGAGTCCGGCCCTCGCCGGCATCGGCGAGGGTGACGATCGCGGTGAAGGGAAAGGCGCCGCAGCCGGACGGCCCGAGGTCGTTGGGGCGGTAATCCTCGCCGAGCGCGCTGGTCCAGACCACCCGCTCGCCTTCGACCACTTCGAGGAAGCAGCCGGTGCCCCGGAAGTCGAAGCCGTCGGGGCCGGTCATCCGCGTGTAGAAACGGCCGCCCGGTCTCAGGTCCATCTCGCATTCGGGAGTCACGTAGGGCCTTGGCGCCCACCAGCGCTTCAAATGCTCCGGATCCGTCCAGGCCCGCCAGACGAGGCGGCGCGGCGCGTCGAGCACGCACTCGATCATGAGGTCCGTCTCGGCCATCGCCGGTCTCCTTCGATTGCGCGGGCCGGCGGCACCTGGCTGTTGCCTGTCGGCGGAAGCGGGAGATACACGTTTCCGATGGGGGTGGACATGCGGATCAACCGGGCGACGATCAGACTTTTCGGAGCGGCGCTGTTCGTCGCCGGGGCGGTCGCCGCCTGGAGCTGCGCCGACTCCGGCGGCGAGCTCACGTGGGAAATCGCCAAGGTCTCCTACGATTCCGACGGCAATGGCGCGATGCTGACTCCCGGCAACGACACAAGGGTCAATCTGCTGCTGCTGCTCGCCGACGCCCGGCGCCTGCCCATGCGCGATCCCAAGGCACCGCGGAGCGGGCCGCCGCTGGCGCTCTTTCCCTGGTCGATGATGGCCGCCGCCGCCGATCCGAACCTTTCCGACCCGCCCTTCGGCCAGACCCGATGCCAGAGCCAGTCCACCGGCGCGGCCGCCTTCGAGGCGGCGGTCCGGGCGAGCCGCGCGCTGCCCGATTCGGAAAAGCAGGGTCTCGTCGCCGCCCGCGCCGCGTTCGTTCCCGATTGCTCCGGGAGCGGCGCGCCGCCGCCGGCGCCGGCCGCCGCCTCGGCCGCCGGCAAGGCGTTCGCGGCCTACCTGACGGGCGCCGGCCTGTTCTACGGCGGGGCCTTCGAGCAGGCGCGCGCAACCTTCGCCGGTCTCGCCCAGGCGCCCGACCCGTGGCTTCGGGAGACGTCGCTCTACATGGTCGCGCGCACCGAGCTCAATCGCGCCCAGCAGCACGCTTTCGACGAATATGGATCGCTGGCCGATCTCAAGGTCCGCGACCGAGCGGCGATCGCTTCCGCCGGAGCGGCGCTGGAGGCTTATCTGAAGGCCTATCCGAACGGCCACTATGCCGCTTCCGCGCGGGGCCTCACTCGCCGGGTCGCCTGGCTCGGGGGAGACGAAAAGGCTCTGGCTGCGGCGTTCGACCGGCAGATCGAGGGAGGGGGCGCTTTCGACGGCTCGGCGGGCGCGGTTCCGCTCGTCCAGGAGATCGACACGATTCTGCTCGAGCCGGGCGGCGGCGCGGCGGCGCGCGACCCCCTCCTCCTCGCCGTCGTCGACCTTCACCGAATGCGCTGCATCGACGATCCCGAGACCCCGGCGGAGGATTGCGCGGCGCGGCCCTCGGCCGCCGACCTCGAACGGCAGGCGCCGCTGTTCGCGGGTCAGCCGGCCTTGTTCGGCTACCTGCGCGCGGCGCAGGCTTTCTTCGTCGACAAAAGGCCGCGCGACGTGCTGTCGCTGATCCCCGACGCCGCCCGCCAGCGCGCCTTCTCCTACGTCGAGTTCAGCCGCCAGATGCTTCGCGGCAAGGCGCTCGAGGCGGTGGGGGACCGCAATGCCCGCAATTTCTGGCTGAGCCTGTTCGAGGGCGCCGTCCAGCCCTACCAGCGCGAGGCGCTGGAGCTCGCGCTCGCGCTGCACGACGAGAAGAGCGGCGAGGTCGGCCGGGTGTTCGCGGCGGACTCCAAGGTCAGCCACCCGGTGATGCGGCAGCTGCTCCTCGAATATGTCGCCGGACCCGACCTGCTCCGGAATCAGGCGCGCGATCCGGCGGCGCCGCGCCAAGAGCGGGACGTCGCCACCTACATCCTCCTGGCCAAGGAGCTTCGGCACGGCTTCTATTCCGCCTTTCTGGGCGACCTCGCCCTCCTTCCCGCCGATTCGACCGCGGAGCGCTACGAGGCCGGTTTCTGGAGCGCGCGCTATTACTCGCCCGCCGACAGCGACTCGCTCGCGCCGCCGCCGCTGGCGCGCTTCTCCGGCAAGGCGAAGCTCGGCGACGCCGGCTGCCCGCCCCTCGCCGAGACCGTACGGCAGCTCGCCGCCGCGCCCGGCGGGGTCCGGCCGAGGCTGTGCCTCGCCGAATATTTCCGAGGCAACGGCTTCGACGATTTCGAGATGGACTCGCCCGCCGGGGCCGCCGGGCGCCCCGCCGCCGGCGGCCTCGCCACCTCGAAGTCGCAATTCCCCGGGGCGCCCTACCAGCGGCTCGAAGTCTACAAGGCGGCGATCGCCGACCCGTCGGCGAGCGACGACGACCGCGCGCTCGCGCTCAACCGGGCGGTTCGCTGCTATGCGCCGAGCGGCTTCAACAGCTGCGGCGGCACCGACGTCGGAGTGGAGGTGAGGCGCGCCTGGTTCAACCGCCTGAAGCGCGACTATCCCAAATCGCGCTGGGCTCAGTCGCTGAAATTCTACTGGTAGCCCGTCCACTTCGGGCCGTCGTGGTGGCGGCGCTGCTGGCGGCCCTGCTGGCGGCGGAGGGCTGCGGCCCGGCTCCGGACGAAAGGGTCGAGGCGTCGGGCCATGATTCCTTCTGGCTTTGGGCGGGCGTAAGGTCGCGGGCCCAGCTCCGCTCGGCCCGTACCCTCTATCTGCTCGACGGCGAAATCCGCGCCGCGGAGCCTGGCCGCTACATCGGGCTTCGCCCGGGAATCCCGCGCCTCGTCCGGCCGGAAGTCTGGCTGGTGGTTCGGACCGACACCCTGGACTGGCCGGGCGGGACGGTCGCGGCGCTGACCGAGCGTCTCGACCGCTGGGCCTCGGCGGGCAACCGGACCGCCGGGCTGCAGGTGGATTTCGACGCCAACAGCCGCGGCCTCGTCCGCTACGGCGCCTTCCTTCGAAGCGTCCGCCAGGCGCTCCCGAGACGCTATCGGCTCTCGATCACCGGCCTCATGGACTGGAGCTCGAACGGCGATCCCGCCGCTTTGTCCGCCCTCGCCGGGACGGTCGACGAAGTGGTGGTCCAGACCTATCAGGGCCGTTCCACCATCCCCGGCTACGAGGCGTGGTTCCGCCGCATGCGCGGCTTCCCGATCCCGTTCAAGGTCGGGCTGGTCGAAGGCGGAATCTGGCGGGCGCCGCCGGGCCTGGAGAGCGAGCCGCGCTTCCGGGGCTATGTGGTGTTCCTCGTCAACCCGGCGGGCGAAGCCCCGCCCCGCCGCTAGCGCGCCGCCTTTACTCCGCCAGGCGGCCTGCCTATCGGCCTGCCATGACGCTCCAGCCGACCGATTCCATCCTCATCGTCGATTTCGGCAGCCAGGTGACCCAGCTGATCGCCCGGCGGGTGCGGGAGGCGGGGGTCTATTGCGAGATCGCGCCGTTCAACGCCGCCTCCGCCGCGTTCGAGCGGCTGAGGCCGAAGGGCATCATCCTCTCGGGAGGCCCCTCTTCGGTGATGTGGGAGGACAGCCCGCGCGCGCCGCAGCATCTGTTCGAGGCGGGGGTGCCGGTGCTCGGCATCTGCTACGGCCAGCAGACCATGGCGCATCAGCTGGGCGGCCTCGTCGCGCCGTCGGAGAGCCGCGAGTTCGGCCGCGCCTTCATCGAGATCAGCGGCGAGACTCCCCTGTTCGACGGCCTGTGGAAACCGGGCGAGCGGCACCAGGTGTGGATGAGCCACGGCGACCGGGTCGAGCGGTTGCCGGAGGGCTTCCGGGTCGTCGCCCAGTCCGAGGGCGCCCCTTACGCGGTGGCGGTCGACGAGGCCCGGCGCTTCTACAGCCTGATGTTCCATCCCGAGGTGGTGCACACGCCGGACGGGGGCAGGCTGCTCGCCAATTTCGTCCGCCACGTCTGCGGCCTCGCCGGCGACTGGACGATGGCCGAGTTCCGCGAGGCGAAGATTGCCGAGATCCGGGAGCAGGTGGGCTCGGGGCGGGTGATCTGCGGGCTTTCGGGCGGGGTCGACAGCGCCGTCGCGGCGGTGCTGATCCACGAGGCGATCGGCCTCCGATTGACCTGCGTCTTCGTCGACCACGGCCTGATGCGCGCCGGCGAGGCGGAGCAGGTCGTCTCGCTGTTCCGGGGCCATTACAACATCCCGCTCGTCCATGTGGACGCGGAGGAGCTGTTCCTTTCCGGGCTCGCCGGGATCGACGATCCCGAGGCCAAGCGGAAGCTGATCGGCAAGACCTTCATCGACGTGTTCGAGGCGGAGGCCAGGAAGATCGGCGGCGCCGACTTCCTCGCGCAGGGCACGCTCTATCCGGACGTGATCGAGAGCGTCAGCTTCACCGGCGGGCCGTCGGTGACGATCAAGAGCCACCACAATGTCGGCGGCCTTCCCGAGCGCATGGACATGAAGCTGGTCGAGCCGCTTCGCGAATTGTTCAAGGACGAGGTGCGCGCGCTCGGCCGCGAGCTCGGCCTTCCCGACGCCTTCGTCGGCCGGCACCCCTTCCCCGGGCCGGGCCTCGCCATC
>Ga0206353_11510536_pt1 | contig 10231 bp, 8 predicted proteins | sample DielMetaTC5am4_FD_146436 | JGI IMG/M metagenome (GOLD analysis project Ga0206353, IMG submission 146436) | Corn rhizosphere microbial communities from Kellogg Biological Station, Michigan, USA - Diel MetaT C5am-4 (Metagenome Metatranscriptome)... | ecosystem: Host-associated > Plants > Roots >...
CGGCGCGGCTCGACGTCGGAGTGCTCCCGGGGACGGTGCAGGCCTGGTGCACGGTCCCGGGACACAAGGCGGCCGGCATGGTGATGACGCTGCACGTGATGGGGTCACCCGCTTCGCCGGCGTCGCGCACGGCACTGAGCGACGGCACGGGTGGCCCGGCCCCCGCGATCGACTTCACCGCCACACCGGGCCCGGACTGGCAGCCGTACGACCCGGCGTTGCGTCCCCTCCCGTCCGCAAGAACCCACCGCGTCACGTTCACCATCCGCGACACCCGTACCCAGGTGGCGCCTGGCGTCTATCAGACCCTGTGGACGTACAACGGAACGGCTCCCGGACCGATCCTGCACGGACGGGTCGGCGACCGGTTCGTGATCACGCTGATCAACGACGGTGACATGGCGCACGGCATCGACTTCCACGCCGGTGCCGTAGCGCCGGACGGTCCGATGCGCTCGATCGAGCCCGGCCGGTCGCTGAGCTATGCGTTCACGGCTCGCTACTCCGGCGCGTGGCTATACCACTGCAGCACGATGCCGATGTCGCTGCACATCGCGAACGGGATGTACGGCGCGGTGATCGTCGACCCGCCGGATATCGATCACGTCGCGAAGCAGTTCGTGTTCGTGCAGTCCGAGCTCTACCTCGGCGCGCAGAACGGCGTGGCCGACGAGAAGAAGATCGACGCCCGGCAGCCGGACGCCGTCGTGTTCAACGGCTACGTGAACCAGTACGCCAACGCCCCGATCACGGTGCGCGCCGGCGAGCGGATCCGGGTTTGGGTCGTCGACGCCGGGCCTCAGTTCGGCACCTCCTTCCACGTGGTGGGCACGCAGTTCGACACCGTGTTCAAGGAGGGTGCGTACCTGCTTCGCCGAGGCAACCCTGAGCACGGTGCCGCCCAGACGCTTGACCTCGCGCCGGCGCAGGGCGGCTTCGTCGAGTTCACGCTTCCGGCTCCCGGGCACTACTCGTTCATCGACCACGCGATGATCGACGCCGAGCACGGCGCGAAGGGTGTCTTCGTCGCGCGCTGACGGTGGCTGGCTGGTGTCATCGTTGCCGGGCTGCGGTTCCACCCTGCGCGACCAGCTCTGCCGAACTCCCTGGCGCGAAGCACCCATCCGGCACACCGACCACATCCCGCCCAACGAGGCGGCAAGACCAGCCTGGACAACGGCGAAGGACTCTGCGTCGCCGGCAACCTCGCCAAAGAAGCCCCCTGATGGAAGGCCAGACCCGGACTCAGGGCGAATAGACCTGATCACCCCCACCGGGCATCGCTACACCAGCCAGCCACCGCCCCTGCCCAAGACACGGCGAACGCCATCACCGCTCGAGCAGCAACTCCTCATCGAGCTACGCCGCCACGCGGCATAGCCAAGAGCTCGGCGGCGAGCAGTTCGCCGGTGATGCGCCGGCACATCGAACCGGCAATGCGGGTGGCCTGTAACTTGGCCAGTTCCGCCTTCGGGCCCGCGTGCCGGTCGTCCACCGTGGCACGCCACAGCGCGAGCCAACGCGCGAAGTGGGCCGGCGTCAGCTGAGCCTGCACGTGCAATCGCTGGTGCGGGTGGAACGCGTTACGCCGGTAATCGCCGCTGCGGAACAGCACCGTCTGCCAGAAGTCACACATGACGGGCAGGTGATCAGCCAGATTCATCCGGGCCACGTCGACGAAAACGGGACCCAGCAGCTCATCGCGAAAGGCCCGCCCGTAGAAATCGGTGAGCAGCTCGGCGATGGCGGCACGATCGTCGATGTCACGCATCACGACCCGGCAAGCAGATAGTCGCTGCGCCACGGATCGCCGACCCGGGACGTCCACGCCGGCCCCGGACGCACCGCTGCGCCGCTGACCGGCGGCGGGGTGGACGGCTCCAGCGCGGCCTGCACGTACGCGATCTCCTTGCCGAGCCGCCGCACCGCATCCAGCCCGTGCAACGTGGCGCCGCCGACGAGCAGCACAGGCAGCTCGGGTCCGCCGAGCTCGCCCCACTGTGCCGCAGCCTCCGTCCTGGCGAGGACGGGCGGGTCGGTCCAGGGCAACCGCTCGCCGGGCAGCAGCAGATCCTCGAGCACGGCGACGCGGCGCGAGGCCAGATAGCACTCCGGGCAGCTGAAATCGGCGAAGACGATGAGGCTCACGGCGACCTCCGAGAACGATGTCTTTATTACTATCGTACTCGTTTTTATTAGTGAACACCCGCGTCGTGACAGGGATCGAGGTAGCCGTCCAGCAGCGCGCCACCCAGGGCAAGCCAGGCACTTCCGTAATACGTGGGGTGCGCGCCGGCCAGGTCGTTCGCCTGCACCCGCAGCGAACCGCTGGAGGACGTGTCCCCCGCCGCGGCGGCCGCGGCGGCACCGGCCAGCAAGACCAGCGGGTGCTTGCTCTGGTTGATCGGCTCCCCGGTCAGCGACACCGCGAGGTAATCGGTGGTGTCGTCCTTGGAGAGTAACTGCCACCACTTCGCAGCCAGCGCCCGCGCGCGATCACTGCATCCGGTGGCTAGCCAGATCGGCAACCGCGCGGCGTCCAGCCCGTACTGAACGGGCGCTCCCCCGCTCGGAGCCGGGATCGGATTCAGCCCGTCGCCGGCGATCTGCGCCCAGTCCGGCGGCAGCTTCTGCCCGTCGGACGTCACCTGCTCCAACAGGCTCAGCGCACTCTCCGACGCCTCCTGCCAGCGGTCGTCCCCGGTGTAGTGCGCGAGCGCGAGATACACGTCCGGCATCCAGTACGACGGGTCGACCCGCGGCGGCGACTTCGCCCACGGCCCCGCGAGCACCACCGTCTTGCCGCCGACCGTCGTGGTCTCCGCCGCCATGATCGCCCCAGCCAACCGGCGGCCGTCGGCATGCAGGCTCGCCTGTCCCGGCCCGCTGTACCGCAGCAGCGCGTACGCGAGCAGGGTGTCGGCGTCGGCGGCGGAGTTGCTGTCCTGCACCTGACCGCTGCCGTTCGCGCGCGACGCGATCAAGCCGCGCTTGCCGGGCAGATGCTTTTTGGTCCACGTCCAGATCGTGCGCGCGAGCAACGCCTTGCCGTCGACCTCGGCCACGAGCATGCCGTACGCCTGTCCCTCGCTGACGATGTCGTTGCCCTGATCGCGACGGATCACCCGCCCGTCCGAGGTGACATAGCCGGCAAGGAAGTTCTGCTCGGATTCCATCTTCTGCGTGCTCGATCCTGTCGACGGGCCGCTCGGCCCGGTGCTGGGCTGGACGGACCTGGTGGGCGTGCCCGCGCCCGTCGGCGACTGCGGCGGCGAGGACGACGAACCGCAGCCCGCCGCGAGCAGGCAGGCAAGCACTGCGGACGCGCCCGCGATCGTCCGCTGCGTGCGCTGCATCAACCTGTCACCGGTGACGTAGCGGTCGGCGCTACCGAGGTCGTCCCGGCCTCGGCTGCCGGCGAGCTGGACGAGGACGTGGACGCACTCGAGGACGGTGCCGTGGACGACGACGGGCTCGACGAAGCCGACGAGGAAGGTGCCGGCGAGCTGCTCGGTGCCGCGGACGTTCCGGTCGGCGAACCGCTGCCCGTTCCGCTCGTACCGGATGCCGGGGCGCCGCTCGATGGCGTCGGCCCGCCCGGCGCGGCGGACGATCCGCCGCCCGCCCCGGACGGCCCGCTGCCCGTTGACCCGGTCGACGGCGTCGCCGGTGTCGAGTTGTAGTGCGCCGGGTGTCCCCGCGCAGGACCGACCAGCTGGGGCGTGACCGTCGGGCTGCCACCCGGACTGAGCAGCGCGAGCGCCACCGCCACGCTGGCCCCGATGCCGGCGAGCCCCGCGACCGCGAAGGTCGCGCGCCGGGCCGTGCGGTACCGGCTGTTCTCGGTCGCACGCCGCTTGCGCAACTCGTCCGGCAGCGCGGCGCGCTGCGCGCTGAGGCTGTTCAACGGCGCGCCCGCGAACGCGACCGTAGGCCAGACCAGCAGGCACGCCGTCAGGATGCCGCCGTACCCGCCGGCTTTGGTCAGCGCACCGGCGATCGCGGCCACGCCGAGCACCGCGAGGACGGTCTCGCCGATGTTGCCGCGGATCGCGTCCCACCACTTCGCCTCGCCGGCGGTCTTCGGCGTGCGAAGGAACTCTGCCTCGCGGGCGAACAGTCCCTGGACGGATGCCCGCGCGACCACGAGCGCCGTCGACTGCCAGATCATGAACGCACCGAACGCGTCACGCCATGAGGCACCGGTTCCCCGGCGCAGCAGCGCGACAGCACGCACCAGGCCGAGCAGGACCAGCACCGGAATCGCGGCGAGCAGGAAGCCGGTCAGCTTGCGCAGCAACAGGCCGGCGCCGAAGGTCACGTTGGCCGCGCCCACGAGCAGGAAGATGTAGAACAGCAACGCGAGCAGGTCGCCGTACCACTGCAGCGCGCCCGACAGGTACGCCCATCGCTGCCCGAGACTCATCTGGTTCTTCGCGTTCCGCGGCCCGGGCAGCATCAGCCGCCAGTGCCGGCGCAGGATCTGGATGCCGCCGAAGCACCAGCGGAAGCGCTGGCCCTTGAGCGCCTCGAACGTCAACGGCATCACGCCGACGCCGAAGGACCGGTCGACGTGCAGCCCGGACCAGCCGTCGCGCAGCAGTCGCAGCGACAGTTCGGCGTCCTCGGTGATGCACCACTCGTCCCAGCCGCCGGCCTGCTCCAACGCGCTGCGCCGGATCAGCCCCATCGTCCCGGCGAAGATCGCACCGTCCCGCTCATTGCGGGACGGCTGCGACACCACGAAGAAGTACTTGTACGAGTAATAGAGCCGCCGGTAGAACGGCGCCTGTTCCCAATCCCGGTAATCCTGCGGCGCCTGGATGAAGCCGACGCCCGGGTCGGCGAACAGCGGCGCGCACCGGCGCAGGAACTCCGGATCCAACTGGTAGTCCGAGTCGATCACGCCGATGAGCTCCGTACGCGGGTCGATCAGCTCGCGCAGCGCGTAGTTCAGCGCGCCGGATTTGTAACCGGGCCAGTCCTGCAGGTGTGCGAACTTGATGTCGTGCTGCTGGCACCAGTCGCGCACCGGATGCCACAGCGACTCGTCGTCGGTGTTGTCGTCCAGGACGATGATCTCGTAGTCGGGATAGTCGAGGGCGCGCAGCGACTGCAGCGTCTCGATGACCATTTCCGGCGGCTCGTTGTACGCGGGCACGTGCAGGCTGACGAACGGCATAACGTCCGGATGGTCGGACGTCTCACCGCGCGAGATGCGCCGCTGCCAGCTCTCGCGGCCGAGCGCGTCGCACAGTTCCCACAGGTAGGCACAGCCGAGGAAACCGGCGGCGACCTCCAGCAGCCACAGCAGCACACCGCCGGCCGTGCCTGCGGGCCCGAGGTGGGTAACGAACGTCCAGCGCAGCATGAACGCCAGGTAGCCGAGGAACAGGTACGTCGTCGCGGACCAGCACAGGTGGGCGCGCGCGCTCCAACGACGGGTCACCGGCATCCAGAACAGGCTGACGACGACGAGCGCAGCCGCGCCCGCGATCAGGTTCCGGAGCGTCACGCCGATGAGCGCGAGCAGGCCGGCGACAACGGCCGCGAGGACGACCGTCGTGATCAGCGCGAAGAGGAATCGGCGGGTGGTCGGCCACGCCCCGGTCGTCCGTCCGCGCACGGGCATACGCACGAAGAGCATCACGGTGGCGATCGGTGCCGCCAGCAGGCCGGCGAGCAGTAGGGCTGCGAGCATGCGGTCCCGTTCTCGCGACGAAGGCCGGCGATTGCCGGCTCGCCATGCCACTACCCGCACGGCGAATTCGCGAAACCGTCAGCCGAGTTCCAGCAGCCGCCCCGCCGCCAGAACGGTCCACTCGTCCAGATGCCTGCCCACCAGCTGCACGCCCACCGGGAGGCCGGCCTGCCCACGGCCGAACGGCACCGACAGTGCGGGAAGCCGGGCCGCGTCGAAAACGGACGTGAGCCGGGTCAGCATCCATTCGACGTGCAGGTCGTGCCCGTCGACGGTGACGCGGTCCACGCCGATGGGCGGCGCCGGCGCGGGCACGGTCGCGCACAGCAAGACGTCCACGTCGCGCAGCGCATCGAGCAGGGCCGCCACCTCGGCGGCGATCGCCTCGCGGGCCTGCGCGGCGGACTCGGCGTCGGGCAGATAGGTCAGCTGCGCGCGCAATGCCGGGCTGTATCCGTCGGCCTCGCGCCCGAACGTGGCCCAGTGCCACGGCACCGCCTCGGCGGCGACCTGCGTGAACACCTCGTCGACCGGAGCGTCGTCTCGTGCGGGACGGACGTCGCGCACCGAACAGCCACGGCGGCGCAGCGCCTCGGTCGCACCGTCCAGGGCCGATCGCACGTCCGGGTCGAGAATCGCGTCGAACCAACCACGGAGCCTGCCGACCCGCGGCAGGTCGGTTCCGGACGTGCCCGGTGCGTCGCCGACGGGGAAGGGCAGCGTGCGTGCGTCGGACGGATCGAACCCGCCGACCGCGCGGTACAGCAGTGCCGCGTCGCCGACCGTCCGCGCGATCGGCCCGGCGTGATCGAGCGACGGCGCTAGGGGCACCACCCGGTGCAGGCTGATCCGCCCGTAGGTCGGCTTGAACCCGACGCATCCGCACAGGGCCGCCGGGATGCGCACGCTGCCGCAAGTGTCCGTGCCGAACGCGCCGGCACACGAGCCGGCCACAACCGAGGCCGCCGAGCCTCCGGACGATCCGCCCGGGATGCGGCTGTGGTCGTGCGGGTTCCGTGTCGGGCCGAAGTGCGGATTGTTCGTCGTACCGCCCCAGGCGAACTCGTGCGTGCTGTGCTTGCCGAGCAGCGCTGCGCCGGCCCGCTCCAATCGGGCGGCGACCGTGCTGTTCGCGGTCGCCGCCCGATGCCCGAGCAGCGGCGACCCGGCGCGCGTCGGGACACCGCGCACGTCGTACAGGTCCTTGAGGCCGAGCGGGATCCCTGTCAGCTCGCCGCACGGGGCGCCGGAGCGCAGCAGCGCCGCGGCCCGTTCGGCCGACTGTCGCGCGGTGTCGGCGGTGACCGTCGCGTACGCGTTCAGGTCCGGTTCGGTCTCCGCTATCCGCCGCAGGTATGCCTCGGTGAGTTCGACCGCGCCGATCTCGCGCCGGGTGAGCAACGCGGCGGTATCGGCGATGGACAGCTGAGTTAGCTCGTTCACGTTCGTCCGCTGCGCCCGCCGATCAGGCGATACCCGACGGGGAACAGCCGCAAGCCCCACCGGTCGAGCAGTCCCCACAGCCCGCGGCGCACCCACACCGCCATCACGACAGCGAGCGAACCCAGGATGATCAGGTACCAGGCACCGCGATCGGCCAGCGTCTGCTGCAGCACGAAGAAGACGACCGTGCCGATGATCGGGCCCTCCAGAGTGCCGATCCCTCCGATCAACACAACGAAGATCATGTACGCCGACCACTGGACGCCGTAGACGTTGTTCGGCTGCACGTTCAACTGGCTGATCGCCAGCAGCGCGCCAGCCGCGCCGGCACCGAGCGCCGCGACCAGATACACGATCCGCTTCGCGCGTGGCACGAGCACGCCGACCGCCCGCGCGGCCGTCTCGTCGTCGCGGACCGCGGTGAGCGCGAGCCCTACCCGGCTGCGCAGCACCAGGTAGCAGCCGGCCAGCGTGACCACGGCGACCGCAAGCGCGGCCCAATAGGTGATCGCACCCAGCACGACCGGATCGAACCCGTCGAGCCCCGGCACGTTGGTACCGGTGCCGCCACCGAGGGACGCGTCCCGGATCGTCAGCAGCGCCAGTACCTCGGCCACCACCCACGTCCCGATGGCGAAGTAACCACCGCGCAGGCGGAAGACCAGCCATGACAGCGGGAAGGCGACGACAGCGCAGAACACCGCGGCGATCGGTAACGCCACGAAGGGCTCGACCCCGTGCTGGGCAAGCCATAGCGTGGCGTAGGCGCCGACACCGATATAGGCCTGCTGCCCCACCGAGACGAGGCCTGCGTAACCGGCCAGCAGGTTCCAGGTCATGCCGAGGGTCAGGTAGATGAAGAAGCTCACCAGGGTCGTGGTGCTGTTCGGCCCGACCAGGTACGGCAGGTAGGCCAGCACGGCGAGCCCGACGACGCCGGGCCCGACCGCCCAGCGCGAGGCGCGCGTCGAGCGGCTGATGCCACTGGCCGACGCACCCGCCTCGCCGGCCGGGGTCCGCGTCGGCTTGTCGAGACGGATCCGCTCGGCCACTACGCCTCCACCGTCGCCGGCATCAGCCCGCTCGGCCGCACCGCGAGGATCGCCAGAAACACCAGGTGTGCAACCAGCACACCGATCGTCGGGTCGGCCTGTGCCCCGATCGTCTGCGCCAGGCCGAGCACGCAGCCGCCGAGCAGCGTGCCCCACAGCGAGCCGAGACCGCCGATGATCACGGCCTCGAACCCGAACAGCAGCAGCTGACTGCCACTGGTCGGCGCGAACTGGGCGTACATGCCGTCGGCCAGTCCGGCGATGGCGACCGTCGCGAACGCGATGGCCGCGGCAACACCGGCGACGTGCCGGGTGTTGATCCCGACGATGGACGCGGCCTCGACATCGTCGGACAGCGCCCGGATCTGCCGCCCGGTGCTGGTGCCGGCAAGGAACAACTGCACCGCGACCAGGATGATCACTGCGGCGGCGAGGATGCCGAGCCGCAGATAGCTGATCGAGATCGACGAGGCCGGATGGAACGCCTTGGTCACCAGCGAGCCCACGCTCAAGGAGTGGCTGTCGGCTGAGAAGCCCTCCTGCAGCGCGTTCTGCAGCACGACCGAAAGACCGAATGTCACCAGCAGCGTCGTCAGCGGCCCGCTCTGCATGCTGCGCTGCAGAAGAGTGCGCTGCGCGCCGTAACCGAAGACCGCGAACATCGGCGGGACGAACAGCAGCGCCCACAGCGCGTTCGAGTGGACGGACGGCAGCAGCGCCACCGCGACGTAGGCGCCGAGCACCGCGAGGTCCCCGTGCGCCAGGTTGATGATGCCGAGGACGCCGAACAGCAACGACAGCCCGCAGGCGAACAACGCGAACAGCCCGCCGAGCATCAGCCCCTGGATGACGGCGTTGACCCAGTTCACGACGCGTCCTCGGCGGTGAGGCCGAAGTAGGCGGCCTCCACGTCCTGCGCCGTGTGCTGCTCGGGCGTGCCCTCGAGCGTGGTGTGCCCCTCCAAGAGGCACTGGAACCGGTTCGCGACGCGCAGCGCCTGCGAGACGTCCTGCTCGACCAGCAGGATCGAAATGCCCTGGGCGAGCAGCGTCGGCAGCACCCGATAGATCTGCTGCACGATCACCGGCGCGAGGCCGAGCGAGACCTCGTCCAGCAACAACAGTCGCGGATTGGCCACGAGCGCCCGCGCGATCGCGACCTGCTGCTGCTCGCCGCCGGAAAGGTGGCTGACCCGCTCGTCGCGGCGCGCGTGCATCCAGCCGAACAAGTCGTAGCAGGCGGCCACGTCCCAGCTGCCTTCGCGAGCGTTCACCTGGCCGATGCGGATGTTCTCCTCCAGGGTCAGCGAACGGAACAGACGCCTGCCCTCGGGCACCATCGCGATGCCGCGCCGCACCCGGGCGTGCGCCGATTCCCGGGTGATGTCCTCACCGGCAAAGCGGATCAGGCCGTGAGTGTGGTGCAGCCCGGCAAGCGGCCGCAGCAGCGTCGACTTGCCCGCCCCGTTCGCGCCCACCACCGCAAACACCTCGCCCGCGCTCACCTGCAGACCGACCTCGTGCAGCGCGACGAGTTGCCCGTGCCGAACGGTCAGGTCCTGCGCGTCGAGCAGCACCTCGCTCATGGTTCGTCCAGTTCGGCGACGGCGGACTCCGTGCCGAGGAACAGCTCTTTGACGTCCTGCCGGGCCAGGACCGCGCGCGGTTCCCCGTCGGCGATCAACGTCCCGAACGCGAGACAGACCAGCCGGTCCACCGTCGACAGCAGCGCGCGCACGACGTGCTCGATCCACACCACCGTGACGCCGCGGGCGTTCACGGCACGGACGATCGCGACCAGCTCCGCCACCTCGGGATCGGTCAGCCCGCCCGCGACCTCGTCCAGGAGCAGCAGGCGCGGGCCGGTCGCCAGCGCGCGAGCCACCTCGAGCCGCTTGCGCGAGAGCAGGCCCAGCCGGCCGGCAAGCATGTTCGCCTGATCGGTCAGTCGGGTCTCCGCCAACGCGTCCAGGGCGCGGTCGATCGCAGTCGCCGAGCGCAGCCCGCCACCCTGCTGAGCCGCCACCAGCACGTTC
>Ga0206353_11280332_pt1 | contig 10221 bp, 9 predicted proteins | sample DielMetaTC5am4_FD_146436 | JGI IMG/M metagenome (GOLD analysis project Ga0206353, IMG submission 146436) | Corn rhizosphere microbial communities from Kellogg Biological Station, Michigan, USA - Diel MetaT C5am-4 (Metagenome Metatranscriptome)... | ecosystem: Host-associated > Plants > Roots >...
GGACAGGACGCCGCCGTCGTGCGCGCGGTCGAGGCGGCGGCCTCCGTCGGCCGGCCCGACCAGGCGGTGCCGCTGTCGCGGGACGAGCTCGCGCGCCGGATCGCGTCGCCCGTCTTCCGGCGCGGCGTCTTCTTCCCCGACGGGGCGACCGTCCATCCGGGACGGCTCGTGCGTGCGCTGCGGCGGGCCGCGATCGAGGCTGGAGTGGCAGTCCACGAGCGCACGCCTGCGCTGCGCGTCCAGGACGGCGAGGTGGCGACGCCTGCCGGGACGATCCGCGCCCGCGACGTCGTGCTGGCCACGAACGCGCACCTGACCGCGCGGCCTCCGGCGTCGCGGCACCTGACGAACTTCGGCTCGTACGTCGTCCTGACCGAGCCCGTGCCCGACCTGCTGCGCGAGATCGGCTGGACGGGCGGGGAGGCGGTCGTCGACGCCCGCATGTTCCTGCACTACTTCCGCACGACCGACGACGGGCGTGTGTTGATGGGCAGCGGCACCGGCCCGATCGGCTACCGCGGCGTCGTGGACGCGCGCTTCTCCGAGGACGCCCCGACCGCGGCCCGCGCCGAGGCGGGCCTCCGGCGCCTGCTGCCCGGCCTGGACGGCGCGCGCGTGGAGCGGGCGTGGGGCGGGCCGATCGACGTCTCCGCCGACCACCTGCCCTTCTTCCGCACGGAGCCGGGCACGCGGATCCACTACGGGGCCGGCTACTCCGGCCACGGCGCGGGCCCGTCGTGGCTCGGCGGGCAGATCCTGGCCTCGCTCGTCCTCGGCGCCGACGACGAGTGGACGCGGCTGCCGCTCGCGACGCGCCGGGTGCCGTCGCTGCCGCCGGAGCCGTTCCGGAGCGTCGGCGGCGGGCTCGTGCGCCACGCGATCATGCGCTGCGAGGAGGCCGACGAGCGCGGCGTCCGGGCGCCGCTCTACGCGCGGGCTGCGTCGTCGCTGCCGAGGCTGCTGCGCATGGAGCTCGGCACGCGCTGAGCGACGCCGCTCGCCACAGCCGCCTCCATGACGGCGGCGGCGACGGCGGGTGCGACCGCGCGGTTGAAGACGCTCGGGACGATGTAGTCCGCGGCGAGCTCCTCCTCGGGGATGGACGCGGCGACCGCGCGGGCCGCGGCGACCTCCATCCCGGGATCGATCGTCCGCGCGCGCACGTCGAGCGCGCCTCGGAACACGCCGGGGAAGGCAAGCACGTTGTTGTTCTGGTTCGGATAGTCGGAGCGGCCGGTCGCGATCACCTCGGCGTAGGGCTCGATCGCCTCCGGGTCCACCTCGGGCGTCGGGTTCGCCATCGCGAAGACGATCGCGCGGTCGGCCATCCGCCGGATCCCCTCCACGGTGACCGCGCCGGGGACGGAGACGCCGATGAAGACGTCGACGCCCTCGAGCAGCTCGTCGGCCGACCCCTGCAGGTCGTCGGGGTTGGTCGTCTCCGCGTAGGCGCGCTTGACGTCGTTCAGGTCGTCGCGGCCGCGGTGGAGCGCGCCGCCCTCGTCGCAGCCCACGACCCAGCGCGCGCCGGCCGCCTGGAGGATCTTCGTCACGGCGATCCCGGCGGCGCCGCAGCCGGTGGTGAGGATCTTGACCTCGTCGAGGCGCTTGCCGACGAGGCGCAGCGCGTTCAGCAGCGCCGCGAGGACGACGATCGCCGTCCCGTGTTGGTCGTCGTGGAACACCGGGATGTCGAGCGTCTCCCGCAGCCGCCGCTCGATCTCGAAGCAGCGCGGCGCCGAGACGTCCTCGATGTTGATCCCGCCGAACACGGGGGCGATCGCCTGCACCGTCGCGACGATCTCGTCCACGTCGGTCGTGTCGAGGCAGATCGGGAAGGCGTCCACGCCGGCGAACTCCTTGAACAGGAGCGCCTTGCCCTCCATCACCGGCAGCGCGGCCTGCGGACCGATGTCGCCGAGGCCGAGCACCGCGGTCCCGTCCGTGACGACGGCGACCGTGTTCCGCTTGATCGTCAGGTTCCACACGGCCTCCGGGTCGGCGGCGATCGCGCGCGACACCCGGGCGACGCCGGGCGTGTAGGCCATCGAGAGGTCGTCGCGCGTCTTCAGCGGCAGCCGCGGAGCGATCTCGATCTTCCCGCCGAGGTGCGCGAGGAAGGTGCGGTCGGAAACGCTCACCACCTCGATGCCGTCGAGCGCGCGGACGGCCTCGACGATCCGCTCCAGGTGCACGTCGTCGTCGGCGAGGACGGTGACGTCGCGCAGCTTCGTCGTCTTCTCCACGCGGACGAGGTCGATCGCGCCGAGCAGGCCGCCCGTGTCGCCGATCGCGGAGGCGAGCAGCGCGAACGCACCGGGGCGGTTCGCGATCCGCACGCGGATCGTCGCGCTGAACGAGGCGGAAGGACGCACCGGGGCGCAGAGTACGCTCTCGGCGGTGCGCGTGACCCTCTGTGACGTCGGGCCGCGGGACGGCCTGCAGAACGAGCCGGAGACGCTGCCGCCCGCCACGCGGGCCGAGCTCGTGAACCGGCTCGCCGCGGCGGGCCTGCCGCGGATCGAGGCGGTCTCGTTCGTCCGGGACGACCGGGTGCCGCGGATGGCCGGGGCGGAGGAGGTCGTCGCCGCGCTGGAGCGGCGGCCCGGGACGGAGTACTCGGGGCTAGTCCTGAACGAGCGCGGCTTCGAGCGGTTCGCCGCGTCCGGCCTCGACCGCGTCAACGTCACGCTGGGGGCGACGGACGGCTTCAACCGGGCCAACGGGAACGCGTCCCTGGAGGAGGCGGTCGCGCGGGCCGAGGCGATTCTGGACGCGGCCGGGGCCTGGCCCCGGACAGTGACCGTTTCGGTCGCGTTCGGCTGCCCGTTCGAGGGCGCCGTCGACCCGGGTGTCGTCGGGTCGCTCGCGGAGCGGTTCGGGGGACGTGCCGAGGTCGTGCTGGCGGACACGATCGGCGTCGCGACGCCGCGCGCGGTCCGTTCACTCGTCGGGCGGACGGGCGCGGAGGGCTTCCACGGCCACAACACGCGCAACACGGGCTATGCGAACTGTCTCGCGGCCCTCGACGCCGGGGCGGCGCTGCTCGACGCCTCCGTCGGCGGCCTCGGCGGCTGTCCGTACGCGCCGCGCGCGACCGGCAACGTCGCCACCGAGGACCTTGTCTATCTGCTGGAGGGGGAGGGCGTCGAGACGGGCGTCGACCTCGACGCGCTCGTCGGCATCTCGCGGTGGCTGGAGGAACTGCTCGGGCGACAGCTGGAGGGCTACGTCTACAGGGCGGGCGGCGGCGTCCGGTGAAGCAGGCGCTGCCCGTCGAAGCTGACGGGTTGGGCGACCGCGGTGAAGCCGCCGAGCTGCTGGAGGATCCCGAGCGCGCGTGTCTGCTCGTGCGCCGCAGCCTCGCCGACGTCGAGCACCGGTGACGCGGGGATGCCCGCGGCGACGAGGGCGTCGAGCAGCGCGTCCGTCGTCCACGTGCACGTGCGCTCCTCGATCAGCGCGGCCAGCTCCGCGCGCAGCGCGACCCGCTGCGGGTTCGTGGCGAAGCGCTCGTCGTGGTCGAGCCCGAGCACGTCGCAGAGCGCGCGGAAGAGCCTGTCGTTGCCGGCGACCACCATCAGCTCGCCGTCGCTCGTGGCGAACGCCTGGTAGGGCGCGATCTGCGGGAAGGCGGTGCCGGCGCGCTGCGGCACCTCGCCCGTGCCGAGGAAGCCGACGAGCTGCGCGGAGAGCAGCCACAGCGCCGTCTCGTACAGCGAGACCTCGACGGTGGCGCCGCCGCCGCGCATGAGTGCCGAGACGATCCCGAACGCCGCCCAGAGGCCCGTGGTCAGATCGATCAGCGAGGCGCCGACGCGCACGGGCGGGCCGTCGGGGTCGCCGGTCAGGCTCATGATCCCGGAGGCCGCCTGCAGCAGCGGGTCGTAGCCGGGCCGGTCGCGCAGCGGGCCGCTCGAGCCGTAGGCGCCGATCGAGCAGTACACAAGCCCGGGGTTGCGCGCGCGGAGCGCGTCCGAGCCGAAGCCGCGCGCTTCGGCGGCGCCGGGCCGGAGCGACTGGACGAACACCTGCGCCTCGTCGGCCAGGCGCAGCAGCTCGTCCCGGCCCTCGCCGGTGGAGAGGTCGAGCGTCCGCGAGCGCTTGCCCGCGTTCGCGGACAGGAACATCGCGCCCTGGCCGTCCACGAACGGCGGGCCCCAGGCGCGCGCGTGGTCGCCGCCGGGCGGCTCGATCTTGAGGACGTCCGCGCCCAGCGTCGCGAGCAGCTGCGCGCACGTCGGGCCGGCGAGCGACGAGGTCACATCGACGACGCGGACGCCGTCGAGGACGTTCACCGCTGCACCGAGAAGAGCCGCGCCGTCCAGTCGCCACGCGAGACGTCGCGCACGTACCGCGAGCCGATCTTCTCTGCCACGCGCACCGAGCGGTCGTTGCCCGGCGCGATCAGGGAGATCAAGCGGGCGAAGCCCAGCGTGCCGAGGCCATGGTCACGGCAGGCGAGCGCTGCCTCGGTTGCGTAGCCCTGCCCCCAGTGCTCGCGCGCGAGGATCCAGCCCAGCTCGATCGCGGCACGGTCACCGAACGCCGCAAGCGTCCCGGGCTGCCAGTCGTCCGCGTCCCAGACGAGGAAGCCGACGCGCCCCACGACGCGGTCGTCCTTCTTGCGCTCGGCGACGAACTGCCCGAAGCCGTCCGCCTCCCAGCGCTCGAGCGACCGCTCGAGCCAGGCGCGCGTCGCGGCGAGATCGCGGGTCTCGCCCAGGCCGATGTAGCGCATCGCCTCCGGGTCGCCGTACGCCTCGTGGAGCGCTTCGGCGTCGTCGAGCGTCGGCTTGCGCAGGCGGAGGCGGTCGGTGTCGATCATCGCGGATGGAGCCAGATGACGTACAGGCCGTCCGGCAGGGAAACGGTATCGGTCGGGGCCGCTCCAAGTCGCGTTGCAACGCGTTGCGACGGCGCGTTGTCGGTTGCGATCAACGAGATCAACCGGTCGGTGTCGAACCACTCCCGAACGGCCCGGGCAGCCTCGGTCGCGTAGCCGCGGCCGCGGTGCTCGGGGGCGAGGTGCCAACCGAGCTCCGGTTGTGCGTCGGGCGCGACGGAACGCTCCCAGGTGTCGACGTCGAAGAAGTTCAGCCCCACCCGGCCGACCACGCTGCTGTCCGGCAGCTCGAGGAGAAACTTCCCCACGCGATACCTCTGCCAGTCGTCCACCCAGCGGTGGAGGTCGGTCTCGCCGCCGAAGGCGGCGACGGCGTCCGCGTCGTCGAGTCGCGGCAGGCGGAGCCGCAGCCGCTCAGTCCGCAGTTCCAAGCGGCACCAGCACCGACCGTTCGAACTCGATCACGACCTCGTCGCGCTGGTTCAGGCCGCGCGTCCGCACCGCGACGACCCCGAAGCCGGGGCGGGAGCGCGATTCGCGCTTCTCGAGCACCTCGGTCTCGGCGCGCAGCGTGTCGCCCGCGAACACCGGCGCCGGCAGCCGCACCTCGCGCCAGCCGAGATTGACCGCGCGCTCCGACACGTCCACGACCGAGAGCCCCGTCACGAGCGCGAGCGTGAAGGTCGAGTCGACGAGCGGCTTTCCCCACTCCGTCTGCGCGGCGTAGTGCGCGTCGAAGTGGATCGGGTTCGTGTTCAGCGTCAACAAGGTGAACCAGACGTTGTCGGCTTCCAGTACGGTCCTGCCGAAGCGGCTGCGGTAGACCGCGCCGATCTCGAGCTCCTCGTACGTGCGACTCACACCGGAGATCATCGCAGGCATGCAGCAGCTCGCCCTGGAGCAGCGGCGGCTCCTCGGCGACCGCGCGTCCTGGCACATCGGCGACGTCGCGTGGGGACTGCGCCAGCACGAGGGCCGCGAGGACGAGTGGAGCATCCGCCTCTGGGTGGAGGAGGGAGGGGTCGTGGCGTGGTCGTGGCTGAAGCGCGACGGGAACGTCCTCGAGCACGACGTCCATCCCGAGCACCGGAACCTCCTCGACGAGATCCTCGCCGAGCCGCGCGCACGCGCCGCCTTCTCCTTCGAGGACGACGTGGACGAGCGGGCCGCGCTCGCCCGGCACGGTTTCACGACGCCGACGACGCGAATGCACTTCTACGTGTGCACCCTCGACTCGCCGCCCGAGCTCCCTGTGTTGCCCGACGGGTTCCGCTACCGGACGGTAAAGGCGGCGGACGTGTCCGAGCGGGTGGCGATCCACCGCGACGTGTGGGCGCCGTCCCGCCTCACCGAGTCGAGCTTCGCCGGCGTGCGGGCGGCGTGGCCGTATCGCGAGACGCTCGACTGCGTCGTGGAGGCCGTGGACGGCCGTTTCGCCGCGTACGCGCTGCTCTGGCCCGACGACGAGAACGGCGTCGGCGAGCTCGAGCCGGTCGGAGTGCGCGAGGAGTTCCGCCGCCGCGGTCTCGGCCAGGCGGTCTGCCGGTACGCGCTGCGGTGCTGGCACGAGCAGGGCGGCCGCCGCGCAATCGTCTACTGCATGACCGACGGGGCGTGCGCACTGTACGAGGCAGTCGGCTTCCACCGCCACGCGACGCTCACGGGGTACGCGCGATGAACCGGCTCGCCGGCGAGACCAGCCCGTACCTCCTCCAGCACGCGGGCAACCCCGTCGACTGGTACCCGTGGGGGGAGGAGGCGTTCGCGCGCGCGCGGGCCGAGGACCGGCCGGTGCTGCTCTCGGTCGGCTACGCGGCGTGTCACTGGTGCCACGTGATGGAGCACGAGTCGTTCGAGGACGAGACGACTGCGGCGCTGATGAACGAGCACTTCGTCAGCATCAAGGTCGACCGCGAGGAACGGCCCGACGTCGACTCGGTCTACATGGACGCCGTCGTCGCGTTCAACCGCGGCCAGGGCGGCTGGCCGATGACCGTCTTCCTGACGCCCGACGGCGAGCCGTTCTTCGGCGGAACCTACTACCCGCCGGAGCCGCGCCATGGAATGCCGTCGTTTCCGCAGGTGCTGGTCGCGCTCGCAGAGGCGTGGCGCGAGCAGCGCGACGCGCTCGTGCAGCAGGCGGAGGCGATGGTCGGGGCGCTGCGCGAGAGCGCGCAGATCGCGCCGTCGAGCGAGCCGCTCACGGCGTCCCTCTCCACCGACGCGATCGGCGTCCTGCGCACGCAGTTCGACGAGCGCTGGGGCGGTTTCGGGCAGCGGCCGAAGTTCCCGCCCGCCTCGACGTTGGAGTTCCTGCTCCGGCGCGGCGAGCTCGACATGGTGGACGCGACGCTCGACGGGATGACGGCAGGCGGCATGTACGACCTCGTCGGCGGCGGCTTCCACCGCTACTCGGTGGACGAGCAGTGGCTCGTCCCGCACTTCGAGAAGATGCTGTACGACAACGCGCTGCTGATCCCCGTGTACCTGCACGCGGGACGGAACGAGATCGTGCAGCAGACGGTCGAGTACTGCCTGCGCGAGCTGCGGCTGGAGGGTGGCGGCTTCGCGTCGGCGCAGGACGCGGACACCGACGGGGTGGAGGGGTTGACCTTCACCTGGACGCCGAACGAGCTGGTGGACGCGATCGGCACGGGCCGGGACGAGCTGCTGCAGCCGTTCGAGCACGGGCGCTACGTGCTACGCGGCAAGCTCTCGGACGAGGAGCGCGTGACGCTGTTCGAGGTGCGCGAGCGGCGGCCGAAGCCGCTGCGCGACGACAAGGCGGTCGCGGGCTGGAACGGGCTGATGCTGGCCGCGCTCGCCGAGGCGGGAAGGATGGTGCGGAACGACGACTGGGTCGACGCGGCGCGGGAGCTGGGGGAGTTCCTGCTCGGGCCGCTCTCCGCCGAGGGCGGGCGCCTGCACAGGACGTGGCGCGACGGCGTCGCCAAAGGGACGGGCTACCTCGAGGACTACGCGAACGTCGCGCACGGCCTGTACGAGCTGCACGTGGCGACCGGCGACCTGCGGTGGCTGCGCGAGTCGCGCCGGGTCGCACTGCTGGCGGTCGAGCTGTTCGCCGACGAGGAGCGCGGCGGCTTCTTCCTGACGCCCGTGGACGGAGAGGCGCTCGTCGCGCGGCAGAAGGATCTCGACGACAACCCGACGCCGTCCGGGAGCTCGATGCTCGCGTTCGTGCTGCTCCGCCTCGGGCGGATCTGGGGCGACGACGAGCTGGAGCGCCGCGCCGTCGGCGCGCTGCGCCTCGTCCGCGACGTCATCCCCCGCGCGCCGTCGGCGTTCGGGTGGGCCTTGTGCGCGCTCGACCTCTACCTCGCGCCGTCTCGCGAGCTCGCGATCATCGGCGGGCCCGACGAAGAGATCGCCCGGCGCGCGCTCGCGCAGTACGACCCGAACGCCGTCGTCGCCTTCGGCCCCGACGAGGAGATCCCGCTCCTCGCCGGCAAGCGCCGGATCGACGGCAAGCCGACGCTCTACGAGTGCGAGCGGTTCGCGTGCAAGGCGCCCGTGACCGCATAGCGCAAGTTTCGAAGGGAGACCTTCTTTTGAGCAGGTCTCAGTCGTTCTCGTCCCGCTCGCTCCCAGCGGCATGTCCTGCAACGTGGTTGACGGACGTGTCTTTCAACGTGGTTCCCAGAGCAGTCAGACTGCACCGCAATCTGATTGCAGCCTTTCCGCGGCACCGCGGTCACGGAACGGGGAACCGCCGATCGCGGGCCGTCCCGTCGGATGACCTTCCGAAGCGCCGCCTGCGCCGGCCATCGGGAGGCGGACCGGCCGGCGAGCGGAACCTGACCGAGCCCGCCAGGACGAAGCGCGCCGGGGACCGCGATCCCCGGCGCGCCCCGTGTCCGCCTAGCGAATACCGCCCTGGAGCTTCCCGCTGGGCTGGAAGTCGGCGCTCGCGCCGCTTCCCGTCCACTTGATCAGGATCTCCTGCTCGATCGGGAAGTTGTCGTGCGACTTCTTCGTCATCGAGGTCTTCAGCTTGATCCCCGGATAGACGAACGGGTTCTTCGACGTGTTGAAGCTGTGCAGCGCGTTCATCAGCTTCGCCCGCGTCGGGGTCTTGCCCGACCGCTGGAGCGCATTCACGAACGACCACGCGACACCGAAGCCGTACATGATGTTCGCGTCACCGAGGTCGAAGCTCGACTTCAGCGACGGCGCGTACTGGTCGATGATCGACGACGCCAGCTTCACGCCCGGCAGGTTCGTCTGGGTCGTCGAGCTCGCGACGTAGCTCGTCGAGTAGACGCCCGTCAGGTTCGCGCCGGCCTTCAGCGCCGCCAGCATGAACAGCCGGTTCGCCGACACGTTGCCGACGAACGTCGCGTCGGGGCTCCAGCCGACCTTCGTGGCGGTGACGAGCGCGGTGATCGTCGGCGTCGGGATCGCGAAGATCACGAACACGGTCGCGCCCTTGCTCTTCAGGGCCAGGATCTGCTGCGTCACGTTCGTCTGCGTCGCGTCATACGACTCGGCGTCCACGACCATGCTCTTCTTGGCGCCGAGACCGACGCGGAGGCCGGCGTAGTAGTTCTTGCCGAAGGCGTCGTTCTGGTAGAGCACGCCGATCTTCGCGTTCGGCAGGTTCTTCGCGATGTACTTGCCGTAGAGCTTGCCCTCACCCGGATAGTCCGGCTGCCAGCCGGTCGTGTACGGGTACTTCTTGTAGGAGAAGCCCCAGTACGAGTCGCCCGTGGCGACGAGCACCTGCGGGACCTTGTTCTTGTTGTAGTAGCCCCAGGTGGCCAGGTTCGGTGCGGTGCCGAGGCTGCCGACGACCGCGAAGACCTTGTCCTTCTCGACGAGCTGCTGCGCGAGCGGCACCGTCTTCGAGGGGTCGTACCCGTCGTCGAGGATGGTGAAGTCGATCTTGCGGCCGTTGACGCCGCCGTGATCGTTCACGTAGTCGTAGTAGGCCTTCTCGGCCGCCGGAATCGTCTTGTACAGCGATGCGGGACCGGTCAGCGGGAACGTGCCGCCGATCTTGATCGTCGTCGCGGTGATGCCCGGATCGGCCGTCGCCGCGCCGCTCGCAGCCGAGACCGCGACCGCCGCCACAGCGGCTAGACCGGCCAGGACCGCAAGAAGCTTGCCTTTCATTCCCATCCGACCCTCCTACGCATGGTTGAGCCCGATTGGTGCCCGGGTGCCGATTATGACGCCGTCGGACCCGATTTGATAGCCGATTTGAACCGGGAGTCAATAGTCCTGAGCAGGCCGGCGACCCCGTTCGGGAGCAGGATCATCACCAGGATCACCACCAGTCCGAAGACGACGTCCTGCCCGTGGCCGGAGCCGATCAGGGGCACGCTGTTCGAGATCTCCGGCAGCAACCCGACGAA
>Ga0206353_11558694_pt1 | contig 10211 bp, 9 predicted proteins | sample DielMetaTC5am4_FD_146436 | JGI IMG/M metagenome (GOLD analysis project Ga0206353, IMG submission 146436) | Corn rhizosphere microbial communities from Kellogg Biological Station, Michigan, USA - Diel MetaT C5am-4 (Metagenome Metatranscriptome)... | ecosystem: Host-associated > Plants > Roots >...
CGCAAGACCGCCAACGTGGTGATGAATTGCGCGTTCGGCGCCGAGACGTTCGCGGTCGATACCCATGTCTTCCGGGTCTCGAACCGCACCGGACTCGCGCCCGGCAAGGACGTGGTGGAGGTGGAGCGCAAGCTCGACGCGGTGACCCCGCCCCCCTACCGGCGCGAGGCGCACCATCTTCTGATCCTCCACGGCCGCTACGTCTGCAAGGCGCGCAAGCCCGAATGCTGGCGCTGCGTCATCGCCGACCTCTGCCGCTACGAACCCAAGACCCCGCCGCCGAACGAGACCGGCAAGCCCGCGCTCAGACCACCCCGGGGATGAAGCGGCGCACCCTCGCGGCATAGGAATCGTAAGCCGCCCCGAACTTCTCGCGCAGCAGCCGCTCCTCCTCGCGGATCCGGAGGAAACTCCCTGCGGCGAACAGCGGCACTCCGGCGATCAGATTGGCGTAATGGCCGAGGCCGATGGCGAGCGCGGCGAGGAACAGGGCCATTCCGGTGTAGATCGGGTGGCGGAGGCGGGCGAAGATCCCGCTCGTCACCAGCTGGTGGTCGTCCCGCATCCGCGCGGCGATGCTCCAGTTCGCGCCCATCGCCCGGGTCGCGGCTCGGAACAGGGCGAAGGCTCCGCCCATCAGCAGCGCCGCCGCCACCGCCTCGCCGATCGCGTGCGGGCCCGCCGGCGGCAGCGAGCCGATCACCGGACCGAAGCCGGTGACGGCGAAGCCGGCCATCTGCAGGCCGATGCCGATCCGCGACACGCCCGATTTCTTGCCGCTCTCCCCCGCGTCGCGCGACAGGGTGGCGCGGACCAGGGCCGCGAAGAAAAAGGCGCTTCCGACGAGCAGGACGATAAGTCCGGGGATGCCGACCGGTTGCGGTGCGAAGAAATGAGTCATTCGGTCCCCCCAGGGTCGTGTAGCGCTCCCGCGAAGGCGGCGAAAGGCTCTGGCGGCGCGGGGCCGCCTTTGCTAAGCGCCCCCCTCCTGGCCCGGCACCCATAGCTCAGCTGGATAGAGCGCTGCCCTCCGAAGGCAGAGGCCAGAGGTTCGAATCCTCTTGGGTGCGCCAGCCTTCTCAAGCGCTTGCCGTCTTGCTGCCGCCAGGGCGGCGTGCGGGCACCGCCTCAGGGGTGCATGTCGCGGAGCCGGCCGCCGATCGCGCCGCTGACGCTGCCGATGAACGCACCGATCACGAGCGACAGCCCGGTGAACGCCGCGAAGGTGGTCGCGACCTTTCGCGCCGCGTCGACCGCTTCCTTGCTGGCGGGAACATCGGCCGGAGCGGCGGCCAGGCTCGCCAGGGCCGCCGCCGCAACGGCGACGATCGCCATGATCACCGTCGCGGTGGCCCAGGTCAGAAGACCGTGGGCCGTGTCGCGGAACATGACCTCGTCGGTGTGGAGGCCGTGCCACCGGACCCGAAGCCTGCCGGTGAGATAGCCGCCCAAGGCGGCCGACAACCATTGCGTGACGATCAGCCAAAGGCCGGCGCCGATCGTGAACTCTGTCGGTTTCGCGCCGACGCCCGGCCAGGGGGATACCGAGCCCAGGCCGAATGCCGAGCCTATGGTGAGGAGGGTGAGGGTCAGCGCGATCGCCGCCACCGTCCCGGCCGTCACCGCCGACCAGGACACGGCCGAGCCCCTGGACTCTGTCGTGGTTCCAGCCGGGTAAAGGACCGGATCGACGGCGCTATACGATTGGGTGGTGGCCATGGTCAGTGCCAGAACAAGAGCAGGAGGAGGATGATCGGCAGCGGAATCCCCAGCAGCCACAACAATATGCCTTTTCCCACATCTGCCTCCTCTCCGGATCGCCGGATTGACGGTTCGGGGGACGCAACGTGTTGTCGCGAAGTGAGTTCCGGCGCGCGGGTGCGCCAGCCTTCAGGCGGCTTTCAATTCGCTCGCGACCAGGCGCGCCGCCCCTGCAGCCAGGTGCCGGCGACGGCGCGGTCGTCGCCGAGGATCTGGAGGGCGAAGAGGCGGTCGTGGAGCGACGCGCCGGCGGTTCGGCGGGCGAGGAGGGGCGTCGCCCGTTCGTCGAGGACGACGAAATCGGCTTCCTGGCCGGGGAGGAGGGCGCCGACCTTGTCGGCGATGCCGAGAACCCGGGCGCCGCCGGCGGTAGCGAGGTGGAGGGCCCGGAAGGGGTCGAGGTTGGCGCCCCTCAGCTGGCAGGTCCCATAGGCCTCGCCGAGCGTGTGGAGCACCGAGAGGGTGGTGCCGGCGCCGATGTCGGTGCCGACCCCGATTCGGACGCCGTGGCGATCGGCCGCGGCCAGATCGAACAGGCCGGAGCCGAGGAAGCGGTTGCTGGTCGGGCAGAAGGCGATTCCGGCGCCCGCCTCGGCCATGCGCGCCAGCGCCCGGTCGCTCATGTGGACGCAATGGGCAAAGACGGAGCGCGGGCCGACCAGCCCAAACCGGTCGTAGACGTCGAGATAGTCGGCTGCGTCGGGGAAGCGGCCGGCGACGAACTCGATCTCGCCAGGGTTTTCGGACAAGTGTGTGTGCATCAGCACGTCCGGGTGCGCTGCGGCCAGGGTGACGGCGTCGGCGAGCTGAGCGTCGCTGGAGGTGGGGACGAAGCGTGGTGTCACGGCGTAGCCGAGACGACCGCGGCCGCGCCACCGGGCGATCAAAGCTTCGGTCTCGGCTCGGCCGGAAGCAACGTCGTCGCGCAAGCCTTCGGGCCCCAGGTCCATCAGCACCTTTCCCGAGACGATGCGCATGTCGCGCTGCAGCGCCGCTTCGAACAACGCGTCGACCGACCCGGCGTGGACGGTGGCGAAGACCAGTGCGCTGGTCGTGCCATGGCGCAAAAGCTCGTCGAGGAAGAAGGCAGCCACCTCGTCGGCATGAGCTCTGTCAGCAAAGGCCTTCTCGGCGGGGAAGATGTGCCGTTCCAGCCATTGCATGAGCTGCTCGCCGTGCGAGGCGATGCAGTCGATCTGAGGATAATGGACATGGGCATCGACGAAGCCGGGAACGATGAGGCCGGCGAGGTGCTCGACCGCCACACCCTTCGGATCGTCGCTGTAGGGGCCGCAGGAGGCGACCATGCCGTCCTCGACCAGCAGCAGCCCGTCGGCGAAATGGCGGATCTCGCCGCCCCGCGCCGGATCGTCGGGGACGGTGAGGATCTCGCCGCGGAAGGCCTGGACGGTCATTCGGCGACCTCGTCCAGCATCAAGAGCTGGGCGATGACGGCGATGGCGATCACGTCGGGCTGCTTGTCGGGAAGGCCGGGGATTCCGATCGGGCAGGTGAGGCGGGAGGCGTCGACGCCGTCCTCCCTCAGCCGCGACAGGAAGCGGGCGCGCTTGGTCTCGGACCCGATCAGCCCGACGAAGCCCGCCTCGGAGCGCAGGGCGGCGGCGGTGAGGCGGTAGTCGAGCGCGTGATCGTGGGTCAGGATCAGCACCGCGGCGCCCGGCTCGGCCTCGGCGGCGCAGGCGACCATCGCCTCCTCGTCCTGAAGCGACACGCCGGGGATCGCACGGTTCTGGCGCGGATCGAACCAGGCGAGTCGGAAGGGAAGGCGGGGCAGCCGGCCGGCGATGGCGACCCCGACATGGCCGGCCCCGAACATCAGCAGCGGCCGGTGAGCGCGCCGGTCGTCGGGCTCGATGAAGATCGTGGCCTTGCCCGGCTTCGGGCTGCGCGGCGGCAGCGGCGGCTTGACCCCCGCCTCGACATGCTCGGCCGGAAAGCGGGTGACCGGCTCCTTCGCTCCGTTGAAGAAGGTGGCGATGGGCTTCCGCCGCTCGACATAGTCGGTCCAGTCCCAGTGCGCGGGATCGGGATCGACATGCTCGATCATCAGCCGCACCTGGCCGCCGCAGCATTGGCCGAGCAACGGCCCGAGCGGCCAGTCCTGAACGCGCCAGCTCCCCGGCGGCTCGCCGAGCAGGCGCCGCGCCTGGTCGATCGCCTGGTGCTCGAGCGCGCCTCCGCCGATCGTTCCGACGCTGTCGCCGGCGGTGACGGCCATTCGCGTCCCCGCGCGGCGCGGGGTCGAGCCTTCGGTGGAAAGCACGGTGACCAATGCCACCGGCTCCCGGCCGCGCGCGGCGCGGAGGCCTTCCAGCCAATCGGGGATCATCGCGCCCGAAGCTCCCCGATCGCCGCCAGGATTCGCTCCGGCGTGGTCGGCGCGTCGAGACTGGGCAAGCCCTTGCCGGGCGCGGCGGCGGCCACCGCCCGGGTCAGGGCCGAGAAGACCGAGATGGCGAGCATCAAAGGCGGCTCGCCGACCGCCTTCGAGCGGTGGATCGTGGCTTCGACATTCTCCCCCCGCTCCCAAATCGCGATGTTCATCCGCGCCGGGCGGTCGTTGGCGGTCGGGATCTTGTAGGTCGAGGGCGCGTGGGTGAGCAGGCGCCCGCGCTCATCGAAAACAAGCTCCTCGGTGGTCAGCCAGCCCATGCCCTGGATGAAGCCGCCCTCGATCTGGCCGAGATCGATCGCCGGGTTGAGCGATCGGCCGACGTCGTGGAGGATGTCGACCGCGACGACCTTGTGCTCGCCGGTCAGGGTGTCGATCACCACTTCGCTCAAGGCCGCGCCGTAGGCGAAATAGAGGAAGGGCCGGCCGCGATGGCTGGCGCGGTCGTAATGGATCTTGGGAGTCGCGTAATAGCCGGTGGCGAAGAGCGGGATCCGGGCGAGATGGGCCCGGCGGCAGAGCTCGGCGAAGCTCCATTCCTCGGACCCTTCCTGGCCCTTGGCGAAGGTCTCGAGCCGCTCGCGGATCGTCTCGGCGGCGCGCTGGGCGGCCATGCCGTTGAGGTCCGAGCCCGAGGAGGCGGCGGTGGCCGAGGTGTTGGGCACCTTGTCGGTGCGGGTCGCGCTGACCTTCACCGTCTCGACCGGCACTCCGAATACGTCCGCGACGACCTGGGCGACCTTGATCATCAGCCCCTGGCCCATCTCGGTGCCGCCGTGATTGAGATGGATCGAGCCGTCGGCGTAGACGAGGACGAGGGCGCCGGCCTGATTGAGGTGGGTGGTGGTGAAGCTGATCCCGAACTTGACGGGCGTCAGCGCCAGGCCCTTCTTGAGCACCTTGTGGGCAGCGTTGAATGCCTCGACCTCGGCCCGGCGCTCGGCATAGCCGGCGCGTTCGGCGAGTTCGGCGATCAGCTCGGGCGCGACATTGTCCTCGACCTGCATGTGGTAGGGGGTCACGTCGCGGCCGGGGCCGTAGAGATTGGCCCGGCGCACCGCCAGCGGATCGAGGCCGAGATGGGCGGCCACGGCGTCCATCACCCGCTCGATCGCCATCATCCCCTGCGGCCCGCCGAAGCCCCGGAAGGCGGTGTTGGAGACGGTGTGGGTCTTCAAACGCTGGGAGACGATCTCGACGGCGGGCAGATAATAGCAATTGTCGGCGTGGAACATGGCGCGGTCGTTGATCGCCGGCGAGAGGTCGACGGTGGCGCCGCAGCGCGAGGCGAGGTCGATCCGGATCGCCTCGATGCGGCCGTTGCCGTCGAAGCCGACGTCGTAGTCGGCGGTGAAATCGTGGCGCTTGCCGGTCGAGTTCATGTCGTCGTCGCGGTCGGCCCGGAACTTGGCCGGCCGTCCGGTCTTGGCCGCGACCAGGGCGCAGGCGACGGCGAAGGCGGCGGCCTGAGTCTCCTTGCCGCCGAACCCGCCGCCCATCCGGCGGACCTCGACCGCGACGTGCGCGTGGTCGAGGCCGAGCAGGCGCGCGACGAGGTGCTGGATTTCGCTCGGATGCTGGGTCGAGCTGAAAACGTGGAGCCGGCCCTGCTCGCCGGGAAGGGCGAGCGCCGCCTGGCCTTCGAGGTAGAAATGCTCCTGCCCGCCCATGGCGAGGGTGCCGGTCAGGCGATTCGCGGCGGCGGCGAGACCGGCACCGGCGTCGCCGCGGGCCATCACCTGGGTCTCTTCGATCTCGCAATTCGCGGCCTTGGCGTCCGCGATGGTGACCAAGGCCGAGCGCGGTTCGACCACCGCCTTGCCGAGCCGCGCGGCGCGGCGGGCGGCCCGGGTGCTGGTCGCGGCGACGAGGAAGAGCGGCTGGCCCGGATAGAGGATCTCGTCCTCGGCGAGCAGAAGGTCGTCGTGGGCGACCGGGCCGACATTGTTCTCTCCGGGAATGTCGGCGGCGGTGAAGACGGCGACGACTCCAGGCGCCGCCCGCACCGCGTCGAGATCGAGCGAGACGAGGGTGGCGTGGCCGTCGGCGCTGTGGCCGAAGGCGAGATGGAGGACGCCCGGCGGCTCGGGGATGTCGTCGACATAGGTCGCGGCGCCGGCGACGTGGAGGTCGGCGCTGTCGTGCGGCAGCGGCTGGCGGACGGCGCCCTCAGTCATGGAGCACGCTCACCGGCTCGCTCCGCTCGGCCCAGAGGCGGCGAAGCAGGTTGGCGGCGACGGCGCGGCGATAAGCGGCGGAGCCGCGCAAATCGTCGAGCGGCTCGTAATCGCTGGCGAGCGCCTGCGCGGCCGCTTCGACCGTGGCCTCGGTCCAGGGCTGGCCGGTCAGCGCGTCTTCGCATCCCGGCGCCCGGGCGGGGATGCCGGCCATGCCACCGAAGGCGACTCGCGCCTCGGCGACCACGCCGTCCTCGATGCGCAGCGCGAAGGCGCCGCACACGCCGGAAATGTCGCTGTCGAACCGTTTGGAGAGCTTGACGATTCGGATCAGCATCTCCGGCACGGGACGAGGAATGCGGACGCTTTCGACGAACTCGCCGGGCTCGCGATCCTGCTTGCCGTAGCTCAGGAAGAAATTCTCGAGCGGCATCCTGCGGCGGTCGGCGCCGCGGCGCAGCGTCAGCTCGGCGCCGAGCGCGATCAAAGCCGGCGGCATGTCCCCGATCGGCGAGCCGTTGGCGATGTTGCCGCCGATCGTCCCCGCGTTGCGGACCTGGACTCCGCCGATCCGCCGGACGAGCTCGCCGAGGTCGGGATGCAGCCGGGTCAGCGCCTCGCGCGCCTCGGAATAGCGGACGGCGGCGCCGAGGGTCAGCGCCTCCGGCCTCTCCTCGATGTGCCTCAGATCGGCGATGTCGCCGATGAAGACGGTCGGGCCGAGGTCGCGAAGCTGCTTGGTGACCCACAGGCCGACGTCGGTCGCGCCGGCGACGATGCGCGTCTCGGGTTGGGCGAGGAGCAGGTCGGCCAGTTCGTCGGCGGTGGCGGGATGGCCATAGCCGGGCTGGAGCGCGCGCAGGGCGGCGACGGTGGCCTCGTCGCGCTCGACGGCCGGCGGCACGGCTTCCCCGGCCGCGAGGATGGGGCCGTAGCCGGTGCATCGGCACAAATTGCCGGCAATGACGTCACCGACCGGCACGTTCTCCGTCCCCAGGGCGCCGAGGCTTCGGCCGTAGAGCGACATGACGAAGCCCGGCGTGCAGAAGCCGCATTGCGAGCCGTGACGCTCGACCATCTCGCGCTGGACCGGGTGGGTGCCGCCGAGGCTTTCGACGGTCCGAAGCGCCTTGCCGTCGAGCATCGGCAGGAAAAGGATGCAGGCATTGACCGCGCGCCACCGCACCCTCTCGCCGTCCAGCCCCCCGACCAGGACCGTGCAGGCACCGCAATCGCCCTCGGCGCAGCCTTCCTTGGTGCCGGTGCGGCGGAGCGTGTAGCGCAAATAGTCGAGCACCGTGTCGGTGGGCTCATAATCGGCGATCTCGATCGCCTCGCCGTCGAGGAGAAAGCGGATCATCGCGGACTCCCCTGCGCGATCCAGGCGCCGAGAGTCTGCCGTTCGGCCTTCGTCATGCCGGTGCGGTTGCCGAGCGGCATCGTCTCGGTGTCGACCGCCCGCGCCTTGATCTTGGCCGCGGCGGCGCTGGAATGCTCCCAGTTGTCGAGCACGAGGCCGAGCGGCGGCGAGCGGAAGTCCGGGCTGGTCGGGTGCGCGCTGTGGCAGGTCGCGCAGCGGGCCGCGAGGATCGGCTGGATCTCGGCGTAGGTGACGGGCCGGACCGGGCCGGTCCCGGTCCGGCTGCTTTTCTCGAAGGTCACATAGGTCACACTAAGGAGGCCCAGCGCGACGGCGACCGCGATGGCCGGCCCTGTGCCCTGGCCCCGGCCGCGCAGATTGAAGACGTGGCGGACGGCGACGCCGGTGAGGCCGAGCAAAGCGAGCACGACCCACGGCCGCTCGGCGCCGTAGGTCATCGGGTAGTGGTTGCTGATCATGATGAACAGCACCGGCAGGGTCATGTAATTGTTGTGAAGCGAGCGCTGCTTGGCGGCGGCGCCCAGCGAAGGGTCGGGAGTGCGCCCGGCGACCAGGTCGGCGACCACCTTGCGCTGGTTGGGAATGATGATCAGGAACACGTTGGCGACCATCACCGTGCCGATCATCGCCCCGACGTGCATGTAGGCGGCGCGGGCGTTGAACAGGCTGTCGAGGACTTCGGCGGACCAGAGCAGGAAGGCGAACCAGAACAGGCCGAGCACCGTGTTGCTGGCGCCGGCCGGCGAGCGGCAGAGGCCGTCATAGACCAGCCAGCCGAGCGCCAGAGCGGCAAGCCCGATGGCGATGGCCTGGGCCGGGCTCAGCGCCGCCTTGGTGGGATCGATCAGGTAGCTCTGGGCGCCGACATAATAGATCAAGACCAGCAGCGAGAAGCCGCTCAGCCAGGTGAAATAGGCCTCCCATTTGAACCAGTGGAGATGCTCGGGCATCGCCTTCGGCGCGACCTGGTATTTCTGGTTGTGGTAGAAGCCGCCGCCGTGGACCGACCATAATTCGCCCGAGGCGTCGCCCCCGGCCGGCTTCACCAGGTGGTTGTCGAGCCAGACGAAATAGAATGACGAGCCGATCCAGGCGATGCCGGCCGTGAGGTGAAGCCACCGCAGGGCGAGGTTCAGCCATTCGCCGAGGTCGACGCCCATCCCTCAGCTGCCCCGGTAGGTCGAATAGGCGTAGGGCGAGACGAGCAGGGGCACGTGATAATGGCCGCCGTCCGAAGCGATTCCGAACTCGATCGTCACTTCGTCGAGGAAGGGCGGTTCGGGCAGCGCGACACCCTGCGCACGGAAATAGTCCGCGACGGCGAAGCGCAGCGCGTAGCGGCCCGGGGAGAGGCCGTCCTGGGCCAGATCCGGGCAGCGTCCGTCGGCGTTGGTCGTGCCCCGCGCGATCTCGCCGTCCGGGGTGCTCAGCACCACATCGAGGCCCGCGGCGGGCCGGCCGTGCATCGTGTCGAGGACGTGGGTCGAGAGGCTGGTCATACGGTCGACTCCAGCCGAAGCCGGACGATCTTGCCGATCTCGTCGAGGGCGGTGGCGATCTCGGTCTCGCGGTCGTTCGTCAGGCGGCGTTCCATGGCGGCGAGGATGCCCGCCTTGTCGGTCAGGCGCACGCAAATGATGAAGGGGAAGCCGAATTTTTCGCGATAGGCGGCATTGAGCGCGTGGAATCGGTCGAACTCGCCCTGGGTCAGCCGGTCGAGGCCGGCGCTGGCCTGCTCGGCGGCGCTGGCGTCGGTCAGCGCGACCGCCGCCTTGCCGGCCAGCTCGGGATGGGCCCGGATCAAAGCGAGCTGCTCCTCGCGCGAGGCATCGCGGACGACGGCCATCAGGTCGGCGTGCCGGTCGCCGCAGGAGGGGCGGGAATCGGCGCGCGCCTCGACCCACGGTGAATGTTCGAACAAGGCGGTCATCCGCGAGCGACCCGCCCGATCAGACGAAGCCGGCTGACTCCGCCGTCCGGGATGATGTTGAGCCGGACGAAGCGGACCGGACCGAGGTCGGCCAGGCCTTCCGTGAAGACGTGGACCTTGTCCGCCTCGAGCTTCATCTCCGGCAGAAGCACCGGCCAGCTCTCCGAGGCCGAGCCGATCTCCTCCGGCGAACCGGTTGCCTCGGGCGCGGCCTGGAGGAAGCAGCGGTCGGGGTAATTGCCTTTGAAATGGGCGGTGTCGACGATCACCTCGTCGATCAGCCCCGCGGTTCCGAGCTCCAGAACCGCCCAGTCGTGGCCCGGCTCGCGCCTCCGCCGCGTCTCCCAGCCGTCGCCCATGTTCACGCCTCGACCGGGCGCGGTCAGGTTTTCGACGGCACCATAATGTTCGTCATTGGCGACGATGCCGCGGCCGCCATTCTCCATCGCCAGCAAATCGAGCCGCTCGTCGGAGCCCACTCTCGACCAGTCCTTGGCGACCTGGCCCCAGACCCGGAGCCGGGCGATCCCGCCGTCGGGGAAGATGTGC
>Ga0206353_11297086_pt1 | contig 10188 bp, 10 predicted proteins | sample DielMetaTC5am4_FD_146436 | JGI IMG/M metagenome (GOLD analysis project Ga0206353, IMG submission 146436) | Corn rhizosphere microbial communities from Kellogg Biological Station, Michigan, USA - Diel MetaT C5am-4 (Metagenome Metatranscriptome)... | ecosystem: Host-associated > Plants > Roots >...
CGTCGCCTTCCGGGACGCGAGCCTGCCATGACGACGCTGACGGTGCGGCGCGTCGGCCCCCTCGCCGCGCTCGAGGACCGCGGGCGCAGCGGGCTGGCGCATCTGGGCGTGGGCCGCTCCGGTGCCGCCGATCGCACCGCCTACGACCTGGCCAACCGCCTCGTCGGCAACCACGCCGGCGCGGCCTGCATCGAAGCCACTCTGGGTCTCCTCGAGGTGGTCCTCGACGAACCGGTACTGATGTCGGTCACCGGTGCCGAGGTCGAGGTGCGCTGCGGACCCCGCGTGCACGCAGTCAACACCTCGTTCTGGGTCCCCGCCGGAACGACGCTCTCGCTGGGTCCCCCGCACACCGGCCTGCGCAGCTATCTGGCGGTACGCGGCGGGCTGGCCGGCACGCGGATCCTCGGCTCGGTCTCCTGGGACACCATGGCGCAGCTGGGGCATCCACCTCTCCAGCCCGGAGATCGGATGGACGTCGGCCACGACCTCGACCCCGCCCCGGCCACCGACCTCGCGCCGGTCCGCGCGATCGGCACCGAGCCACTGGAGCTGCCACTGCTCCTGGGCCCCCGCGACGACTGGTTCACCTCCGAGGCGATCTCGCGCCTGGCCGACAGCGACTTCACCGTGACCGCGGACACCGACCGCATCGGCGCCCGTCTGCAGGGCCCGCACCTGCCGCGTGCGCGCACCGGCGAACTCGCGAGCGAGGGAGTCGTCCTGGGAGCCCTTCAGGTCCCCACGCGAGGGCGGCCCACGATCTTCCTTGCCGACCACCCGGTCACCGGCGGCTATCCGGTGATCGGCGTCGTCCCACGCCCCTGGCTCGACACGGTCGCCCAGGCCGCACCCGGTCGGCTGATCCGCTTCCACCCTCGCCGCGCCCACTGACGGGCCTGTCACCCAGTGACAGATTCGGAGCCGTGAATGGTGACCAAGCGCTATGGAGGGCCGTCCCCGGCGGTGCCTATTGTGTGCTGCATCACGTCGGAGAACCGGGAGGATGGGTGCGATGCCAGCAACCTTCGGCCTTGCGGTGGAGAACTTCACCTCGGCCGCGAAGAGCCCGGACATCGGGGAGCTTCTGGCCACCGCGAAGCGCGCCGAGGAGCTCGGCTTCACCTCGCTGTGGGCCTGGGACCATCTCTTCCTCGGCAGTCGGCAGCCCTTCCCGCAGCTGGAGGCGCTGACCACCCTCGCGGTCCTCGCATCGCACACCTCGACGATCGAGCTCGGGACCGGGATCCTGGTCCTGCCCATCCGCGATCCCGCGCTGCTCGCCAAGACGACGGCCACCATCCAGTCGATCTCGCAGGGCCGGCTGCGCCTGGGCCTGGCCGCCGGCTGGTATGAGCGCGAGTTCGACGCGACCGGCACGCCGTTCAGGGGCCGCGGGCGGATCTTCGAGCGCAACCTCGACATCTGCATGAACCTGTGGACCCAGGACGAGGTGACCGGGACCTGGGACGACCTGTCGTTTCGTCGCGTGAAGATGCTCCCGCCGCCGCAGCCGCGGCCGCAGGTCCTGATCGGCGGCTACGTCGACCGGGTGCTCAAGCGCGTGGCCACCGTGGGTGATGGCTGGCTGACCTACTTCTACACCGCAGAGGCGTTCACGCAGTCCTGGAAGAAGATCCAGCACTACGCCGAGGACGCGGGTCGCGACCCTGCCGGCCTGCACTCACTCAACCAGCTGCCGATCTGCATCGACGGCTCCCGGGAGAAGGCACAGGCCCGGACGGGTCCGTGGCTGGCGTCGTACTTCGACACCCCGGAGTGGAGCAATGCCACACCCGACAGCGCGGTGTGCGGGACCCCGGAGGACTGCGCCGAGCAGATCGCCGAGCACATCGCGGCCGGGGTCCAGGAGATCTGCCTGGTCCCCCACGGGTACGACCCGGAGCAGGTCGAGCGCTTCGCGACCGAGGTCCGGCCACTCCTGGGAGACCTGGTGAACGCGGCGTGAGCACCCGTCTCGCCACCGCGGGGGCGGCCGAGGCCCGCGGTGAGCTCGAGGAGTCCGACAGAACCGCGGCGGACAAGCTGACCACGGCCGCCGACGCAGTACGCCGCCTGGTCGCCGACGGCGCCGTCGTCGGTGTCGGGGGTACGAATCATGCCCGCACGCCGATGGCCTTGCTCATCGAGATCCTGCGACAGGGACGCACCGGACTGACCATGGTCCGCCCGCTGTCCTGCGTGGAGGCCGAGCTGATGCTCGCCACCGGCACTGCGGACCGCGTGATGACCAGCTGGGTGGGCATCGGACACGGGTGGGGCCTGGCCCCGGTGCTGCGCTCACTGGTCGAGAGCGGCCGGCCGGCCCTCGAGGAGTGGAGCCACCTCGGCATCGGCCTGCGCTACAAGGCCGGAGCGATGGGTGTGCCCTATCTGCCCACGATCAGCATGCTCGGCTCCGACATCGACGCCCAGCTCGGCCTGGCCAAGGTGACCTGCCCGTACACCGGGCAGCTGCTCAACGCCGTACCGAGCCTGAATCCGGATGTCGCGCTGATCCACGTCCAGCATGCCGACCGGCTCGGCAACGCCCAGATCGACGGCTATCAGCTGATGGACGCCGACCTCGCCCTGGCCGCGCGTCGGGTGATCATCACCGCCGAGGAGATCGTGGAGACCGACCGGCTGCGTCTGGACCCGGCCCGCACCACCATCCCGGCATTCGCCGTGGACGCCGTCGTGCACCAGCCCATGGGCGCCTATCCCCACGAGTGCTATGGCTACTACGAGGCCGACACCGACGGGTTCACGGCGTACATGCAGGCCGTGCGCGCCGACGGCATCGACGGCGCCCGCGCGTTCGCGTCGGCCCTGGTCGAGTACCGCGACCATGACGCCTACGTCGCCTCGATCGACCCGGCGCGACTGGCAGCGATCCGCCGTACTGCGCAGGAGATGATGCCGCAATGGCCGACTCGCTGATCCACGATCCGGCGGTCCTGGCGAGCGTGGGTGATCCGTCGATCCCGCAGCATCCGGACGCCGGGCCGAGCGACGTGATGACGATCGCCGCCAGCCGTCTCCTCGAGGACCACAAGGTGCTCTTCGCCGGCATCGGCCAGCCGCTGGTCGCCGGCGCCCTCGCCAAGCGTCGCCAGGCGCCGCACCTGACGGTGCTGCTCGAGGGCGGGATGATCGCCATCGACCTGATGCCCGGGGAGCTGCCCGCCTCCACCAACGAGGTTCGCGCGGCGATCGGCGCCCAGATGCTCACTGGAGCCTCGGACATCTTCTTGATGGCCCAGCGCGGCTTCTTCGACTACGGCTTCATCGGGGTCGCCCAGGTCGACAGGTTCGGCAACGTGAACACCAGTGTGATCGGGGACCCGGCCAAGCCGAAGACCAGGCTGCCCGGGCCCGGTGGGGCCAACGACATCGCCTCGATGTGCAACCAGGTCGTGATCGTGACCCGGCACGAGCCCCGGCGCTTCGTCGAGAAGGTCGACTTCGTGACCAGCCCGGGCTTCCTCATCGGCGGCACCAGCCGCCGCGACAGCGGATTGCTGTACGGCGGCCCACGCTGGGTGGTCACCGACCTGGCGCTGCTGGACTTCACTCCCGACACTCATCACATGCGAGTACGCGCGCTCCAGGCCGGGGTCACACTCGAGCAGGTCCAGGAGGCCACCGGCTTCGAGCTGGTGGTCGACGACCGGCTCCACCATCTCGCCCCTGTCGAGGACTCCGAACTCGACCTGCTCCACCAGCTCGTCGGCCCACCGGACGACGGCAGAAGGGAACCGTCTCGATGACTGCCCAGGAGATCGTGCCCACGCCGGCCGGACGCACGCCCGCGAGTTGTTTCGAGTACCAGCGAGCGGAGTCATGGGCCGACGCGGTCGAGCTGCTCGGCCTGTGGAAGGGCGAGGCCAAGATCCTGGCCGGTGGGCAGAGCCTGATCCCGATGCTCAATCTCCGGCTGGCCTTTCCTGCGGCGCTGATCGACGTCAATCCGGTGCCGGCCCAGGCCCCGCGCATCGAGGGCGATCATCTCGTCATCGACGCCACCACCCGCCATCGCGTGCTGACCAGTTCGGAGGTCGTGCGCACGCACGCGCCCCTGCTCGCACACGCGGTGAGCTTCGTGGGCAATGTGCGGGTCCGCAACCGCGGCACCTTCGGCGGTTCGCTGTCCCACGCCGACCCGACGGCCGAGATCGCCGCGGTCACGCTCGCGATGGGCGGCGAGATCATCGTGCTCGGCCCCGCCGGCCAGCGGTCGATCCCAGTCGAGGACTTCTTCGTCACCTACCTGACCACCGCCCTGCACAGCGACGAGGTGGTGGTCGGCGCGCGGCTGCCGATCGCCGGCCCGGCCCGTTGGGGATTCCACGAGGTCGTCCGGCGCTACTCGGACTTCGCCACCGTGAGCGTCAGCGTGCTCGCGCGCCCGTCCGGATCCGGGGGCCCGCCGCAGCTTCGCGTCGTCCTCGGTGGCGTCGCCGACCGGCCGCTCCTGGTCGCCGACGAGCTGCTCGAGCCGGCCCTGAGCGACCCCGGCCGGATCTCGGAGAGCGCCGATGCCATCGCACTCTCGTTGGAACCCGACACCGACCTGCACGCCACCGCGGACTACCGGCGCCGGCTGGTCGCGGTGCACACCCGCCGGCTACTGCAACAAGTCCTCGGACAGGTGGGAGGAATCTGATGATCAAGACTCAGCTGACCCTCCAGGTCAACGGGAGCTCCCACGAGATCTGGGTGCGCAACGATCGCACCCTCCTCGACGTCCTCCACGACGACCTGGGCATGCCCGATGTCCGCTACGGGTGCGCCGAGGGAGTGTGCGGTACCTGCACCGTCCTCCTCGACGGAGACCCGGTCAGTGCCTGCACGGTCTACGCCGTCCAAGCCGAGGGGCACCAGGTGGTCACCCTCCGCGGCTGGTCCGATCCGCAGGATGAGCCGCACCCACTGCAGAAGAGCTTCTTGAAGCACGGTGGCGCCCAGTGCGGCTTCTGCACCGCGGGCATGCTGCTGACCGCGGCCAGCCTGGCCGAACGCAATCCCCAAGCCACGCGCGAGGAGATCCGCTACGAGCTGGTCGGAAACCTGTGCCGATGCACCGGCTACCAGGCGATCGTCGACGCCGTGGAGGACTACCTCGGCTCGCCCGAGGCGACATCGGCCGAGGGGGGTGTGGCGTGACCACCACGCGCCCTGAGACCGAGAAGCCGACCGCCCCACCGGACGAGTTCGATCCGGACCGCGACTCGGGCCCACTCGACCGCGAGCGCGACTTCCGCATCGTCGGAAAGTCGCCGGCCCACCACGACTTCATCAACAAGGTCCGGGGAACGCTCCTGTACGCGGCCGACTGGAGCCTGCCGGGGATGATCCACGGCAAGCTCGTCCGCGCAGACCAGGCTCCCGCGCGAATCGTGAGCATCGACACCTCGGCGGCCGAGCGACTGGAGGGCGTCGTCGCCGTCCTGACCGCTGCCGATGTGCCGCACAACAAGATCGTCGAGCACGCGAGCGGAGGCCTCGGGGAGCTCACCGTGGCGCAGCCCGTGCTCGCCGCCGAACGGGTGCGCTACGTCGGGGAGCCGGTGGCGGTGGTCGCCGCCACCGACCCGGAGACCGCGGCCGAGGCCGCCGACCTGGTCGAGATCACCTATGAGCCGCTCCCGGGCGTGTTCAGCCCCGAGGAGGCGCTGGCCGAGGGCGCCGCACTGGTGCACGACGAGGGCAATGTCCTGGTCACCTGGAATCTCGAGCGCGGTGACGTCGAGGCCGCCTTCGCCGAAGCCGACGTAGTAGTGGAGAACACCTACCGCAGCCAGCACGTCGAGCACGCCTACCTCGAGACAGAGGCGGGCGTCGGCTGGCTGGAGAACGACGTGGTGACACTGCGGATCTCCACCCAGGTGATCGAGCATGCGACCGAGATCGCCGAGATCCTCGGGCTTCCGCAGAGCCAGGTGCGGGTGATCGCCTCCTACATGGGCGGCGGCTTCGGCGGCAAGGAGGACATGACCGTCGAGCCCTACATCGCCCTGCTGGTATGGCGGACTCGGCGACCTGTCCGGATGATCTGGTCACGCCAGGAATCGATCACCGCGAGCACCAAGCGACACCCCTTCACGATGCACTACCGCACCGCTGCCACCAAGGAGGGACGGATTCTCGCGCTGGAGACCGACGTCGTCGGCGACGCCGGTGCCTACCCCTGCCTGAGTGCGCGGGTGCTCTTCGCCGGAGCCGCAGTCTCCCCCGGTCCGTACCGGGTGCCCGTGGTCCGCGCGCGCTCGCGCGCGGTGTTCACCAACAACGTGCCGGCCAGTGCTTTCCGGGGCTTCGGCGCGATGCAGGTCGTCTTCGCCTACGAGTCCCAGATGGACGCCCTGGCCAAGGCCGTGGGGATCAGCCGCGAGGCCGTGCGCGATCTGAACCAGATCGAGAAGGGCGACCTCACCGCCGCCGGCGAGCCGATCACCACGGCCGTCGCGGTGCGCGAGACCCGCAAGGCGGTGCTCGAACTGCTCGGCGAGCCGAGCCCGCCGAGCGGTCCGCACAAGGTCGTCGGCCAGGGCTTCGGCAGCAGCATGCAGCCCTACGGCCGTACCATCTGGTTCCGCGACCACGCCTCAGCGTGGGTGACCCTGCAGGAGGACGGAACCCTGCTGATCCGCAGCGGCGTCACCGATCTCGGCGCCGGACAGGCCGCGAGCCTGTGCCAGATCGCCTCGGAGATCCTCGGCGTGCCGTTGTCGGACATCAGCGTCTACATCGGCGACACCGCACTGAACCCCCCGGCAGGTGGAACCTTCGCGACCCGGCAGCTCTACATGTCCGGGAACGCGATCCTGCGGGCGGCGCGCAAGTTGCGCGACCAGCTGGCCCCGGTGGCAGCCAAGGAGCTGGGCATCCCCGAGGACGAGGTGGTCTGGGCCGACGGGATGGTTCGCGCGGAGGCCGGGCAGTCCGGGATCAGTCTCGCCGAGCTGGTCCGCGCCGCTAACGAGGCGCGGGTGGACACCTCGGTGCTGAAAACCTGGCGCGCCCGCGCGGGCGGCTTCGACCCGCACCAGGGTCAGGGACACACCTTCCCCGACTACACCTTCGGCACCCACGCCGCCGAGGTCGAGATCGACCTGGAGACCGGCGAGGTGAAGCTCCTCAAGTACGCCGCCTGCCATGACGTCGGACGCGCCATCAACCCGATGCGGGTGCGCGGCCAGATCAGCGGCGGGGCGGTGCAGGGCATCGGCTACGCGATGATGGAGGATTGCGTCACCGAGGCGGGCCACCCGCTGTCCTCATTGTTCGCCGATTACCTGATCCCCACCGCGATGGACCTTCCCGACATCCAGGTCGCCTTCGTGGAGAGCGGTGAGGGGCGCGGGCCACTCAACGCCCGCGGCGTCGGCGAGCCGCCCATCGGCCCGCCCGCGAGCACGATCGCGAGCGCGGTGGAGGATGCGATCGGGGTGCGCCCGCAGGAGCTGCCCATCACCGCGGAGAGGGTCCTCGCGTTGCTCGACCGCGCGGCCAAACATCGAGAACAGCAGGGAGAGCGTCCGTGAAACTGCAGCATCAGACCCAGGTCGGCGCCTCGCCAGAAGAGGTATGGGCCTTCCTCCAGGACACTCGCGCGGTGGTCCAGTGCCTGCCGGGCGCGGAGCTGGTCGACGAGCTCGGGGACGATCGCTACGAGGGCCTGCTCCACGTCGCGATCGGGCCCTTGAAGATGAACTACGCCGGCGCCGTCTCGGTGATCGAACGCGACGCCCAGGACCGGCGGATGACCCTGGACGCGAGTGGCCGTGACAAGCGCGGCTCGGGCGCCGTACAGGCGCATGTGCAGATGCAGGTCTCCGGTACCGACGAGGGCAGCCGCATCGACGTGATCTCCGATCTCAACCTGAGTGGCCGGATCGCCTCCCTGGGGCGCGGCGTCCGTGACGTCTCCAACAAGATGTTCGTCGACTTCGCCGGCAACCTGGGGGCGCGCATCCAGGCACCGATACCGGAGCCGGCGCCGACCCCGGCCAGCACCCCGACCGGGTCGGCCGTTACCACCGGTACGCCACGGCCTGCGCCCTCCCGACCCACCCTCACGGAGGCGGCCGGCGGCAGCGAGATCAAGGTGATGCCCCTGGTGTGGAGCATCACCCGCGAGCGCGTCGCCGACTTCCTCGACCGGCTCAGTGCCCGCGTGCGTCCACGATAGCCGCCCGGCGCGAGTGGGCGTAAGTCGGACACACGTACGGAAAGTGCCGCCCTTACGCGAATCCGCACCTCGTGTGGACTAATGTCGAGGGCGGTCCAGACCCGGACCCCGGCGGGACAGAACAACCGATCCCCCGCCGCGACGACCACGGACAACCTGAAGGAGGCCGTCATGGCGGAGACCTGGAGCGGCGAGTTCTACTGCGTCAAGTGCAAGGAGAAGCGTCAGGCCGACGGCGAAGTGAAGGTCAACGACAAGGGCACCCGGATGGCCAAGGCCGTCTGCCCCGTCTGCGGCACCAACCTCAACCGGATCCTCGGCAAGGCCTGATCCCAACCGATCGTCGACGGCGGCAGCGTCCCTCGGGTCGCTGCCGCCGTTCGCCGTCTGCGCACCCCGTCCCAGGCATCTGCTCGGGCCTGTGGACCGTCCCCGGACACCTGTCGATCCCACCTATCGTCGAGGGATGCCCGCTCATCCACGGCAGCTTCCGCCCTTCCTCGCGCCCGGTGCCCGAGTCATCCGTCGCGGACGCGACAGCTGGCAGATCGGCATCGACCCCCGCCGACGAGTGGTCGTCTCGTCGAGCCCCGAGCGCGACGCCGAACTCGACGCGCTGCGACGCGGGGCCACCACATCGGGCCCGCCGAGCCCGCTGAGCAGCGCCATGGCCCGCGCCGGCCTGTTGTCGATCCCGCCCCAGGACCCCCTCCACGTAGTCGTACGGGGCAGTCTCGGTGGCACTCCGGTCCCGCTCGTCGACATCGCCGGGATCGTGGTCGACACCGACACGGCCAAACACACGCCGGGACTCTTCCTCAGCGCCGGTGAGCCGGCCCGCGAGGAGCTCGACCCCTGGCTGCGAGACTTGCGCACCCACATCGTCGTACGCGTGGTGGACGGGCGCGTGATCGTCGGCCCACTCGTCGTACCGGGTGAGACCGCCTGTCTGCGCTGCATCGACTGTCATCTGATCGACGCCGAACCCGAGCACTACGCCGTCCTGCACCGCTATGTGCACACCCCTCGCGAGGACGGCCATTCCGACGCGGCGGCCCCGCTCGATGGTGGCCTGGCGCTGGCCTGGGCGCTGCGCGACCTGGAGTCGCATCTGGCCGGTCGCGGCGCGGTCACGCTGTCCTCGACGCTGACCTTCGGTGAGGGTGGCGTCGAGCGCCTGACCTGGCGCCGCCATCCCGAGTGCGCCTGCGCCTGGTCCGGCACAATTGGAGTATGAGCGGCGCCGGCGATCAGATGCGAGCAGCCGCTGAGGCATGGGGGTATCGATGAGCCAGGGGCGCGATCTGCCGCGCAAGGCGGTGACCAGGACGGCCCGGCTGGCCGCCCTGCCACTGGGATACGCCGGCCGCAGCGCGGTCGGTCTGGGGCGCCGCCTGGGCGGTGCCCCGGCGGAGACGGTGATGACCGAGATCCAGCAGCGCACCGCCGAGCAGCTCTTCCGGACCCTGGGCGAGCTCAAGGGCGGCGCGATGAAGTTCGGCCAGGCGATGTCGATCTTCGAGGCTGCACTCCCCGAGGAGATCGCGGCGCCGTACCGCGAGCAGCTGACCCGGCTGCAGGACTCGGCTCCCCCGATGCCGACGATCACGGTCCGGGAGCGACTCGCGGCCGAGCTTGGCGACGACTGGGCCACTCAGCTGGTCGACTTCGACCCGGTGCCGGCGGCAGCCGCATCGATCGGCCAGGTCCACCGGGGACGCTGGCACACCGGTCAGGACGTGGCCGTGAAGGTGCAGTATCCCGGTGCCGGGGAGGCGCTGCGCAGCGACCTGCGCCAGATTGCGCGACTGGCCAGGACGCTCGGGCCGCTGGTGCCGGGCATCGACATCAAGGCGCTGATCGCCGAACTGCAGGACCGGGCCGAGGAGGAGCTCGACTACGACCTCGAGGCCCAGGCACAGCATGTCTTCGCACGGGCCTACCGCGAAGACGCGGAGATCGTCGTACCTGATGTGATCGCCCACGGCAAG
>Ga0206353_10736996_pt1 | contig 10186 bp, 10 predicted proteins | sample DielMetaTC5am4_FD_146436 | JGI IMG/M metagenome (GOLD analysis project Ga0206353, IMG submission 146436) | Corn rhizosphere microbial communities from Kellogg Biological Station, Michigan, USA - Diel MetaT C5am-4 (Metagenome Metatranscriptome)... | ecosystem: Host-associated > Plants > Roots >...
CTCGGGTCTCGGTGAGGAACTCGGTGCGGAAGCCGATCAGCCCGCGGGCTGGCACCAGGAACTCCATCCGCACCCAGCCGGTGCCGTGGTTGGTCATCTGCTCCATGCGCCCCTTGCGTACGGCGAGCAGCTGGGTGAGCGCGCCGAGGTATTCCTCGGGCGCATCGATGGTCAGGCGCTCGACGGGCTCGTGCAGCCTGCCGTCGATCTCCTTGGTGACCACCTGCGGCTTGCCCACGGTCAGCTCGTAGCCCTCGCGGCGCATCTGCTCGACGAGGATCGCCAGCGCCAGCTCGCCTCGGCCCTGGACCTCCCAGGAGTCCGGCCGGTCGGTGGGCAGCACCCGCAGCGAGACATTGCCGACCAATTCCTTGTCGAGGCGGTCCTTGACCAGTCGCGCGGTCACCTTCGTGTTCTTCGTCGGGCCCCGACCGGCCAGCGGCGAGGTGTTGGTGCCGATCGTCATCGAGATCGCCGGTTCGTCGACGACGATCTTCGGCAGCGCGACCGGGTGCTCCGGGTCGGCCAGGGTGTCGCCGATCATGATGTCGGGGATGCCGGCGATCGCGACGATGTCCCCGGGCCCGGCCTCCTCGCCCGGGACCCGCTCCAGCGCCTCGGTGATCAGCAGCTCGGTGACCTTCACGTTGCGCGTCGTACCGTCCTGGCGCATCCACGCCACGGTCTGGTTCTTGCGCAGCGTGCCCTCGTGCACGCGAACCAGCGCGAGCCGACCCAGGAAGGGGGACGCGTCGAGGTTGGTCACGTGCGCCTGCAGCGGTGCGCCTTCGGTGTACGTCGGCGCCGGAATGGCCTCGAGGATCGTCTCGAAGAGCACGTCGAGGTTCTCCGCGTCGGGGAGGCCCCCGTCGGCGGGCTGGTTCAAGGAGGCGCGGCCGGCCTTGGCGGAGGCGTAGATCACCGGGAAGTCCAGGGCGTCGTTGGCGTGTGAGTCGTCGAGCAGGTCGAGGAAGAGCTCGTAGGTCTCGTCGACGACCTCCGAGATGCGCGCGTCGGCGCGATCGACCTTGTTGACCACGAGCACCACCGGCATCGCCCGGGCCAGCGCCTTGCGGAGCACGAAACGGGTCTGCGGGAGCGGACCCTCGGACGCGTCGACCAGCAACACGATGCCGTCGACCATGGAAAGCCCACGCTCGACCTCGCCGCCGAAGTCCGCGTGGCCGGGGGTGTCGATGATGTTGATGGTCAGCTCGCCCCGGCGTACCGCGGTGTTCTTGGCGAGGATGGTGATGCCCTTCTCGCGCTCGAGGTCGCCGGAGTCCAGCACCCGCTCGGCGACCCCGGCCTCCTCCTGGTGGGCGGAGAATGCGCCCGCCTGGTGGAGCATCGCGTCGACGAGCGTGGTCTTGCCGTGGTCGACGTGGGCCACGATGGCGACATTGCGCAGATCGGAGCGGGAGACAGCTGAGGACATGGCGGAACTTTCCGGAGGTTCGTGGACGAGAGAGCCAACCGGGAGCCGCACTGCAGGCTGCGAGAGTCGCGGGTTGACGTTCAAGTCTATCGTGACCGCGTGGCTGACTTTCGCGTGCTCTTCGTGTGCATCGGCAACATCTGCCGCTCACCTCTCGGTGAGGGGCTCCTGCGGCACGCGCTGCCCGCGGAGGGATTCGAGGTCTCCAGCGCCGGTGTACTGGCGATGGCGGGCTCCGCGATGGCGCCCGAGGCGGTCTTGGAACTGGAGTCGCGCGGCGGCGTCGTCGAGCACTTCCGGGCGCGGCAGCTGACCGAGCGGATGGTCCAGGAGAGCGACCTGGTCCTGACGGCGACGCGTGAGATCCGCTCGCGGGTGCTCGAGGAATCGCCCAGCGCGCTGCGGCGTACCTTCACCGTGCGCGAGTTCGCCGGCCTCCTCGACGTCGTCGATGCCACGGAGCCCGGGGAGATGGTGAGCCAGGCGGCACGCAAGCGCTCGTACGCGCCGGCCGGCCCCGAGCAGGACATCGCCGACCCGTACCTGCGTGGGGATCAGGCGCACGCCCTCGCCGCCGAGCAGATGAACGATGCCGTCATGCGGATCGCCAAGGCGTTCACGTGATCGGTCCGGTCCGGCTGCTGTTGGCGTTGTGCCTGGCGACCCTGGGCCTGGCCTCCGGCCACGTCTCGCAGGGCGACCGTACGACGACCGCGACCCGACCGCTCGCCGGCGTGGTGATCGCCCTCGACCCCGGCCACCAGCTCGGCAACTCCGACCATCCGCGCCAGATCGGCCGGATGGTCGTCTCGGGTACCCACGGCATGCGCAAGCCGTGCAACACCACGGGCACCTCGACCAACGCCGGCTACCCCGAGGCCACCATGGCCTGGCGCGTGGTGACGCGGATGACCCGGCAGCTGCGTGCCCTCGGCGCTCGGGTGCGGCTGACCCGGACCGCCAACAGCACGCGGGACTGGGGTCCGTGCGTGGATGTCCGCGGTCGCTTCGGCGCGCGCGTGCACGCACGGCTGCTGGTCAGCGTGCACGGCGACGGCGCCGCCTCGTCAGGACACGGCTTCTTCACCATCGCCCCGTCCCGGTCACGGATGTTCCACCCGCGGGTGCAGGCGCGGTCGGTGCGGCTGGCGCACGATCTGCGGCGCGGCATGCTCGGCGAGGGATTCGTCGCGTCGACGTACGTGCGGGGTGGCTACTACACCCGCGCCGACCTGGCCACGCTCAACCTCTCTGGTGTGCCGGTGGCGATGATCGAACTCGGCAACATGCGCAATGCCGCCGACGCGCGGACGATGAGCACCGCCTCCGGGCAGACCCGGTACGCCGCTGCGCTGGTTGCGGGCATCCGCCACTTTCCCGGTCGCTGAACCCCTCAGGTTTCCCAGGTGACCCATCGGAACTGGTGGATCACACCGGAGCTGACCTGTGTGGTGCAGCAGCTTCGCGTGGTCACCTGGGAAACCAGATGCGGGTGTGACTAGCCGAAGATCGGGCCGCGGTGCAGCTTGTGCTGGGCGGCCTGGGCCACGGGTCGGATGACCAGCTCGTCGATGTCGACGTGGGGCGGCAGCGAGGCCACCCAGCGGATCGCCTCGGCGACGTCGCCGGCGCCGAGCGGGCGGTCGACGTCGGCGTACACGGCCTCGGCCTTGGCGGAGTCGCCGAGGCGGATCAGGGAGAACTCCTCGGTGTGCACCATCCCCGGGGCGATGTCGGTGACCCGGATCGGTTCGCCGTTGAGCTCCAGGCGCAGCGTCCGGGTGACCGCACGGGCGGCGTGCTTGGCGGCGGTGTAGCCGGCGCCGTTCTCGTAGGCGACGCCGCCCGCGGTCGACCCGATGTTGACGATCAGGCTGCTCCCGTGGGCGCGCAGCGCTGGCAGCAGCGCCCGGGTGATCCGGGCCATGCCGAGCACATTGACCTCGTACATCCGCTGCCAGTCCTCGACCCGGAAGTGCTCCACGTGCTCGAACCCGAAGGCGCCGCCGGCATTGTTCACGAGTACGGCGACGGGGCCTTCGATCTCGTCGACCAGCCGGGCCACGTCCTCGTCGCAGGTCACGTCGCAGGTGACCGCGGTGCCGCCGATCTCCTCGGCCAGTCCCTGGATTCGGTCGGTACGCCGAGCCGTGCAGACCACTGCGAAGCCATCGCCGGCGAGCGCTCGCGCGGTGGCCTCTCCGATACCGCTGCTGGCTCCTGTGACCACTGCCGTGCCGCGACCCATGGCGCTCACTCTAGGGGACGGGAATGGCTGCGAACCGGCGGTGGTTGGAGGTGGTTGATGGCTACCATGCAGCGCGCAAGCGGCGGGTCGATCGACCGCGTCGCGATGATCAGCCTGCACACCTCGCCCCTCGACCAGCCCGGTAGCGGCGACGCCGGTGGGATGAACGTCTATGTCACCGAGGTGGCGCGCGAGCTCGCCGCTCGCGGCATCGAGGTGGACGTCTTCACCCGGGCGACCCGCTCCGACCTGCCGCCGACCGTCGAGCTGACCCCCGGCGTGATCGTCAGGCATGTCGTCGCGGGCCCCTTCGAGGGCCTGGCCAAGGGAGAGCTCCCCGGTCAGCTGTGCGTGTTCGCGCGCGGGGTGCTGCGCACCGAGGCCGGCTTCGAGCCTGGCCACTACGACGTCGTGCACAGCCACTACTGGCTCTCCGGCCAGGTCGGCGCCCTCGCGCGAGATCGGTGGGGAGTGCCCCTGGTGCACTCGATGCACACCATGGCCAAGGTCAAGAACGCGCTGCTCGCCCAGGGCGACGCCCCCGAGCCGACGGCGCGGGTGATCGGCGAGGAGCAGGTGGTCGCCGCCGCCGACATGCTGGTCGCCAACACCGACGACGAGGCCAAGGAGCTGATCAGGCACTACGACGCCGATCCGGTTCGCGTCGAGGTGGTGCACCCCGGTGTCGACCTGAACGCCTTCGCGCCACGGGACCGGCGTACGACCCGCCGCCGCCTGGGCATCCCCGAGGACTGCGCGCTGCTGCTCTTCGTGGGCCGGCTCCAGCCGCTGAAGGCACCCGACATCCTGGTCCGCGCCGCGGCCCTGCTCGCGCAACGGCCCGGCCTGCGGGACCGGCTCCGCGTCCTCATCATCGGCGGGCCCTCCGGCACCGGGCTCGAGCACCCCGACGGACTCGGTCGCCTGGCCGCCGATCTGGGTGTCTCCGAGCGTGTGCGGCTGCTGCCGGCGATCCCGCGCGCCGAGCTGGCGCAGTGGTATGTCGCTGCCGACGTCACCTGCGTGCCCTCCTACAACGAGTCCTTCGGGCTGGTCGCCCTCGAGTCGCAGGCCTGCGGTACGCCGGTCGTCGCCGCGTCCGTGGGCGGCCTGCCGACCGCGGTGGCCGACGGCCGGTCGGGACTGCTGGTGCAAGGGCACGATCCGTGTGACTACGCCGATGCGATCGAGCAGATCCTCGCCGACCGCGATCTCGCCACCCGCCTGGCCGACGGAGCGCTGCGGCATGCCGCCGGCTTCGGCTGGCCGCAGACCGCGGACGCGCTGCTGGACTGCTACGCCACCGCTCGCGAGATGATGGAGCGGTGACTTCCACGCGTGAGGACCTGATCGAGGTGATCCGCGCCGCGCTCGTGGGTGCGGACATCGAGTTCACCGAGAGCCAGGGCCGCTTCGATGCGGCGCTGCCCGGTGAGCACAAGCTGAAGACCCCGGTACGTTTGGAGATCGGACCGCACTCGCTGGCGGTGCACGCCTTCGTGTGCCGCCGGCCGGACGAGAACTTCGAGGCTGTCTACCGCTGGCTGCTCGAACGCAATATGCGCATGTACGGCGTCTCCTTCGGCCTCGACGCCCTCGGCGACATCTTCCTCGACGGCCGGTTGCCGCACGCGGCCATCACCCTCGAGGGGATCGACCGGCTGTTGGGCGCGGTGCTCACCTATGCCGACGAGTCCTTCAACCCGATCCTCGAGCTCGGCTTCGCCTCCTCGATCCGCAAGGAGTGGGAGTGGCGGCTGGCCAATGGCGAGTCGACCCGCAATCTCGAGGCCTTCGAGGCGCTCCGGCCGCGCCCGGAGACGCCGCAGGAGTGACACGGAACCCGTATCAGTCTAAATTGACGCATCAGTTGTGAATTGGTACTGAAGGTGGGGACAGACAGTGGCACGTCCGAGCGTCGAAGCCGAGCGCAGGGAACAGATTCTGGCAGCCACGCGGGCAGTCGTGGCCGAGAAGGGCTTCAAGGCGATGCGCGTCGCCGACGTGGCGAAGCGCTCCGGCGCCAGTAGCGGCACGGTCCACTACTACTTCGAGACCAAGCACGAGCTGATGCGCGCGGCCTTCGAGTGGAACTTCGAGAAGTCCCAGGAGCGGCGGGTCACCCGACTCGGTCACAGCGCCGACCCTGTCGAGCAGCTGCGGAATCTTCTCGGCACCTATCTCCCCGATGACGACGTACTCGTCGAATCGTGGCATCTATGGATTTCCCTTTGGCTAGAGGCGATTCACGATCCGGAGCTGCGCGAGCTCAACGAGCGCGTGTACGGCGAATGGCGCAGCGGAATGGCCGCCATCATCCGCGACGGACAGGCCAGCGGGCACTTCATCGAGGGTGACTCGGTGATGCTGGCCAATGCCCTGATCGGCATGATCGACGGCCTGGCGATCCAGGTGCTGATCGGCTCGCAGGCGATGACCCTCGAGCGCATGCGCGATGTCTGCAATCGCGCGGTAGGTCTCATCAGCGTGAACTGAGGTCGCGCGCGCATCGCGGGCGGCGTACGGCTGCGACCGGGCCTGGTCGGCGCACTCTTGACATCCGGCCGTGGCGTGACTCACACTCCAACAGATTCATATCTGACGCACCAATCAATAATGAGGAGTTGTCATGCGTCCGGTTCGTCTTCTCGGCGTCGTCGCCGCAGGCCTGGGCCTGCTGGCGATCAGCGCCTGCGGAAGCACCTCCAGCGACCACACGTCGTCCAGCTCGGGTGACTACGGCGACTGTCACGTCTACGGCACGAAGGGTTCGGTCAAGATCAACCCGGTCACGCCGGGCGTCCTCACGGTGCAGACCAACCTGCCCTCGCCCGGGTGGTGGAAGGGCGCGACGCCCGACTCGATCAACGGCGGCTACGAGTACTGCCTGGCGGCCAACATCGCCTATCGTGCCGGCCTCGACCATGTGAAGGTCGTCAACGTCTCCTTCGACGCGCTGGTCGCCGGGCAGACCAAGGACTACGACCTGGCGATGGCGCAGATCTCGGTCACGCCGGCGCGTGAGAAGGTCGTGAAGTTCTCGGCGCCGTACTACGACTCCAACCTCGGCGTCCTGGCCAAGGACGGCTCCGACGTGACCGCGGCCGACATCAGGAGCAAGAAGGTCGCCGTCCAGGTGGGCACCACGGCGGTCAACTGGGTCGACGGCGTCCTCAAGCCGGCGAACGTGAAGACCTTCGACGACACCACCACGATGGTCACCTCGGTCGCCAGCGGCGTCAGCGATGTGGCGATCCAGGACACTGCGATCATGCTCGGCTTCGCGAAGAACTCCAACGGAGCCCTCAAGGTCATCGGCCAATACCCTTCGGGCGAGCACTACGCGGCGATCTACCCGCAGGGCTCCACGAACTCCGACTCCATCGACTCGATCATCAAGTCCCTGAACTCCGACGGCACCTTGAAGAAGCTGTCCGCCGAGTGGCTGGGCCCGCAGCTCGGCGGCGACCCGGCCTCGGTCCCGGTGTGGAAGGTGCAGTGACCCATGACGACCGTGACCGCCCCGGCACAGGGGCAGCGATCCGGGCCGCCGGCGACACCGCCGGCGACCGTGATGCCGCTTGCCGTTCTCGGCCTGGCCGTGGCGGTCGTCGCGGCAGCGTGCGCAGCCCTCGCGCTGCGTTCGCTGCGTGGTCTCAGCGCGCACCCGACCGTGCTGCTCACCGCGGTGATCGCCCTGGTCGCGATCGCGTGCTGCCTGCCGATCATCCCCGCGGTGCGTGCCTTCCGGATCAACGGGCGGCGCGCCCGCGCGCTGGCCGCCGGTGAGCTGGCCCGGGCTCGTCAGGCGGCCGCAGCCGGCCGCGAGCAGGCCAATGTCGCGATGGGCTGGTCGCTCTCGGTCATCCTGCTGGCCGCGCTGGCGGCCTTCGCCACCGCCAACAGCGGCGCGGTGGCACACACCTTCATGCGCTGGCAGTTCATCGAGGACTCCTGGTGGGACGTCACCAAGGCCTTCCGGATCAACATCGAGGTGGCCGTCTTCGGCGAGATCTTCGTGCTGATCTTCGCCCTGCTGGTGGCGATCATGCGGCTGCTCCCGGGTCGCGCCGGCCGGCCGCTGCGCTGGCTCGCCACGGTGTACGTCGACATGTTCCGTGCGATCCCGAGCATCATCGTGCTGTACCTGGTCGTCTACGGCCTATCACTGGCCAAGGTGCCGGTGATCGAGAACTTCAGCCCGACATGGCTGGCGGTCGTCGGACTCACCCTGACCTATTCGGCGTACGTCGCCGAGGTCTATCGGGCCGGCATCGAGTCCATCCACCCGAGCCAGTGGGCGGCATCGCGCTCGCTCGGCCTGTCCTACGGCATGACCCTGCGCACCGTGATCGTGCCCCAGGCGGTCCGCCGGATCGTTCCGCCGCTGCTCAACGACTTCATCGGCCTGCAGAAGGACACCGCGCTGCTGGTGGTCATCGGCCTGACCGACGCCTTCGCGCAGGCGCGGATGACCTCCGCCAATGTCTTCAACCTGACGCCGGTGATGGTGGTGGCCATCCTCTTCGTGATCATCACGATCCCGCAGGCCCGCTTCGTCGACCGGCTGATCGAGCGCGAGAAGCGCCGGGCAGGGGGGACCTCATGAACTTCCTTCAGATCCGCGACGTCCACAAGTCCTACGGCGACGTCGAGATCCTCAAGGGTGTCAGCCTCGAGGTGAACCGTCACGAGGTGGTCTGCCTGATCGGCGCATCGGGCTCGGGCAAGTCGACCCTGCTGCGCTGCATCAACGCCCTGGAGGAGATCAGCTCGGGCGAGATCAGCGTCGACGGCGACGTGGTCAGCGGAGCCGGCGTCGACGTCAACCGGCTGCGCCGCAATGTCGGGATGGTCTTCCAGTCCTACAACCTCTTCCCGCACATGAGCGTGCTGCGCAACGTGACCCTGGCGCCCACGAAGATCGGCGGGGTCCCGAAGGCGGAGGCAGAGGGGCGCGCTCTCGAACTTCTCGACAAGGTCGGCATGCGGGACAAGGCCACCGCCTATCCCGACGCCCTCTCCGGCGGTCAGCAACAGCGCGTCGCGATCGTGCGCGCCCTGGCCACCAACCCGCAGGTGCTGCTGCTCGACGAGATCACCGCGGCCCTGGACCCCGAGCTGGTCGGCGACGTGCTCGCCATCGTCCGCGAGCTCGCCCAGGACGGCCTGACCATGCTGTTGGCCACCCACGAGATGGGCTTCGCCCGCGAGGTCGCCTCGCAGGTCTGCTTCCTGCACCAGGGACGCATCCTCGAACGCGGCAGCGCCGAGCAGATCTTCGAGGACCCGCAGGAAGAACGCACCCGGCAGTTCCTCGGCCGGATCCTGACCGCAGGGAGGCTGTAGATGGTCGCCACCCCGACCGCGCTGGTACGACGCCCGACGCCGGATCTGGTCGACGGCATCACCACGCACATCGATCGCGTCCCCGTCGACGTCGACAAGGCGCTGGCCCAGCACGAGGCCTACTGCGCCGCGCTGGCAGCGCACGGCTGGAAGCTGCACCACGTGGAGCAGGCGCCCGGGTGTCCCGACGCGGTCTTCGTCGAGGACACCGTCGTGGTCGTCGGCAACACCGCGGTGATCACCCGGCCCGGTGCCCACTCCCGCAAGCCGGAGACGGCCGGCACCGAGAAGGCCGTGCGCGAGCTCGGTCTCCACATGGTCGAGCTGGGCTCCGGCTCGCTCGACGGTGGCGACATCCTCCAGGTCGGGAAGGCCGTCTATGTCGGCCGCGGCGGACGCACCGACGCCGAGGGGATCCGGGCGCTGCGCCGTGTTGTGGAGCCATTGGGCCGTCGCGTCGTACCGGTCGGCCTGCAAGGCGTGCTGCACCTGAAGTCGGCGGTGACCGCCCTGCCAGACGGCACCTTCGTGGCGCTGCCCGAGCTGCTCGAGCCCGGCGTCTTCCCGCAGCCGCGCCCCGTCGCGGAGGAGGGCGGCTGTCACGTCGTCCTGCTCGGCGGCGACAAGGTGCTGATCAGCGCCTCCGCGCCGCGCTCGGCCGAGCATCTGGCCGATCTGGGCTTCACGCCCGTGGTGGTCGACATCGACGAGTTCGAGAAGCTCGAGGGCTGCGTCACCTGCCTGAGCGTGCTGATCCACCCCGCCGGCTGAGCCGGTCCTGCACCCCGTCGTTCCAAGGAGCACATCTGATGACCCAACCCGCCTCGCTTCTCGAGATCACCTGGACCGATCCGGTCACGGGTCACCACGGCTATGTGGTGGTCGACCGCCTGGTGCGCGGCCTGGCCAGCGGCGGACTGCGCCTGCGCGAGGGCTGCAGCCTCGACGAGGTCCGCGGTCTGGCTCAGGGCATGACCCGCAAGGAGGCGCTCGTCTACGACCCCGCGGACCACTACCTGCCTCTGGGCGGCGGCAAGGGCGGCATCGACATCGACCCGCGCGATCCGCAGGCCAACGAGGTGCTGCGGCGCTTCCTGACCGCGGTGCTCCCGGTGGTCAAGGAGCAGTGGAACACCGGCGAGGACTTCGGC
>Ga0206353_10050793_pt1 | contig 10131 bp, 7 predicted proteins | sample DielMetaTC5am4_FD_146436 | JGI IMG/M metagenome (GOLD analysis project Ga0206353, IMG submission 146436) | Corn rhizosphere microbial communities from Kellogg Biological Station, Michigan, USA - Diel MetaT C5am-4 (Metagenome Metatranscriptome)... | ecosystem: Host-associated > Plants > Roots >...
AGGGGGCGGCGACCCGCGGCCGGCCGTCCGCGTCGAGCGTCACGCCGACGGAGCAGCAGACCGCGGCGAACGAGGCGATCGCGTCGGCACAGGATCGGAACGGCGGCGCGGGGCTGCCGAAGTGCTCGGCGTACCAGAGGTGCACCCGGGCCTCGTTGCGGATCTCCACCGGCACCGGCAGGTCGGCGAACAGGTCGGCGCCTGCGCGGATGACGGCGTCCTCGGCGTCCCAGGACGGGTCGGGGTCGACGTAGAAGAGGTCGGCGTCGCGGATGCCGGTGCCGGCCGGCCGCCCGGTCAGCGCGTTCCACACCGTCTGGAACAGACGAAGGACCCCCGTGCCCCCCCGACCCTCGCAAGCTCGGGCCGGGACCCTGCACGGGAGCCATGGGGGGTCGGCCAGCACGATCCCGAGGAATCGCTCCTCGTCGGGGGAGCTCACACCAGCCGGAGGATCCCGGCCGCCGTCGCCAGCAGCGCGGCGATCAGCAGGATGACCGCGAAGACGATCTGCGGCACGGTCTTGCCCTTGGTGTCGGAGTCCGACCGCCAGACGCTCCATGCCCCGCCCAGCAGGAACCCGCCGACGATCAGCAGGACCGTGCCGAAGGTCATCGCGTCACCGTGATCAGAGCGCTCCCTTGGTCGACGGGACGCCGCTCACCCGTGGGTCGATCGCGACGGCCGCACGCAGCGCCCGCGCCAGCGCCTTGAACTGCGCCTCGACGATGTGGTGGGCGTCCCGGCCGGCGGCGAGCACCCGCACGTGCAGCGTGATCCGCGCGTTGAACGCGAACGACTCCAGCACGTGCCGGGTCAGGCTGGTCGGGTAGTCCGGGCCGATCAGCGGCGTCATGTTCGCCGGCTCGTCGTGCACGAAGTACGGCCGGCCGGACAGGTCGACGGCGGCCTGCACGAGCACCTCGTCCATCGGGATGGTCGAGTCGCCGTAGCGGGTGATCCCCTGCTTGTCGCCCAGCGCCTCGCCGAACGCCTGGCCCAGCGCGATGGCGACGTCCTCCACGGTGTGGTGCGCGTCGATGTGCAGGTCGCCCTCGGCGTGCACCGTCAGGTCCATCCCGCTGTGCTTGGCCAGCGAGGTCAGCATGTGGTCGTAGAAGCCCACGCCGGTGGAGACGTCGGCGATCCCGGTGCCATCGAGGTCGATCTCGACGACGAGCTTGGTCTCGCTCGTGGCCCGCTCGACGCGCGCGGTGCGATTCATGCCGTCGAGTCTCCCAGAGCAGCGCCCAGGTCCCGCGCGACCTCACCCAGCGCGGTGAGGAACGCGTCCATCTCCTCCGGCGTGCCGGCCGTCACCCGCAGCCAGCCGGGCAGCCCCACGTCGCGGACCAGGACGTCGTGCTCGAGCAGCTCCCGCCAGACCGCGGCGGCGTCGGGGAACCGGCCGAACAGCACGAAGTTCGCGTCGCTGGGCACGCTGGTCAGGCCGAGGGAAGGCAGCGCGGCGACGATCCGGTCGCGTTGCTGCTTGACCGCGTCCACCGTGGCCAGCAGCTCGTCGGTGTGCGCCAGCGCCGTCCGCGCGGCCGCCTGGGTGAGCGTGCTCAGGTGATAGGGCAGGCGGACCAGCTGCACCGCGTCGACGACGGCCGGGTCGGCGGCGAGGTAACCCAGCCGGAGCCCGGCCATGCCGAAGGCCTTGCTCATCGTCCGGCTGACCACCAGCCGCGGCCGGCCGGGCAGCAGGGTCAGCGCGGACGGCGTCCCGGCCCGGGCGAACTCGGCGTACGCCTCGTCGACCACGACCATTCCGGGGGCGGCGTCGTGGATCGCGACGATCGTCTCCAGCGCCACCGCCGTCCCGGTGGGGTTGTTCGGGCTGGTGACGAAGACCACGTCCGGCCGCACCTCGCGCACCTGCGCCACGGCCGCGTCCGTGTCGATCGTGAAGTCGGCCCGCCGGTGCCCGTCGACCCACGCCGTCCCGGTGCCGGCCGTGATGATCGGGTGCATCGAGTACGACGGGGTGAAGCCGAGCGCGGTGCGGCCGGCGCCGCCGAACGCCTGGAGCAGCTGCTGCAGCACCTCGTTGGACCCGTTGGCCGCCCAGACCTGCGCCGGCTCGACCGGCTGACCGGTGGTGCGCCGCAGGTAGGTGGCGAGGTCGGTCCGCAGGGCGGCCGCGTCCCGGTCCGGGTAGCGGTTCAGGTCGCGCGCCGCCTCGGCCAGCGACGCGCCGAGGTCGGCCAGCAGCGACTGCGGCAGCGGGTAGGGGTTCTCGTTGGTGTTGAGCCGGTACCGGGCGGGCAGCTGCGGCGCCCCGTACGGCGTGCGGCCGCGCAGCTCCGGGCGCAGCGGCAGCGCGTCGAGGGCCGTCATTCGCCGGTCTGCCGCACCCGCACCGCGGCCGCGTGTGCCGGCAGGTCCTCCGCGCCGGCCAGGGCGTCGATGTGCCCGGCGACGCCGGCCAGCGCCGCGCGGTCGTACTCGACGACGTGCACGCCGCGCAGGAACGACTGCACCGACAGGCCGCTGGAGTGCCGCGCGCACCCGCCGGTGGGCAGCACGTGGTTGGACCCGGCGCAGTAGTCGCCGAGCGAGACCGGGGACCAGGGTCCGACGAAGATCGCCCCGGCGTTGCGTACCCGCAGCGCGACCTCGCGGGCGTCGCGCGTCTGGATCTCCAGGTGTTCCGCGGCGTAGGCGTCGACCACCCGCAGGCCGGCGTCGAGGTCGTCGACCAGCACGATGCCCGACTGCGTACCGTCCAGCGCGGTGCTGATCCGCTCGGAGTGCTTGGTGGCGGCCACCTGCCCCGGCACCAGGTCGAGGACGGCGTCGGCGAGGCGCTCGCTCGTGGTGACCAGCACCGCGCCGGCCAGCGGGTCGTGCTCGGCCTGGCTGATCAGGTCGGCCGCGACGTGCACCGGGTCGGCGGTGTCGTCGGCGAGGACCGCCACCTCGGTCGGGCCGGCCTCGGAGTCGATGCCGATCAGCCCGCGCAGCAGCCGCTTGGCCGCGGTCGTGTAGACGTTGCCCGGCCCGGTGACCATGTCGACCGGCTCGCAGGACCCGGCGCCGTAACCGAACACCGCGATCGCCTGGGCGCCACCGACGGCGTAGACCTCGCGCACCCCGAGGAGAGCGCACGCGGCCAGCACGCCCGGGTCGGGCAGCCCGCCGTGGTCGCGCTGCGGCGGCGAGGCGACGGCGATCGACTCCACGCCGGCGATCTGCGCGGGGACGACGTTCATCACCACGCTCGACAGCAGCGGCGCCAGACCGCCGGGCACGTACAGCCCCACCCGGCGGACCGGGATCCACCGCTCGGTCACGGTCCCGCCCGGCACCACCTGGGTGGTGACGTCGGTGCGCCGCTGGTCTGCGTGCACCTTCCGGACCCGTGCGATGGACTCCTCGAGCGCCGCGCGCAGCGTCGGATCGCACTCGGCCAGCGCACGCTCGAGCGTGGCCGGCGGAACGGCGAAGTCGGGCAGGTCGACGCCGTCGAGCCGCGCGGTGATCTCGCGGACCGCCTGGGCGCCACGCAGCCGGACGTCCTCGCACAGCGGGCGCACGGTGGCCAGCACCGAGTCGATGTCCGTCGCGGCCCTCGGCAGCAGCGCGGCCAACTCCCGGTAGCCGGGCAGCGCGGCGTCACGCAGGTCGATGCGGGCGAGCACGGGCCACCTCCGGGACCGTCGGTCAAGACACTCCAGCGTAACCAGCGGGTGGGTACCGGAGGGCAGCCGCCCGGGCAGCCGCCGCCGTAGGCTTCCCGGATGGGCGATCCGACGGGAAGTGCCACGGGAGAGGTCATCCCGCTGTTCCCGCTCGCGACGCCGCTGTTTCCCGGCATCGTGCTCCCGCTGGAGATCTTCGAGCCCCGCTACCGCAGGCTGGTGCGCGACCTGATGGCACTGCCCGAGCGCAGCGACCGCCGCTTCTTCGGCGTGACGGCGATCCGGCAGGGCTGGGAGGTCGAGCGGGTCGCGCCCGCCGCCGCGCTCTACGACATCGGCTGCACCGCCCGGCTGCAGGCGGTGGGGCCGCGCCCGGACGGCGGTTTCCGGATCGTCACGGTGGGCGTGGACCGCTTCCGGCTGCTCGAGGTCCTCGTCGGCGAGGAGCCGCCCTACCTGCAGGCCGAGGTGGAGTGGCTGGCCGACGAGGAGGAGGCCGCCGACGCGGCGGCCGGCCGGGACGGGCTGGCGCCGTTCGGATCCGCGGGCGGGCCGGGGGCGGACCAGGTCGCCGAGGCCGTCGCGCGCGGGTCGATGCGGGTGCTCGTGGGCAACGTCCGGGACCTGTTCGCCCGCTACGTGGCCGAGGTGTCCGCGCTGCGGCTGGGCTGGGACGAGCCCCGGGCCGGTTCGGGAGCGGACGACGACGCGCCCATGGGCGACATCGAGGACGACGGCATCGAGGACGACGACGCCGAGCGGATCGGGTCGCGCACCGCGATGCTGCTCGCCGAGGTGGCCGACGACCCGCGCGCGCTGTCCTACCTGGTCGCCTCGGCGGCGCTGCTCACGCCCGAGGACCGGCAGGCGCTGCTGGCGATCTCGGCCACCCGGCGGCGGCTCGCGGCGGAGTCCCGGTTGCTGCGCAGGGAGCTGACCCTGCTGCAGACGCTCGGCGCGGTGCCCGTGCCGCTGCGCGAGTTCCCCGCCCCGACGGCGGTCAACTAATCGGGGACGGCGCCGGCGCGGGTGGGGCAGGGCTCGCCGGTGACACCTCCCGGCCGAGCGCGTCGCTGCGCACGAACAGCGCCGCGACCACGTAGACGAGCACGGCGAGGAACGGGCCGACCGCCAGCGCCGGCAGCGACCCGAGGGTGAGGCTGGTCGTGACCCGGCCGCCGACGTGCCGCAGCGCCGCCTTCGTCGGGCCCGGGCCGAGCAGCTCGCCGATCTGCCACGCGACCGCGGATGCGGCCAGGGTGCCGAACGCGGCGCCCAGCAGGCCGCCCACCCCCCGGCGGCGACGCGCCAGCCACGCGCCGAGCCCGACGAGCAGGCCGAGCACGCCGAGAATGAGCACGAAGATCGCGTCGTCGGCGACCAGCAGCTCCTCGGAGGGGTTGCCGATCACCACCGGCCCGTCCGTCGTGATGCGGAAGTCCGCGCGCGGGGCAACCCCCCACCACAGCACGCCGAGCGGTACCCCGAGCACCGCCAGCCCGATCAGCAGCGTGACCACGGTCCGCCAGTCGCGCCGCACCTCGCGCCACGGCGACCAGGACCGGCGAGGAGCCGGCCAGGAGACCGCCGGGGGTCGGCCGTCGGAGACCGCGTGGTCCCCGTCGGCCCCGTTGTCCGCGACGGCGCTGGCCAGGGGAACGCCGCCCGATCGAGGGCTGTCCGGGGAACCGGACGGGTCCGGGGGCGGCGTCGTGCTCACACCGCCAGTTAACCCTGTCCACCTGGCGACCGCGGGGCGGCGCGACCATGCCGGTCGCGCGGCGTATCGGCGTCACCGCCGGCCCCTGCGGCGCCGGGCGCGGGCCGATAGCCTGCGGCGGATGACCAGCGGGGCGCTGTCGGTCCGGCTCGATGAGGGTGTGCGGAGCCTGGCCCCGCACTACTTCGCACTGGTCATGGGCAGCGGCATCGTCTCGGTGGGCCTGACCCAGCACGGCCAGGTGGCGCTCTCGTGGGTCCCGCTGGCCGTGGGCGCCCTCGCCTACGCCGTCCTGGTCGTGCTCAACGTCTGGCGGGTGGTGCGGCACCGCGAGGCCGTCCTCGAGGACGTGACCGACCCGGCGCGCGCCTTCGGCTTCTTCACCTTCATCGCGGGCACCAACGTGCTCGGCGTGCGGCTGGCGATCGCCGGCCGGCCGGAGGTGACGCTCGTACTGCTCGTGCTGGCCGCGGTCACCTGGATCGTGTCCGGGTACCTGGTGCCGTGGATGGCGCTGCTCGGCCATCGCCGGCGGCCCGTGCTCGCCCAGGCGAACGGCTCCTGGTTCATCTGGATCGTGGCCAGCCAGTCGGTGGCCACCGCGGCCGCGGTGCTGGAGCCGGAGTTCACGGGGGCCCGCATCGGGGTGGCCGCATTGGCCATCTTCGCCTGGTCGGTCGGCACCTTTCTGTACGCGGCGGTGGGGGTCGTGGTCTCGACCCGGTTGCTGCTCTACGAACTGCGCGCGGAGCAGATCACCCCGCCGTACTGGGTGGCGATGGGCGCCGCCGCCATCAGCGTCCTGGCCGGCGCCCGCATCATCGAGATGCAACCCACGCCGATGGTCCTGGCCACCCGCGGGCTCATCTCGGGCGTGGTGGTGATCATGTGGGCGTTCGCGACGTGGCTGATCCCGGCGCTGGTCGCGTTCGGCTGGTGGCGGCACCGCCGGCACCGCGTGATGCTGACCTACGACCCCGCCCTGTGGAGCATCGTCTTCCCGCTCGGCATGTACGCCGTGGCCGGCACCTACCTCGGCCGCGCGGACGAGCTCCCGCTGGTCCGCCAGGTCGGCGCGGTCATGATCTGGGTGGCGTTCGCGGCCTGGGCGGTCACGTTCCTGGCCATGCTGCGCCACCTGTTGCGCACCCTGCTCCTGCCGGGCAGGTGACGTGATGGAACGGCCCCTCTGTAGCAGAAGGACCACCCTTCCCCCCACGCCTCGCTAGCTCGGCGCGGGCCCCCTGAAGGGCGGCCGCTCCGTCAGCTCACCGGGCGATCGTCGGGGGGCAGAGGGGCCCTTCGTCAGAGCAGGGCGACGCTGGTGGGGCCGAGCAACGCCTTGATGTCGCCCATCAGCGCGGTGCTCGGCCGGACCCGCAGGCCCTGGTCCAGCCGCAGCACGGTCTCCCGGCTGCCGTTGACCAGCTTGAGCTGGACCTCCGTCGTGCCCGGGTGGCTGCCGAGCACCTCGCGCAGTCGCTCCACGACCGGTGGGGTGCAGCGCGCCGCGGGCATCGACACCAGGACCGGGCCGCGGGGCCCCTCCGTGAGCTCGGGGATCGAGACCTCGGAGGCGAACAGCGAGGGCTGGTCGTCGCGCCGGCTGATCCGGCCCTTCACCACCACGATCTGGTCGCGGACCACCCGCTCCGAGTACTCCGCCCAGGTCTTCGGGAAGAACAGCACCTCGATGCCGGATTCGAGGTCCTCCACGGTCGCGATCGCCCACGGCGCGCCCTGCTTGTTCGTCCGCGGCCCGACCGCGGTGAGGATCCCGGCGATCGTCACGTTGGCGCCGTCCTCGACCCCGCCGGCGTTGATCTCGGCGATCGCGGTGTCGGCGTGCGCGGCGAGCACGTGCTCGACGCCGTGCAGCGGGTGGTCGGAGACGTAGAGGCCGAGCATGTCGCGCTCGAACACCAGCCGCTCGGACTTCGACCAGTCCGCGGTCGGGATGGCGACCTCCAGCGCGGCGCCGAACGGGTCGGGCTCGCCGCCGTCGCCGGCGCCGAAGCCGCCGAACAGGTCGAACTGGCCCTCGGCCTCCTTGCGCTTGAGGGCCATGGCCATCTCGACCGCGCTGGCGTGCACCGTGACCAGGCCCTGCCGGGAGTGGCCGAGGGAGTCGAAGGCGCCGGCCTTGCACAGCGACTCGATGACCTTCTTGTTGCAGACGACCGCATCGACCTTGCGCAGGAAGTCGGAGAAGTCCTTGAACCGGCCCTTCTCCGCCCGGGCGCGGGCGATCGCCTCGACCACGTGGTGGCCCACGTTGCGGATCGACGCCAGCCCGAAGCGGATGTCGGTGCCGACCGGGGTGAAGTCGGCCGCCGACTCGTTGACGTCGGGCGGCAGCACCTTGATGCCCATGCGCCGGCACTCGGCGAGGTAGATGGGCCGCTTGTCCTTGTCGTCGCCGACGCTGGTGAGCAGCGCGGCCATGTACTCGGCCGGGTAGTTCGCCTTGAGGTACGCCGTCCAGTAGGAGACCAGGCCGTAGGCGGCCGAGTGCGCCTTGTTGAAGGCGTAGTCGGCGAACGGGACGAGGATGTCCCACAGCGTCTTGATCGCGGCGTCGGAGAAGCCGCGCTCCTTCATGCCGGCCTCGAAGCCGACGAACTCGGCGTCCAGCACCGACTTCTTCTTCTTGCCCATGGCGCGGCGCAGCAGGTCGGCCTTGCCGAGCGAGTACCCGGCGACCTTCTGCGCGATCGCCATGACCTGCTCCTGGTAGACGATCAGCCCGTAGGTACCGCCGAGGATGTCCTCCAGGGCTTCGGCGAGCTCCGGGTGGATCGGCGTGATCTCCTGCTGGCCGTTCTTGCGCAGCGCGTAGTTCGTGTGCGAGTTCGCGCCCATCGGGCCGGGCCGGTAGAGCGCGCCGACGGCGGAGATGTCCTCGAAGTTGTCCGGCCGCATGAGCCGCAGCAGCGAGCGCATCGGGCCGCCGTCGAACTGGAAGACGCCGAGGGTGTCCCCGCGGGCGAGCAGGTCGTAGGTGGGCTGGTCGGTGAGGTCCTTGCTCAACTCGTCGAGGTCGATCGCCTCCTTGCCGTTGGCCACGATGTTGCGCAGCGCGTCGTCGATGACGGTGAGGTTGCGCAGGCCCAGGAAGTCCATCTTCAGCAGGCCCAGCGTCTCGCAGGTCGGGTAGTCGAACTGCGTGATGATCGCGCCGTCGGCCTCGCGCCGCATGATCGGGACGCTGTCGACCAGCGGATAGCGGCCGATGATCACACCGGCGGCGTGCACGCCCCACTGCCGCTTCAGCCCCTCGAGCTTGCGGGCCTGGTCGACCACCTCCTGCGCGCCGGGGTCGGACTCGTAGCGAGCCCGGAACTCGGTGGCTTCCTTGTAGCGCGGGTGGGCGGGATCGAAGATGCCCGACAGCGGGATGTCCTTGCCCATCACCGACGGCGGCATGAGCTTGGTGAGCTCGTCGCCGACCGAGTAGGGCCGGTCGAGCACCCGCGCAGCATCCTTGATCGCGGCCTTCGCCTTGATCGTGCCGTAGGTGACGATCTGGCTGACCCGCTCCTCGCCGTACTTCTGCGAGACGTACTGGATGACCTCACCGCGGCGGCGGTCGTCGAAGTCGATGTCGATGTCAGGCATCGAGACCCGCTCGGGGTTGAGGAACCGCTCGAAGATCAGCCCGTGGGCGAGCGGGTCGAGGTCGGTGATCCCCATCGCGTAGGCGACCATCGAGCCGGCCGCCGAGCCACGGCCGGGCCCGACCCGTACGCCGTTGTCCTTCGCCCAGTTGATGAAGTCGGCGACCACGAGGAAGTACCCCGGGAAGCCCATCTGGGTGATGATCCCGACCTCGTAGTCGGCCTGCTTGCGCACGTGATCGGGGATGCCGCCCGGCCAGCGCTTGTGCAGCCCCCGCTCGACCTCTTTGACGAACCAGGAGGTGTCGTCCTCCCCCGGCGGCAGCGGGAAGCGGGGCATCAGGTCGGCGCCCTCGGTGAACGCGATCTCGCACTGCTCGGCGATCAGCAGCGTGTTGTCGCAGGCCACCGCGAGCTCACCGGGGAACAGTGCGCGCATGTCCGCGGCGCTCTTGAGGTAGTAGCCGTTGCCGTTGAACTTGAAGCGGTTCGTCTCGTTCAGCCGCGATCCGGTCTGGATGCACAGCAGGGCGTCGTGCGCGTCGGCGTCCTCCTGGTGCGTGTAGTGCAGGTCGTTGGTCGCCAGCAGCGGGATGCCGAGCTCCTTGGCGATCGCCAGCAGCTGTGGCCGCGTCTTCTTCTCGATGGACAGCCCGTGGTCCATCAGCTCGGCGTAGAAGTTCTCCTTGCCGAAGATGTCCTGGAAGTCGGCCGCGGCCTGGCGGGCGCGGTCCTCCTTGCCGGCGCGCAGCCACATGTTGACCTCGCCCGACGGGCAGCCGGTCGTGGCGATCAGGCCCGTGCCGTAGCGCTCGAGCAGGTCGCGGTCGAAGCGCGGCTTGCGGTACTGCCCCTCGAGGCTGGCCATCGAGGAGATCCGGAAGAGGTTGTGCATCCCCTCCGTCGTCCGGGCCAGCAGCGTCATATGGGTGTAGGCGGCCTTGCCGCGTGACGAGCCGCCCTCACCGTCCTCGTCGATGAGGTTGTCGCCGAAGTCGAACGGCGCCCGGTCGAAACGCGAGCCGGGCGTGTAGTAGCCCTCCATGCCGATGATCGGCTTCACGCCGGCCGCGTTGGCCTGCTTGTAGAAGTCGTAGGCGCCGAAGAGGTTGCCGTGGTCGGTCATCGCCAGCGCGGGCATGCCCTG
>Ga0206353_10250086_pt1 | contig 10107 bp, 10 predicted proteins | sample DielMetaTC5am4_FD_146436 | JGI IMG/M metagenome (GOLD analysis project Ga0206353, IMG submission 146436) | Corn rhizosphere microbial communities from Kellogg Biological Station, Michigan, USA - Diel MetaT C5am-4 (Metagenome Metatranscriptome)... | ecosystem: Host-associated > Plants > Roots >...
AAGGCCATGAACAACTCGACGCTCCAGAGGTGCAGCGAGTTGACGAAGTGTCCGACCGACGACGTGTGCCACCAGGCGGCGCCCCCGAGGACGAGCCAGCCACCGGACGCCAGGACGACGAGGAACGCTGCCAGGGACAGCACGCCGAAGACGTAGATCCAGGACGCCACGTAGGCGGGTTGCCGGTCCGGCAGCCACTGCCCGCGGGGCACCAGCCGCTGCACCCGGGTGCGCAGCCCGACGGTCCAGTTCGAGGGTGCGACCGCCGTCGCCGGCGCCGTACCGTCGGGGGCGCTCATGGCCGCTTTCCCGACTCGTTCCCGCGGCGGTTGCCCGGGAAGGGCAGCAGGATCGCGAGGACGAAGAGCACGACCATCAGCCCGATGATGATCAGGTTCGTGAGCGAGATCTGGATGACGCCCCAGTGCACGTAGCTGCCGGCGCCGGTCGCCAGCACGGTGGTTGCGGACATGCCCCGCCCCTTTGACGAGAGCGCCGCCGGCCCGGGTGAGCCGCGGTGATGACCGCTCCACTGTGGGCCGGGTCACGGAACGGCCGAACCGCCGAAGGTCACACGTTCCGAGGCCCTCGGTCACGGGCCGCGCTACATGGCGTTCTGCCCGGCCGGGTCAGAAGCCTGGCGGGTCGGGTCGCTCCTTCGGCATGCTGGCTGTCCGGCACTCCGGCGGAGGGAGACGATCATGCAGCGTTCGTCCGTCGTGGTGGTGGGAGGCGGATTCGCCGGCTTCTTCGCCGCCCGCACGCTGGAGCGTCTGCTCCCGCCGGAGGTGGCCGACCTGATGCTGATCAGTGCGACCGACCACCTGTGCTACAGCCCCCTGCTGCCCGAGGTGGCGGCCGGCCGGCTCGACCCGCGCCGCATCGCCGTCCCGCTGCACGCGAGCCTGCACCGCACGCGGATCGTGCAGGCGTCGGTGGAGGACGTCGACTTCGACCGCCGCACGCTGCAGGCTCACTGCGACCATGGCCCGATCGGGCCGGTGAGCTGGGACCGGCTGGCACTGACCACCGGCAGCGTCACGCGCACGCTGCCCACGCCCGGTCTCGACACCCACGCGCTGGGGCTCAAGACACTGGTCGAGGCGCAGTACGTGCACGACCACGTGCTCCACCAGCTCGAGCTCGCCGACAGCACCGACGACCCGGTGGAGCGGCGGGCACGGCTGACCTTCCTCGTCGTGGGCGCGGGTTACACCGGCACGGAGACCGCGGCCCAGCTCCAGCACATGACCGTCATGCAGCTGGACCGCTTCCCGCGGTTGTCGCGTGACGAGCTGCGCTGGATGCTCGTCGATCTCGCGCCGGCGATCCTGCCCGAACTCGGTCCCCGCCTCGGCAAGGCGGCCATGCGGCTGATCAAGGCGCGCGGCATGGAGGTCAGGCTGGGCACCACCGTGAGCGCCATGGCGGAGCGGAGCGTGACGCTGTCCGACGGCGACACCGTCCCTGCCTGCACCGTGATCTGGACCGTCGGCGTCACCCCGCCGGAGCTGGTCCGGCGACTCGGCCTGCCGGTGCACCGAGGCCGGCTCGTCGTCGACGAGCAGCTGCAGCTTCGGGACGGCGTGTGGGCGGCCGGCGACAGCGCAGCCTCCCGCGACCCGTTCGGCCGGGACGGCGCGGACTATCCGCCCACGGCGCAGCACGCGCAGCGGCAGGGCGTCACCATCGCTCACAACATCGCGGCGAGTCTCGGCTATGGCAGCGCTCGGCCCTACCGGCACCGCGACCTCGGCCTGGTCGCCGACCTCGGCGGGGTGTCGGCGGTCGCCCGCCCGTTCGGCCTGCCGCTCACCGGGCCCGCGGCGAAGGCGGTCACCAAGGGCTACCACCTGTACGCGCTGCCCGCGACCGGCAACCGGCTGCGGGTCGCCGCCGACTGGGCGATCAACATGGTCAACCGCCCGATCGCCGCACAGCTCGGCCTGGTCGACCCGGCGGCGGCGCAGCTGAGCCGCGAACAGGCGGGATCGCTGGCCGGCTGATTGGCGCCGGCGCCGAGTTCGGCAGCGCTCTTGCGGTGTTCTGCCCACTGTGGCGGCCTTGCCCTGCGTGACCTTCCCGTCCAAAGTCCACTCACACCGGTTTGACTGCGGTGGCCTCCAACTCGACGAGGAGTTCCGGCCGGGCCAGCCGCGCGACACCGAGCAGCGTGGCGGCATACCGGCAACCGGCGGCGTCGAGCCGTTTCTGGACGGCGGAGCGCGCGGTGGCCCAGCCGTCGAGGTCGGTCGTGTAGGTGTTCAGCCGGACCACGTCGGCCAGCGAGTAGTCCGCTGCGGTGAGGACCGTCTCGAGGTTGTCGAGCGCGAGCAGCGCCTGACCCTCGGTGTCTCCGGCGTGCTGCGGTCGGCCGTCGCCGTCCACCGAGACGACGCCGGCGCAGTACAGCGTGCGGCCGCCGCTCGCCTCATGCGCCTGGACGAAGCCGGCGCGGTCCTGCCAGGTCCAGGGATTGACCACCCGGTGGCCGGTGGGGTGCTCCGGCGCTCGGCCGGCGGGCGGGACGGCCAGCGCGAGGGCGATCCCGTCCGGGTCCGAGAAGTTGAGGATCGGCCCCGTGGTCATCTCGGCGACGCCGGAGTGCGCGACGCCGTGCCGGTCCAGGCGACGCGCCCACTCGTCGAGCTCATCGCGGTCCCGGACCCGCAAGCACACGTGGTCCAGACCGACCCGGCGGGCCGAGAAGCCGCCCTCGACGCCGTCGAACTGCACCAACCCCACGATCGGGCCGTCGCGACCGAGCACGACCACCGTGCGGTCGGCGGAGGTCTCGCGGAACAGCTCGTCGAGACCCAGCACGCTGCCGTACCAGGCCACGCTGCGGGGCAGGTCGCTGACGGTCAGGCCGACATGACGGACACCGGTGATTCCCATGGGAGCTTCCCAAACAAGTAGAGTCTGAATGTGTAATGGAGTTCTATAAACATGGAGTCGACTTGTCAACGAGTACTGGCGCGGTTCCGCGGCGGGCACGGCAGCAGCGCAGCCGGGCCACCGAGGCGAAGATCATCTCGGCGGCCACGGAGTTGTTCGTCCGTGACGGCTATGCCGCGGCCACCATGGCCGCGATCGCGGCCGCCGCGCAGGTCAGCGTGCAGAGCTTGTACCTGCGCTTCGCCGGCAAGCTCGACATCCTGGCGGCCGCGCTCGATGTCGCGATCGTCGGCGACACGCAGCCCGTGCCGCTGCTGAAGCGTCCATGGTTCGCACGGTTGCGGGGGACGGGCGACGGGCCGGCGGCGGTGCGGCTCTTCGTGCGGCAGGTGGCGTCGATCCTGGCCCGCAGCCGGCCGCTGTACGCGGTCGTCCTGATGGCGGGCGACGAGGCCCGGGAACTGCTCGTCGCCAACAAGGCGCAGCGGTACGACGGCGTCCTCGCCGTCGCCCGGGTGCTGGCGACCAAGCCGGGGTTTGCCGCCTCACTCGGCCCTCAGGTGGCGGCCGACCTGCTCTACGCGCTGCTCAGCGAGGAGCAGTACGGCCTGCTGGTCGGCGAACGCGGGTGGACGGCCGCCACGTGGCGGTCCTGGACGACCGAGGTGCTGACCCGGGAACTGTTTCCTGCCGCGGCGGCGCCACGCCGTCCGGCAGGTGGGCTGCCGGACGGCGTGGCGCGGTCGGTCGCCGCCGGTCAGTAGTAGTGCCGACGACCCCCGATGGCCCGGCCCGTCGCGCCCGCGATGGCGAGGACGGCCCCGATCACCAGCGCGATGATGCCGAGGATCCAGATGATGTGGATCGAGAAGATGAATCCCACTATCAGCAGGATGATCCCAAGGATGATCATGTGACGTCTCCCGTCGTGTTGGCGGACCCCCGTCTGCCCCCGAGAGCCCCCGGCACGTCCGGCGGCGATGGTGAGATACCCGGTCGGGGGATCGAGTACACCCGCACGGGGGAACGCGCAGGTCGGAAGCCCGTCAGCCGTCGTCGGCGCCGCCGTGCTCGGCCAGGAATCGTCGTGCCCGGCCGGCCTGGAGTGCGCCGAGAACCAGCAGGGCGAGGAAGAAGGCGAGCCCCGCTGTCACGCCGGCGATCCGTGGCGCGCTCGGCTGGCCGAACAGCCCGGCGATGCCCATGAGGACCAGTCCGCCGAAGAGGAACGGCAGGCCCGGCGAGGGGCGGGACCGGCGGTGGGCGAAGGAGCGGGCGACGTCGAGATGCGCGGGATCGGCCGGTCGGCGGCCCTGCACATCCCGGAGCACCTGCCGGCGCTGCTGCGGGTCGAGGGCGGAGAGCGGGGATCCGAGGGGATTGCCGAAGCCGCGCGACCAGGCGCTGACCACCAGGCCGACCACGCCGAGCGCGATCCCGGCGACGAACACCGCGCGGGCGGCCGCCGTCCCGCCCGCCAGCACCCGCGTGGCCACCGCGGCCGCCACCATCGCTCCGACGAGACCCCAGGAGGCCCGCACCAGCGGGGCCCGGAGCTGACGGTCACCGCTGCTCCGGGCCACCTCCGCAGGCTGGTGCGCGACGGGACCACCCGGCAACGCGAGGGCCGACGTTCACCCGATCGGTGGAACGGCGCAGCTCAGGCGGCCGAGCCCGCGGCCGCCGCGGCCGAGATCCCGGCCGGGACGTCGGGACGCGGGAACGCCGGGCGCAGCACCAGCGGCGGGCGGAACGGCGTCCAGGTGCCCTCCGGCTGGGCCAGCCGGTCGGCGATCGCGTAGAGCGCCGCGGGGTGGTGGCCCAGGCCCAGGTGGCTGGCCATCACCGCGATGTTCTCGCAGTGCTCGCCGGGGAGGTCGAGGCAGGTCTGCCAGTGCACGATCCCGTCGAGGTGCGAGTAGATCGACGTCGACGGCACCGGCAGGGGACACCCCTCGGACTCCAACGGCAGTTCGCGGTGCTCGACGTGCAGGTGGGCGAACCGGTCGAACGCGCGCGTGGCCCGGGTCTGGCTGTGCCGCTCCAGCCGGAACGGGCTGCCGAGGGTGATCACCTGGCGGACCGAGTCCGGCGTCCGGCGGGCGATGTCGCGGGCGAAGATGCCGCCGAGGCTCCAGCCGATCAGGCTGATCGGCCGTTCGTAGCGGGCGTGCAGGTCGTCGATGCGGTCGCGCATCCCGGTCACGCAGGCCGCCGTCGGCCCGATGTTGCGGCCCAGCCGCCAGCCGTGCACCCGGTAGCCGAGGTGGCGCAGCGTCGTCCGCAGGATCCGGGTCGACATGTCGTCGGCCAGCAGGCCGGGGAGCACGAGCACCGGGTGCCCGTCGCCGTGGGGGAGGTGCTGCAGCATCGGTCGGGCGGCCAGGTAGAGGCCGAGATCGGCGACGGCACGGCTGGGCTCGCTGAGGTAGAGCTGGAGTGAGGGCCCGTCTTTCTGCCGTCGCGTCACGTCCGACCTCCAGCCCTGCCGACATACCTTGCTCACAGGCGGTACCAGAATGCGGCCCAGCTCACACATTGTGTGCCTGCGGCGCGACGACGATGGCTCTTTCCGCCTCCCGCCGTCGCATGAGTCCCACGGGTTTCGTAGACATCGATCGCCGTCCGCGCGGGCCCCCCGACGGCATGGCACCGTGGGCGGCGCGGGCCGGGTGGCCCCGCAGATGGGGAGGACGGCGGGATGAGCGAGGCGGGCGCGCCCGGCAGCAGCCGGACGGTGGAGCTCGGCGGGCCGGTCCACTACGTCGACTACGGCGGCAAGGCCGGCGGGCCGGTCGTCGTCCTGGTGCACGGCCTGGGCGGTTCGCACCTCAACTGGGACCTGCTGGCGCCGCTGCTCACCGACACCACCCGGGTCGCCGCCCTCGACCTGCCCGGCTTCGGCCGCAGCGAGCCCGGCGGCCGCAGGGCCAGCGTGCCGGCGAACGTCGCCGTCCTCGGCCGGTTCCTCGACGAGGTCGTGCGCGAGCCTGCGGTCCTCGTCGGCAACTCGATGGGCGGGATGATCTCGATCCTCACCGCCGCCGAGCGGCACAACTCCGTCCGCGGCCTGGTGCTGCTCGACCCGGCGATCCCCGGGCCGCGCAAGGCGCTGGACCCGCTGGTCGCGGTCACCTTCGCCGCCTACGCCGTCCCCTTGCTCGGCGAGCGGTTCCTGCGCCGCCACCGCACCCGCAAGGACGCCGTCACGCGGGTGCGCGAGACACTGGTGCTGTGCGGGGTCGACCCGGACGCCGTCCCGCCGGAGCTGATCGAGCGCTCGATCAGCCTCCTCGACGAGCGCAAGGACGTCGAGGGCATGGACCGCGCCTTCCTCGCCGCGGCGCGCTCGCTGCTGCGGATCCTCGCCGACCCGCGCCGCTACCGCCGCGCCATGGCCGCGATCGACGCTCCCGTGCTGCTCATCCACGGCGACCGAGACCGGCTGGTGCAGGTCACGGCCGCCCGTGAGATCGCCGCGGCGCACCCGGGCTGGCGCTACACCGAGCTACCCGACGTCGGCCACGTGCCGCAGCTGCAGGTGCCCGAGCGGGTGGCGAAGGAGATCCTCGGCTGGCTGGCCGAGCACGTGACCAGCCCGTCGGGCCGGGCCTGAGCTATCCGTCCCGGAGCGTGGCGCGCAGCGCCTCCAGGCCGGTGCAGCGCGGTTGCCAGCCGAGGTCGCGCTTGGCCTTCGTGGTGTCCATGATCACCGGGCGGGTGGCGGCCTCCACCCACTCGCCGGCCGGCGGCAGGAACGGCAGCCGGGTCATCGCCCGCGCCGCGAACTGCGCGGGTGCGGCCGGCACCGGCACGGGGATCGCGCCGAACTCGCGGGCCACGTCGGCCGCGGTGACGATCCCGTCGCCGGCGATGTTGTAGGCGCCGGGCGGCCCGGCCCCCAGCACGCAGAGCAGCAGCGCGCGCCCGACGTCGTCCTCGTGGATGAACTGCATCGGGAACTCGGGCACGACGACCGGGAACGGCAGCGGCAGCCGGCGCGGCCGGCCGAACAGCCGCCGGCCCAGCGGGGCGAGCGGGCCGGGCAGCACATCCTTGCCGCCGATCACGTTCGGCCCGAGGACGACGGGCGGGCGCAGCAGGTACAGCTCCGGCTCGGCCGATCCGGCGGCCTCGGCGCTCAGCAGGTCCTCGACTTCGGCCTTTTCCTGGCCGTAGAACAGCCGCGCCGCGGGGCGGACCGGCCACTCCTCGCCGATGAGGTCGGGGTTGTCGGCGTGCCAGCCGTACGCGGCCACCGACGAGGCGTAGACGAACCGGTGCGCGCCGACCGCGGCCGCCGCACGGAAGGCGTTCAGCGTGCCCTCGACGTTGATCGCGCGGGTGGTCTTCCGCGGCGCGTTGCCGGTGATCATGAACGCGAGGTGGACGACGGCATCGGCGCCGGCGAACGCCTCCTCCAGGGCGGCCGGATCGCGGACGTCGCCGCGGCGGTAGTCCATCTTCGTCCAGCCGCGCTCGGCCGGGTCGAACGGGCGGCGGGCGATGCCGATGACCCGCCCGATCCGGTCGTCGTCCTGCAGGAGGGGGACCAGGCCGGCGCCGAAGGTGCCGGTGGGCCCGGTGACCGCCACGGTGAGCGGCGGCGCCCCGGTGGGGCTCATCGCGCCGCCGCGGTGCTCTCCTTGGCGGCCAGCGCCAGCAGTTCGTCGACGCCGTGCCGGATGCCCTCGGAGAGGACGTCGATGTCGGGAAAGCTGTCGAAGTCGGCGTTGATCCCGAAGGTCATCGTGTCCAGGTAGCTGAAGATGCCGATCGAGATCCGCGTGCCACCGGCGATCGGCACGTAGGCGTGCGCCGAGCGCATCCGCTTGCCCAGCACGTAGAGCGGCACCCGCGGGCCGGGCACGTTGGTGGTCACCGCCTGGCACCAGAACTGCCCGGCCTGCATCGCCGCGCGGACGCCCAGGGAGAGCAGCGTCGGTGCGACGAAGTCGCCCATGGCGATGATCGATCGGGCGTCGACGGTCTGCATCGTCTTCTTGTAGTCGTCCATCTGCTTGCGGATCCGGGCCAGCCGCTCGGCCGGGTCCGCCTCGCCCACCGGCAGGTCGACGAACACCGCCGACACCTGGTTGTTCAGCGTTCCCCGCTCGCCGGGCTTGCGCACCGACACCGGCACCATGCTGCGGACGACGACGTTCCCCGACAGGGCGCCGCGGGCCTGCAGCAAATCGCGGAACCCGCCGGTGATCGCGGTGAGCACGACGTCGTTGACCGTGCCGCCCATGGCCGTCCGGACGGTCTTGAACTCCGCGAACTGGGCCGCGGTCCAGGCCCAGCGCCGGTGCGGGCCGATCGGGCCGGTCAGCGTCCGGGCGAGTGGGGTGGCCGCCTGCTTGGCGAACTGGGGCAGCGCGGTGGCCAGCGTCCTGCCCGACCCGAGCATGCCCTTCGCGGCGCGCGTCATGTCTCCGATCCCGGGCAGCGAGGTCATCTGCCGCAGCGGGTGGGTGACCGACTCGGTCATCGTGGCGGTGAGCAGCCCCAGGCTCGACGGGTCGCGCTGCGGCGACCACTCCTTCGGTTCGGGGTGCTCGGCGTTCGGGTCGACGTCGAAGATGAGCTGCATCAGGTCGGTGCCGGCGATGCCGTCGACCATGCAGTGGTGGACCTTGGAGATGATCGCCCAGCGGCCGTTCTCCAGGCCCTCGACCAGCCACACCTCCCACAGCGGCTTGGCCATGTCCAGCCGCTGGCCGAGCACCCGGCCGGCCAGGTTGCGCAGCTGCTCGTCGCTGCCCGGGCTCGGGACGGCGGTGTGCCGCACGTGGTAGAGGATCTGGAAGTGCGGGTCGTCGACCCACATCGGCAGGCCCAGGTTCATCGGCACCGCGCGGACCCGCTGCCGGTACCGGGGCACCTGCGGCATCTTGCCGAGCAGCAGCCGGACCACGTCGCCGTACGAGGGCGGCGGCCCGTCGAAGACGGCCACCGACCCCACGTGCAGCGGCGTGTTCTCGCTCTCCGCGTAGAAGAAGCTGGCGTCGGTCGGGCTCATGCGGTCCACGGTCTGCTCCTTGCCGCCCGCCGTCCCGCTGGCCTGAACGCGCGGGCCGTGTGCGCGTGTGTCCGGGTGGCCGCCAGCTTCGCCGTGACCGGCGTGTCGGCGCAACCCGAGCTGCCGCCTGGGGTTCGTCAGTCCGCGGGCTCGGTGACCGCGTCGCGGCGGCCGGGCGCGTTCTCGCGGACCAGCCGCCGGGCCGCGTCGACCTCGCGGGCGACCGGCGCCAGCACGCCGTCCGCCATGATCTCGGCGTCGTCGTCCGGGGCACGGTGGGCGCGGACGTCGTCCTCCAGCTGCCGGATCGCCCGGCGCAGCACGGCGACCTGCGCCAGGTCCGGCGGGGGCTCGCCGCCGCGGGTGGCGATCACCGCCTCGGTCACCGCGTCCGACGTCCGTTCCAGCTGGACGATCACCGGCCACCAGGCCGCGGCCCGGGTGCTGATCGGCGGCGGCTCGGCCAGCCGGCGCTGCAGCTGGGTCTGCAGTTCGGTGAGCGCCCGGTAGTTGCGCCGCCGCGCCCGCCGTCGCTCGGTCGGGCTGCCGGTGAACGCCGCCTCGACGAAGGCGTCCAGCGCGAGGGCGGTGTCGCGCATCGCCTCGTCCAGCGGCGCGCGCCAGGTCTGCGGCCAGAGCAGGTAGCCCAGCACCAGCACGATCGCGCAGCCGATGAGGGTGTCCAGCAGCCGCGCCCGGACCAGCCCGCCGCCGGCCGGCGCCGCCAGGTCGAGCAGGAAGATCACCAGCGGGGTCAGGAAGACGGAGAAGACGCCGTAGTTGGCACCGCGGGCCCACGGCAGCACCCCGGCGGCGACCGCCATCGCCAGCAGGATCCACGCGTTCCGGGGCAGGGCGAGCAGCAGCGCGGAGCCCAGCAGCACGCCGAGCAGGGTGCCGACGCCGCGCTGCACGGCCCGGGTGAACACCGAGCCGAAGTCCGGCTTCAGCACGATCGCCACGGTGAGCACCACCCAGTACGGCCGCGGCAGGGTCAGGTGCTGACGGACGACCTCGGCCACCGCCATGCACAGGGCCAGGCGGACGGCGAAGGCGCGGACGTCGGCGCTGCCCAGCGTGCGGTCGGTGAGGTCGCGCAGCCTGGTGCGCACGTCCGGCTTCGGCTGGGGCACGGCGGCGCCGGCGCGCTCCTCCGGGTCGCCGACGACGTTCCACACCAGCCGCAC
>Ga0206353_10198847_pt1 | contig 10089 bp, 7 predicted proteins | sample DielMetaTC5am4_FD_146436 | JGI IMG/M metagenome (GOLD analysis project Ga0206353, IMG submission 146436) | Corn rhizosphere microbial communities from Kellogg Biological Station, Michigan, USA - Diel MetaT C5am-4 (Metagenome Metatranscriptome)... | ecosystem: Host-associated > Plants > Roots >...
CGACCGGCGCCGGCGCCCGAAGCCATCCCGGCTCGGCCACCGACCGGTCCGCGCCTTGGGCCGCCGCCTTGCGGAACAATTCGCCGTCCCCGAAGGCGAGTGCGCCGCCCCAGGCGGAATCGTCGCGCCGCTCGGCGCCGAGACCGGCCAGCGCCGCCTCGATCGCCGCGTACCAGCTCCGCTCGGACGGCCCCTGCCGGTCCGCCGCGCCGAGCGCTCCGCCAACGTAGAGCCGCTCCTCCGCGCGGGTCATCGCGACATAGAGCAGGCGCCAATGCTCCTCCCGCTCGCGCCGTTCCAGCGCCTCGACCTGGGAAAGCAAAGGCTCGACCAGCTCGTCGCGCCTCGGACGGAAAGCGGGGACGCTCGGTCCATCGGCGCCAAGTCGAAGCGAGACGAGCCGGCTGCCCGGCCGCGCCCGCTCCGGGTCGGCGCAGGCGTCGGCGAGGATCACGACGGGCGACTGGAGGCCCTTCGAGCCGTGCACCGTCATCACCCGAACCGCGTCGAGCGGCGCCGACGGGTCGCGGACGACCTCGACGTCGCCGCGCGCGAACCAGTCGAGGAACCTCTGCAGCGAGGCCGGCGGCGCGGCGTCGAACTGGAGGGCGGAGGCGAGCAGCTCCTCGATCGGGTCCCGCGCCTCGGGACCCAGCCGCTCGAGCAATTTGCGGCGCCCCTCCAGCGGGCCGGAGAGGATCGTCTCGAGGAAGAGATGGGGAGTCGCGAAATCGGCCATCGCGAGCAGCGCCGACAGCCCTTCCGCGGCGGGATCGCCGCTGTCGCGCACCCGCGGCCAGAGCGGCGCTCCGTCCCGCCCGTACGCGGCGGCGAAGAGATGGTCCTGGTCCCAGCCGAACAGAGGCGAGACGAGCAGGCCGGCGAGGTTGAGGTCGTCGAGCGGCTGGACGGCGAAGCGGACGGCTGCGAGCAGGTCCCTGACCGCCAGCGGCGCGGTCAGAAGCAGCCGGTCGACCCCGGCCACCGGCACACCCTCGGCGTGGAGGCGGGCCACGATCAGGGCGGCGAGGTCGCCCCGGCGGCGGACCAGGATGAGGATGTCCTCCGGCCGGACCGGACGCTTCCTCCCCTCGAGCACGAACGGATTGTCGAGCCAGAAACGGACCTGGCGGGCGAGGCGGGTCGCATAGGCGCGGACGGTGTCGCTGACCCAGCCCTCCTCGCCGGCTTCCTCGTCGGACATCGTGTCGGCTTCGTCGTTGAACGGACGCCAGAGCGTCACTCCGCCCGCCCGCCGCGCATGCTCGGCGAGGTGCGGGTTGGGCGGCCTCGGCAGTCCGAAGGCCTCGTGGCCGAGGTGGCGGATCATTGCGTCGACGGCTCGAAGCACGGGCGGCGAGGAGCGGAAGCTGCGGTCCATCGACAGATCGAGGAATTCGGGCGGAAGCTCGCGCTCGGTCATGTGGAGGTCCAGCGCCGCTTCGCGCACGGCCTGCGCCTTCGCCTCGAAATAGCGGCGCGCCTCCTCGAACGCGGTCGGGTCCGTGCCCTGGAATCCGAAGATGGCCTGCTTGTAATCGCCCACCGTGAACAGGGTTCGATGCCGCCGCACCGCGCCGGCGCCCGCGAAGAATTCCTCGCTGAGAGCGGCCACGATATTCCATTGAGCGGCGTTGGTGTCCTGGGCCTCGTCGACCAGGATGTGATCGGTCGCCTGATCGAGCTTGTAACGCACCCATTCCCCCATGCCGGGCTGGGAGAGCAGCTCTTCGGTCCAGCGGATGAGGTCGTCGAAATCGACGACGCCGGCCGTGCGCTTCGCCTCGGCATAGGCTTGGGCGAAACGCTGCCCGGCCCGGAGGCCCGCGGCGAGGCAGGCGACCAAAGCCGCGGTGCGCCGCATCGCGAGCAGCCGGCCGCAGCATTCGAAGGCGGCGGCGGCGAGGCGGGCATAATCCTCGTCCTGCGGCACCTGGCCCTTGGCGAAGCTGCGCATCTCCCCGTCGCCGCGCGCCCAGACGAGATGGAGCCGGTCGAGCAGCCGCGCCCGCTCCGTCGGCGACGCTTCGGCCCATTGCTCGCACAAAGTGGCGCGCTCGAGGCCGTATTTCGTTCCCCAGCCGCGGTTCAGGAGTCCGATCCGGCGCAGCGCCGCCAGGTCGAAAATCTCGTCCCCGCATTGCTCGGCGATCGCCGAGTCGATGTCGCCCGCGGGAAGCCCGAAAGCCGAGCGGAGCCGGTCCTCGACCCGCTCGGGCGCGCCGAGCGCCGCCATCCCCTCCGGGGCGCGGGCGCAGGCGCGAAGGAAGGATTCCGCGCCGGCCTCGCCGAGCCTGTGGCTGAGCGCCTGGGCGTCGGCGATCAGCCGCTCGTCGCCTTCCGCCTCGGCCGCGACGAGCAGGTCGGAGAGGGCCTGGCGGGCAAGCAATTGCTCCTCCCGCCCCTCCAGCGGCCGGAAGCCCGGCGCCAGCCCGGCCTCGGCCGGGAACGCGGCGAGCAGGCTCTGGGCGAAGGCATGGATGGTCTGGATTCGAAGGCCCCCGCCGGCGGCGTCGAGGACCCGGGCGAACAAGGTCCGAGCCCGCTCGACACCGGCCTCGTCGGTCGGTTCACCGAGCGCGAAAAGCTCCTTCCTCAGCGCCTTGTCCTCGAGCCGCACCCAATAAGCGAGGCGCGCCTGGATCCGCCCGGCCATCTCGGCCGCGCCGGCCTTGGTGAAGGTGAGGCAGAGGATCGACGAAGGGTCGACGCCCGAAAGGAGCAGTCGAAGCACCCGCGCGGTCAAAACGTGGGTCTTGCCCGTCCCCGCCGAGGCGGAAAGGGCGGCATGGTCCCTCGGGCTGGAGGCACGCTCCTGCTCCGCTTCCAGCGGTCTCAGCGGGTTGAGGCGGTGGGGCATCTCCGCTTACCCTGTCACCCAGCGCCCCGGGCTTGTGAAGCCCCGTTCAACCCCCGCCGCGCGCGAATCCGCCGAACAGGCCGATCCAGGCCACCACCACGATCCAGTGAAGCACCACCGCCGGCCAGATCGATCGGGTCTTCAGAACGACTCTCGCGCAAGCGAGGCCGAGCGCGAAGCAGGCGGCGAGGAACCAGAAGCAGAAGCCGATCGAAGCCCAGGGGAGCGGACAGGGACCGCTTACCAGCCAGCGGCAGCCGAGCAGCTGCAACGGATGCCAGAGCGTGAAGAGCGCCGCCGAAAGCACGACCGGGCCAAGCCCGCTGGCGCCGTCCGACGGCGGCTTGAGCAGGATACCGCGGAAAATCGTCTCCTCGCCCAGCGAGGGAACGAAGAAGGCGATCAGAGCGAGCAAAGCGAGCTGAGGCGTGAGGTTGGGCTGCCAGGTCAGGAAGCCGCCGAGCCAGCCGAACAGCACCAGGGCCGGGAATAGCCACAGCGCCTCCTTGCCGGCCGCGGCCCATCCGCTGCCGCCCGGCCAGGTCGAGAATAGTCGCTTGAGCCGCGCGAGAACGCCCTCCGGGCGATAGGGCGGCGTCGGGATGACCGACTTCGGCGGGCCTTCGGTCGAGTCGATAGCGAATTGGGCGGGGAGGTTGACCGGACGATAGTCCGGGCAGTCGGCGATCCGGGCGACCGCCGAGCTGTGGATGAAGAACGGCTCGTCGGAGGGCACCCCCTGCCACGGCCGGTTCGGGATCGGCCGAGGCTCGGCCCAGGGAATGTAGAACAGGCCTAGGAAGGTAGGGCGGCCCGGCCATTCCTTCAGCTTCGCGCTCTTGGGAAGAGGTTCGAAAATCCACCAGGGGCCGGTCAGCGAGCGGTGAAGCTCGCCGGTCGGGCTCGGCGGGACATATTTGTATTGGGGATCGCCATCGGGCGGAACCTCGCCGCGGCCGAGCCAGTCGACCAGCCGTTTGTCGAAACGCAGGCCCTCGCCCGAGGGAAGCGCCTGGGCCTCGGCGACCATCCATAGCAACGGATATTTGGAGAGCGCGCTTTCGGTCTCCGGATAGCCGCCGCCGACGTCGGAATGGACCCCGGCGAACCAGGTCTGGCGGGTGCGGACCTGGCCGGTGACCGGATCGGGCACCGAGCCTTCGTTGTCCTTCCAGTGGTTCAAGCGGAACATCCGGCGCCGCTCGTCCATCGAGATGGCGTGGCGGAAGGTCTCGACGCTGGGATTGGTGCGGGTGAAAGGCAGGGTCTGGAGCGAAGGCAGGTAGAAGCGATCCGGGCGCGGCGTGATCACCGTCGAGACCGTGTCCCACACGCCGACCAGCCGGATACGCGGGCGACGGGCCTCCGAAACCCTGCGGAAATTGGCGCCGATGTCGAGGTTGCCGCTGTCCGCCGAGCGCTTGTAGGCGACGAGTGCATAGCCGCACAGGTTGAGCTGCTCGGGCCGGAGCAGGCCGCACAGGTGGATGAAGCCGGCGAGGACCCGGGCGGTGTAGGCGCCGCGGCTGAAGCCGTGCAGGTAGAGGCAGTCGCCGTCGCGATAGTTGCGGGCGAGCCAGGAATAAGCGTCGAGGACGTTCTCGTCGAGGCCGTAGCCCAGGGCGAGGCCGAGCACGCTCTGGATCTTGACCTTGAGCTGGTCCCACCAGGAGGGCGTTCCGATCGTTCCGACGCCCGGGTCGTAATAGACGAGCTGCTCGTCGTCCTTCTCGAGCATCCGGAAGAATTTGAGCACGTTCGAAAGGTTGACGCCGATCTCGTTGCCCGTGCCGTCGAGGCAGACGACCAGCCGCCGCCCCTTCGGCCCCTCGCTCGACTGCGTCGCCATGTTTTTCCCCCCTGCCCCCGAGGCGATCAGATTCTATACTCGGCGGCATGTCCAGTCGAATCCTCGCCATTTCGGCGCTGCTCGCCGCCCTTCTCCCGGCCGCCGCGAGGGCGGCCGAAACGCGCGAATTCTGCCCCGACCGCCCGGGCCTCGGGACGCCGCCCTGCACGATCGACCGCGGACGTGGAGACGTCGAGATCGGCCTCGCGGACTGGACGCTCGAGAAAGGCGGCGGGGACCGCACGGACACTTGGGAGTTCGGCGACCTGCTCGTCCGCTACGGGCTCACCGATCACCTCGAGATGCAACTCGGCTGGACCGCGTTCGGCACCGTGCGCGAGCGGTCCGGCGGAAGCGTCAGCCGCATGAGCGGCATCGGCGACGCGACCCTCGCGCTCCGCCAAAACCTGATCCATCCCGACGGATCCGGCTTTTCGGCGGCGCTGATGCCCTATGCGAGCCTGCCCACCGGCGGCCGAGCGATCGGCGCCGGCGACTGGAGCGCCGGACTTCTGGTTCCGCTCAGCTACGAGCTCCCGCATGGCCTGACTCTCGACTTCACCGGCCGGATCGAGGCCGCCGCCGACGCCGACCGGCACGGACGCCACCTCGCTTACGGCGGCATCGTCGGCCTCGACGCCGAGCTGTCCAGGGACGTCACCATGACGTTCGAGCTGTCGGCCCAACGCGACGAGGATCCGGCCGGCCATTCCACTCCGCTGATCGGTGCCGTTTCGCTCGCCTGGATGGCCAAGCCGGACCTCCAGCTCGACGCCGGCGCCAATGCCGGCCTCGCCGGCGGCGCCCCGGACGCGGAGCTCTATGTCGGGATCGCCAGGCGCTTCTGAGCGGCGCCTGACAAAAACTTCACCTTCCCGTCACGCCGCGGCGCTGCCCGGACGACTATATCGCCCCCGTCAGGAGGGAAGGCGATGGCTCGAGTGGCGAGCAGGCTGATCGGCGGGATGGCCGCTTTTGCGGCGGCGCTGCTCGCTCTGTTCGCGTCCGTCGGCTGGTTCGGCGGCCCGCTCTTCACCTTCGTCCCGGCCCGAGGAGCGCCGGCGCCGTCGGCGCGGGGGGTCGTGGCGGTGCTTTTCTCCGGCGACATGGGGTTCCACATCGGCATGGCCGGAGCCGTCGCCGCGAAGCTTGCCGCCGCCGGCATCCCGGTCCTCGGAGTGAACAGCCTCACCTTCTTCCGAACCGAACGCTCGCCGGCCGAGACGGCGGGTCTCGTCCAGGCGGCCATGGGGCAGGCGCTACGCCTGAGCCGCCGGCCGCGCCTCCTGGTGATCGGCCAGTCCTACGGCTCGGATATCCTGCCCACCGGCTATGCCGGAGTCGCCGCGCCGCTTCGCGCCCGGGTGGCATTGCTTGCCCTGGTCGTGCCGGGGGAAACGCTCGCCCTTCAGGCTTCGCCGGCCTCTCTCCTGCCGGTCTCCGCCCGCTCGCGCGACGCGCTGCCGGCGGCGGCCCGGCTGGGCTCGACCCCGACCCTGTGCGTCTTCGGCGCCGAGCAGCGGGACAGCCTGTGCGCCCGGCTTCGCCTCCCAAACCTCACCCGGACCGCCCTCCCCGGCGGCCATTATCTCCACCGCGATGCCGGCGCCGTGGCGAACGCGCTGCTCGCGGGTCTCGCCGCCCAAGGCGCGAAAGGAATCCCATGAAGGCATTGCTCGCGTCTCTCGCTCTGCTGGTCGGCACCGCGGCTTCGGCCGCCACGAGCGGTCCGAACCTGCAGGGCGTCTGGGTAAACCCCAAGAACAGCATCGCGGTGCGCACCGAGGCCTGCGGCGGGCGCCTCTGCGGCTATGTCGTCTGGCTCAGCGCCAAGGCGACCGCCGACGCGAAGGAGAGCGGGGTCGCCAACCCGATCGGCGCCGAGGTGCTTCGCGACTACCGCCCCGGCGCCGATGGCGCCTGGCACGGAATCGTCTATGTTCTCGACATGGGGCGAAGCTTCCGTTCCACCCTGACCGAGGTCGATCCCAACGACCTCAGGATCAGCGGGTGCCTGCTCGGCAACCTCTTCTGCCGTTCGCAGACGTGGCACAGGCGCTAGCCGCGGCTCCGCCGCTCGACCGCGCAAAGCGGCCGGCGCGCCGCGCGATCCTGTCGGCCCTGGTCGCGGCGACACTCGCCGCCCTCGCCTTGATCGCGCTCCGAGCGCTGCTGCGCGAGGTTCATCCCGCCGACGTTGCCGACGCCTTTTCCGCCCTCGAACCCTGGCAAATCGGCGCCGCCCTCGCTCTCACCGCGCTCAGTTACCTGGCGCTCACCCTCTACGACGCGATCGCCCTGCGCATGATCGGCCGTCCGCTGCCTTGGCGGACGGCCGCCTTCGCCGCGTTCACCGGCTATGCGCTGAGTCACAATCTGGGCCTGTCGCTCGTCACCGGCGGCTCGGCGCGCCTGCGCATCTACGGGAAGGCGGGACTGGCCAATGCTGACGTGGCGCGGGTCATCGCCATCGCCGGCGCGACCTTCTGGGGCGGATTGTCCGCCGTCGCGGCCTTCGCCGTGCTGATCGATCCCGCCGCCCTGCCGTTTCCGGTCGATCCATGGTGGGCGCGCGCGGGCGCGGCCGGGCTGCTCGGCTCGGCCGTGCTGGCGATTCTGGCGGGGCGCGGTCGAACCTTGCGTCTCGCCCGGTGGAGCGCGCCGCTGCCGACGCCGGCGCAGGCGGCGGCGCAGGCCGGCGTCGGCTTCGTCGACCTGCTCACCGCCAGCGCCGCCTTGTTCGTGCTGGTGCCGCACGCCTCGCTTCACGCTTACGCGCCCTTCGCCCTCGCCTACGTGCTCGCCTGCGCCGCCGGCCTGGTCAGTCACGTCCCCGGCGGGCTCGGCGTGTTCGAGGCGGTGCTCGCCGCCACCCTTCCGGGGCCCAAGGCGGAGCTCCTCGCCGCGTTGATCGCCTACCGCGTGCTTTATTATTTCGTGCCGCTGGGCGGCGCGGCCTTCCTCCTCGCCGCGGTCGAGGCGCGGCGGACCGGGGGGTGGCTGAACCGCCTGCTCACCTCCGCGCGCGCCGTCGCCGGCTGGGTGACTCCGACCCTGGTCAGCGTCCTCGTCTTCGGCGGCGGAGTCATCCTCCTCCTGTCGGGCTCGTCGCCGGGCCTGCCCGAGCGCCTGGCGGTCCTGGCGCGGCTGCTGCCCTTGCCGTTCATCGAGGCGTCGCATTTTTCGGCGAGCCTCGCCGGCACGGCCTTGCTTCTGCTCGCGCCGGGATTGCACCGGAGGCTCGACGGCGCGTTCATCCTCACCCGGGCGATGCTCGTCGCGGGGGCGGTCTTCTCGCTGGGCAAAGGCCTCGATTTCGAGGAGGCGGCGGTGCTGGCCGGCCTCGCCGCCCTTCTGCAATGGACCCGGCCGGCTTTCTATCGCCGGACCGCGCTCACTAGCGAGCCGATCTCGCCGCGCTGGCTCGCCACCATCGCCGCCGCCCTCGCTTTGTCGCTGTGGCTCGGCTTCTTCGCCTATCGGCACGTCGCTTATTCGAACGATTTGTGGTGGCGATTCGCGCTTCGCGCCGACGCCGCCCGCTTCCTGAGGGGCTCGCTGGGCGCGGCGGCCCTGGTCCTCGCCTGGCTGGTCTGGCGGCTGCTCGCGCCCGCGGCCCGCGACCGGCCGATGGAGACGCTTCCGCCGAAGGTCGCGGCCGCCGCCCTGGCCGCGACCGACCGGAGCGAGGCGATGCTCGCCTTCACCGGCGACAAATGCTTCCTCGTCTCCCGGTCGGGCTCGGCCTTCCTCATGTACCGGGTGAGAGGTCGAAGCTGGATCGCGATGGGTGACCCGGTAGGCCCGCGATCGGATTGGGCCGAACTGCTCTGGGCGATACGCGGCCTCGCCGACGCCGCCCAGGGCGACCTCCTCCTCTACCAGATCACGTCCGAGACTCTGCCGATCGCGATCGAGATGGGCCTCCAGATCGTCAAATATGGCGAAGAAGCCTCGGTCGACCTCGCCGCTTTCACGCTCGAGGGCGGGGCGATGCGGGGCCTCCGCCAATGCGTCCGGCGGGCGGAGCGGGAAGGCGCCGAGTTCGAGCTCGTGCCGGCCTCGGCCGTCCCCGCGATCCTGCCCGAGCTGAAGGCCGTGTCGAACGCCTGGCTTTCGGCCAAGGGCCATTCGGAGAAGGGCTTCAGCGTCGGCCGCTTCGATCCCCGCTACCTCACCCGTTTCGATTGTGCCGTCATCCGTCATCGCGGTGGGATCGTCGCCTTCGCCAACGTCTGGAAGACCGGGAGCCGTGCGGAGCTGTCGGTCGACCTGATGCGTCACGCCGACTCCCTCCCCTACGGCGCCATGGACCTGATGTTCGCGCGGTTGATGCTATGGGGGCGCAATCAGGGCTATCGCCGATTTTCGCTCGGCATCGCCCCGCTCTCGGGGATCGAGGCTCGGCGACTGTCGCCGGCCTGGGCCAAGGCCGCCGCCTTCCTGTTCCGGCACGGCGAGCGGGTCTACCGCTTCGAGGGCCTCAGGGCGTATAAGGAGAAGTTCGGCCCCGCCTGGTCGCCGCGCTACATCGCCGGCCCGCGCGGCCTCGCGCTGGTCCGAAGCCTGATCGTCCTTCAGGGCCTGATCGGCGGCAAAAGGCCGGGTCAGCCGGCGGCGGATGCCCGCGCCCGCTCCGCCTCGGCGGCGAGCAAGCCCGGCTCGCGCTCGGGCACCATCCAGCGGCTCTCGTAAATCTCGACCGTCTCGAAAATCCGCTCGGCGAAATAGGGGTCGCGGGCGAGGTGCGAGTCGAGCGCCTCCCGGTCGGCAAGGTCGAAGACGAACACGCTTCCAACCATCTCGCCTTGCTCGAGCAGCGGCCCGGCATAGATCACGCCCTGCTGGGCATCGGCGATGAACTCGAGATGGGCCGCGCGGCAGCGCCGCCGCGGCTCGCCGCCGGCCTTGTCCTTGCCGATGACGACGAAATTCATTCAGCTCGCCCGGTCGTGGGCGGCGTCCATGTCGAGACAGGCCGGATCGGCGGCGCTGGTCTCGCCCCGGTCGCGGTCGCCCGGCGAAGGCTTTTCGCCCTTCAGCTTCGCATTGCCCGCGATGCCGAATTCCTCCGCCTGGGGCTTGGCAGCTCCGCCCTGGTTGATCGTCGGTCCGCCGCTGTGCTTGGTCATGGTCGAGCTCCTCTCCCCATCCCGAACGAGCGAGGCCCGGGGAAGTTCGTCAGATCTTCACCTGGCTGCCCATCTCGACCACCCGGTTGGGCGGCAGGCCGAAGAATTCCATCGGGCTTTCCGCGTTCCTCATCATCCAGGCGAACAGTTTCTCGCGCCAGATCGCCATGCCGCGGACGTTCGAGGCGAGGGGTGTCTGGCGGGAGAGAAAGAAACTGGTCTCCATCATCTTGAACGGGAAGCCGCAG
>Ga0206353_10404565_pt1 | contig 10084 bp, 6 predicted proteins | sample DielMetaTC5am4_FD_146436 | JGI IMG/M metagenome (GOLD analysis project Ga0206353, IMG submission 146436) | Corn rhizosphere microbial communities from Kellogg Biological Station, Michigan, USA - Diel MetaT C5am-4 (Metagenome Metatranscriptome)... | ecosystem: Host-associated > Plants > Roots >...
CACGGCCGTTCGCTACATGGAGGAGTACCCGGAGTACAGGTTCGCGTGCTCGCAGGCGCAGCAGTACGCCTGGGTGAAGGAGCGCAATCCCGACCTGTATGCCCGCATCCGGGAGAAGGTCGAGTCCGGGCAGTTCGTCCCGGTCGGCGGCAGCTGGGTCGAGCCCGACCTGAACCTGCCGTCGGGCGAGTCGCTCGTCCGTCAGCTCCTGCACGGGCAGCGCTTCTTCGAGCGAGAACTGGGCCGCAGGTGCACGGAATTCTGGGCGCCGGACGCGTTCGGCTACACGGGCCAGCTGCCGCAGCTGATGCGCGGCGCCGGCATCACGCGCTTCCTGACGCAGAAGCTGAGCTGGAACAAGTTCAACCGGCCGGACAACCACACGTTCGTCTGGCAGGGCGACGACGGCAGCGAGGTGCTCGTCCACTTCCCGCCGGCGGACAACTACAGCTCGATGGCCGACGTGAACGAGCTGCTGAAGACGGCGCGCGACTACAAGAACCTCGACCGCTCGCACACGAGCATCCTCCTGTTCGGCCACGGGGACGGCGGCGGCGGCCCGACGCGCGAGATGCTCGAGAGCGTGCGGCGCGCCCGCGACCTGCAGGGGCTGCCGCGGACGCGCGTCGACACGCCCGAGGCCTTCTTCGACGCACTCGAGGCGGAACGGGCCGAGCGCCCGGTCGTCGTCGGCGAGCTCTACTTCGAGTACCACCGCGGCGTCTACACCACGCAGGCGTTCGTCAAGCAGGGCAACCGGCGCAGCGAGCGCGGCCTGCACGACGCCGAGCTGCTGGCGGTTGCGCGCGGCGGCGAGTATCCGCGTGCCGAGCTCGACAGGCTCTGGAAGCTCCTGCTGCTGCAGCAGTTCCACGACATCCTCCCGGGCTCGTCGATCACGCTCGTCTACGAGGACTGCCGGCGCGACTTCGCCGAGCTCGAGCGGGGCATCGGCGCGCTGATCGGCGCAGGGCCGACGCCGGTGAACACGACGCAGTTCGCGCGCCGCGACGTCGTCGGCGACCGCGTGCTCGAGGCGGAGCCGTTCGCCGTCGCGCGCGCGGGCTCTGCCGACGACGTCGTGCGGCGCGACGGGCTGACGCTCGAGAACGCGCACCTGCGTGTGACGCTGTCGGAGGACGGGCTCGTGCAGAGCATGTTCCACAAGGCGACCGGACGCGAGACGCTCGCGGCGCCGGGCAACCGCATCGAGCTCTTCGACGACGAGCCGAACGACTTCGACGCGTGGGACATCGACCCGTACACGTTCGGGACGGCGCGCGACGCACCGCCGGCCGAGTCGTTCGAGGTCGTCACGGAGACGCCGCTCCGCGTCGAGGTCGGGTTCGAGCGGCCGCTCGGCGACGCGTCCCGGCTGCGGCAGGTCGTGCGGCTCGACGCCGGGTCGCCGCGGCTCGAGTTCCACACGACGATCGACTGGCACGAGTCGCACACGCTGCTGAAGGCCGTGTTCCCGCTCGGCGTCCGCTCGCCGAACGCGACGTACGAGATGCCCTTCGGATACGCGGAGCGGCCGACGCACTACTCGAGCTCGTTCGACCGCGCGCGCTACGAGGTGCCCGGCCACCGCTTCGCCGACTTGTCCGAGCACGGCTTCGGCGCGGCGCTGCTGAGCGACTCGAAGTACGGCTTCTCCTGTTACGGCGGCGACCTGAAGCTGACGCTCCTCAGCTCGCCCAAGTCGCCCGATCCCGAGGCGGACATGGGCCGGCACGAGTTCGCGTACGCGCTGCTGCCCCACGCGGGCGGCTGGCGCGAGGGCGGCGTCCTGCGCGAGGCGATCCTCTTCAACGCGCCGCTCGTCTGGACGGACGGCGGCCCCGAGCAGCCGTTCGCCGCGGTCGAGGGCGAGCTCGTGCTCGACGCGGTCAAGCGGGCAGAGGATTCCGACGACGTCGTCCTGCGCCTCTACGAGCCGTACGGCGGCCGCGGCGTCGCGCGCATCCGCGTCGCGTGCACAACGGCGCGGCGCTGCAACCTGCTCGAGGAGGACGGCGAGGAGCTCACCGTCGAGGACGGCGCCGTCGTCGTCCCGTACCGGCCGCACGAAGTGATCAGCGTCAAGCTCTCGTCGTGATCGTCTGCGTGGGACTCGCGACGCGGGACACGATCTACCGGCTGCCGGAGTTCCCCGAGCCGGACGGCCGGGTCGTCGCGACCGAGCGCGTGGTCGCCGGCGGTGGTCCCGCGGCGACGGCCGCGGTCGCGATCGCGCGCCTCGGCGTCCCGGTGCGCTTCGTCGGCGTCGTCGACGGCGAGTTGCCCGGCGTCGAGACCCACGGGATGCCCGGCCGGATGGTCGAGTCGACCATCCTCGTCGGGCCCGACGGCACGCGGGCGATCGTCACCGAGCCGCCGGAGCGGTTCGACTGCCCGCCCGGGCTGCTCGAGGACGCCGACTGGATCCACGCAGACCACGTCGGCTACAACGCGATCCCCGCACGTAACACAGTGCAACTAAGTGTGGACGCGGGCTTCCCGCTGCCGGATGCCGACGTCGCCGCCGTCGATCTCTGGTCGCCGCCGGAGGTGCTCGACGACGGGCGGCGCGGGAGGCTGACCGTCGTGACGCGCGGCGCGCACGGCTGCACGGCGTACACGGCGGACGGCGAGACGATCGACGTCCCCGGCGAGCACGTCGACGGCCTCGTCAGCACGCTGGGCGCCGGCGACGTCTTCCACGGCGCGCTGCTCGCCGCGTTCGCGCACGGGCTCGGGCTGCGCGACGCGCTCGGCGCGGCGAACCGCGCGGCCGCCCTTTCCTGCCGCGCGCTGGACGGACGCTCCGCCATCCCGACGTGGGACGAGGTCACTCCGTGAGCGAGTGGTGGCGGGACGCAGTCTTCTACCAGGTCTACGTGCGCAGCTTCGCCGACTCGGACGGGGACGGCGTCGGCGACCTGCCCGGCATCCGCGAGAGGCTGCCGTACCTGCAGGAGCTCGGCGTCGACGCGATCTGGCTGACGCCGTTCTATCCCTCGCCGCAGGCCGACCACGGCTACGACGTCGCGGACTACGTCGGCGTCGACCCGCGCTTCGGCACACTCGACGACTTCGACGACCTGATCGCCGCGGCGCACGACGCCGGCATTCGCGTGATCGTCGACATCGTCCCGAACCACACGTCCTCCCAGCATTCCTGGTTCACGGACGGCGACCGCGCGAGCCGCTACGTCACCGTCCCGGCCACTTCCCCTCAACCTCCGAACAACTGGCCCTCGAACTGGGGCGGCTCCGCGTGGACGCTCGACGAGGCGCGCGGCGAGTGGTACCTGCACCTGTTCGCACCCGAGCAGCCTGACCTGGACTGGCACCGGCAGCGGGTGCGCGACGACTTCGAGGAGATCCTGCGCTTCTGGCTCGACCGCGGCGTCGACGGCTTCCGCATCGACGTGGCGCACGGGCTCGTCAAGGACAGGGAACTGCGCGACGAGCAGGAGCCGTTCCCCGAGGCGCGCTTCTCCTTCGACTGGCGCAGCGGCGTCGACCAGCCGGAGGTCCACGAGATCTACCGGGACTGGCACCGGCTCGCCGCCGAGTACGACGGCGACCGCGTGCTCGTCGGCGAGGTGACGTTCAGCGAGCAGCGGCGCGTGGCCCCGTACCTGCGTCCCGACGAGCTGCACCTCGCCTTCAACTTCTCACTCGTCTTCCAGCCGTGGGACGCCGCGCGGATCCGCGCGTCGATCGACGAGTCCCTCGCCGCGCTGCCGATCGTCACCTGGGTGCTCGAGAACCACGACGTCACCCGCATCGTCACGCGCTACGAGGGCGAGCGGCAGGCACGCGCGGCCGCGCTCCTGCTGCTGGCGCTGCCCGGGCCGGTGTTCGTCTACCAGGGTCAGGAGCTCGGTCTCGAGGAGGTCGGCCTGCCCGACGAGCTGCGTGAGGACCCCGTCTTCCACCGCTCCGGCGGGAAGCGGAAGGGCCGCGACGGCTGCCGCGTGCCGCTTCCGTGGACGCGCGCGCTGCAGCCCAACGCCTGGCTGCCGCAGCCGGCGGCGTGGAGCGAGAAGTCCGTCGAGGCACAGCAGGGCCGCGACGGCTCGTTCCTCGAGCTGTACCGGCGCGCGCTCGCGCTGCGGCCGGGCGGGCCGTTCGCCTGGCGCGAGTCGCCCGGCGGGGTGCTCGCGTTCGACCGGGACGAGCTGACGTGCGTCGTCCACTTCGGCGAGGAGCGGATGCACGTCGACGGCGAGGTCGTGCTGGCGAGCGACGATCAGCAGACTGCGGTGTGGGTGCGACGTCGTTGAGCGTCCTTGCCCTCGAGGTCAGCGGGACGAAGCTCGCGGCGTCGGCCGGCTCCAACTCGGCGCGCACGCTGACCCGCCCGACCGGCGAGGAGTCGTTCGAGGCGCTGCTCACGCTCGCCGAGCAGGTCGTCGACGGCCCGGTGGACGCCGTCGGCGTCAGCTTCGGCGGCCCGGTCGAGGAGGGCCGCATCCACTCCCACCACACGCCGGGTTGGGAGAACGTCGACCTTCACGACGTGCTCGCGAAGCGATACGGCCCACCGGTGGTGGTCGAGAACGACGCGAATGCCGCCGCGCTCGGCGAGTGGGACGCCGCCGGGCGGCCCGACGACCCGATCGCCTACATCACGGTCAGCACCGGCGTCGGCGCCGGAATCGTCTTCCACGGCGAGATCCTCGAGGGCTCGCACCGGCTCGCCGGCGAGATCGGCCACTTCGTCGTCGACCCGGACGGCGCCGTGTGCGCGTGCGGCAAGCGCGGTTGCGTCGAGACGATCGCGTCCGGCCCCGCGATCGGGCGGCACGGCGACTACGTCGCCGCGGCGCGCGCGCTCACCGTCGCGATCGATGCGCTCGTCGCCGTCGTCGACCCGCTCTTCGTCGCGCTCGGCGGCGGCGTCTCGAACGCGCCGGCGCTGTGGGAGGCACTCGGCGGCAAGGCGATCCGCGCCCGCTCGACACCGCTGCGCGGCGCCGAGATCCTCGCCGAGCGGGCGGCGGCCGCGGCGTGAAGCACGGGCTGCTCGTCCTCGCGGTGCTGCTGGTGGCCGGCTGCGGGGGCAGCTCGGAGCAGACCTTCACGAACCCGGTGCTGAACGTCGACTTCCCCGACCCGTTCGTGCTGAAGGTCGGCGACAGGTACTACGCGTACGCGACGAACGGCAACGACAAGCAGGTGCAGACCGCGACGTCGAAGGACCTCGTGCACTGGACGCTCGGGCCGGACGCCCTGCCGAAGGTCGGCACCTGGGACTTCCCCGGCAGCACGTGGGCACCGGAGGTGCTCTCGCGCGCCGACGGCACCTACGTCCTCTACTACACCGCCTCGAGCGGGACCCAGTGCGTCGGCCGCGCGGTCGCGTCGACGCCGCTGGGGCCGTTCGTCGACTCCTTCTCCGGCCCGCTCGTGTGCCAGAAGGGGGACGGCGGCTCGATCGATCCCGACCCGTTCGACGGCTACCTGTACTGGAAGAACGACGGCAACTCGATCGGGCAGCCCACCCGGATCTGGGCGCAGCGGTTGTCCCCCGACGGCCTCCGGCTCGTGGGCCTGCGCCGGGCGATCGAGCAGAACGGCAACCAGGTCTGGGAGGGCAGCGTCGTCGAGGGGCCGACGATGTGGAAGCACGACGGCCGCTACTACCTCTTCTACTCCGGCGGCGACTACGCGAACGACGACTACGCGGTCGGGTACGCGACGTGCAAGGGGCCGCTCGGCCCCTGCACCGACGCGCCCGAGAACCCGATCCTGAAGACGAGCTGCCGGGCGCACGGCCCCGGACAGAACTCGTTGATCGAGGTCGGCGACCAGACGTGGATCGTCTACCACGCATGGCTGCCGAACCACCGGGGCGACAAGCGCGTGCTCTGGATCGACAAGCTCGACTGGCAGGACGGCAAACCGGTCGTCCACGGACCGACGTGCACGGCGCAGGCCGCCCCGTAGCGCATCCGCTGCCGCAGGCGCGGCGCGACCGCTGGCAGCTGCTGCTCGAGCACGCGTACGTCCGCGACGAGGAGCACTCCCGCACGGAGCTGGCGTTCTGCGTTCCGGAGGACTGGGACGAGCGCACGCTGCTCCGCTTCGGAGCCGTGGACTGGCGGGCGACGGTGACGCTCGACGGTCACGCGCTCGGGACGCACGAGGGCGGCTACACCCACTTCACCTTCGACGCCGGGCGCCTCGAGCCCGGCAGCGAGCACGAGCTCGTCGTCGAGGCTTGGGACCCGCACGACGACGCGTTCGGGCAGGCGAAGGGGAAGCAACGTGGCTCGCACGACATCTGGTACACCCGCACGACCGGCATCTGGCGACCGGTCTGGATCGAGGCGGTGCCGGACGAGTACATTCGCGACCCGCAGCCGTTGCTCGACGCGATCGAGATCGAGAGCCCGCGGCTCTGGTCGCCGCGCGACCCGTTCCTGTACGACGTGGACCTGCGCCTCGGCGACGACGTGGTCCACTCCTACGTCGGCGTGCGGAGGATCGAGCGCCGCGGCCGGGAGCTCTACCTGAACGGCGAGCCGATCCGCCTCGCCGGCGTGCTCGACCAGGGCTTCTGGCCGGACAGCGTCTACCAGGCCGACGACGCGAAGCTCCGCTTCGACGTCGAGGCGGCGAAGGAGCTCGGCTTCAACCTCGCGCGCAAGCACGTGAAGGTCGAGGACCCGCGCTGGTACGCCTGGTGCGACCGGCTCGGCCTGCTCGTCGCGCAGGACATGCCTAGCAGCCATTCGCTCGCGACCGAGGAGGCGCGCGACCGGTTCACGTCCGAGTGGCTGGAGGTCGTCGCACAGCTGCGCCACCATCCGTCAGTGGTCATGTGGATCCCGATCAACGAGGACTGGGGCGAGCCGCCGCCGGACTTCCAGCGCGAGCTCGTGCGCGCGACGCGCGGCGCCGATCCGTCGCGGGTCGTGATCGACGCCTCCGGTTGGAAGCAGCTGGAGGACACCGACCTCGTCGACGTGCACGACTACGGCGCCACGCTGACGAAGCACGTCGAGAAGCGCCGCGAGGACATCCCGCTCTGGATCGGCGAGCTGGGCGGCATCTCGACGGGCACGGGCGACTTCGTCTACCGGCACACGGACGACCTGGCCCGCGCATACGAGGAGCTCGTGGAGCAGATCCCGCGCGACGTCGCCGGCTTCTGCTGGACACAGCTGACAGATGTGGAGGGCGAGCAGAACGGTCTGCTCACCCACGACCGGAAGTGGAAGGTCGACCGCGCGGCGATCGCCGCCGTCAACGAGGCGTTCCTCGATGCGTGAGCGCATCCGCTTCCGGCTCGCCGTGCTGCGCGTCTTCCCCTACGCGGGCAAGCTGCTCGTCCCCGCCGCGCTGATCCAGCTCTTCTCCGCGCTGGCGCCGGTCGCGTTCATCGTCGCCACGAGCGCGATCGTCGGCCGCGTGCCCGCTGCGGTGCGCGAGGGCGTCGGCTCGCCGGAGTGGCGGTCGCTCCGGAACGCGCTGATCGTCGCGGGAATCCTCTTCGTCGCGCAGCAGATGATCGGCCCGCTGCAGTTCCTGCTCGGACAGAACCTCGCGTGGCGGATCGAGGATCAGCTGCGCGAACGCGCTGCGATCGCGTCGTTCGGCCCGGTCGGCGTGGCCGCGTTGGAAGAGCCGGAGACGTTCGACACGCTCGCCGACCTCGCAGACGTGCGGCGCGGCACCGGCTTCGGGCCCGGCTGGTCGGTCGGCGCGACGCTGATGCTCGGTTCGATCTACCTGCAGTGGGCCCTGGCGGCGATTCTGATCGGTGTCGTCTACGCGTGGTGGGCTGCGCTGTTGCTCGCGGCCGGCTCGCTCGCGATGCGCATCACGATCCGCACCGGCTTCGGCCGGCACAGCCGCTACGAGGCGACGTTCGCCGCGGCGCGGCGGCGCCGCGATTACTACCGCGACCTGATCACCTCCGGCGCGGCGGGCAAGGAGGTGCGCATCTTCGGACTGCTCGACTGGCTCGTCCGGCGCTACCGCGACCACGCCGCGGCCGCGCTCCACCCGGTGTGGCGCTCGCGGCGCCGCAACATCTACGGCTCGTATCTGCGCGCGTCGCCGGCGTGGATCGTGCTCTGCGGGATCGCGACGATCGGCGCAGCGCGCGCAGCGGCGCACGGCTCCATGACGATCGGGGAGCTCGCGTACGTCCTCCAGGGGATCATGCTGATGGGGACGCTCGGCACGTACATCAAGGGCGTCGACCACGAGACCGAGCACGCCGTCACCGCCTTCCTCGGGCTCGAGCGGCTCGAGCAGAAGGTCGCCGACGAGCAACGGTCGGTGACCGGCCGCATCGACGCAGCCGGGAGGCCGCGTTCCGAGATCCGCTTCGACGACGTGACGTTCGGCTACGCCGAGGGGTCACGCCTCGTCCTGCGCGGGCTCGACCTGACGATCGAGGCGGGCAAGTCGCTCGCGATCGTCGGCCTCAACGGCGCGGGCAAGACGACGCTCGTCAAGCTGCTCGCGCGGCTGTACGAGCCGCAGTCGGGGCGAATCCTCGTCGACGGCGTGCCGCTCACCGAGTATCCCGTGCGCGACTGGCGCCGCCGGATGGCCGCGATCTTCCAGGATTTCGTGCACTACGAGCTGCCCGTCCGCGAGAACGTCGGCTTCGGTGCCGTCGAGCTCGCCCACGACGACGAGCGCATCCGTGCCGTCCTCGACCGCGCCGGTGCGCTCGACCTCGTCGACGAGCTCCCGCACGGGCTCGACACCATCCTCTCCCGCGAGTACCAGGACGGCGCCGACCTGTCCGGCGGTCAGTGGCAGCGGGTGGCGATCGCGCGTGCGCTGATGGCAGTCGAGGGCGGCGCCGGCGTGCTCGTGCTCGACGAGCCGACTGCCGCGCTCGACGTCCGGGCCGAGGCGCGCTTCTTCGACCGCTTCCTCCAGCTCACCGAAGGGCTGACGACGATCCTGATCTCGCACCGCTTCTCGACCGTGCGCCGGGCCGATCGAATCGTCGTTCTGGACGAGGGCCGAGTAACGGAGGACGGAACCCACGCGGAGCTGCTCGCGGCGAACGGATGGTACGCGGAGCTCTTCCACCTGCAGGCGGCGAGGTTCCAGTCGTGAACTTCTTGCGCGGCTACGTCGCGAGCCTCGAGGGCGCGTGGCGGGCCAGCCGCGGCCGCAGCATCGCCATCCTCGCGATCGCAGTCCTCAACTACGCGAGCTGGCCGCTCGCCCCGCTCGTGCTCAAGCGCATCACCGACGCGGTCGTCGCGCACGACGCGCACGGCGCCATGTGGTGGGCGGTCGCCCTGCCGCTGCTCGTGCTGTTCAACGCGATCGGCTCGCACCTCCTGCACGTGCTCTTCGTCGAGGTCGCGGACCAGAACGTGATCAACCTCACGGGCGACGTCGCCGAGCTCGCGCAACGGCCGGGCGGGATCGCACATCTCGAGCGCGCCGACTACTCCGACGAGATCGAGCTCGTCCGGAACGAGAGCCGGTGGCGGTACAACGCGGTCGACGCTGCGGTCACGACGATCGGCGTCGTCGTGCAGTTGACGCTCACGGTGCTCCTGCTCGCGCAGCTGCAGCCGATTCTGCTCTTGCTGCTCGTGCTCGCGATCGCGCCGCTCGTGACCACGCGCTACGCGTGGCGACACTTCTGGGGCGTGTGGCGCGGGAACGCCGACCGGATGCGGCACTCGAACCATTACGCCGACCTGGCGCTGCGCGCAGACGCCGCGAAGGAGGTGCGGCTGTTCGGGCTCGAGGACGAGGTCCGGCGGCGCATGGCGGCGTCGCGCAAGGAGATCCGCGACGCGCTCTTCCGGGCCGACCTCCGGGGCGTGTTCGTGTCTTCGGTCGGCTACACGGTGTTCGCGCTCGGCTACGTCGGGGCGCTCTATCTCGTCGTGCGCGGGGCAGTGCGCGGCGCGCACTCCCCGGGCGACGTCGTCCTCGCGGTCTCACTCGCGAGCCAGACCAACCGGCTCGTCTTCTCGATCGTCCAGGCGTTGCAGCGCCTGCAGTTCGCCGCCGCCGCCACCGACCGGATCCGCGGCGTGCGGAAGGTGATCGCGGAGCTCTATCCACGTCGGCCCGCACCGCACACCGCGCCGGAGCG
>Ga0206353_10131355_pt1 | contig 10073 bp, 7 predicted proteins | sample DielMetaTC5am4_FD_146436 | JGI IMG/M metagenome (GOLD analysis project Ga0206353, IMG submission 146436) | Corn rhizosphere microbial communities from Kellogg Biological Station, Michigan, USA - Diel MetaT C5am-4 (Metagenome Metatranscriptome)... | ecosystem: Host-associated > Plants > Roots >...
CGCGAGACCCTGGAGCGGCTGCTCGCCAGCCAGGGCGGCGACCGCATCCAGATCATCCCGAAGCTGCGGCACGACGAGTTCGTCGCGCTGCTGGAGAACGCCGCATTCGTGGTGACCGACTCCGGCGGCATCCAGGCGGAGTCGGCGCTGCTGGGCGTCCCGACGCTCATCCACCGCAAGACGACGGAGCAGGGCGAGGGCATCGGCCGCAACATCGTGCTCTCCGAATGGGACCTGGGCCGACTGCGGTCGTTCCTCGACGACTATGCGTCGCTGCGCCACGAGCCCGACCGGCCGGAGCGCTCCCCGTCGGACCTCATCGTCGCCGATCTGATCAGCAGAGGGTATGCCGAGTAGCGACGACAGGGCGCGGCCGCAGCGCCGGGGCCCCGGCATGATCACGCGTCACGGGCGGGCCCTGGCGGAGATCGCCGGCGTCAGCGCTCTGGGGATCCTCGCCACCACCGCCTTCCAGATCATCACCATCCGAGGTCTCGGGCCATCGGCGTACGGTCTCCTCGCCGCCGCCCTGGCCCTGATCAACGTGGCCGCGATCGGCAGCTCCGCGCTCCGCAACTCGGTCGCGGTGACCACCGCAGAGGCGCTGCATGTCCCGCACAGTGTGCCGGGGGAGCGCACCCGGCGGATGGACGGTGCGCTCATCGAGGCGCTGGTCCTGGGCGGGATCGGGACGCTCGGCGTGTTCGCGCTGTCCTCCCGGCTCGCCGCGCCGGGCGCCCTCGGGGTCGTCACCATCGTGCTGACCGCCGCGGCCATGATCCCCAACTTCCTGTTCGCCCTGGCGCAGGGCCGGCTGCAGGGCGCGGAGGACTCGCGCGCGGTGGTCTGGTGGTCCACCGGAGCACAGGTGGCGCAGGCTGTGCTCGCCCTGGCGGCCATCCTGCTGGGCGGCGGCTCGATCGCGATCCTCGCCATCCTGGTCCTGACCGCGCTGACCGGCGCGATCGGAGCAGGCTCCATGGCCCGGCGCCGCGCGCTCGCGGTGGGCCGGTCGCCGTTCACGATGCAGAGCACGGTGGTGCTGCTGCTCACGGTCGGCTTCGCCTGGCTGACGAACGCCGACGTCGTGCTGGTCCGCGGAGACGCACCGGACGCGGTCGCCGGCGCCTATGCCGCTGCCGCAGTGCTCATCAAGACGACGCTGATCATCCCCTCCACGTTCTCGCTGTACCTGCTGCCGCGCTTCGTGCGCAGCAAGGGCAACGCGGCGCTCACCAACCTGGGGGTCACGGTCATCCTGGCGGTGACGCTGCTCACGGGACTCGTCATGTTCGCAGCGGTCTCGCTCCTCGGGCCGTGGATCGTCGGGCTGCTCTTCGGCTCCCACTACGCGCAGACGGCGCAGATCGTGGTGGCGTTCTCGGTGGCCTGGCTGCCGTGGGCGCTCGCGCAGGGCGTCCTGGTGCGGATCACGGCCATCGCGTCCCGGACGGCGCTCGCCGTGTTCCTGCTCGGAGCCGTCGCGCAGTGGCTGGTCGCTTCCGCGACCCTCCCCGATGTGGATGCGTGGCTGATCGGCAACGGCCTGATCGGTCTGGCGATCTTCCTGTCGCTCTACGGCATCCACTGGGCGCTGCTGATCCGGAGCCGGCGTGCCGGGCAGGAACGCGCGATCGAGGAGCCCGCGACGCCGTGACCGGACCGCAGCTCAGCATCGTCATCGCCTCCTTCGACTCGGCGCCGTGGCTTCCGAGCACGATCGGCTCGCTCACCAGTGCACTCGCGCGGAGCGGTGTGGAGGCGGAGATCGTCGTGGTGGACGACGGCTCGACCGACGACACGGCGACCGTGCTCGGCGCGCTGGCGGCGGAGTCGATCGTCCCCATCCGCGTCATCGCCCAGGAGAACCGCGGCCGTTTCCTCGCCCGCTTCGCGGGCGTTCAGGCGGCTCGCAGCGAGCGGGTGCTGCTCTTCGACTCGCGTCTGCTGATCGACGAGGACGCGTTCGCCTACCTGGAGCGAGTGGATGCCCTGCGGCCCGACGCCCGCGCCTGGATCGGCCATGTGCCGACCGACCCGGCGGCTCCGCTGGTCGGGCGGTTCTGGGAGGTGCCGACGCACGTCTTCTGGGGCGGATACCTCGCACATCCGGTGCCGACGGACATCACGCCGGCGAATTTCGATCGGGTGCCGAAGGGGACGGGCTGCCTGGTCATCGACCGCGAGGCCTTCCTCGAGGCATGCCGTGCGGCGTGGCCGGAGGAGAACGCGGACCTCGTGTCCGACGACACCCGCCTGCTGCGCCATGTCGCGGAGCACGGAGCCCTGCGCATCGACCCGGGCTTCCGTGCGCTGTACCGTCCGCGGGTGACCGTGCGCGGGTTCCTGCGGCACGCCTTCGTGTGCGGGACGCTGTTCGTCGACAGCTACGCCGGCACGGGGCTCGTGCGCAACCTGGTCCTTCTCGCGCTGGTGGTGGCGCCGGTGCTGGCGCTGCTCGTGATCGTCCTGGCGGCCGTGTTCGGGCTCTGGTGGCTGATCGTGCTCATCGTCGCGCTCGCCGTCGCGGGTGCTGTCGCGCTGGCGCTCGTCGCCGCAGCCCGGGCGGCGGCGGAGCGGGCGATACTGTCGTTCGCGACCTACGTCATCCCGTTCGGTGCGGTGTTCTGGGCGGGCCTGGCGCGCGGCGTCTGGGTGCACCGGCGGGCCTTCGGTTCCTCGCGCGTCCGTCCGGCCCAGGACGCGGCCCCTCGGGCCTGACCACCACCTCCGCCCGGCATTCGCCCGGCGCTCGCGCAGGGATTCCCGCGCGACTGCGCCCGTTTGTCACGACTGCGGTGGGGCGAGCCGCCGCACACGTTCCGAACGACCGCAGTCGCGGTCGGAGCCGGCCGATGGCAGTCGCGCAGGAGCTGGGACGTGACGGCAGTCGCGGTCGGGGGGTCGCGCGGCGACTGCGGTCGTTTGTTACGACTGCTATGGGGCGAGCCGCCGCACACGTTCCGAACGACCGCAGTCGCGGTCGGGGCAGGGCGCGCGACGGTGCCCGCCGGCGGCGGTGCCGGCCGGCAGGTGGTCAGCGGGCGAAGGTGGTGAGCAGGCGCTGGAGGGAGTCGAGGCGCGCTCGTCCGGCCTCGCCCAGCCGGCCCTCCTCGACGGCCTCGATGATGGCGCAGTCCGGCGCATCCGGCAGGTGGGTGCATCCCCGCGGGCAGTCCTCGGCGATCGCCGCGAGATCGGTGAACGACTTGAGGATGCTGTCCGTGTTCACATGCCCCAGACCGAACGATCGCACGCCGGGGGTGTCGATCACCCAGCCGTGATGCCCGGCGCCGTCCTCGATGCGGAGTGAGACCGTAGATGAGGAGGTGTGCCGGCCGCGCCCGGTCACCACGTTCACGTGCCCGGTCGCGCGCCGGGCGCCGGGAACGAGTGCGTTGACCAGGGTCGACTTGCCCACCCCGGAATGCCCGACGACGACCGTGTCGTGCCCGACGAGGGCGGCCGCGATCTCCTGCAGCGGGATGTCGTCCTCCCGGCTGGTGAAGACGGGCAGTCCGAGTCCGGCGAAGTTCGCCAGAAACGGTTCCGGGTCGGCGAGGTCCGTCTTGGTGACGCAGAGCATCGGCTCGATTCCTGCGTCGTACGCGGCCACGAGGTAGCGGTCCACGAGGCGCGTGCGCGGCTCCGGGTTCGCGGCCGCGACCACGATCAACATCTGGTCTGCGTTGGCGACGACGATGCGCTCCACCTCGTCCGTGTCGTCGGCGCTGCGCCGCAGCAGGGTCGTCCGCGGCTCGACCCGGACGATCCGGGCGAGCGTCCCCTCCTCGCCGGTCGTGTCGCCGACGACCGCCACGCGGTCCCCGGTCACGATGGGGTTGCGTCGCAGCTCGCTCGCGCGCGCTGCGGTGACCTGGCGCTCCCGGTCGGTGTCCTCGTCCAGCAGGATGGTGTAGCGGCCGCGGTCGACGCCGAGCACGCGAGCGATCTCGGCGTCGGTGTGACCGGGGCGCGTCTTGGTGCGGGGACGGTTCCCCTTCGGGTTCGGCCGGCTGCGGATGCTGGACTCGTCGTACCGGTCGAGCTCCTCATCCTCGTCGCCGTCGTCCCACCACGAGCCGCTGCTCTCGGGCTCGAAGCCCTCGGATCCGGTGCCGTCGGAGCCGCTGCTCTCGGGTCCGAAGCCTTCGGACCCGCTGCCGGTTCCGCCGCGGCCAGTCCCGGTGCGGTCAGTCACGCGGTGCGATCCCGCCCTGCAGCATCCCCGTCCAGAGCTGCGTGAACTGCGGGAGGGTCTTCGCGGTGGTGGCGACGTTCTCGATCTCGACGCCGGGGACCGCCAGCCCCACGATCGCGCCGGCGGTGGCCATCCGGTGATCCTCGTAGCTGCGCCAGACCCCGCCGTGGAGCGGCTGCGGATCGATGCGCAGGCCGTCCTCCAACTCGGTGACGGCGCCGCCGAGCCCGTTGATCTCGGCAGCCAGTGCGGCGAGCCGATCGGTCTCGTGGTGGCGGATGTGCCCGATCCCGGTGATCTCGCTCGGCCCGTCGGCGAGAGCGGCGATGGCCACGAGGGCCGGGGCCAGCTCTCCTCCGGTGCTGAGGTCGAGCTGGACGCCGTTGGGACGTTCCGGTCCGGTCACCGTCAGCCGGTCGCCGTCGCGCGTCACGGTCGCGCCGAACAGCGGGAGCAGCTCCGCCAGGTCCGCTCCGACCTGGGTGGTCGACTCCGGCCAGCCGGTGATCGTCACCGTCCCGCCCGTGACGACCGCTGCGGCGAGGAACGGTGCCGCGTTGGAGAGGTCGGGCTCGATGTCGATGTCCCTGGCCGCGATGGTGCCCGGCGCGACGATCCAGCGTCCCGTCTCCGGCGACTCGACGGTCACGCCGCGCGCGGCGAGCGCGGCGATGGTCATCTCGATGTGCGGGAGGCTCGGCAGGCGGTCGCCGGAATGGGTGAGGTCGAGCCCGTTCTCGAACCGGCTCGCCGAGAGCAGCAGTGCGCTCACGAACTGGCTGGAGCTGGACGCATCCACTTCGACAGGGCCGCCGGCGACGTGGCCGGTGCCGTGCACGGTGAAGGGGAGGGACCCGCGGCCGTCGTCGTTCACATCCACGCCGAGCGAGCGGAGGGCGGAGATGATCGCGCCCATGGGCCTGCCTCGCGCCGAGTCGTCGGCGTCGAACATCGTCGGGCCGAGGGCGAGACCCGCGATCGGCGGGACGAAGCGCATGACCGTTCCCGCCTGACCGCACTCGATCGTGGTGCTGCCGAGCAGCTCCTCGGCCGGGGTGACCAGGAAGTCCGCGCCGAAGGCTCCGGCGCCCGGCCTCTCGTCGATGCCGACGCCGAGCGCGCGCAGCGCCTCCACCATGTTCGCGCTGTCGCGCGAGTGCAGCGGAGCGCGCAGCAACGACGGCGCATCGGCCAGGGCTGCCAGCACGAGCTCACGCGCGGTGAGCGACTTCGACCCCGGAAGCGCGACGGTCGCCGAGACCGGCCCGTCGGCGACCGGGGCAGGCCACAGGGTGTTCGGCTCGTCGGACCGGTTGTCGCCGTACGGATCGAAGTCGGGAGCGGAATATTTCGAAATCAGCATTGTTGTCAAGATTATCCGTGTTCGCGCCGAGAGGAAGGATCCGCCCGTGGCCGCAACCGCCGTGCTCGACGTCCCCAGCGTCCTGACGCGTCGGCTCACCGACCCCGCGGGGTCCTTCGCCGGAGTGGATGCGGGGCTCGCGCAACTAGACTGGCCGGTGATGAGCACCGAGACCCAGGATGCGGGCCACCTCTTCGAGGAGCAGGCCCTGCCTTTCATGGACCAGCTGTACGCGGCTGCCCTGCGCATGACCAGAAACCCGTCGGATGCGCAGGACCTCGTGCAGGAGACGTTCGTGAAGGCGTATGCGGCGTTCAACCAGTTCCAGCAGGGCACCAACCTGAAGGCCTGGCTGTACCGCATCCTCACCAACACGTTCATCAACACCTATCGGAAGAAGCAGCGCGAGCCCTACCAGGGGACGATCGACGAGCTCGAGGACTGGCAGCTCGGAGGTGCGGAGTCGACCACCGCATCCACCAGCCGCTCTGCCGAGGCGGAAGCGATCGACCACCTGCCGGACAGCGCCGTCAAGGACGCGCTGCAGGCCATCCCGGAGGACTTCCGGCTGGCCGTCTACTTCGCCGATGTGGAGGGGTTCTCCTATCAGGAGATCGCCGACATCATGAAGACCCCGATCGGCACCGTGATGAGCCGCCTCCACCGCGGCCGTCGCATGCTGCGGGAGCTTCTGACCGACTACGCGCACGAGCGGGGCCTCTCGGCCGTCCAGGGGGACCGCGCCGTGCAGACTTCCAGGAGCAAGAGATGACCGACTGTGGATGTGAGAAGGCGAAGGCCGAACTCGAGGAGTACCTGCGCAACGAGCTGTGCAGCGAGGATGCTGCCGACGTGCGCGAGCACCTGGCGAGCTGTGCCGGATGCTCCGACGAGGCGCACCTGAGCGTCGTGCTGACCGAGGTGGTGCAGCGCGCGTGCAAGGAGACCGCACCCGAGACGCTGCGCACCGAAGTGCTGCTGCGCATCCGCTCCTTCCAGGCGAGCGTCCACTAACCGAGGCCGCCGGGCCGCGATTCGTCACGATTGTGCGAGGTGCGGGTTAGGCAGCGCCGCCCGAGCGGACCTCGTGCAGGAAGAAAAGGCCGCCGAACGGGTCCGTGACCTGCGCGAAGCGGCCGAACTCGCTGTCCCAGGGGTCGCGCACGACCGTTCCGCCGAGCTGGACGACACGGGCGGATGCGGCGGTCGCGTCCGCGACGCCGAAGTAGACCACCCAGTGCGACGGGACGCCCTCCGGCAGCATCTTGTCCGCGTCGTAGACGCCGCCGCCGGGTGAGGCCGGATCGCCGAAGGTGACGTAGCGGAAGTCGGCCGTGTCGCCGAGCGTCTGTGTCGTCCAGCCGAACACCGAGGTGTAGAAGCCGACCTGCACGGCGAAGTCACGCGCGTACAGTTCGTGCCAGGCGGGCGCGCCGACCTCGGCCACCAGTTCGAAGCCGCGGTGCTGGTCGGGCTGCCAGAGTCCGATCACGGCCCCGCCCGGGTCGACGACGACGGCGAGCCTGCCCTGGTCGCCGATGGCCATCGTCGGCGAGACCACTTCGGCGCCCGCCTTCTCTGCGGCCTTCTCCGCCGCCTCCGCATCCTCGACCAGGAGGTACGTGGTCCAGGTGTTCGCCTGCGCGCCGTCCATCACCGCTCCGAGGCCCGCTACCATGCGACCGTCGCGACGGAAGGTCGTATAGCCGCCGTACTCTCCGCCCCCGACGTCGGCGGTCCAGCCGAACAGGCCGGCGTAGAACTCCGATGCGCGCGGGACGTCGGATGCGGCGTAGTCCACCCAGTAGGGCTCGCCGAGGCGGTGTGTGGTGACGACAGTCATGCGCACAAACTACTCCGGCCGCCGCGATCTCCGAAGTGCGGGATCGTGGCGGCCGGAGTGCGGCAGCGAGCGCCTACAGCGTCAGCGCCCGCTGGATGAGGATCTGCTGCTCCTGCGCGTGCCGCTTCGCCGAGCCGGCGGCCGGCGCGGCCGACGGCGGGCGGGAGACGACGCCGAGCGGGCGCGGGCCGAGCTTCGAGGTCTCCAGGATCATGTACGGCCAGGCTCCCTGGTTCTCCGGCTCGTCCTGCACCCACACGAGCTCGGCGTTCGGGTAGGAGTCGACGATGGCCTTCAGCTCCGCGGGAAGCGGGTAGAACTGCTCCACCCGCACGAGCGCGATCTCCGGGTTCGGGTTCTTCTCGAGGTCGTTGAGCAGGTCGTAGTAGAGCTTGCCGGCCATCAGGAGGACGCGCTTGACCGAGCTCTTGTCCGTGATCCGTGCGTCGTCGATCACCGGCTCGAAGCGGCCCGTCGTGAAGTCCTCCACATTGCTCGACGCGCCGCGGAGCCGCAGCATCGCTTTCGGCGTGAAGACCACGAGCGGGCGACGCGGACGCGCGTACGCCTGGCGGCGCAGCAGGTGGAAGTACGAGGCGGGGGTGGAGGGACGCGCGACGGTCATGTTGTTCTCGGCGCACATCTGCAGGTACCGCTCGATGCGGGCGCTGGAGTGGTCCGGTCCCTGTCCCTCGTAGCCGTGGGGGAGGAGCAGCACCAGCGACGAGCGCTGGCCCCACTTCTGCTCGGCCGAGGAGATGAACTCGTCGATGATCGTCTGGGCGCCGTTGGCGAAGTCGCCGAACTGGGCCTCCCAGAGCACGAGCGCATCCGCACGCTCCACCGAGTAGCCGTACTCGAAGCCCATGGCTGCGTACTCGCTGAGGAGCGAGTCGTAGATCCAGAACCGTGCCTGGTTGTCGCTCAGGTTCGCCAGCGGCAGCCATTCCTGACCGTTCACGCGGTCGTGCAGCACCGCGTGACGCGAGACGAAGGTGCCGCGCCGCGCGTCCTGCCCGGCGAGGCGCACCGGGGTGCCCTCGGCCAGCAGCGTGCCGAGGGCGAGCAGTTCGCCGAAGCCCCAGTCGATGTTGCCGTTCCTGCTCATCTCGCCGCGCTTGGTCAGCAGCTGCTGCAGCTTCGGGTGGACGGTGAACCCGGCGGGCGGGTTGTTGAACGCGTCCCCGATCATGTGGATGACCTGCTCGCTGACCGCGGTCGATGCCGGCTCCCCGACGTTGTCGTCCTGCGGGGCCGGCTGCTCCAGGTCGCCGGTCTCTTCTGCGGTGAGGACAGGAGCCGGGTGGGTCTGCGCCGCGTGCGTCTCCATGAACGCGCGCTCCAGGCGTTCCTGGAAGTCGCGGTGGGCCTGCTCGTACTCCTCCTCGGTGATGTCGCCGCGGCCGACGAGAGCCTCGGTGTAGAGGCGCCGCACCGAGCGCTTGGCCTCGATGAGGCTGTACATCAGCGGCTGCGTCATCGAGGGGTCGTCGCCCTCGTTGTGGCCGCGACGGCGGTAGCAGACGAGGTCGATCACGACGTCGCGCTTGAACTCCTGGCGGTAGGCGAAGGCCAGCTCGGCGACGCGGACGACAGCCTCCGGGTCGTCGCCGTTCACGTGGAAGATCGGCGCCTGGATGGTCTTGGCCACATCCGTCGAGTACACGGAGCTGCGCGCCTCGGCGGGAGGCGTGGTGAAGCCGACCTGGTTGTTGATGTTGACGTGGAGGGTGCCGCCCGTGCGGTAAGCACGCAGCTGCGACATCTGCATCGTCTCGACCACGACGCCCTGGCCGGCCATTGCGGCGTCGCCATGGATGAGGATGGGCAGCGTGAGGAAGGTGCCGGCCGGCCGGCGGTCCTGCTTGGCGCGGACGATGCCCTCCAGCACGCCGTCGACGGCCTCCAGGTGGGACGGGTTCGCCGCGAGGTAGACGGGGATCTCCTCGCCGTGGACGCCGCTGAAGGTGCCCTCGGTCCCGAGGTGGTACTTCACGTCGCCGGAACCCTGGATGGTGCGCGGGTCCTGCGTGCCCTCGAACTCGCGGAAGATCTGGCCGTACGTCTTGCCGGCGATGTTCGTCAGCACGTTGAGGCGGCCGCGGTGGGCCATGCCGATCGCGACCTCGTCGAGCTCTGCCTCCGCCGCTCCCTGGAGGATCGCATCCAGGAGGGCGATGGTCGACTCCCCGCCTTCGAGGCTGAAGCGCTTCTGTCCGACGTACTTCGTCTGCAGGAAGGTCTCGAACGCCTCCGCCTCATTCAGCTTGCCGAGGATGCGCAGCTGCTCCTCGTGCGTCGGCTTCTCGTAGGGCCGCTCCAGCTTGTCCTGGAACCAGCGGCGCTGCGCGGGGTCCTGGATGTGCATGTACTCGATCCCGACCGTGCGGCAGTAGGAGTCGCGGAGCACGCCGAGGATGTCGCGCAGCTTCATCTTGCGCTTCTCGCCGAACTGGCCGGTGACGAACTCCCGGTCGAGGTCCCAGAAGGTCAGTCCGTGGTTCTCGATCTCGAGGTCCGGGTGCGTACGCTGCTTGTATTCGAGCGGGTCGATGTCGGCCATCAGGTGGCCGCGCACGCGGTACGAGTTGATGAGCTCCTGGACGCGGGCGGTCTTGTCGACGGCGCTGGCCAGGTCGACGCTGATGTCCGGGTTCCAGTGGATC
>Ga0206353_10359237_pt1 | contig 10066 bp, 8 predicted proteins | sample DielMetaTC5am4_FD_146436 | JGI IMG/M metagenome (GOLD analysis project Ga0206353, IMG submission 146436) | Corn rhizosphere microbial communities from Kellogg Biological Station, Michigan, USA - Diel MetaT C5am-4 (Metagenome Metatranscriptome)... | ecosystem: Host-associated > Plants > Roots >...
GGCGCCAGCGCGGGCGGGATCAACGCCATCTTCCTCGCCGAGGCGATCGCCGCCGGCCGCTCGCTCGATCCGCTGACCGACCTCTGGCTCGACACCGCCGACGTCGACCGGCTGATCGACTCCGAAGTCAGCGCCGTCTCCCGATTCGCCAAGGCCGCCGCGGTGCCCTTCGCCTGGGCCCTTTCGAAGCAGCGCGGCGGCACGGTCGAGCAGACGGTCGAGGCCGGCCACCGCGACGAGATCCGCGCCAAGCTCGCCAATTTCGTCCGCGCCCGCTGGTTCGCTCCGCCGTTCAGCGGCCCCGGCTTCACCAACCTGTTGCTCGGCGCGCTCGACGCGATGGCCGAGGGCCCGGCCGGCCCTCCGCTGCTTCCCGACTACCAGCCGCTCGACCTGTTCGTTACCGTCACCGATTTCCACGGCCATCCGGAGACCCTTCGGCTCCACTCACCGCCCCAGGCCGAGGAGCGCGAGCACCGGGTCACCCTCGCCTTCCGCAAGGAGGCCGGCGAGCAATGCCATCTCGCCGACCCCGCCGAGCTCGCTTTCGCCGCCCGGGCGACCGCCAGCTTCCCCGGCGCCTTCCCGCCTTTCCGGGTCGGCGAGCTCGACGCCGTGCTGGCCGCGCGCGGCCGCGCCTGGCCGGGACGCGACTCCTTCCTCGCCCGCGCCCTCCCGCGCCATGCCGCGCTCGGCGACGTCGAGAACGCCGTGCTGATCGACGGCTCGGTGCTGGCCAACGCGCCGTTCCGGCCCGCCATCGCCGCTCTGAAGAGCCGACCGGCCCGCCGCGAGGTCGACCGGCGCTTCGTCTACATCGATCCCAAGCCGGGCCGCCGGTCGGTGCGCCTCGGCGGCGGCGGCGGGAGCGATCCGCCCGGTTTCTTCGCGACCATCTTCGGGGCCCTCTCCGACATTCCCCGCGAGCAGCCGATCCGCGACAATCTCGAAGCGATCGAAGGGCGTTCCTCGCGAATCCGCCGGCTCAGGCGGATCGTCGAGGCGATGCGTCCCGAGGTCGAGGCGGCGATCGAGCGCGCCTTCGGCTCCAACCTGCTGCTGCTCCGCCCCACCCCGGCCCGCCTCGCCGCGTGGCGCGCCAAGGCGCAGAACCTCGCCGCCAGGGGCGCCGGCTTCGCCTACGCCGCCTACGGTCAGCTCAAATTGTCCTCGGTCGCCGAGGAGGTCGCCACCGTCCTCTCGCCCGTCGGCGCCGACCGAGATTCGCGGGACGCCATCCGCCACGCAATATGGGGAGCCGTCCGCTCCGCCGGACTCGCGGATCCCGACAGCGTCACCGCCGCCGGCGCCCGGCCCGAGCTGATCCTGTTCCTGCGCAATTACGATCTCGCCTTCCGCGTCCGCCGGCTTCGCTTCCTCGCCCGCCGGGTGATGGAGATGGAATCGGAGCCCGGAGCGCCGCTCGACGCCGTGCGGCGGGCGCGCGAGGCGATCTACGACCTCCTCGCCCTCTACGAAGGCGAATCGCCCGCATCCGATTCCGAAGCCGCCGCCCGGCCGGCCGAGGCGATGGCCGCGCTCGCCGACCGGCTCGGCCTCAAGGCCAAGGACGACGAGGCCGACCGCCGCCTGACCGATGTGATGGCGGCCTTCCCCAAGCCCGAGCGGCGCATCTTCATCCTCGCTTACCTCGGCTTCCCTTATTACGACATCGCCACCTTCCCTTTGCTCCAGGGCGAGGGCCTCGACGAGTTCGATCCGGTCAAGGTCGACCGGATCTCGCCCGAGGACGCCACCGCGATCCGCGCCGGCGGCGCCGCGGCGACCTTGAAGGGCATCCAGTTCAACAGCTTCGGCGCCTTCTTCAGCCGCGCCTATCGCGAGAACGACTATCTGTGGGGCCGGCTGCACGGCGCCGACCGGCTGATCGACATCGTTCTCTCCTCGCTTCCGGAAACCGCCACCCTCCCCGCCGGCCTCGCCGCTTCCCTCAAGCGGGACGCGTTCCGGGCCATCCTCGCCGAGGAGCGCCCGCGGCTCGCGGCCGTCCAGCCCTTGTTCGACTCGCTGGAGCGCGAGATCGGCTGACGGTTGCGCGCCGCCCGCCCCGGCCATAAGCAGGAAGCGAGGGGGAAAGGCGGCGACATGCAGTTCCTGAAGACGTTGTTCTGGGTCATTCTGACGGTGATCCTCGTGCTGTTCGCCAAGGCCAATTGGATCGCGGTGCCGCTGCGCCTGTGGGGCGGGCTGGAGGCCGACGTGAAGCTTCCCATGCTCATCCTGTTCGCCTTCCTGGTCGGCTTCCTCCCGACCTTCGTGATCCTCCGCGCCCGCCTCTGGTCGCTGAAGCGGCGGCTCGATCCGGCCGAGCGGACCAGCGGCATCGTCGCCGCTCCGGCCGCGCCGGCCGAGCCGGTCACCGTCACCAACAGCAGCACTCCCGATCGGCTCGCCACCGACAGCAAGGCCTGGCCTTCATGAGCAGCCCGATCTTCGTCGCCATCGACACGCCCGATTTCGAGCGGGCCAAGGCGATCGCGACGCGGGTCAGGAACCATGTCGGCGGGATCAAGCTCGGCCTCGAATTCTTCTGCGCCAACGGCCGCCACGGCGTTCGCGACATGGCCGAGCTCGGCCTCCCCATCTTCCTCGACCTGAAGCTCCACGACATCCCCAACACGGTCGGCAAGGCGATCCAGGCGCTCCGGCCGCTCGAGCCCGCCATCCTCACCGTCCACGCCGCCGGCGGCCGGGCGATGCTCGAGGACGCCAAGGCCGCCGCGCCGTCCGGAACCAAGGTGGTCGCCGTGACGATGCTCACCAGCCTCGACTCCGACGACCTCGCCGCCACCGGAGTCGCCGGCGACGCCCACGACCAGGTCGTCCGGCTGACCGGGCTGGCGCGCGAAGCCGGTCTCGACGGAATCGTCTGCTCCGGCAACGAGGTCGCGGCGGCGCGCAAGCTCTGGCCCGGCGGCTTCTTCGTCGTCCCGGGAGTCCGCCTCGCCGAGGGCGACTCGGCCGACCAGAAACGGGTGATGACTCCGAGGAAGGCCCTCGACGCGGGCGCCTCGATCCTCGTCGTCGGCCGACCGATCACCCAGGCCGACGACCCCGACCGCGCCGCCCGAGCCATCGCCGCGACCCTGTAGAATCCCCTCCCCCTTGATGGGGGAGGGTTAGGGTGGGGGTGGAGTCAATGAAGCTCGGGGTCTTTGCGGAGACTCCACCCCTCCCCAACCCTCCCCATCAAGGGGAGGGAGTTCGTCTGGACACTCCCCCTCCCGCGTCCTATCCGCGCCTCCTCAAAGGAGACGCCGATGAGCTGGCTGAACCGGGTCCGGAACAGCATCCCCTTCCTGCCCAAGCGCGAGACCGCCGAGACTCTGTGGCACAAATGCCGCGCCTGCAACGCGATGATCTTCACCCGCGAGTGGGAGGAGAATCTGTTCGTCTGCCCGCGCTGCGAGCATCACGACCGGATCGGCCCGCGCCCCCGGTTCCAGCAGATCCTCGACCCCGGCTACACCATCCTGCCGCCGCCGCAGGTCCGCGAGGACCCGCTGAAGTTCCGCGATTCCAAGCGCTACACGGACCGCCTCAAGGCGGCCCGCACCGCCACCGGCGAGGGCGACGCCCTGATGAACGCGCGCGGCACGATCGAGGGCCGCAAGGCCGTCGTCGGAGTCCAGGATTTCGCCTTCATGGGCGGCTCGATGGGGCTCGCCGTCGGCGCCGCGTTCGTCGACGGCGTCCGGGCCGCGATCGCGGACCATGCCCCCTATGTCATCTTCACCGCCGCCGGCGGCGCCCGGATGCAGGAAGGCATCCTGTCGCTGATGCAGATGCCGCGCACCACCGTCGCCATCTCGGAGCTCAAGGAAGCCGGCCTGCCCTATCTCGTCGTCCTGACCGATCCGACGACGGGCGGAGTCACCGCCTCCTACGCGATGCTCGGCGACGTCCAGATGGCCGAGCCCGGCGCCCTGATCGGCTTCGCGGGCGCGCGGGTGATCGAATCGACGATCCGCGAGAAGCTCCCCGAAGGCTTCCAGCGCGCCGAATATCTGCTCGCCCACGGCATGATCGACATGGTCGTCCACCGGAAGGACCTGCGCGAGCGCCTCGCCCAGGTGATCGGCTATTTGACCCCCGAGGCCAAGGCGGCGTGAGCCTGCATTCCTCCCCGGAACGGGGAGGAGCAGGTGATGGACCGCGCCTCTTCCTCCCATCCCGGAGTCCAGCGCCAGCTCGACCGGCTCGCCACCCTCTCGCCGGGCGCCGACATTCTCGGGCTCGAGCGGATCTCCGCTTTGCTCGATCGTCTCGGCCATCCCGAGCGCCGCCTTCCCCCCGTCTTCCACGTCGCCGGAACCAACGGCAAGGGCTCGACCTGCGCCTTCCTTCGCGCCGCGATCGAAGCGGCCGGCCTCAAGGCACATGTCTATACCAGCCCCCATCTCGTCCGCTTCAACGAGCGAATCCGACTCGCCGGCCGGCTGATCGGAGACGAGGCGCTCGAAGCCCTGCTCGCCGAGACGCTCGACGCCGCCGGCGGGCTCGGGGCGAGCTTCTTCGAGATCACCACCGCCGCCGCGTTCCTGGCTTTCTCGCGCACGCCCGCCGACGCGTGCGTGATCGAGGTCGGCCTCGGCGGGCGGCTCGACGCGACCAACGTCCTCGTGGCCCCCGCCGCCTGCGGAATCGCCCAGCTCGGCCTCGACCACCGGCAATTCCTCGGCGATCGCATCGAGGGCGTCGCCGCCGAGAAAGCCGGTATCGCCAAGCCCGGGGTGCCGCTCGTCACCTTGCGCTACCCGGAGCGTCTCGCCGCCCCGATCGCCGCGGCCGCCGAGGCGGCGGGCGCGATCTGGCTTCCGCAGGGCGGCGAATGGGACGCCGCGGCCTCGAACGGCAGGCTTCGCTACCGCGACGGGCGGGGCGGGCTCGACCTTCCCCTCCCGCGCCTCCCCGGGGCGCACCAGGCGCTGAACGCCGCCCTCGCGGTCGCGATGATCCGGCACCAGCGCGCCGTCGACCTGCCTCAGTCCGCGTTCCGCGCGGCGATGGGCTGGGCCGATTGGCCGGGGCGGCTCCAGAAGCTCGGACCCGGCCCGCTCCTCGCCATGCTCCCGCCCGGCTCCGAGCTGTGGCTCGACGGCGGCCACAACCCCAACGCGGCCCGCGCCGTCGCCGACCATTTCCGAGCCTCCGTCCCCGCCGGGCGGCCGTTCCACATCGTCTTCGGCCTTCTCGCCGCCAAGGACGCCGCCGGCGTCCTGAAGCCTTTCGCCGGACGCAGCCTCGAGCTCCACGCCATCCCCGTCCCCGGCCACGCCCACCATCCGCCGGCGGAGCTGGCTCTCACCGCGCGCGGCCTCGGCCTTGCCGCCCGCGCCGAAGAGGGGGTCGAGCCCGCGCTCGGCTGGATCGCCCGCCACGCCGACCGCGAGAAACCGCCGGTCGTCCTCATCCTGGGCTCGCTCTACCTCGCCGGCGAAGTGCTCAAGGCGAACGATGAGGAACCGGGCTGACCTTTAGAGACTGATCGGCTTAGGTTGGCGCATACCCGCTCATCCTGAGTAGCCGGTGAGCCTGTCGAACCGGCGTATCGAAGGACGGTCCTTCGATAATGAGCAGGTGAAACATGCCCCCGGCATGTTTCAGGATTGCCGGGGGCAATCCGACCTGCTCATCCTCGCCAAGGCTCAGTCCCTACTCAGGATGAGCGGTTCAGTGAAAGCCGATGAGACTCTACGTGCCGCGCAGCTCCGCCAGCGTTCGCGCCGCCCAGTCGTACATGTCGGCATTGCCGAGCCGCTCCATGCGGTCGAGCCGCTTGACCCGCGCCGCGACCTCTTCGAGCGCGGCTCGCGCCTCCGCGGGACGGCCTTTGGCGATGAGCAAGGCGGCCTGGCGGCACAGGGCCTCGCCGCCCGCCATCCGGCGGCCGAGATCGGCGTAGAGGGCCAAAGCCGCCTCGCTCTCGCCCAAATCGTCATGAGCGCGCGCGAGAAGCAGCGCCGAGCGGTCGTTCTCGGCTTGGGAGGCGGTCGGCGGAAGCGTCTCCAGCTCTCGTTTGGCGCCCGCCGCATCGCCGGACTCCAGAAGCGCCCTTCCGAGCCTCACCCGCCCCGGCCGGTCTTCGCCCGGGCTCTTGGCGAGGGCCCGGCGATAATGGTCGGCCGCCTCGCGCCAGGCGCCGGTCTCGGCCAGCGCGTCGCCGAGAGCGGTTCGGTTGGCGGCGGTGTCGGCGAGCTCCAGCGCCTCGCGCGCCCGCCTCACCTCGCGGTCCGGATCGAGCTTCCGGATCGCCGCCGCCTTGACCGCCCGGACCTCGCGATTGGCGCCCATGTAGGGGAATATCTCGAAGATCGCGTAGGCGAGGCAGCCGGGGATCGAGAGGAAGATGATCACCATCAGCCAAAGCTGGTTGCGGCCCTGGCGGACGCAATGGACGGCGCAGAGCAGCTGGATGATAATCGAGAGGCCGATCAGCGGCATCTAGCGCGCTCCGCTTTCGACGACCTCCGCCAGCGCCGAGCCGCCGGCCAGCGCCTCGGCCGCCTTGCGCCGCCGCGTCTCGGCGCCGGCGCGGGCGCCTTCGAGGAGGACGAACAGCACCGCGAACAGCCCCGCCGCCGCGGTCCAGCGGAACACCGTGGCGTAGCCGTAGGTGTCGAACGCCTCGCCGGCGATGCCCCGGCCCAGCGACCCGATCAGGAAGGTCAGCGACGAGAGCAGGGCATATTGCACCGCCGTGAACTTCTTGCTGACGATGCCCGAGAGGTAGGCGACGAAGGCGGCGCCGGCGATTCCGGTCGAGATATTCTCATAGGAGATGGCGAGGAGCAGCCGGACCATCCGTTCGTCGAAGCCGATCGCGCCGAGCGCCCGGTCGAGGAACAGGAAGTGGGCGACCGCGTCGACGTTCCGTCCCCCTTCGGCGAGATCCGCATAGACGAAGTTGCCGAACACCGGCAGCACCGCGCCCAAGAGGATGGTCGGGATCCGCCCGACCCGGAGAAACAGATAGCCGCCGAGGCTGATCCCGACGATGGTCATGAAGATTCCGAAGATCTTCGACGCGAACGCCACCTCGTCCTTCGAATAATGGAGGAAATCCAGATAGAAGGGGTAAGCGAAGGCGGCCCAGATATTGTAGCAGAGCGTGTAGGTGAGGATGAAGCCGATGACGATCAGCACCGCCCAGCCCAAGCGGGCGGTAAGCTCGGCCAAGGGGGCGATCAGGGCCGAATAGAGGTGGTTCATCGCGGCCCGTCCGCCCGAGGGCCGGGTCGCCTCCTGCCGGATCCGGACGCCCTGCCCGCGCGCCTTCATCCGGTTGAGGGTCGCGGCGACGATGAGGGGCACAAGCACGGTCGCGATGACGATCAAGGGGCCCATGGTCTTGGTGAAGTCCGCGACCGAAGGCTTGGGCACGCCCGGCGGGGTGTCGCCGAGCATGGAGACCATGAACCACCCGATCGAGACGATCGCCCAGGCCCAGGCCAGCCCGACGATGGCCAGAGCGACGGCGCGCGTGCGCTGGTCGAGCGCCCCCGCCTCGCTCAGGTTTTCCTCGAACAGGTCGCGGTCCGGCCGCTCGGTGTCCGGCGCCCGCAAGGTGGCGAAGACGAGCAGCAGAAGCAGCAAAGCCGCCATCAGCAGGTAGACGCTCGGCCACGACATCCGCGCCGCGAGGACCAGCGCCACCGCTCCGCCGACGATGCTCGCCGTCCGGTGGCCCAATTGGTACACCGGCGACAGCAATTCGACCGGGGTGCGCTCGTCGGAAACGTCGATCCGCCAGGCGTCGATCGCGATGTCCTGGGTCGCCGAGGCGAAGGCGGCGAGCAAGGCGAACAAGGCGAAAGCGCCGAGGTTGACGGTCGGATCGGTCGCGGCGAGGCCGCCGAAACCGATCACCAGCACGGTCTGGCAGAGCGCGATCCAGCTCTTGCGCCGCCCCAGCCGCTCGAGCAGCGGAAGCTTCACCCGGTCGACGATCGGCGACCACAGGAACTTGAACGAATAGCAAAGCCCGATCCAGGAGAGCACGCCGATCGTCGCGAGGTTGATCTTGGCCTCGCCGAGCCAGGCATTCAAGGTCCCGATCAGAAGCGCGAAGGGCAGGCCCGAGGAGAAGCCGAAGGCGAGCATCACCGCCGCCTTGCGGTTGGCCAGCGCCCATTTGAGCAGCCGCCATCCCTTCAGCTTCTTGCCCGTCTCCGCCATCGCCCGCTCCCAAAAGAGACAGCTTAGCCCCGCATCGCCGCTTGGCTAGGCCGAATTAGTCCTCCCTGCGAGCGAAGCTCGTGGGGAGGGGGACCGCCGAAGGCGGTGGAGGGGCCAGTGGCGCCGTCAGCCCCTCCACCGCTCTTCGAGCGGCCCCCCTCCCATCGCCTGCGGCGACAGGGAGGATGAGAATGCTGCCGCCCTTGCCAGCGCGCGCGCTTGGGCGCAATTTCGCATCCCGATGGACATGCCGACCCGCCAGCGGCCGACGGCCGGCCAGCTCGCCCTCGCCCGGCGGATCGCGCTCGGCGAGGCGAGCCACGGCGCGGGAATCGCGACCGTCCCAGCCTCGGTCTACATCGACCCCGCCCGCTTCGAGGCCGAGCAGGCGCGGCTGTTCCGGGGGCCGCAGGTGATCGCGCCGTCCGCGCTGCTGCCGCGGCCGAACATGGCGGTGCCGCACGACGGCTTCGGCCTCCCTCTCCTCCTCGCCCGCGACAAGGAGGGCCGGGCGCACGTCTTCCTCAACGTCTGCCGCCACCGCGGCACGCGCCTCGTGGAAGGCGAGGCGCCGCACTGCGCGCCGCGCCTCGTCTGCCCCTATCACGCCTGGTCCTACGCGCTCGACGGGTCGCTCGCCGGCCTGCCGCGTCCCGACACCTTCCCCGGCCTCGACAAGGCCGCGCACCACCTCGCCGAGCTCCCCTCGTGCGAGGCGGGTGGCCTGATCTGGTTCGCCCGGGACGGCGCCAATTTCGCCGACGCCGCCGCGCTCGCGCCCGAGTTCGACGCCTTCGGCCTCGCCGGCCACCACCTCTACCGCCGCCGGGTCCACGACGTCGCCGCCAACTGGAAGCTGATCATGGACGCCTTCCAGGAAAGCTACCACGTCCAGCGCCTCCATTCCCCCACCATCGCCCGCTTCTTCGCCGACGGCGTGACGGCGGGAGACACGATCGGCATCCATCAGCGCTCGGCGGTCGGCCGCACCGACCATCTCGCCGACATCGACCATATGGACTGGGCGGCGCTCCGGGCGGTGATCACCTTCGCCTACCAGCTCTTCCCCGGCACGATCATGATCATGAGCCCCGATTACGTGAACGTGATGGTGCTGATGCCGCAGGCCGTCGGCCGAACCCTGGTCGAGGATTTCATGCTGATCCCGGAACCGCCCGCGACTCCCGAGGAGGAGGACCATTGGGCGCGCAGCTGGGCCCTGCTCGACGAGGGCGTCTTCGCCGGCGAGGATTATCGCGCCGCGGCGCTCGGCCAGCAGGGCCTCGCCTCGGGCGCTCTCGAAACGCTCACCCTCGGAACCCTCGAGGCCGGAATCCGCTATTTCCACGACCAGGTCGAGCGCGCGCTCGCCTGCAAGAGTGCAAGGGAGTGACAGTCACTAGTGACTGTCACTCTCGCCGCCAGCCTGAACCTGAAGGAGCCCAGACATGCGCATTCCCCTGAAGGCCGCCGCTTTCCCGCTGCTGCTCCTCGCGAGCGCCTGCCAGGTCAATGTCGACAACCAGACCAAGGAAAATCTCGACAATGCCGCCGACGCCGCCGGCAACCAGCTGGACCGCGCCGCCGACGCCACCGAGAACGCCGCCGCGAGCGTCGGCAACGCCGTCGAGCAAGGCGCCGACAAGGTCGGCAACCTCACCGTCAACGTCCACAGCGACGACGGCAACAGGGCCGCGGGCAACGGGCATTAGGCCGGTGACAGTCACTAGTGACTGTCACTCTGTTGGGTTACCAAAGCTTTCGGCGCTAGTGCGCGTAGTAGGTTGCGCCTACCTTATCGCGCCACTTTAGAAAAACTTCCATGAGCTCCGATTGCTCTGCGGCCGGACGGGGCATCGAATGCACA
>Ga0206353_11536262_pt1 | contig 10063 bp, 9 predicted proteins | sample DielMetaTC5am4_FD_146436 | JGI IMG/M metagenome (GOLD analysis project Ga0206353, IMG submission 146436) | Corn rhizosphere microbial communities from Kellogg Biological Station, Michigan, USA - Diel MetaT C5am-4 (Metagenome Metatranscriptome)... | ecosystem: Host-associated > Plants > Roots >...
GCGTCGTCTTGCCGGCGCCGGGCGGTGCTTCCAGCACCAGCCGCGGGTGCGCGCGCAGGCTGTCGCGGATCGCGGGCAGCAGCGGCGCAATGGGAAAATCGTTGGCTTCGACGTGCATCCGGGGATTGTAGGCGTCGGCCTTGCAGCGGTCACAAGCTCGATTCGATTCCCGCGCTGCGCGTGGCCCCGGAATGGCGAAGTTTGTCGGGCTTTCCCGATAAACTCGCCGCATCCTGCGCTCGCCCTGCGGGCCATTCGCTTTGCGAAGATTGGCTCCGGCCAGCCTGCCTCCGCCTTTGCAGCCCGATTTCCGATTCCCGAACCAGCCATGCACCTGATCGATATTGGCGCCAATCTCACCCACGAATCTTTCCGGCGGGATTTCGACGCCGTGCTGGACCGCGCGCGCAGGGCTGGCGTGGAACGGATGATCGTCACAGGCGCGTCGCGCGAGGGTAGCGAACACGCGCTGGCGCTGGCGCATGGGCATCCGGAAATGTTGCACGCTACAGCCGGCGTGCATCCCCATCACGCTGGTGATTACGGCGCGGAAACCGATGCGCTGCTGCGCACCCTCGCGCGCGAACCGGAAGTGGTCGCGGTCGGCGAAACCGGTCTTGATTACTTTCGCGATTTGTCACCGCGGCCCGCACAACGCGCGGCGTTCGAGAAACAACTCGCGATCGCGGTGGAGCTCGGCATGCCGCTGTTCCTGCACCAGCGCGATGCGCACGATGATTTCCTCACGCTGCTGAAGTCTGCGCGCGACCAAGTGCCCGCTGCCGTGGTGCATTGCTTCACCGACGATCGCCGTGCGCTGTTCGATTACCTCGACCTCGACTGCCATGTCGGCATCACCGGCTGGATCTGCGACGAGCGCCGCGGCACGCATCTGCGCGAACTGGTGCGATCGATTCCCGCGAACCGGCTGTTGCTGGAGACGGACGCACCGTACCTGTTGCCGCGCGACATCCGGCCGCAGCCTTCGGATCGCCGCAACGAGCCGATGTACCTGGCGCACATCTGCGAGGCCGTGGCGCGGGAACGCGGCGAAACGCCGGAAGCCGTCGCCGAACAAACCAGCGCGAACGCCCGGGCGTTTTTCGGGATCGAACGATAGGCGGGAGAAGCCAGCGATCCCGCCACCGAATCCCGGAGGGCGGGTGGCACCCGCCCTACACGCGTCCCGCGCGGACCGCGAGCGTCCAGCGCACCGGCCGCACGCGTTCGGGTTCGTGCCACGCCGCCGCCAGTGCTTCCGCAACCGACGCGACGGCGTCATCGCCGGTGGCCTTCAGGTATTTCTGCGCGGCTGACCACGAGGTCAGGTAGGCCAGCAGTTGCGACAGGTTCCATTCGACCCGCATCTCGAAGGCGGGCGCCTCGACCGATGCGAACGGCAATGCCAGCGAGGCGTAGCCCTCGTCCACGAGCTGCCGTTCCGGCGACCAGTAGGTACCCAGGATGCCCTCGTACAAATGCGCCATCACGGCATCGACCGCGGGCGTCACGCTGCAGTGGGCGTAACACCAGGCGACGAACAGGGCGCCCGGAACGGCGACGCGTTGCACTTCCCCGATGAACGCCGCGAGATCGAACCAGTGCAGCGCCTGTGCGACGGTGATGGCGTCAACGGACCGATCCGCGATCGTGGTGTGCTCGGCGGTTTCGTTGCGGTAATCGATGCGCGGATCCGCGACTGCATTGCCGAGCTGCTTCTGACTCGGATCGGTGGCGACCACCTGCTCGAAGCGCGTGGCGAGCGCGACGCTGGCCTGCCCGTTGCCACAGCCGGCGTCCCACGCGCAATTGCGTGCGGGCGCCTCGGCCGCGATCCAGTCGAACAGCGCAGCGGGATAGCGCGGGCGCGCGCGCAGGTACAAATCGGAATGCCCCGAGAAAAGATCCTTGAAATTCATCCGGGTGTTCTCCCTGATGTGGCGCGGCGTTCGATCACGCGATGGCCGCCGGGCGCAAGATCGCCGAGCGCATGCTCGCCGATGCGCGTGCGGATCAGGCGCAGCGTCGGCAGGCCCACCGCCGCGGTCATGCGACGCACCTGGCGGTTGCGACCCTCGCGGATCGTGAGTTGCAGCCACGCATCCGGCACGGTTTTGCGGAAGCGCACGGGCGGGTCGCGCGGCCACAAGCCTTCGGGCGCATGCGGCAATACGCGCGCTTCGGCGGGACGCGTGAGGCCATCGTTCAGGGCCACGCCGCGGCGCAGGTGTTGCAGCGCGCCTTCATCCGGCGTGCCTTCCACTTGCACCAGATACGTTTTCGGCTGCTTGTGGCGCGGATCGGTGATGTGGTGCGCGAGCGCACCGTCGTCGGTCAGCAGCAACAAACCTTCCGAATCCCGATCCAGCCGTCCGGCCGGATACACCTTCGGCGGCAGGTCGAAGTCGGCCAGCGTGCGTCGCGGTTGCGCACTGCGGTCGGTGAACTGGCACAACACGTCGAACGGCTTGTTGAACAGGATGAGCATGCCCATCCTCCGGAACTCAGTGGACCGTTGCGGCACTCGCCGGCCGGGATGAAGTGGCCGCTGGCGCGACACTATTCGCCGATGCCGGGTCCTCCGCAAGTCCTGCATCCGGCGCGGTGACCACGTAGCCGCGCGCCTTCAGCGCCGCAAGGTAACCGTCGGGCGCCAGCAGGTCGTGCATCGGCAGCACCGCGAAGGTTTGCGCATTCGCCGCCAGCGCCGCATCGGCCGCGGCCAGCCACGTTGCTTGGATCCGGCGTGGCAAGTTGTCGATGCCGAGCGACTTGGCGAAACCCGCGCAGGTGATCGCGGACTGGCAGGTACCGCGCCAGGCGCTTTCGGGCACGGTCCGCAGCGTTTCGATGTCGCCGGTGGCCCAGGCGTTGGCGCGCGCGCGGAAGTTCGGCAACTCGCGTTCGACCGCATCCAGCACCACGCGCAGGCAGGCGATGCCATCGGGGCCGGCAGCCGTGAATGCCTTCACCGCCTGCCGCGGTTCCTTGACCTCCAGCGTGGTATCCGGTTTGACGGTCTTGACGCCGTGCTCCTTGGCCAGCTTTGCAATGGTGTCGGTCACCTCGCCGTCGCCATGCAGGCCGTTCACCCTCAGCGCCTGCTTCATCAACTTGCCGGCCGCGAGCAGCGGGCGATAGCGCTCGATCGAATAGTCGTCGCCGAAGTAGCGCTCCCGCGCGTAGTACCAGCGCGCGTAGACATCGGGGGGCAGGACATCGTGCAGGGTCTTGCCGTCTGGATTGCGCTGCGCGCGATAAATGGAAGGCAGCAGGAACAGCTTGCCGAACCAGTTGGTGTCCACCTTCAATTTGACGCCGGGCGATTCCAGCACTGCCTGCGAAGCCGCGATCGTCTGCGCGACCTGGTTCGAACGCCACTCGATGCTGGCCGGCAAAATCGATACCACGCCGAGTATCCACAGCACGTGGTCGCCGCGCGTCACCTTCCACAAACCCGGGCCGGGCACCACCCCGGTCACGTTGATCGCCTGCAAGGTGACGATCGATGAAGCCGGTGCAGGTTGCGCCGACGCGATCCCTGCGGAACTGGCGGCGGGTGCTGTCTGCGCCAGCGCCGAAGACGGCGCAACGATTGCCGCAACCGCGGCGACAAGTCCCGCTTGCAGCCATCGTGCACGCCGGATCATTTTTGAAAAGACGCCGCGATGACGTGGCTGCATGCAGAATCCTCGTTCGATGGATTGCGCCGCAAGCGGGCGGCATGACCTGCCACTGACCATGGACGGCGGCGACAGTTCCGGCGCCTCCGCGATGTCTGCGTGGAATGCAGAGCTTATGCGGTTTGGCCGGTGGCCGGAATCCGTCTTGCTAAGCTCGAAAGCTTCAGTGCCGATGCGAGGATCGCATGACCGAATCCGCCGACAGCATCCCCGAATTCCTGCCGCACGACGGTCCCTTGCGCGAAGACGTGCATCGGCTCGGCATCCTGGTGGGTCGGATGCTGGCCGAGCAGGAAGGCGAGGCGTTCTATCGGCGTGTCGAAGATGTCCGCACCGCGGCGATCCAGCGTCGTCGCGAAGGCCAGGCGGTGGACCGTCTCGCCGGATCGCTCGCAGGGTTGGACGCAGCCGATGCAGAAGCATTGGCGCGCGCGTTCTCGGCGTGGTTCCAGGCCGTCAACACCGCCGAACGCGTGCACCGCATCCGCCGCCGTCGCGCCTACCAGCTTGCCGGCGCCGCGCCGCAGCCGGAATCGCTGGCCGACGTGCTGGCGTCGCTGAAGGCGCGTGGCGTTCCGGCTGGAGAATTGCTGGACTGGCTCGAACGCATGGACATCGAGCCGGTGTTCACCGCGCATCCGACCGAGGCCGTGCGTCGCTCGCTGCTGGAGAAGGAGCAGGCGATCGTGCAGGCGCTGGTCGAAGGCTTCGATGCCTCGCGCACGCCGCAGGAACGCGCGGTCGATCACCAGCGCCTCTTGACCGCGCTCACCGCGAGCTGGCAGACCGCCGAAGCCTCGGCGGTCCGACCCAGCGTGCAGGACGAATTCGAACACGTGAGCTTCTATCTCGCGAGTCCGCTGTACCGCGTGCTGCCGGTGTTCTACGAATCGCTGGAACACGAACTCGAACGTGTGTACGGCGTCGCGCCCGAGCTGCCGCGGCTGCTGCGCTTCGGTTCGTGGGTGGGCGGCGACATGGACGGCAATCCCAACGTGGGCGCCGACACCATCCGCGAAACGCTGCGCGCGCAGCGGGCGATGGTGCTGGTGCGCTATCAGGCCGAATGCACGCACCTGGAGCGACTGCTCAGCCAGACCGACGATCGCGCGCAGGTTTCCGATGCGCTGCGCCGGCGGCTGGACGATTATCGCGAACGGCTGCCGCAAGCCGCTGCCGCGATCCGCCCGCGCCACGCGAACATGCCGTATCGCTGCCTGCTCACCTTGATGCGCGCGCGGTTGGTCGCCACCGGCAACGAGGCGGCGGAACGTTACGCCAACGTGGCCGGATTCCAGGCTGACGTGGCGCTGATTGCCGAAAGCCTCGCCGCGCACAAGGGCGAACACGCCGGGTTGTTCGGCGTGCGCCGGTTGCTGCGGCGCGTGCGCACCTTCGGCTTCCATCTGGCGCGGCTGGACGTGCGACAGGATGCGCGCGTCCATGACGATGTGCTCGCGGTGTTGCTGGATGATCCCGAATGGGCTGGCCGACCGGTGGGCGATCGCGCGACGCGTCTGCGTGGATTGGCGTCGGGACAAGACGCCTTCACCGTGCACGAGGATCCGGCCGCAACAAGCCTGAAGGCGGTATTCGCGACGCTGGCCGAGGCGCGTCGCGATTACGGTCCCGACGCCACCGGACCCTACATCATCTCGATGGCACGCTCGGCCGCCGACGTGCTGGCCGTTCTTGCGCTGGCGCGCGACGGCGGCCTCACCGAAGACGATGGCGTGCCGCTGGACATCGCGCCACTGTTCGAAACGGTCGACGACCTCAAGCAGGGCGCTGCGACGTTGCGCGCGCTGCTGGACGATCCGGTCTATCGTGAACATCTGTCGCGCCGCGGCGATCGCCAGTTGATCATGCTCGGCTACTCCGACAGCGCCAAGGATGGCGGCATCCTTGCCGCGCGCTGGGCGTTGCAGCGCGCACAAGTGGAACTGCTGGAGGTGGCGCGCGAAGCCGGCATCGGCCTGACGTTTTTCCACGGCCGTGGCGGATCGGCCAGCCGCGGCGGCGGCAAGGTGACGCCGGCGCTGATGGCGGCGCCGCGCGGCGCGGTGGCCGGTCGCCTGCGCGTCACCGAGCAGGGCGAGGTGATCCACCGCAAATACGGCATCCGCGCGTTGGCGCTGCGCAACCTTGAACAGACCGTCGGCGCGGTACTGCGTGCCAGCCTGCGTCCGCGCGATCCGGAACCGCGCGAGCAATCGTGGCGCGAACGCATGACGGTGCTGGCGCAGCACAGCCGCGAGGCCTATCGCGCGCTGGTCGAGCGTCCGGGCTTCGTCGATTACTTCCGCGCCGCCACGCCGATCGACGTGATCGAGCGGATGACCATGAGCTCGCGCCCGGCCAGCCGTCGCAGCATGCACGGCGTCGAGGACCTGCGCGCGATCCCCTGGGTGTTCTCGTGGACGCAATGCCGTTCCATCGTCACCGGCTGGTACGGCCTCGGCAGCGCGCTGGAACGCGGCGCCGACGCATTCGGCGAAGCGGAACTGGCGGAGATGGCGCGCGAGTGGCCGTTTTTCGCGAACGTGCTGGACGACGTGGAGATGCTGCTGGCCAAATGCGATCTCGGGATTGCCGAAGCGTTCTCGAAACTGGCAGGCCCCTTGCACGCCGGGTTCTTCAGGCTGATCGATGAAGAGTTCGTGCGCACCCGCCAGTGGCTGCTCAAGTTGAAGGGCAGCGACACCTTGTTGCGTGACGATCCGCGCCTTGCGATGTCGATCCGGCTGCGCAATCCGTATGTCGATCCAATGAGCCTGCTGCAGGTGGACCTGCTGCGGCGCTGGCGCGCCGGTGGTGGCAATGACGACGCGCTGTTGGGTGCTCTGGTCGCCTGCGTCAATGGGGTGTCGCAGGGGCTGCAGAACACCGGTTGAGCCGCTTTCGGGTCACGCGCGGCGGCCTCGGCGTCTGGACATGTATTCACGGCTGTCCGTCTGAGGTTCATCGATAGTCATTGGGATCGCAACCGCATTGTCAAGGATGCTTGACAGCGGCGAAATCGCCCTCTAGTCTCGCATGTCAAGTCAACTTGACATGGCGCAGATGTTCGCAGCGAGCCTGGGGAGAAGGATGCCGATGGACAAGATGAGCGAGTGGCCCAAGTGGCAGCGCTGGAGCGTCTGGCTGTCGAGTTGGGCGCTGTACGTCGGCGGCGTTGCCGTGCTGCTGATGTTCCACGGTTTCCTGGTGCAGGGCCTCGCACTGGCGCTGCTGTGCGTGGGCCTGGTTTTACTCACGTATTCGTCCAAGGCCGTGCTCAACGAGCGCATGCGCAAGGTGGACCGCTGGTATGTGCGCGTGCTGTTGCCGACCTTCGTCGTCTACATGGTGCTGATGCTGGACGTCTGGCCGATGTATTCCCGCATCGAGGCGCCGTGGCTGAAGGTCATCGTGGTGCTGCTGCCGTTGCTGCCGCTGGCGGTCGTGGTGTGGGCGATGGTGCGGTACATGGCGCGTTGCGACGAGCTGGAACGTCGGCAGCAACTGGAAGCGGTCGGTGTCGCCGCGGCCGTGGTCAGTCTGGTCAGCTTCGCACTCGGCCTGCTGGCCGCCACCAAGTTGATCGCGGTGAACGGTGCGCTGGTGCTGCTGTTGATCTTCCCGGCGTTGTGCATCGTGTACGGGGTGGTGTGCGCCTGGAGCAAATGGCGCTGGCGTGGGCGATGAAGAACCGCGTGCGCGAATTGCGCGAGGCGCACGGCTGGTCGCAGGGTGCGCTGGCGGAGCACCTGGATGTGTCGCGCCAGACCATCAACGCGATCGAAACGGGCAAGTACGACCCCAGCCTGCCGCTGGCCTTCAAGCTGGCGCGGCTGTTCAAGCAACGCATCGAATCGATGTTCGACCCGGATGAGGAACGCTGAATGAAGATGAATTCGCGCATGCTTCTGCGCATCGCGGTCGTGGTGATCGCGCTGGCCGTATTCGGCTGGAGCCAGTGGGGCAAGCAGCGCGCCCACGAAGATTCCGCACCCGCGATCGCCAGCGCGCCCGCCGCCGCGGCGTCCGCCCCCGCACCCGCCAGGCCGGTGAAGCCGGCGCCGCCCACCACCATCGCGGTGGGCACGCTCACGTTGACGGCCTGCGAGTTGAAGCAACCCAACTCCGCTGCCACCACGCCCGCGTTCTGCGCGAAGTTTCCGGTGCCGGAGAACCGCGCCGATCCCGAGTCGCGCAAGGTCGACTTGAAGCTCGCGATCCTGAAGAGCGATTCCGCGGTGCCGGAGAAAGACCTGGTGGTGTACCTCGCCGGCGGCCCCGGCGAATCCGCGATCCAGACCTACCCGCAAATCGGCGGCGCGTTCGCGCCGTTGCGGAAACACCACGACGTGCTGCTGCTCGACCAGCGCGGTACGGGCGATTCGAATCCGCTCGATTGCCCGATCATCGCGAAGCAGATGAAGCAACTCGGCGACGCCGACCTCACGCCGGCCCAGCGCGCCGAGCGCGTCGGCGAGTGTGCCGCGGAAGTCCAGAAAAAATCCGATCCGCGTTTCTACACTACCACCGACGCTGTCGCGGACCTCGAAGCCGTGCGGAGCGCACTGGGCGCGCCGAAGCTGGATCTGATCGGCGTGTCGTACGGTACACGGATGGCCCAGCACTACGCCGCGGCGCACCCCGATGTCGTGCGCAGCATCGTGCTGGACGGCGTGGTGCCGAACCAGATGGTCCTCGGCGAAACCTTTGCCGAGGCGCTGGAACGTTCGCTGAAACTGCAGGCGGCGGCGTGCAGCGCGACCCCCGCGTGCAAGCAGGCGTTCGGCGACTGGTATGCCACCCTGCAGCAGTTGCACGCCAAGCTGAAGAACGAGGCGCCGCAGCAGGTCACGTTCGAAGACCCATATAGTTACAAGCCTGTCACGAAAACGCTTACCGCCGCCAACCTGGTGGGCGTGGTGCGGCTGTTTTCCTACAGCGCCCTGACGGCGGCCTTGCTGCCGCTGGCGATCGACGAGGCCTCACGTGGCAACTATGCGCCGCTGATGGGGCAGTCGAAGTTGCTGAGCAGCAGTCTTTCCGAATCCATGCAGGGCGGGATGCAGTTGTCGGTGATCTGCACCGAGGACGCGCCGTTGATGAAGCCGCGCCCGCAGGATGCGGACTTGTTGCTCGGCACCAGCCTCGTCGACGGCTTGGGCGCCGAATGCAAGGCCTGGCCGCACGGCCCGATGCCGAAGGATTTCCACGCGCCCTTCAAGTCCTCCATTCCGACCCTACTGATCTCGGGCGAACGCGACCCGGTGACTCCGCCCGCGTACGCCGAAGAGGTGCTGCAGGGTTTGACGGACGCGCGCTCGCTGGTGGTGAAGGGACTCGGCCATGCCGAGCCGATGCATGCCGGCTGCATGCCCGACCTGGTGGAACAGTTCGTCACCGATTTGCAACCCGGGAAGCTGGATGCGCGCTGCCTCGACAAGATCGGGCCGGTTCCGGCGTTCGTGAATTTCAACGGAGCTGCGCCATGATCGAAGTGAAGAATCTGCACAAGGCGTTCGGCAAGGTGAAGGCTGTGGATGGCGTTACCTTCACCGCGCGCGACGGCGAGATCACCGGCTTGCTGGGGCCGAATGGCGCCGGCAAGACCACCACTTTGCGGATGCTGTACACGCTGATGAAACCCGATTCCGGGCAGGTGCTGGTGGACGGCATCGATGCCGCGGTGGATCCGATCGCGGTGCGGCGCGGGCTCGGCGTGCTGCCCGATGCGCGCGGTCTGTACAAGCGCCTCACCGCACGCGAGAACATCGAATATTTCGCGCGCCTGCACGGCATCGAGACGCAGACGCTGCAGCAGCGCCGCGAGAAGCTGGTCGATGCGCTGGAGATGCGCGACATCCTGGATCGCCGCACCGAAGGTTTCTCGCAAGGCCAGCGGGTGAAGACCGCGATCGCGCGTGCACTGGTGCACGACCCGAAAAACGTGATCCTGGACGAACCCACCAACGGCCTCGACGTGATGGCGACCCGCGGCCTGCGTGCCTTCATGCGCAACCTCAAGGCGGAAGGCCGCTGCGTGCTGTTCTCCAGCCACATCATGCAGGAGGTCGCAATGCTGTGCGACCGCATCGTGGTGATCGCGGCCGGTCGCGTGGTCGCCGACGAATCGCCCGACGCGCTGCGCGCGCAGACGGGCGAAGCCAATCTCGAGGACGCGTTCGTGAAACTGATCGGCAGTGAAGAAGGACTCGCGGCATGAAACCGACCCTGACGGTGTGGTTGAAGGAAGTCCGCGAAAACCTGCGCGACAAGCGCACGGTGTTCAGCGCGCTGATTTACGGGCCGCTGATCGGGCCGGTGATGTTCGTGGTGATCATGAATGCAATCGTCGGCCACGAGATGAAGAAGGCCGAAGGGCC
>Ga0206353_10150026_pt1 | contig 10015 bp, 8 predicted proteins | sample DielMetaTC5am4_FD_146436 | JGI IMG/M metagenome (GOLD analysis project Ga0206353, IMG submission 146436) | Corn rhizosphere microbial communities from Kellogg Biological Station, Michigan, USA - Diel MetaT C5am-4 (Metagenome Metatranscriptome)... | ecosystem: Host-associated > Plants > Roots >...
CGTAGCGCGCGCGTTCCACGTGGAACCCGTGCGCGGCCAGCCGGGCGGGCAGGTCCGACCAGTCCCGTAGCGGCTCCCCGTGGACGGCGGCGAAGTGCGGGGCGAGGTAGGGCAGCTCCAGCGGCGTGTGGGCCGGGGTCGCGGTGGCCAGCAGCACGAAGGGCACGTCCTTGACCCGCCCGGCGCCGGAGACCGACCGCCAGTGCTTCCACCGTTGGGTGGTGGTGTGCCGCACCATGTGCGCCTCGTCGGCGAGGACCACGTCGAAGCGCGCGCCGGTGGCCTTCATCAGCCCGGCGACCTTGCCCAGCCGGTCCCAGGTGGTGACGCACCAGCGCAGCCCGCCGTCGCCGAACCCGGCGATCGACCGCGCCCAGTGCGGGATGGTGATCGCCGCCGGCCGGTCGGCGACGACGAGCACGCAGGTCACCTCCCGCTGCTCGGCCAGCAGGCGCACGCCGAGGATCGCCGTGCCGGTCTTACCGACGCCGGGGTCGTCGCCGAGCAGGAACACCCGGCCGCCGGCCGCCGCGTGCGCGGCGATGGCGTCGGCGCCGTCCCACTGCTGCTGCCGGGGCTCCATGGCCCGCCCGGCCGGCACCGGTCGCGGCGAGGCGTTGAGCTCGTCCTCGACGAACCGCTCGAGCGAGTACGGCGTCGACTCGTACGGCGCGAGCTCGGCCGGCAGGGCGCGGCCGGCGTACACGTGCGCCTGCAGGCCCTTGTGCCACTGCGCGCCGGGCGCCGGGGCGCGGAACGGCACGGCCAGCACCCACACCCGCTCGCCGGGGCCGGCGACGGGGAGCTCCGGGGGTGCCGGCTTCTTCGCCGCGGGACGGCGGCGGGTGGGCGCCGGGCGGCGGCGTCGTCCTGGCATACCCCGCAGTCTGCGTCGCGGGGCCGACATCATCTGGTGGAATCGCCGGGTGACCCCCGATCTGCGGCTCGCCGCCCGCACGCTGGGCGAGGCCGGGCCGCGCGTCGTCTTCGTGCACGGGCTGTTCGGCCAGGGCCGCAACTGGACGACGATCGCGCGCGGGCTGGCCGACGGGCACCGCGTCACGCTGCTCGACCTGCCCGACCACGGGCACTCGCCGTGGACCGACCGCGTCGACTACGAGGACATGGCCGGCCACCTCGCCGCCGAGTTGGCGGAATTCGGCGAGCCCGTGACCCTCGTCGGGCACTCCATGGGCGGCAAGGTGGCGATGCAGCTCGCGCTGCGCCGGCCGGACCTGCTGCGCGCGCTCGTCGTCGTCGACATCGCGCCGGTCGAATACCCGCTCGCCGGCGGCCGGACCGACGACCCGCACGAGGAGCAGTCACCCTTCGCCGCCTACATCGAGGCGATGCAGGCGATCGACCTCAGCACGCTGGGCAGCCGGCAGGAGGCGGACGACGCGCTGCGTGGCGCCGTCCGCAGCCGGATGGTGCGCGGCTTCCTGCTGCAGAACCTCGAGCGGGAGGGGACGGCGGGCTGGCGCTGGCGGCTGAACCTCGACGTGCTCTGCCGCGACCTCGACCGGCTGCGTGGGTTCCCCGAGCCGCCGCCCGGCGCGCAGTACGAGGGCCCGGTGCTCTGGATCGCGGGGGCGAACTCGCACTACGTGCTCGACCGCGACCGGGACCGGATGCACGAGCTGTTCCCCAGCACGCGCCTGGTCCGGATCAAGAACGCCGGCCACTGGGTGCACTCCGAGCAGCCGGAGATCTTCCTCGGCACCCTGCAGCGCTTCCTCGCTTCGGTGGAGGACGGCGGCAGGGTGAGGGGTGACGGCGGCGGCGGTCGGCGGCCATCCTGACCACGTGGACGAGTCGGTGTCGTGGCGGGTGCACCCCGCGCTGCGGCCGTTCGTGGCCAGCGCGGTCGGCTACCGGCACCATGCGCCGGCGCCCGTCCACCGCGGGCTGCCCTCGCCCAACCTGACCCTCGTCCTGACGCTCGACCGGCCCCTGGTGCTGGCCGGCCACCCCGACCCGCGCCAGGCGCCCGGCAGGTACGACGCGCTGCTCGGCGGCCTGCACACCCGGCCCGCCCTGATCAGGCAGGACGGACCACAGGCCGGCGTCCAGCTCTCGCTGACGCCGCTCGGGGCGCGGGCCCTGCTGGGCCTGCCCGCCGGCGCCCTCGCCTCGCTCGACTGCGCGCTCCCCGACGTCCTGGGCGGCGCGGGGGCCGAGCTGACCGGGCGGTGCCGCGAGGCCCCCGGCTGGGCCGGCCGGTTCACCGCCATCGAGCGCGTGCTGCTGCGGATCCTCCGGGACGACGCCGCGGCGCCCCCGGAGGTGCAGGAGGCCTGGCGGCTGACGCTCGTCACGGGCGGCCGGCTGCGCGTCGAGGAGATCGCGCACCGGATCGGCTGGTCCTCCCGCCACCTGCTCACCCGGTTCCGGGCCGAGACCGGCCTGACGCCCAAGGAGGCGGCGCGGGTGGCCCGCTTCGACCGTGCCCGCCGCGCGCTCGCCGCGCGCGTCGCGGCAGGGCGTCCGGCCGACCTCGCGGCGCTCGCCGTCGCGACCGGCTTCACCGACCAGGCCCACCTGACCCGCGAGTGGCGGGCGCTCAGTGGCCTCCCGCCGACCCAGTGGCTGGCCGCCGAGTTCGGATTTGTCCAAGACGGGATGATGGCGGGCACGGCATCGTCGTTGCCATGACCAGTTCTGACGCTCCCCCTCCCACCGTCTGGCCGGCGCTGCGCGCCCGGGACGCGCGCGGCCTGATCCGCTTCCTCGTCGACGCGCTGGGCTTCGAGGACACGGTCGTCTACGGCGACCAGCCCGACGGCAGCGGCGATGTCGTCGTCCACGCCGAGCTGGCCTGGCCGCTCGGCGGCGGGATCATGCTCGGTTCGATCCGCGACGTTCCGGACGACCCCTGGCCGGTGCAGCCCGGCAGCTTCGGCTGCTACGTGGTCACCGATGATCCCGACAGGGTGCACGCCCGCGCGGTGGCCGCCGGCGCGGAGGTGGTCACGGCGCTGCACGAGACCGACTACGGCTCGCGCGAGTTCGCCGTCCGCGATCCGGAGGGCAACCGCTGGAGTTTCGGGACCTACCGCGGAGCGCCAAGATCGACCCCATGACCGACCCCCGCGCCGGACAGCCCGCCCAGCCCAGCGACCTGGTGGACGTCGCCGCGCTCGTCACCGCGTACTACTCGCTCGAGCCCGACCCGGGCGACCCCGCGCAGCAGGTGGTGTTCGGCACCAGCGGGCACCGCGGCTCCAGCTTCGACGCGGCGTTCAACGAGGCGCACATCCTCGCGACGACGCAGGCGATCTGCGAGTACCGCACCGGCCAGGGCTACGACGGGCCGCTCTTCCTCGGCCGCGACACCCATGGCCTCTCCGAGCCCGCGTGGACCAGCGCGCTCGAAGTGCTGGCCGCCAACGACGTCACCGTCCTGGTCGACGCCGCCGACCGGTACACCCCGACACCTGCGGTCAGCCACGCGATCCTCCGGGCGAACCGGAGCAGGGACGGCGGCCGCGCCGACGGCATCGTCGTCACCCCGTCGCACAACCCGCCACGCGACGGCGGGTTCAAGTACAACCCGCCCTCCGGTGGGCCTGCCGACACCGACGCCACCAAGGCGATCGCCGACCGGGCCAACGAACTGCTCCGCGACGGGCTGTCCGGGGTGAAGCGCGTGCCCTTCGCGCGGGCACGCGCCGCGGCCCGGCCGCACGACTTCCTCGGCGACTACGTCGCCGACCTGCCGAACGTGCTGGACATCGACGCGATCCGGGACGCCGGCGTGCACATCGGCGCCGACCCGCTCGGCGGGGCGAGCGTCGACTACTGGGCCGCGATCGCCGAGCGGCACCGGCTCGACCTGACCGTCGTCAACCCGCTGGTCGACCCCACCTGGCGGTTCATGACGCTGGACTGGGACGGCAAGATCCGCATGGACTGCTCGTCGCCGTCGGCCATGGCCTCGCTGATCGGGCGGCGCGCGGAGTTCACCATCGCCACCGGCAACGACGCCGATTCCGACCGGCACGGCATCGTCACGCCCGACGGCGGCCTGATGAATCCCAACCACTTCCTCGCCGTCGCCATCTCCTACCTGTTCGCGCACCGGCCCGGGTGGCCGTCGGAGACGGCCGTCGGCAAGACGCTGGTGTCGTCCTCGCTGATCGACCGCGTGGTCGCGGGCCTCGGCCGGCGGCTGGTCGAGGTGCCGGTCGGCTTCAAGTGGTTCGTGCCCGGACTGCTCGACGGGTCGGTCGGCTTCGGCGGGGAGGAGTCCGCCGGCGCCTCGTTCCTGCGCCGCGACGGCAGCGTCTGGACGACGGACAAGGACGGCATCCTGCTCGCCCTGCTGGCCAGCGAGATCCAGGCCGTGACGGGCCGGTCCCCCTCGGAACTGCACGGCGCCCTGACGGCGGAGTACGGGGAGTCCGCCTATGCGCGGGTCGACGCCCCCGCGACCCGCGAGCAGAAGGCGGCGCTCGGCAAGCTCTCGCCGGAGGCGGTGACCGCGACCGAGCTTGCCGGGGAGCCCATCACGGCCAAGCTGACCCGGGCTCCGGGCAACGACGCGCCGATCGGTGGGCTCAAGGTGGTCACCGAGAACGCCTGGTTCGCCGCCCGCCCGTCGGGGACCGAGGACGTCTACAAGATCTACGCCGAGTCGTTCAAGGGGCCCGATCACCTAGCGCAGGTACAGGAGGAGGCGCGAGCCGTCGTCACCGCGGCGCTCGGCGGCTGATAACCCTTTCCGGTACGTGTCGGACCGCTGTCGTGGCTTGTAGCCGCGCGCGGGCGGCACACTCTGCGTGTGCACCCGGACACCGAAGGACAGGGCGGCCGGCCCGCAGGCCACCAACCACAGCCGGGCTACACCCCACCACCCGGGTACGCCCCGCCGGGTTACGGCGTCGCGCCCTACGGCACCCCCGGCTACGGGCTGCCGGGGCCTGCCTCCTACCCGCCGCCGCCCGGGTACGGCTACGGCTGGAACGGTCCCGTGCCCACCGCGTGGCCGTACGGGCCCGATCGGCCCGGCATCGCGACCGCGGCTGCCGTACTCGGCTTCGTGACCGCGGGGCTGACCCTGCTCATGTCGATCTTCTTCGCCACGGCGCTGGGCCACGACGGTAGTGGGGTCTTCGTCGTGCTGCTCTTCGGCATCCCCTGCGCGATCGGCATGATCGTCGGGGGTGTCCGGCTGCTCGGCCAGCACACCCACCAGATCCTGCTCACGTCCGCGATCGCTGCGGTGCTGGTGCTGATCCTGGCGCTCATCCTCGGGCTGGGCACCTTCACCGGACCCGATGTGGTCGGAATGATGATCATCATCGTGCTGGCGGCACCGCTACCGATCGTCACCGCCTGCCTCGCCGGCGGCAGCACCGTGTCGGCCTGGGTCTACGCGGGGCAGCACTGACTCCGGAGCGCGGTTAGGCGCGACAAAGCGCGGGGAGTGCGTCCGATACAGCTGGACCGGCTGCTTCCCGAACTGGACGTCGAAGGCGCCCGGCTGCCGGCCGCCGAGGAAGCCGAGCCGGCCGAACAGCACCAGGCCCGAGCCGCCTAGGGACGGCGGCTGACATCGCGGCGGGCTCAGCGGCGCGGTCGTCCCGCACCCGGCCTCATCAGCGACTTCGACGCGTCGTCTTGTCCGCGTACATCGCGTCGTCCGCCTCGCGGATGACCTGGTCGATCGACTCCAACGGATCCGTGCCCCCCGGGGCCCAGCCGATCCCGATGCTCATCCCCAGCTCGACGCTCGTGCCGGCCAGCGACATCGGCTCGGAGACGCTCGCCCGCAGCCGGTCGGCGAGCACCTGCGCGTCGGCCCGCTCGGTGTTCTCGCAGACGATGCTGAACTCGTCCCCGCCCAGGCGGGCGGCGGTGTCGCTGGACCGCAGGACCGCGCGCAGCCGCTCGGCGAACGCCACGAGCACCAGGTCGCCGATCGGGTGGCCGTAGGCGTCGTTGATCGCCTTGAACCCGTCGAGGTCGATCATGAGCACGCAGGTGGGCGTGTTCTCCCGGTGCCCGCGCTCGAGCGCGTGCCGCAGCCGGTCCTGGTAGAGGCTGCGGTTGGGCAGGCCGGTGAGCGGGTCGTGCAGCGACCGGTGCACCAGTTGCGCCTCCAGCGCCTTCCGGTCGGTGATGTCCTCGATGACCAGCACCAGGTGCTCCGGTGCACCGTCGGGGGTGGCCTCCACCCACGACGTGGAGATCTGCACCGGCACCGTGCCGCCGTCCGGACGGACCAGCCTGCTCTCGTGCCGGGACGGCCCGGTCCGCTGGCGCTGCAGCGCCGCCCACACCTCCTGAGCGGCCTCGACGTCCTCCGGGTGGGTCAGCTCGAACAGCGAGCGGCCGACCAGGTCGTCGGCCCGGCGGCCGACGAGGTCGCCCAGCGCCGGGTTCACGGCGAGGAGGACGCCGGAGGGGCGGCACACGGCCACGCCGACCGGGGCGTTGACGAAGACGCTCTCCCGGTCGGCGGGCGGCAGCATGTCCGGCGCCATGGTCACGGGTGCATCTCCTCCCTGGGGGCCCGCTCGGTGGCCCTCATGGTGCGCGTGAGCGCTGACGTTCGCTGGTAACTCCTGTCGATCGTGTTCCCATACCCCGTGCGCGGCGATCATCCCGGCGAGGGAGGATGGAGATCCCGGCGAAGGAGGCGCGGTGAACGAGTTCGACCTGGTGCTGCCCGCGGCGGTCGACGTGCGCGAGGTCGGCATGCGCGACGGGCTGCAGCTGGAGGCGCCGGTCCCGCTCGAGGCGAAGCTGGAGATGCTCGAGGCCCTGGTGGCCACCGGTGTGCGCCGGATCGAGGCGACCTCCTTCGTCTCGCCGAAGGCGGTGCCCGCGCTGGCCGACGCCGACAAGGTGGCCGCCGAGCTCACCCGCTGGCCCGAGGTGCACTGGTCGGCGCTCGTGGCCAACCCGCGCGGCGCCGTCCGCGCCGTCGACGCCGGGGTCGCGGACCTCGAGTACGTCGTCTCCGCCTCCGACGGGCACAGCCGGGCCAACGCGGGGCGGACCACGGCCGAGGCGGTCGCCGCGGTCGGCGAGATCGCCGCCCTGGCGCACGGCGCAGGGGGCTCGCTCGAGGTCATCATCGCCACCGCCTGGGACTGCCCGTTCGACGGCCGCACCCCCGTCACCCGAACGGTGGACGTCGCCCGCGCGGCGGTCACCGCCGGCGCTGACCAGCTCTGCCTCGGCGACACCATCGGGACGACGACGCCGCTGCGCGTGGTCCAGCTGCTGGACGCGGTCCGCCGCGTCTGCCCCGGCGTGCAGGTGGGCGTGCACTTCCACGACACCCGCGGCACCGGCCAGGCCAACGCGCTGGTCGCCGTCCAGGCCGGGGTGACGCAGCTCGACGCCTCGGTCGGCGGCCTCGGCGGCTGCCCGTTCGCTCCCGGCGCGAGCGGGAACATCGCCACCGAGGAACTGGTGTACCTGCTCGAGGAGTCCGGCGTCCGCACCGGGCTCGACCTCGACGCCCTGCTCGCGGCGGCGCGGGTCACCGAGCAGGCGGTCGGCCACGAGCTGCCCAGTTCGCTGTACCGGGCGGGCGGCCGGTCCGTCCCGCGCGGCCCCGTCCCCGCGTGAATGCACAGGGCGTGAAACCGGAGGCCGATCTCCCGGACGGGCCCGCTCCGGCCGTCGACGCCCGGGTGCTCCGTGACGTCCTCGCGCACTTCGCCTCCGGCGTCACCGTGGTCACCGCGGACACCGTCGAGGGGCCGATCGGCTTCACCTGCCAGTCGTTCAGCTCGCTGTCGCTCAACCCGCCCCTGGTGGTGTTCGCACCGGCGCGCACCTCCCGTACCTGGCCCAAGCTGCGCGAGATCGGGCACTTCTGCGTCAACGTGCTCGCCGAGGGCCAGACCGACCTCGCCACCCGGTTCGCGCGCTCGGGCATCGACCGCTTCGCCGGCGTGCACTGGCGGGCCAGCCGCCTCGGCAACCCGGTGCTCGACGGCGGGGTCGCCTGGATCGACTGCCGGCTGTGGGCCGAGTACGACGGCGGGGACCACACGATCGTGTCGGCGCGGGTGCTCGACCTCGCCGCCGACCACGGTCGGCGGCCGTTGCTGTTCCACCGGGGCGCATACGGGCTGCTCCACGGGTCCGCCGACCGCTGATACGAGACGTCACCGTCCGACATGCGGGCGGAAATGGATCGCAGTACGGTGCCGTCCGCCCCAGGGGGAGCCCGCATCCAGCGAAGGTGTGCCATGCGCCGCACAGTCGTCACCGCCGCCGTCCTCAGCCTCGGCGCGTTCGTCGTCCCCGCCACCGCGGCGTTCGCCGCCACCCCGGGCAGCCAGAGTGTCACCGTGCCGACCAGCGTCGGGCAGACCCGCACGGTCAGCTGGACCGGCACGATCGATCCCGGCACCAACCCGACCAGCGACTGCAACGGCGGCACGTCGCTCGCGGACGTCGAGACGATCACCATCAACGCGCCGAACAGCTACCAGACCGTGAGCGCATCGTTCACGTTCTCCATCCACTGGACCCCGGCATCCGGCGTCGAGGACGCCAACGACGAGATCCTCACCGTCGTCGGCCCCAACGGTGCCGAACTCGGGTCGAGCGACACCAGCAACACCACCGAGACGGTCAGCGGCAACGACATCCAGGCCGGCGCCTACCAGGTGGAGGCCTGCGGTTTCGCCAACAGCCTGCCCCAGGACTACGCCGGCACCCTCGTGATCAAGACGACCAAGCCGAACAGCGAGAAGAGCCTGCCCGCCGCCTCGGCGAACGGCCTGGCCTTCTCCGCCGCCGTCGCGGCCGACCCGCAGCGCAGCGAGTCGGAGCCGCTGATCGAGACCGGTCCCGACGGCCGCACCTACACCTGCGGTCCGACCGGCTTCAGCAACGCCTCCGACTACGCCCAGGAGTCCACCGACGGCGGCGACCAGTTCCACCTGCTCGGGACGCCGCCGCGCGGCCAGCAGGGCCTCGGCGGTGGCGGCGACTGCGCGATCAACCTGGCCAAGGACAAGAACACCCAGGGCAACTACCAGTACGCCTACGCGGGCCTCGGCGCCCTCACCGGCTTCACCACGACCACGTCGGCGGACAACGGCCACACGCTGCTCAACGTGCCGGAGCAGGGCAACCTGAACACGGACAAGGGGCTGCTCACCGATCGGCAGTGGAACGTGTTCACCGACGCGCAGACCGTGCTGCTCTCCTACAACCAGCAGCAGCCGCGCAACATCGTCGTCCAGAAGTCCACCGACGGCGGGCTGACCTACGGACCCGACGCCGCGATCGGCGGGGCCAACCCCGACTTCCCCGGCCCCATGCGCACCCTGCCCAAGCGATTCGACGTGAACGGACACCACGTCGTGTTCTTCGCCTGGACGAAGGGCAGCGACGTCAACCTGTCGGTCTCCTACGACAACGGGACGACGTTCACCGACTGCGTCGCCGCGGTGGCCCCCGGCGGCCCGAGCACCAACTTCGCGACCGCGGACTCCGACAGCGCTGGCAACATCTACATCGCCTACGCGGAGAAGGCGCTCTTCCACACCTACCTGGTCACGCTGCCGCACGCGAAGCTCGCCGGCTGCAACCAGGCCATCGGCACCGACCCGGCGACGGCTGTAGCGCCGAAGAACGACCCGCAGGCGGTCGGCTTCTCCACCCCGCTGCAGGTCGACCGCGGGAACATCCGGACGACGGTGTTCCCGTGGGTCGCCGCGGGCGGTGCGCCCGGGCGGGTCGCGGTGTCGTTCTACGGCACGCAGACCGACGGCAACCCGAACCTGGGCACCTTCAAGGCGAGCTGGAACGTCTACGTCAACGAGTCGCTCAACGCACTCGCCCGCGGCCGGACGTTCAGCCAGGTGCAGGTGACCACGCACCCGATGCACTACGACTCGATCTGCCTCAACGGCTTGGGCTGCGACCTCCCCGTGCCGGCGGGCGACCGCACGTTGGCCGACTTCTTCGCGATCAAGTACGACCCGGCCAGCCACCGGCTCCAGGTGGTGTTCAACAACGACGCCAAGATCCCGGGCGA
>Ga0206353_11420765_pt1 | contig 10011 bp, 13 predicted proteins | sample DielMetaTC5am4_FD_146436 | JGI IMG/M metagenome (GOLD analysis project Ga0206353, IMG submission 146436) | Corn rhizosphere microbial communities from Kellogg Biological Station, Michigan, USA - Diel MetaT C5am-4 (Metagenome Metatranscriptome)... | ecosystem: Host-associated > Plants > Roots >...
ATCGGCAAGCACAAGCTCGACGTCACCGAGATCGCCCTCTCGACGGTCACCGACGAGTTCATCGCGTACCTGCGCGCCCTCGGCGACGAGCTCGACCTGGACCAGGCCAGCGAGTTCCTCGTCGTCGCCGCCACGCTGCTCGACCTCAAGGCCGCCCGGTTGCTGCCCGCCGCCGACGTGGAGGACGAGGATGACCTCGAGCTGCTCGAGGCCCGCGACCTGCTCTTCGCCCGGCTGCTGCAGTACAAGGCCTACAAACAGGCCGCCGACTTCCTGCGCATCCGCGCCGAGGCGGCCGCCCACCGCTTCCCGCGCGAGGCCGGCCCGGACCCGCGGTTCGGCGAGCTCGAGCCCGAGGTGCTCATCGGGATGACCCCGGCCGAGTTCGCCGCGCTGGCCGCCCGCGTGCTGGCGCCCAAGGCGCCCGAGGTGGTCAACGTCTCGCACCTGCACGCGCCGGCGGTCAGCGTCGCCGAGCAGCTGCTGCTGGTGCGCAACCACCTCGTCCGATCCGGGGCGGCCAGCTTCCGGGCGCTCACCGCCGACTGCTCGACCACCCTGGAGGTGGTCGGCCGGTTCCTGGCGCTGCTGGAGCTCTACCGCCAGCGGCGGGTCTCCTTCGACCAGCTCACCCCGCTCGGCGAGCTGCACGTGCGGTGGACCGGCGGCAGCCTGCCGCCCGCCCCGGAGGGCCGGCCAGAGAACGAGGACAGCGACGTCGAGGAGGAGTACCGGTGAGTGACGAGCGCGAGCCCACCGGGGAGGAGCGCGCGCCGATCTCGTGGGACTCGCTCGCCGCCGAACTGGCCGGCGCCCGAGAGCAGGCCGCCGAGCGCGGGGAGGATCTCGGGGACGACGACCCCGCCGCCTGGGACACCGTCGCGTCGCAGCTCGCCGCGCGGGTGGCCGAGCGCCCGGCGCCGGCCGAGGAGGTGCCGCCGCTCGCCGCCGTCCCTCCCGAGGAGCCGGAGCCCGAGCCGCCGGAGCCGGAGGCCGAACCCGAGCAGCTGGAGATCGCCGTCCTCGACCCCGACGAGCTGCGCGGCGGGCTCGAGGCGCTGCTGTTCGTCATGGACGACCCGGTCGACCCCGAGACCCTCGCGGCCGCGCTGCGCTGCCCGGAGAGCCAGGTGCGCACCGGGCTGGCCGAGCTGGCCGCCGGCTACGACGAGCGCCGCGCGGGGATCACCCTGCGCCAGGTGGGGGAGGGCTGGCGGCTCTACACCCGCGAGGAGCACGCCGAGATCGTCGAGCGGTACCTGGCGGACGGCGCCCGCAGCAAGCTGACCCAGGCGGCGCTGGAGACGCTCGCGGTGATCGCCTACCGCCAGCCGGTGACGCGGTCGCGGGTGTCGGCGATCCGCGGGGTCGGGGTGGACGGCGTGATGCGCACCCTGCTCGCCCGCGGCCTGGTGCGGGAGGTGGGCACCGACCCGGACAGCGGCGGCGGCCTCTACGCGACGACCGAGCTGTTCCTCGAGCGGCTGGGCCTCACCGGGCTCGACGAGCTGCCCGAGCTCGCGCCGCTGCTGCCGGAGCCCTCCACCGTCCTGGACGAGCACCCCGACCGCTGACGCCTCAGGTCGGCCGCCTCGTGCCGGTCGCCGCCACGACGACGGCGAGCGCGAGGACCAGCGCGGTGGCACCGATCAGCACGAGCTGGACCGGGCCGCGCGCGATGTGGGAGACGGTGACCACACCGGTGGCGCTGGTGCACACGAGCGCCAGGGCGGTCGTGGCGAGACCCAGCGACCGTCGGGAGGACGTGGGCGGCTCGGGCGACCAGGTCATCCACAGCAGCACGGATGCGATCAGCGCCGCGGCCAGGCCCAGCACGTAGAGGATGCCGCCGCCGATGTTGAGCCCGTACGGCCGGCCCCCGGCGAGGTACACCCCGAACGCCGCGGCCAGCGCCACCGCGGCGATCCCGCCGGCGACGAGCGCAGAGCCGCGGGGCGCCGGGGCCTGCGGGGGAGCGGCCGGCTCGAGCCCGGCGCGCGCGTCGTCGTCCATCGGTGCGCCCACGTCCGCTTCCTACCGCACGCGCGCGGACGGCGGCGGTTCCGCCGGGTGCGAGACTGGACACGATGAACACCGCCCGCCCCGACCACGTCCCCGACGAGTCCCCCACCACCGACGGCGGCGAGGGATGGTCGGAGGACATGGACCTCGCGCCGGTCCACCCGCGGGATCGGGTGGCCGCACCGGAGGGCGAGCGGCCGGGGGAACGGCTGCAGAAGGTGCTGGCCCGTGCCGGGGTCGCCTCCCGGCGGGTGTGCGAGGACATGATCGAGCAGGGCCGGATCAGCGTGAACGGCGCGGTCGTCACCGTGCAGGGCATGCGGGTCGACCCGCTGCGCGACCGGATCGCCGTCGACGGCGCCCGCCTGGAACTGCGCGACGACCGGGTGACCTACGCGCTGAACAAGCCGGCCGGGGTGATCACCGCGATGAGCGACGACCGGGCGCGGCCCACCGTCGGCGACATGGTCGGCGACCTGGCGCCCGGGCTGGTGCACGTGGGCCGGCTGGACCAGGACACCGAGGGGCTGCTGCTGATCACCAACGACGGCGAGCTGGCGCACCGGCTGGCGCACCCCTCCTACGAGGTGCGCAAGACCTACCTCGCGCAGGTGTCCGGCTCGGTGCCGCGCGACCTCGCCCGCCGGCTGCGCGCCGGGATCGAGCTCGACGACGGCCCGGTCGCCGTCGACTCGTTCACGGTGGTGGACACCCACGCCGGCCAGTCGGTGGTCGAGGTGGTCCTGCACGAGGGGCGCAAGCACATCGTCCGACGGCTGCTGGCGCAGGTCGGGCTGCCGGTGTCGCGGCTGACCCGTACCTCCGTCGGCCCGGTCTCGCTGCAGCGGATGCGGGTCGGGTCCATCCGCCGGCTCACCCGCCAGGAGGTCGGGGCCCTCAAGGAGCTCGTCGGGCTCTGAGCTTCGCGCAACCGAGACGACGTGGGGTTTGCCCAAGGTGACGGGCGTGTCGGCCAGGGACCGCCAGGTCGTCGAACTCGATGGCAATGCTTCCCCCACGGTCGAGCAGGTGTCGGAGCTCCGTCAGATCACCTCGGCCGCCCCGTCCGAGGATCAGTAGCCGCCGGGCCGCCTGCGGCCGGCGCGCATGCGGTCTTCACCCACGAGGGGTGATGCCGTGATCCAGCGCCCGGGCAACGGTGTCTGCACCCCGCAGCCGCCCTGGATCGAGGAAGGAACTCGCGTCATGAGCACCAGCAAGGGCAAGGCGCACACGGGCACGGGCGGCAACGAGGCGAACCACAAGCCGCCGTCCGACGAGTTCACCTCGGCCGCGGCCGATGTCGCGCATGCCGGTCTGCAGACCGGTGCGAAGCCGGGTGCTGACGCAGGACCGCGGCTGAAGACCAAACGGTACGAGAAGCTGCTCGAACCACTCCAGGTCGAGCTCGTCGCGATGCAGGAGTGGGTCAAGCGCAGCGGCGCGAAGGTCTGCGTGGTCTTCGAGGGCCGCGACACCGCCGGGAAGGGCGGCACGATCAAGCGCATCACCGAGCGCGTCAGCCCGCGGGTGTTCCGCGTGGTGGCGCTGCCGGCGCCTACCGAGCGCGAGAAGTCCCAGATGTACGTGCAGCGCTACATCCCGCACCTTCCGGCGGCCGGGGAGGTCGTGATCTTCGACCGCAGTTGGTACAACCGGGCCGGCGTCGAACGCGTGATGGGCTTCTGCACGCCTGGAGAGACCGAGCGGTTCCTGCGCCAGGTCCCCGGGGTGGAACGGGCGATGGTTGATTCGGGGATCGTCCTGGTCAAGTACTGGCTGGAGGTCAGCGAAGCCGAGCAGACGCGGCGACTGGAGGCGCGCGCCAAGGACGGCCGCAAGACCTGGAAGCTGTCCCCGATGGACCTGAAGTCATACGGCCGCTGGTATGACTACTCACGGGCCCGCGACGCGATGTTCGAGGCCACGGACACCTCGTGGGCGCCATGGTGGGTTGCGCAGAGCGACGACAAGCGGCGGGCCCGGCTGAACATCATCAGCCACCTGCTCGGCCAGGTCCCGTACGAGCCCCTCCACGAGGAGAAAGTGACCTTCCCGCCGCGGCAGAAGCCCGACTGCTACCGCGAACTGAACACCCCGGTTCGACGGATCCCGACGCCGTACTGACGGTCAGACGGATGCAGGATCCCCGGGATCAGCAGCGCGATCGTGTCGAGGATCGCCACGATCAACCCGAAGACCGTGCTCATCACGATGTAGCTGCGGGTGCGGCGGGCAAAGGTCTCCAGCGCGGCGGCGGGGGAGGACACGGGCGCGGGGCGCGACCGTGGCGAGCACCAGGACGAAACCGGTCGTGGCGCTGAGCACGTTGCTCACCAGGCCGCCGACGAGCCCGACGATCGAGGACGGCTCGATCGAGTGCAGCGCAGACCGGATCTGGTTCTTGCCGATGCCCGCGTCGGCCAGGCGCGTGGCCGCGGCATCGCGCCCCTCACCTCGGATCACCCTCACCCGTCCGTGCCGGGCCCTCAGGAAGCCGGCTCCGGCGGGGACGCCTGCGCGGTCACTCCCCAGACCACCAGGACGTCGAGCCCGATGATCAGGACGGACCAGAACGGGTCTGCCTTCATGAAGACCAGGCTGATGACGGCGCTGACGACGGCCAGGACCACGGCGATCACCGAGGCGAGCCGGCTCCCCGCCACCACACCGAACGCGGCGGCGACGGCGAGGGCGCCGACGATCACGTGCGTCCAGCCCCAGACCTGGTAGCTCACGTGCAGCGGCAGCGCGGCCGTTGTCGTGCGGAAGTAGGCAGGGTCGCCCAACGCCACCAGCCCCGCGATGACGTGCCAGATGCCGGTGATCCCGAGGACGAGCGCCGCGAAGCGCAGCATCCCGGCCGGATCGGCGGTCGGGTTGCTGTCGGGCCACGGCTCGAGGTCGTCGAAGCGGGCCGGGGGAGCCGCCCCCGCGTCGGGCGACGGGACGTGCTCGCTCGACGGACGGGACATGGTGACCACCTCCACGGCGCCGGGGGCGGGAGGCGGCGTCGCAATGGCCCAGGGTCGTCTCGCGCCGTCCTCCCGGCGTCCTCCGGACGGGGTGATCCCGGTCGTCACCGCTGCCGTCGCCAGTGGATGCCCGGCCAGTGCAGCCGCGGCGGCTCGGGGGCCTGCGTCGCGCGGCTCGAGGTCGCGCAGCCGCCGGGTGCGCTCGTCCGTGGCAGGGTGGGTGCGCAGGAGCAGCGGGTCCGGGAGCGCACCACGGGGCACGAGGATGCGTTCCCGGATGCGGCCGGTGGTCGCCTCGAGCACCTCCAGCGCGCAGGCCAGCCCCTTGGGATCCCCGGTCAGGCCGGCCGCGGCCAGGTCGGCGTCGAACAGTTGGGCACCCGGCTGGGGACGTAGGACAGCGCTGGGCGGCGGTGCAGGTGCGCTCGATGGGCCACCTGATCGACCAGCCAGTTCAGCTCGGGCGCCACCTCCCGCGGCAGGGGCTGGGCGCGGTACATGGCGAGCACCACCCGCGGGGGGACGCGAGGCCGCAGCAGCGGGAGGACGGCGCCCAGAACCAGCGTCCAGATCAACCCGAGGCTGCCGAGCAGCAGCCACGCCAGGCCGGCCGCGACCGCCAGCAGGCATCCCAGCAGCAGGGTGCTCTGCACGACGTTGTGTGCCCGCTGGCGGCGCTGCATCCGGAGGTCGAGCATGCCGGCTCCACGGTCCGGCGGGCTCAACGGACGCGGTCGGCGAGTTCCCGGCCGTGCGCGGTCAGCGCGTAGATGACCAGGACGTCGATGGTGATCACAACGACGCCCCAGCCCGGGAAGGACCGCAACCAGGCCAGGTTGACGATGGCGCTGAACACAGCGACCGCCACGCCGACCACCCGTGCGGCGGTGTTCCCGACGAACACGCCCAGGCCGGCCAGCACGGCGGCGATCCCGAGCACGAGGTGCGCCCAGCCCCAGGCGCTCTGGCTGAGGTGCGCGGGCAGCCGGGATGCGGCCACGTAGTAGCCGGGGTTGAGGATCCCGACGAGACCCTCCATGAGTTCGTAGAGCCCCAGCAGCACGAGCATCACGCCGGCGAAGCCGACCCATCGTTGCCAGCGGGTCATCGGCGCTCGGGGTGGGGGAGCGGGTTCGGCCGGCGCGACGTCCTCCTCCGGCCAGTGCAGCGGCGGGGGCGCTCCGTTCCGCGACCGGTCGTTATGCGAGGTGTCGGTCATGGGTCTGCGCCCCCTCTGCGGCCACCATGCCCGGGTGTCGAGGCCACCCTCCGGGGGGCCGGTGCCAGTGGGCATCGTCCCCGGGAGATGAGCCGGAGGGTCAGCTCGCTGCGGGCAGGGTGTGGGCGAACGCGTACAACTGCACGTCGGTGAGGTCGCAGCCGTTCGGGCAGTCGGACTCGACCGCCTCCTCCGCCGGCTCTGCTGTGCCGGTCGGCGCGCTCGCCAGCCAGCCGATCGCCACCTTGCCGCTGCAGACGGGGCAGGTCTCCCAGGAGACGCGGTCGCTTATCACACACTTCGCCTGCTTCCGTCCGCGAGGTCCGGGGCGACGCCCGCAGCAGTCACGCTTCTCCGCTCAGCGGTGGCGCGGACAGGGGCCAACCGCCCGAGGAGGGCATGACGTCCGTCGGTCCGGCGCGCGGAGTGCCCTGCGACGGTGACGTCAGAAGGTGCCGCGGTACAGCGCGCAGCCGGCGCACGCCTGGGGCGGGGTGTCAGTGCGCATGGCCGCGCGAAAGCAGGGGTAGGGCTCACCGGTCCAGCTGTCGGCGAGGGGGATCCCGAGCATCGCGATGGGGGAGACGGTCGGCAGCAAGCCGCCGAGCGCATCGGGCATTCCCGACGGTTAGCCTGCAAGCCGACGCCGAGCACGAGGCGGAGGGGCGGACGTGCCGAAGGAACAGCTGGAGATCGAGCGGAAGTTCCAGGTGACGGAGTCCTTTGTCCTCCCGGACCTGGAGTCGCTGCCCGGCGTGGCCGCGGTCGAGGGGCCGGAGGAACGGTCGCTCGAGGCGGTGTACCACGACACGGCCGACCTCCGGCTGCTGCGCACCCCGGCGACCCTCCGGCGCCGGACCGGAGGGCCCGACGCCGGCTGGCACGTCAAACTGCCGGTCGGGGACAGCGTTCGGCGTGAGCTGCACTTCCCGCTGGGACGGGCCGGGCGCACCCCGCCCCGGGCGGTGCTGGAGCCGGTGCGCGGGCTGGTCCGCACGGCCGCGGTCGGCCCCGTGGCCACGCTCCGCACCGCGCGTCGCGCGACGCTGCTGCGCGGCGCGGAGGGGCGGGTGCTGGCCGAGATCGCCGACGACTCGGTCACCGGGACCGTGTTCGCCGCAGAGCCGGGCGAGCCGACCGCCGTCGTCTCTTGGCGGGAGCTGGAGGTGGAGCTGGCCGAGGGGGACGAGCGGTTCCTAGCCGCAGTCGCCGACCGTCTCCTAGCTGCCGGGGCGCAGCCCTCGGACTCGGCGTCCAAGCTCGGCCGGGTGCTCGCCGATCGCCTGGCCACCCTCGACGGGGCTGCGCCTACGGGGGGCGTCCCCGCGGAGAGCCGGGATGAGCGCCGGAAGAAGAAGGGGAAGAAGGCGAGGAAGCGCGCCGGCGCGAGGGCCGGCGAGGTCGTGCTGGCCGCCGTCGCCGCCCAGATCGAGGCCCTGCAGACGGCCGACGTGCTGGTCCGGACGGACCAGTCGGACGGCGTGCACGACCTGCGGGTGGCGTGCCGCCGACTGCGCAGCATCTTGGCGGCGTACCGCCCGGTCCTGGACCGGCAGGTCACGGACCGCTTGCGGGGGGAACTGCAGGAGCTCGGCGTCCGGCTCTCCGGCGCCCGGGACGGCCAGGTGGCCCTCGCACGCCTGGGCGCCCTGGTCGAGGCACAGCCGTCGGAGCTGGTGCTGGGCCCGGTCGCGGCCCGGCTGCAGCAGGCCGCGCAGGCCGATGCCCTGGCCGGCCGGAAGGCCGCCGAACGTGCCCTGGGCGATGCCCGCTACTTCGCCCTGCTCGACGACCTCCACGCTCTCGTACAGCACCCACCATTCGCCGCTGCGGCGGAGAGCCCGGCCGAGGAGGTGCTGGCCGACGCCCTCCGGCGTGCCAGGAAGCGGCTGCGGCGGCGAATCCGGCGTGCGCGGCAGGGGCCTTCCGCGGAGCACCTGCACGAGGTGCGCAAGGCAGCGAAGCGGGCCCGTTACACGGCGGAGGTGGCCGCTGGCGTCATGGCCGGGCCGGCGCAGGAGCTCGCCGACTGCGGTGAGCGGATCCAGGAGGCGCTCGGGGAGCGGCAGGACACCGTCGTCATCCGCGAGCGGTGCCGCACCCTGGGGCTGGCCGCGTTCGCCGCCGGCGAGAACGCCTGGACCTACGGCCGGCTGCACGGGCTCGAGGAGGCCCGCGCCGCCGAGACCGAGGCGGCGTTCTGGCGCCTCGAGCCCGGCCTGGCCGGCGCTCTCCGCCGTGCGGTCGGAAAGGCCTGAGCAAGGGGTCTCAGCTGCGCGTGTGGCCGGCGAGGCGCGCTGCGACAGGTGTGCGCTCGGAGTGCTTTCACGACCGGCGTGGGAACGCTGACCGCACCACCATGCCGGCGGTCACCCACCGCCGGTGACGTGATGGAGCGCGGCCTCGGTGCAGGCGCCCGCGCCGAGCCCGCGAGGCGTGGGGGGCAGCGAGGTCCTTCTAAGCTCGTACAGGCTCCCCGCGACCGGGCGGCCGACGCGGAACGAGGAGAGTGCATGGCCGTCCGAGCCATCCGGGGCGCGACCCAGGTCGACGCCGACGACCGGGAGCAGGTGCTCGAGGCCACCCGCGAGCTGGTCACCGCGGTCATGGAGCGCAACCGGCTGGCGCACGACGACGTGATCAGCATCCTGTTCACCGCGACCCCGGACCTGGTCAGCGAGTTCCCGGCGCTGGCCGCACGCGAGCTCGGCTTCGGCGACGTGCCGCTGATGTGCGCCACCGAGATCGACGTCCCGCACGCGCTGCCGCGGGTGCTGCGGCTCATGGCGCACGTGGAGACCGACCGGCCGCGCGACGCGATCCAGCACGTGTACCTGCGCGGCGCGGCGGCCCTGCGACGGGACATCGCCCAGTGAGCGAGCATCGCAGCGAGGAACGAGCGAGGAGCGGAGCGAACGGGGCCGCGGAGCGGCGGCGTGTGCAGGGCCCAGTGACGACCGGTTTCCGCGGGCAGGTCACCCTCGACGGGCCGTCGGGCACCGGCAAGAGGAGCGTCGCCCGGGCGGTCGCCCACCGGCTCGGCGCCGCCTACCTCGACACCGGCGCGATGTACCGGGCGGCGACCGTCGCCGTCCTCGATGCCCGGGTCGATCCGGAGGACGCCGACGCGGTGGCCGAGGTGGTCGCCGGCACCCGCATCGAGGTGGGCACGGCGGCCGACGCCGAGGTGGTGCGGGTCGACGGTGTCGACGTCGCCGTCCGCATCCGCAGCGCCGAGGTGACGCGGGCGGTCTCCGCGGTCTCCGCCGTCCCCGCGGTGCGCCGGCAGCTGGTCGAGCAGCAGCGCGCCCTGGTGGCCGGCACGGACGCCGTCGTCGTCGAGGGACGCGACATCGGCACGGTCGTCCTCCCCGACGCGACCGTGAAGATCTACCTCACCGCGGCACCCGAGGCGCGCGCCGAGCGGCGGGCGCTGCAGCTCGGGCTGACCACGCCGGACGAGGTCGCCGAGCTCGCCGCCGACCTGCGCCGGCGGGACGAGTACGACAGCAGCCGCGCCGACAGCCCGCTGCGGCCGGCCGCCGACGCGGTGATCGTCGACAGCACCGACCTGGTGCAGGAGCAGACCGTCGAGCGAGTGGTCGGGCTGGCCAGGTCGGCCGTGGCGGCGGAGGAGTGGGCGTGACGGAGGAGGCCACGGGCCCGCTGCCGGTCGTCGCGATCGTCGGGCGGCCCAATGTCGGCAAGTCGACGCTGGTCAACCGGATGCTGGGCCGCCGCGCGGCCGTCGTGCAGGACATCCCGGGCGTCACCCGCGACCGGATCTCCTACGAG
>Ga0206353_10942180_pt1 | contig 9996 bp, 7 predicted proteins | sample DielMetaTC5am4_FD_146436 | JGI IMG/M metagenome (GOLD analysis project Ga0206353, IMG submission 146436) | Corn rhizosphere microbial communities from Kellogg Biological Station, Michigan, USA - Diel MetaT C5am-4 (Metagenome Metatranscriptome)... | ecosystem: Host-associated > Plants > Roots >...
AAGGCGGGCGTGTCCGCGCTGGCCCGGGCGCACCAGGTGGCCGTCCGGGTGCTCGACATCGGCGTCGACGAGGACTTCGCGGATCTCGACGACGCCACCCGGACCGCGCTGACGGCGTACAAGATCCGCCGCGGTAGCGGGGCGATCCACCTCGAGGACGCACTGTCCGCCGAGGAGACCCGACGCGCTCTCGATGCCGGCGCCGTAGTGGCGCGCGAGGAGATCGCGGCCGGCGCGCAACTGCTGATCAGTGGGGACATGGGCATCGGGAACACCACTCCGGCCGCGTCCATGGTGGCCGCTGCGCTAGGCCTGCCCGCCACGGAGGTCGTGGGCCGAGGGACCGGCATCGACGATGAGGGCATGCGCGTGAAGACCGAGGTGATCGCCGCGGCTCTGAGTCGCGCGGGCAGCAGGCTCGACGACCCGATCGAGACACTGGCAGCCGTCGGCAGTGCGGACCTTGCCGCCAGCACCGGCTACCTGCTCGCCGCCGCGCAGGACGGCGTGCCGGTGCTGCTGGACGGGCTGATGGGTGTCGCCTGCGCGCTGACCGCCGACCGGATCGAGCCGGGCGCGGCAGCGTGGTTCGCCGCCGGGCACCGGTCCACCGAGCCGGCCCAGTCGCTCGCGCTCGACAAGCTCGGGCTCGAGCCGGTCCTCGACCTCGGGCTGCGCCTGGGCGAGGGCTCGGGCGCGGTCGCCGCCGTCCCCGTGCTGCGCAGCGCCGGGGCGCTGCTGCGCGAGGTCGCGCTGCTCTCCGAGCTCGGGATCGGATGAGGCCTGCGATGGCACGCGCTCTCGGCCTGGTCCTCGGGTACGCCGCCGACCGGGCACTCGGGGATCCGCGGCGGGGCCATCCGGTCGCGGCATTCGGTACGACGGCTGCCCGGCTCGAGCGGCTCACGTACGCCGATCGGCGTCGCAACGGCGTCGTTCACGTCGGCATTCTCGTGATCGGAGTCGTGGCGGGGGGTGTCGTCGCCGAGCGCAGTCGCCGGGCTCGATCCCTGGCCCGGCGACCGGGGGTGCTCGGCCAGGGCAGGAGCGTGGTCGCCGTCGCTGCGGCCGCCTGGGCGGTGCTCGGCGGCCACTCGCTGGAACGCGAGGCACGCGCTGTCCGCGACCTCCTGGCCGCGGCCGACCTGCCCGCGGCCCGCCTCCGGCTCACCCATCTGGTTTGCCGGGACACTGCGGAGCTCACCGAGAGCGAGGTCGCCCGGGCGGTGGTCGAGTCGGTCGCCGAGAACACCGCCGACGCGGTCGTCGCGCCCTTGCTGTGGGGCGCGGTCGCCGGCCTCCCGGGCCTGCTCGGCTACCGCGCGGTCAACACCCTCGACGCCATGATCGGGCACCACAACGCGCGCTACGAGCGATTCGGATGGGCCGCCGCGCGGCTCGACGACATCGTCAACCTCCCGGCGGCGCGCCTTGCCGGACTCGCGGTGCTCGCGGTGCGGCCGGCCCGCGCCGCCGACGCGTGGCACGCCTGGCGGCGCGACGCTCACCGGCACCCCAGTCCGAACGCGGGAGTGATCGAGGCGGCCTTCGCCGGCTCGCTCGGCATCCGCCTGGGCGGCACGAACCGCTACCACGGAAGCCGCATCGAGCACAGGGCCGCCATGGGCGACGGTCGCCCTGCCGAGACCGGTGACATCGACGTCGCGGTCCGCCTGGCCCGCCGCGTCGACCGGACCGCGCTCGCGGTCGTGGTCCTCGCCCTGATCGCCGGAGGACGCCGATGAGATCCCGATCCGGTGTCCTCGCCCGAATGCGGACCGCGGGCGCCGCCGCTCTCGCCCTGGCCACCCTGGCTGGGTGTGGCATCGGCGCCCCCCGCGCCGGCGGCAGCCGCGCGGCGGGCTCGGGGTATCCCGTCACGGTCACCAGTTGCGGCGTGAGCACCACCGTCAAAACCAGGCCCGAGCGTGCCGTGACGCTCAACCAAGGAGCCACCCAGGTCGCCCTCGCCCTCGGCCTCGGCGACCGGCTCGCCGGTACCGCCTATCTTGACGGCCCCATCCCCGCGAAGTGGAGGACCGCCTACGACAAGATCCCGGTGCTCTCCGCGGAGTACCCGTCCAAGGAGCGCTTCCTCGCGGCCCAGCCCGACTTCGCCTATGCCTCCTACGGCAGCGCCTTCGACGACACGGCCGTGGGCACGCAACGCGAGTTGGCCGGCGAGGGGGTCCCGTCGTACCTGTCGCCCTTCGGATGCGACGACGAGGCACAGCGGCCGAAGGCCTCGTGGGCAGCGGTCTGGAACGAGGTCGACTCGGTGGCGAAGGTCTTCGGGGTCGCGAACCGGGCGAGCGCGCTGCGCAGGCAGCAGCAGGAGAGCCTCGACAGGCTCAGGGCGACAGGCGCCGGCAAGGGACTGCGCGTCCTCTGGTATGACTCCGGCAGGAAGACGCCCTTCATCGGAGCCGGCCACGGCGGTCCGCAGCTGATCATCGACGCGGTCGGCGCGACGAATGCCTTCGCCAACCTGCCCGGCAACTGGGCGGACGGCAACTGGGAGGAGATCGTCGCCGCCGACCCTGACGTGATCGTCCTCGCCGACGCGAGCTGGGACACGGCCAAGGGCAAGATCGCCTACCTGGAAAGGGATCCCGTCCTCTCCCAGCTACGCGCGGTGAGACAGCACCGCTTCGTGGTCATCCCGTTCTTCGAGTCGACCCCGGGCGTGGCCCTCATGGACGGCGCCGTGTCGGTGTCGAGACAGCTGCGCGAACTCGTCGCAAGGAGGTGAGGGCGGCGCTGGATCGGTATGTCGTCGTGGCCGTCGCCCTTCTCATCCTGGCGGCGGTCATGGCGACGGCACTCGGCATCGGCGCGGTGCACGTTCCCGTGGATCGCGTCCTGGCCGTGGTCGCTCGGCGCTGTGGTCTGGGCGACCACGGTGTGAGCCTGCTCGAGGACCAGATCGTCTGGCAGCTGCGAATGCCGCGCGTCCTCGGGGCGGCCGGGGTCGGCGCCGGGCTGGCAGTCTGTGGAGCGGTGCTGCAGTCGCTGACCCGCAACGATCTCGCGGATCCCTACCTGCTGGGCATCTCCAGCGGCGCCTCCGTCGGGGCGGTCACCGTGCTCGTCTTCGGAGTCTCCTTCGTCGGCCTCGCAGGAGCCACCGCGGTCGCCGTGGCGGCGTTCGTGGGAGCGCTCGGCGCGCTCTTCGTGGTCCTGGTGCTGGCGTCGGGGCGAGGAGGCACCCTCCCGCCGGCACGGACCGTCCTCGCCGGCGTGGCGGTCGGTCAGGCCTGCGCCGCGTACACATCGTTCGTGGTGATCGCCAGGGGCGATCAGAGCGCGGCCCGGCGGGTACTGGACTGGACGCTCGGTTCGGTCGCCGGCGTGCGGTGGGGTTCGTCCGTCGTACTCGCGGTGGTCGCGCTCGTCGCGGTCGTCGGTACGACGGCGGTGGCCGGGCGCCTGGACGCCTTCGCCTTCGGCGAGGACTCGGCGCGCTCACTCGGCATCGACGTGACCCGCACTCGGTGGATGCTGATGGTGGGCACGGCGCTCGTGACGGCCGTGCTGGTCTCCTACGTCGGGGCGATCGGCTTCGTGGGTCTCGTCGTGCCCCACATGGTGCGGATCGTGACCGGCCCGCGACACCGCGTCCTGGTGCCGGTGTGCGCTCTGGTCGGGGCGACCTTCCTGGTCGCCGCGGACACGGTGGCGCGCAGCGTCGTCGCCGACCAGGAGATCCCGATCGGGGTGGTCACGGGTGTGGTCGGGGCGCCCTTCTTCGCCTGGCTGCTGCGGCGCGGACGGGCCGAGTCATGAGTCCGCGACAGGAGTGCGCGGGGTTGCGCGCTGACCGGGTCTCCTGGTCGGTGAGTGGGCGCCGGATCCTCGACGAGGTGTCGCTGGAGTGCGGGCCGGGAACCGTCACCGGCGTGATCGGACCCAATGGTTCAGGCAAGACCACCCTGCTCCGGGTGCTCGCGGGCCTGCGGCGGCCGACCTCCGGGAGCGTCGAGATCGGGAACGACGACCTGCACCGGTTGAACGCCCGTGAGCGGGCTCGTCTGGTCGCGCTCGTGGAGCAGGGGGCCACCACCGACCTGGAACTGCGGGTCCGTGACGTGATCGGGCTCGGCCGCACCCCCCACGGATCCCGCTGGCGTACCGGCATGGACGCGCGCGACGAGGTGGTCGTCGCGACCGCGATGGATGCCGCCGATGTCGCGCATCTGGCCGATCGTCCCTGGCAGAGCCTGTCGGGCGGGGAGCGGCAGCGCACTCACCTCGCGCGTGCTCTCGCCCAGCAGCCCAGGATCCTCCTTCTCGACGAGCCGACCAATCACCTGGATCTGCAGCACCAGCTCGACTTCCTCGGCCGGGTCCGCCGGCTCGCGCTGACCACCGTGGCGGCGCTGCACGACCTCGAGCTCGCGGCCGCCTTCTGCGATCGCCTGGTGGTCATCCAAGACGGTCGATTGGTCGCCTCGGGACCGGTCGCGGAGGTGCTGACCACGCCGATGATCGCCGGGGTGTACGGCGTCGATGCGGCCGTTGGCGCCCACCCGGTGCATCCGCGCCCGCACGTGCGCTGGAACGGCGTGATCAGCGCGGAGTGCTGAACCCCGTGCCGAGCCAGGTGAGGGCGTCATCCACGGTGTGCACGGTGGTCACTCGGTCCGCCGGCTCGGGTCGCCGTACCACGACCACGGGTACGCCCAGCTCGGCGGCGGCCTGCATCTTCGGCCAGGTGTAGCTGCCACCGGAGTCCTTGGTGACCAGCACATCGGCGCGATGCGAGCCGATCAGATCGAGCTCGCCGGACAACGTGTAGGGGCCGCGGCTGGTGAGCAGTGCCCATGTCGGCGGCACCGGCACCTCGGGTACGTCGACCACGCGTGCCAGCACGGCACGATCGCGCAGTGCCGGGACGAACCTGACCAGCTCCTGACGACCCACCGTGAGGAAGGGGCGGATGCCGAGCGAGGCCGCGGTGGCGGCGGCCTCCTCGTGGTCGACCACGTAGTGCCAGGCCGGATCCGGAGCCCAGGTCGGCCGCTCCAGCCGGAGCAGGGGGATGTCGGTACATGCGGCCGCGGCATGCGCACTCATTCCGGTGGCGAAGGGGTGCGTTGCGTCGATCACGGCGTCGTAGTCGACGAGCGCGGCGCGTAGCCCTGGCACGCCGCCGAAGCCGCCGATACGCACCTTTCCGACGGGCAGGCGCGGACGGGCCACGCGTCCGGCGAGCGAGCTGGTCACGTCGATGCCCTCGTCGACGAGCCGGGCGGCCAGGTCGCGCGCCTCACTCGTACCGCCGAGGATCAGCACCCTGGTGGCGGTGACGGGGCGCCTGTGTGGGCCGGTCACGATGGCGCCCGGAGCAGATAGATGTCCATGACCCATCCAGCGGTGGCCTTCGCACGGGCGCGCGCCTCCGCGAGCCCACCGAGCACCGTTCCGACTCGCCCGGCGACGAGCTCCTCCGACGGCGTGCCGAGGTTGGCGCCCCACCAGATCTGCCAGTCCTCCAGGCCGCCCAGCTCCAGGAAGCCGCTGAGGTAGACGACCAGATTGGTCTGCCCGGCATCGATGTCGGCGCGCAACCGGCGGGCCGTGGTGATGTGCACGGGCTGCCCCACGGAGTGCAGCACGATCTTGTGGCGGGCCGCCAGGAGCTGCGGAGCGGAGATGCCGGGCAGCACGTCCCAGTCGTCGCCGAGCTGCGAGACGATCCGGATCGGCGAGTCGTAGAGCGCCGGATCGCCCCACACCAGGAAGCCGACCGTCCCGCCGCGTGCCTCGATCACCTCGCGGTACGCCGTCACCCGCGCCTGGTGCCAGTCCGCGACCGCCGTGACATAGCCGCCGTCGCCGACCGGTTCGCGATCTCGTTCGGGGTCCCGGACCGCGACCAGTTCGACGCCGTACTGCTCGCAGATGACGCGACGTACCGCCAGCAGATCGTCCTCCTCGCTCTTCGATGCCGCGATCACGTAGTCGCACCCGCGCAGCGCCTGCGCCACCTCGGGAGTGACGTGCTGCGGGCCCATGCCGAAGCCGAGGACGCGGATCATCGATCGCGATCCTCCAGGTCGCCCTCGACCTCCAGGTAGACGTCCTGCATCGCGGCGATCACCTCGGGGTCGGGCTCGGCCCACAGCCCACGCTGAGCGGCCTCGTGTAGTCGCTCAACGATGCCACGCAAGGCCCAGGGATTGGAGCGTCGCAGGAATTCCTGGTTGGTCTCGTCGAGCACGTACTCATGGGCGAGCCTGTCGTACATCCAGTCGTGTACGACGCCCGCGGTCGCATCGAAGCCGAACAGGTAGTCCACGGTGGCGGCGAGCTCGAAGGCGCCCTTGTAGCCGTGGCGCTGCATCGCGGAGATCCAACGCGGGTTCACCACGCGCGCCCGGAAGACACGGGCGGTCTCTTCGGCCAGGCTCCGGGTCCGGATCGCGTCCGGCGAGGTCGAGTCGCCGACGTACGCCCTGGGCTCGTGGCCGGTGAGCGCGCGGATCGTGGCCACCATGCCGCCGTGGTACTGGAAGTAGTCGTCGGAGTCGGCGATGTCGTGTTCGGCCGAGTCGATGTTCTTCGCGGCCACCTGGATGCGCCTGTAGTTGGCGCGCATGTCGTCGGCGGCAGGAGCGCCGTCAAGGCCCCGCCCATAGGCGAAGCCGCCCCATGCGGTGTAGACCTCGGCGAGGTCCTTGTCGTCGTGCCAGTTGCGCGATTCGACGACCTGCAGGATGCCGGCGCCGTACGAACCCGGCTTGGAGCCGAAGATCCGCGTGGTCGCCCGGCGGATGTCGCCGTGCTCGGCCAGATCCGCGGCCGTGTGGGCCGACACGTTGTTCTGGTCGTCGGGTTCGTCGAGCTCGGCGACCATTCGCACGGCGTCGTCGAGCATCGCGACCACGTGGGGGAAGGCATCGCGGAAGAAGCCGGAGATGCGTACGGTCACGTCGATGCGCGGACGGCCGAGCTCCTCGAGGGGTATGACCTGGAGGCTGCTGACCCGCCGCGAGGCCTCGTCCCAGACGGGTCGCACGCCGAGCAGCGCGAGGACCTCGGCGACGTCGTCGCCGCTGGTCCGCATGGCGCTGGTGCCCCAGACGCTCAGGCCGACGCTGGTCGGATAGGCGCCGGTCTCGTCGAGGTGGCGTTGCAGCAGTGAATCGGCCATCGCCTGGCCGGTCTCCCAGGCCAGCCGCGAGGGCACCGCGCGCGGATCGACCGTGTAGAAGTTGCGACCCGTCGGCAGCACATTGACCAGGCCACGCAGGGGAGAGCCCGAGGGTCCGGCCGGAACGTAGCCGCCGGCGAGAGCATGGACCACCGCGTCGAGCTCGTCGGAGGTGCGGGCGAGCCGGGGCACCACCTCAGTGGCCGCGAAGGTCAGCACCTGCTGCACCCCCGGGTCGTCGTGGAGCGTGGGTACGACGCGGACATCCCAGTCGGCCCTCTCCATGGCCTCGATCAGCTCACGCGCACGCGACTCGGTCTCGTCGACGGCGGCCAGCTGCTGGTCCTGCTTGAGCCCGAGCGCCGTCCGCAGGCCGGGTACGGCGTTGCCGACACCGCCCCACATCTGTCCTGCCCGCAGGATCGACAGCACCAGATTGACCCGGGCCCCACCGGTCGGGGCGTCGCCGAGCACGTGCAGGCCGTCGCGGATCTGGGCGTCCTTGATCTCGCACAGCCAGCCGTCGACGTGCAGCAGGAAGTCGTCGAAGTCCTCGTCCCCGGGACGCTCGTCCAGACCGAGATCGCGGTGCATCTCGGCAGCGTGCATGAGCTGCCAGATCTCGCCCCGGACGGCCGGCAGCTTCGCTGGGTCCATCGCCGCGATGTTGGCGTGCTCGTCCATGAGCTGCTCGAGGCGGGCGATGTCGCCGTAGGACTCGGCACGCGCCATCGGAGGCACCAGGTGATCGACGATCGTCGCGTGCGCCCGCCGCTTGGCCTGGGCGCCCTCGCCGGGGTCATTGACCAGGAAGGGGTAGATCAACGGCATGTCGGCGATCGCCGCGTCGGTGCCGCATCTGGCCGAGAGTGCCGCGTTCTTGCCCGGCAGCCACTCCATCGAGCCGTGCTTGCCGAGGTGGATCACCGCGTGCGCGCCGAAGCCTCCCGACTCCACAGGCGCCCGCAGCCAGCGATAGGCGGCCAGGTAGTGGTGGCTCGGCACCAGGTCGGGGTCGTGATAGATCGCCACCGGGTTCTCACCGAATCCGCGCGGGGGCTGGATCAGGATCACCACATTGCCGGCCCGAAGGGTCGCCAGCACGAGTTCGCCGGCGTCGTTCACGAAGAGGCTGCCCGGTGGCTCGCCCCAGGCGGTGACCATCTCCTCGCGCAGCGACGCGGGAAGGTCGGCGGTCCAGGCGTCGTACTGGCTCCTGGTGATCCGCACGTGCGCGTCGGTCAGCTGGGTGGCGGTCAGCCACTCCTCGTCCTGGCCACCGGCGGCGATCAGCGCGTGGATGAGCGCGTCACCGGCCTCGGTGTCATCGGCGAGGTCGAGCCCCGGGATCGCCCCCGGCTCCCCGAGGTCGTAGCCCTCCGCCCGGAGCCGGCGGAGCAGGCGTACGGCAGACACCGGGGTGTCGAGGCCGACGGCGTTGCCGATCCGGGAGTGTTTCGTCGGGTACGCCGACAACACCACCGCGACATGCTTGTCCGGGTTCGCGATGTGTCGCAGGCGGGCGTGGTTGACCGCGATCCGGGCCAGCCGCTCGGTGCGCTCGGGATCGGCGATATAGCGGGGGAGTCCATCGGGGTCGATCTCCTTGAAGGAGAAGGGCACCGTGATGATCCGGCCGTCGAACTCGGGGATCGCGATCTGGTTGGCCGAGTCCAGCGGTGTGACGCCCTCGTCGTTGGCCTCCCACTCGGCCCGGCTGCTGGTCAGGCACAGTCCTTGCAGGACGGGGATGTCCAGGGCGGCCAGCCGCTCCACGTCCCATGACTCGTCATCGCCGCCCGCGCTCGCCCCCGCGGGCACACTGCCCCCGGCGGCGAGCACGGTCACCACGAGAGCATCGAGCGTGCCCAGGGCGTCGTAGAGGTCGTCGGGCGCGGACCGGAGCGACCCCGCATGGATCGGGACCCCGACCGCTTCGCCCGTCGCGCTGATCGCGTCCGCGAGCGCGTGCGCGAAGGCGGCGTTCCCGCTGACCTCGTGGGCGCGGTAGTACAGGACGCCGACCTGTGGCACTGCCACGCGTTCGTTGTGGTCTTCGTGTGGGGCCACCCCGAGACCCCATGCCGGCACGGCGGCCGGTGGTGCGAAGCCCTCGCCGGTGAGCAGAACGGTGTCGGAGAGGAAGGCGTGCAGCTGGGCCAGGTTCGCCGGCCCGCCCTCGGCGAGATAGCGGTGCGCCTCGACCGCGACGCCGAGGGGAACGGTCGACAGCTCCATCAGCTCGGCACTGGGCTGTTGCTCGCCGCCGAGGATCACCAGGGGAGTGCCAGCGCGACGTACCTCCTCGAGGCCCGGCCACAGGTCATGGGGTGAGCCGAGCAGCCGTACGACGATGAGGTCGGCCCCCTCGACCGCGGCCGCCAGATCGGCATCGGAGGAGCGGCTGGGATTGCGCCACGTGTACGACGCTCCGCTGGTGCGCGCCGAGAGCAGGTCGGTGTCGGATGTGGACAGCAGGGTGATCTGCGTCTGGTTCTGGGCAGCCATCGGCGGCTTCCTCCTCCGGGGTTCGCGCCCCGTCGTGCGGTCGGAATCACCCGTGGCCGGTGTCTGGCTGCGCCCGGCCGCATGGTCGGACTTTCACAGTGGCGGAACCGCCCCGGAGTGTGCTCTTGCGAGCGGGCACCGGGTTCCCGTCCACGAGTGGCTAGAGCTTACGTGAGCGCCGGCGCGTCGCCGACCCGGGCCTCAATCGCGGGGGAGTACGACCGTGAATGTCGTGTCGCCCGGTTTCGAGTCCAGCTCGACCCGGCCGCGGTGGGCCGCCGCGATCGCCGAGACCAGTGACAGGCCGAGGCCGGCGCCGCCGGAGGCCCGGG
>Ga0206353_11843211_pt1 | contig 9986 bp, 5 predicted proteins | sample DielMetaTC5am4_FD_146436 | JGI IMG/M metagenome (GOLD analysis project Ga0206353, IMG submission 146436) | Corn rhizosphere microbial communities from Kellogg Biological Station, Michigan, USA - Diel MetaT C5am-4 (Metagenome Metatranscriptome)... | ecosystem: Host-associated > Plants > Roots >...
CCAACTGAGCTACACCCGCGTGGGAAGGCCGGCGACCTAGGCGACGGTCCCGGGACTGTCAAGCAAGCGCGGGGCCGTTCCGCAGGGTCGCTGGCTAGTCCACGTCCTCCTCGTGGGGCGGTCCGGTCAGGGTGCCCTCCTCGAACAGGAATCCGGCGATGTCGGGGCGGCCGGCCGCGTCGAGGACGGTCTTCATGATGATCAGCAACGGCACCGCGAGCAGCGCCCCGGTCGTCCCCCACACCCACGCCCAGAAGCTCAGCGAGAGGAGGATGAGGAGCGGGTTGATGGTGAGGCGGCGGCCGACGAACATCGGCGTGATCAGGTTCGATTCGACGAGGTGTATGCCGACGAAGCACAAGGCCGGAAGGAAGGCGTACCAGGGCTCGTTGAAGGTCATCAGGCCGCCCAGCGACAGCAGCACCGCCGAGGCGATCGGCCCGAGATAGGGGATGTAATTGAGCACGGCGGCGATCCCGCCCCACATCAAGGGCGTCGGCATGTCGAGCAGCCACAGCACCAGGGCGACGACCAGGCCGAGCGCGATGTTCACGAGGGTGATGGTGCCGAGATAGGTCGAGGTCGAATCGACCATCTGCTGGATCGCCCGGGCGGTGGTCATCGCCCCCTCGAAGCTGCCCCGGCCGGTGATGGTGTGGCGGCGCATCCGGGTCCAGCCGGACAGGAAGAAGAAGATCACCAGTACGGCGAAGAACATCTGCACCGCCGCCAGCGGCGCCGAGGTGGCGATGATGTCGAGCAGCGAATTGGGGCTCTCCACCGCCACCGTGCGCGGCGCGTGGCGGGCGCTTCCGAACTGGCGGACGAGATCGTCGATGAATCGCTGGAACTGCGAATAGAGCTTCATCGCCGGCGCCAGGGTCTCGCGGATCCGGCCGATCCGCTCGGGGAGCAGGCGCACCCAGTCGGTCGCCGGAAGAACGATCGAGGCGACGGCGATGTTGGCGATGGCGAGGAAGACGACGACGCAGCTGAAGGCGGCGAGCGTCGAGGGAAGGCCGCGCCGCTCCAGCCATTCGAGCATCGGCACCAAAGCGATGGCGATCACCAAAGCGGCGGTGACCGGAAGGAAGAATTCGGCCCCCGCGCGAAGCGCGAAGGGGATGGCGAGGATCAGCCCCGCCCCGGCGATCAGGACGATCGCGGCGAGCAGCCGGTCGCGGCGGAAGGCCGTGCTGACGACCTCGGGCGGCGGCGGCGACTTGGCCGGCGGCGCGGGCGCTTCCGCGGCCGGGCGGGCCTCCGTGGGATCCAGCCGTCTCACCCGTAATAATCCTCGCCCATCGGCAACCCTCTATTAGCTTCACTCGAAAAGACGCCGTTAACCAATTCTTAGCTCCCTCGCCCGCATTAGCATCCCGACAAAGCTCGTGGGGAGCAAGGAATGCTGTATCAGGTCCGGCGTGCCGGTTCACCGGCGCGTGCAAGAAAGATGATGCTTATCGCGGCCGCCGCGGGAGCGTTCGGCTATGCCGGCGCCGCCCAGGCCGCGGGCACGCCCGCCGGCACCGACATCGTCAACACCGCCCACGCGACCTACGATCAGCCCAACGGCACGCCCGCCACGGTCGATTCGAACACCGTCACCATCAAGGTCGACGAGCTTCTCGACGTCACCGTCGCGTGGCGCGACCCGGCCGACGTCGCCACCTCCCCCGGCGCGACCGGCCAGGTGCTGAGCTTCACCGTCACCAACGCCGGCAACGGCCACGAGGCCTTCGCCCTGAACACCGTCCAGGGCGCCGGCGACGATTTCGACCCCAATGTCACCTCGCTCGTCCTCGATACCAACGGCAACGGCGCCTACGACCCCGGAGTCGACACCGCCTACGTCCCGGGCTCGAACGACCCGGTGCTGGCGCCGGACGGCGCGATCGTCGTCTTCGTCCTCTCGACCATCCCGCCGGGCGCGGCCGACGGCAATCGCGGCCGGATCGACCTCACCGCCACGTCCAAGACCGGCACCGGAACGCCCGGCACCACCTTCTCGGGCGCGGGCGAGGGCGGCGGCAACGCCGTCGTCGGCCTGACCACCGCCAAAGGCCAGCACGAAGGCTGGTACGCCGTCCGCAAGGCGAGCCTCGCCTTCGTCAAGTCGGCGACCGTCGCCGACCCGTTCGGCGGCGCGACCCAGGGCCCGGGCTCGATCATCACCTATACCCTGACCGCCACCGTGACCGGCACCGGAAGCCTCGCCAACGTCGCCGTCACCGACCCGATCCCCACGGGCACCACCTACAAGGCCGGAAGCATCACCCTCGATGCCGCTCCCCTCACCGACGCGGCCGACGCCGACGCTGGGAGCTTCACCGGCTCCGGAATCGCCGTCGGCCTCGGCACGATGGCCTCCGGCACCAGCAAGACCATCAAGTTCCAGGTCAAGATCGACTGAGGAAGGAAGTTGTGATGAAGCGTTTGATTGCCCTGTTCGCCCTCGTCGCTCCGGTCGCGGCCCTCGCCGCCGACAATGTGACGCTCTCCAGCCACGCCTTCGTCGAGAAGGTGAAGCCGGGACCGAACGGCAAGCCGGTCACCGTGCTCGAGGAGCCGAAGCTGGTGACCCCGGGCGAGAAGCTCGTCTTCGAATTGAGCTACCGCAACCAGGGCGCCCAGCCGGCGACCGGCTTCGTCATCACCGACCCGATACCCTCGGCGGTGACCTTCGCCGGGGCCGTGAGCCCCGGCGCGGTCTATTCGGTCGATGGCGGCCGGACCTGGGGTCCGCTCGCCGCGCTTCGGGTCGCCACCGCGAACGGCGCAAGCCGCCCGGCGACGGCGGCCGACGTCACCACCGTCCGCTGGAGCTTCCCGGCCATCCCGGCCGGGGCCGGCGGCAAAGTCAGCTTCCGAGGCGTCGTCAAATAGCCTCGACCCCGCATTGGGCGCCGGCGGGGGGATATGGCGCCCGGAACGAAGACAAGGATTGATGCCATGACCAGGACTCAGCGATTGCTAGCGTCCGCCAGCGTGCTGGCCGCCGCGTCGATCACGGCGTCCCCCGCCTTCGCGGCCGGGACGACGTCGGGAACGACCATCACCAACACCGTCACCCTCACCTACAACGTGGGCACGGTCGCCCAGACCCCGGTCAACGCCAGCGACAGCTTCCTCGTCGACCGGAAGGTGAGCTTCACCGTCTCCGAGGTCGGATCGGCGACGACCAGCGTCTCGCCCGGCGAGACCAATGTCGTGACGACCTTCCAGGTGACCAACAGCTCGAACGCGACGATCGACGTCGCGCTCGCGGCGGGCCAGCTGTCGGGCGGGACCACCACCCATGGCGGCACCGACGATTTCGACGTCACCGGGGTGAAGATCTACACCGACTCAAACAATAGCGGCGGCTTCGACGCCGGCGACACGCAGATCACCTATCTCGACCAGCTCGCCGCCGATTCGTCGAAGACGGTGTACATCGTCGCCGCGGTTCCGCAGGGCCGCTCGACGGGCGACGTCGCCGGTGTCAAGCTGACCGGCACCGCGTCGGAAGCGACCGCCGCCGGCTCGCTCGGAGCGACGATCACCGCCTCCAGCGGCGCCAACGTCGCCAACCAGGTCGATACCGTCCTCGCCGAAGCCAATACCGCCAACGGCAACACCGCCTATGACGGTATCGACTTCGCGTTCGACGATTATACCGTGCTCGCCGCCGCGCTCACCGTCACCAAGACGAGCCGAGTGGTCAGCGATCCGGTGAACGGGGCGACCAACCCGAAGGCGATACCCGGCGCAACGGTCGAATATTGCATCGCCGTCGCCAACGGCTCGGGCGGCGCCGCCGCCACCAACATCCAGGTGTCCGACACTCTGCCGGCCCAGACGCAAATCGTCGCCGGCTCGATCAAGGTGGACGGCACGGTGACCGGGTCGACCTGCAACTCCGACGGCACGGCCGGCGGCAGCGAGTCGGGCGGGGTGGTGACAGCTTCGCTCAGCAACGTCGCTGCCGGCTCCACCCGGACGCTCGTCTTCAGGGTCACGGTCAACTAAGGACCGAGCGGAGAGGGCGGCCGCGGGTGCGCAAGGCACCGGGCCCCCTCCCCCGACCAGCCATGGGCCGTTCCACCCGTCTTGCCGGGGCGATTGCTGTCGCCCTGCTGCCGGCGCTCGCCGCCCTACACGCGCCCGCGCGCGCGTGGGGCGCCCCCGCGCCCGAGCAGCGCACCGTCTCCAACGTCGCCACCATCCAGTGGGACGAGGGCGGCGCCCGGCTGAGCAAGGCCTCGAACCAGGTCGACATCGCGGTCGCCGCGCCGCCGGCCAAATCCTATTCGCTCACCGCCTACCGCTTCGCCGCCGGCGGCAGCCTGTCGGTCAACGTGCCGGCCCCGCGGTGCGTCGCGGCGGGCGGCACCCCCGCTCCGCTCGCCGCCGCCTGGCAGGGCGTTTCGCTCGCCCCGGCGACCCTCGCTCCCGCCACCGAAATCCACGCCGGCGAGCCGCTACTGATCGTTCTCGATTATGCCGACGGCAATCGCGATCCGGGCGCCGTCGAGAGCGTCACCGCCACCGTCACCGCCCAGAGCGGCGACCGCGAGACTCTGACCGTCTACGAGACCGGCCCCGACACGAGCCGCTTCGCCGGCTACATCCAGACCGTCGCGGCGCCTCCCCCCGGCGTCAGCGGCGATTGCCGGCTGGCGGTCGCGGCCGGCGACAAGGTCGTGATCCAGAGCCTTCGCTCGGGCGGCCAGACGCTCGGAAGCATTTCGGTCGACGTGCTCATCGATCCGTTCGGAATCGCCTTCGACAGCGTCGACTCGAAGCCGGTCGACGGCACCCGCATCACCCTCGTCGACGCCGCCACCGGCCAGCCCGCGACGGTGTTCGGCAACGACGGCACCTCCGCCTACCCGGCGACGATCGTCACCGGCGGCTCCGTCCACGACGGCTCCGGCAACCTCTACACCTTCCCGGCCGGCGAATATCGCTTCCCGTTCGTCCGCCCCGGCACCTACCGGCTGCAGGTCGAGCCGGCGCGGCCCTACGCCGCGCCCTCGGTCCGGACGCCCGCCGATCTGGCCGCGCTGAAGCGGCCGGACGGCCAGCCTTTCACCCTTGCCCCCGCTTCCTACGGCGGCACCATCACCCTCTCCGACCCGGCGCCGGTGCGGATCGACGTCCCGCTCGATCCACCGGCCGCGCCGATCGCCCTGGTCAAGTCCGCCTCGGTCCGCGACGCCGGCCCGGGCGATCTCGTCTCCTACCAGGTCGACGTCCGCAATCCCGACGCCCACCTGGCGACCGGCAAGCTGATTGTCAGCGACCGCTTCGGCGCCGCGATGCGGCTTCGCGCCGGCACCCTCCGGGTCGACGGCGCCCCCGTGCAGGCGACCGTCGCCGCCGACGGCACCGCCTTCGACCTCGCTTTGCCGCCGCTCGCCCCCGGCGCGGTCGCCCACCTCCGCTACGCCCTCGAGGTCCGCGCCGACGCCAGGGAAGGCGATTCCGTCAACCGGGCGAGCGCCCATGACGACCGCGGCCATTCGAGCAACGACGCCGACGCGGCGGTTCGGATCCACCGCGACCAGATTTCGAGCCGCCTCACCATCGAGGGCCGGGTGGTGGACGGCGCCTGCGGAGTCGAGGGCCGCGGCATCGCCGGGGTCCGGGTCATGCTCGAGGACGGCAGCTACGCCGTCACCGATCCCGACGGCCGCTACCATTTCGAGGGCATCGTCCCCGGCACCCACGTCGTCCAGGTCGACGACGCGACCCTGCCGGCCGATCGCGCGCTCACCGACTGCGCCCGCGACACGCGTTCGGGCGGCCGCGCCTTCTCGCGCTTCGTCGAGGGCGAGGGCGGGGCCCTGAAGCGGGTCGATTTCCACGCCGTTCCGAGCGCGCCTCGCTCCGCCCCGGCCGCCGCCGCCGCCCGCCATCCGGAAATCCCCACCGACGCGGCCGCCGCCGGCGCCGAGCGCGACTGGTTCGCCGGCCAGGAGCCGGGAGTCGCCTGGCTGTTCCCGGAGGTCGATCACAATCCCCGCGCGCCGGTCGTTCGGGTCGCCATCAAGCACCTCCCGGGCCAGAGCGTAAAGCTGATCAGCGGCGGCCGGCCGGTCGACGCGGTCGCCTTCGACGGCACCCGCAAGAACGAGGCGGGCACGATCGCGGTCAGCCTGTGGCGTGCCATCCCGCTCTCCGACGGCGCCACCGGCTTCACCGCCGAGGTTCGGAACGCCGACGGCAGCCTCGCCCAGACCCTCTCCCGGACCGTCCATTACGGTTCGAGCCCGATGCAGGCCGAGCTGCTTCGCGACCGCTCGGTGCTGGTCGCCGACGGAGTCACTCGCCCGGTCATCGCCGTCCGCCTCACCGACCGCGACGGCCGCCCGGTCCGCCACGGCCTGGTCGGCGACTTCGAGCTTCCCTCGCCTTACTATCCGGCGGTCGAGGCCGACGCCCAGCAGGCCCGCCAGCTCGCCGGCCTCGAGCGCGCCCGCCCCTTCTGGCGGGTCCAGGGCGACGACGGAGTCGCCTATGTCGAGCTCGAGCCGACCACCGCCTCGGGCAGCGTCAGCCTTCGCTTCAACTTCAAGGAAGGAACCGCGGTCCGCGAGCAGCGGATCGAGGCCTGGCTCGACCCGGGCCAGCGGCCCTGGACGATCGTCGGCCTCGCCGAAGGGACGGTCGGCTACAACCGCCTTAGCGGCCGCATGGAAGGCCTCGCCGGCGAGAAGGACAAGGTTCTGACCGACGGCCGCCTCGCCCTCTACGCCAAGGGCCGGATCCTCGGCAAATGGCTGATGACGCTGTCCTACGACAGCGACAAGAAGGCCGACGACACCCGCTTCGGCGGCACCATCGATCCGCGCGCTTACTACACCGTCTATGCCGATCGCTCCGAGCGCCGCTACGACGCCGCCTCGGTCCGCAAGCTCTACCTGAAGCTCGAGCGGCCGCAATTCTACGCTCTGTTCGGCGACTATGAGACCGGCATCGACGAGCCGCAGCTCGCCCGCTACGTCCGCGCCTTCAACGGCGCCAAGGCGGAATATCGCTCGAAGCGCGTGTCCGCGACCGCCTTCGCCGCCGACGCTCCGACCACCCACCGCCGCGACGACATCCAGGGCAACGGCCTCACCGGCCCCTATGCGCTCGGCAGCCGGGACATCCTCGCCAATTCGGAGCGGGTGACGATCGAGGTCCGCGATCGCCTGCGCTCGGACCGCATCGTCGACAGCCGCCTCTTGATCCGCCATTCGGATTACGAGATCGACTATCGCTCGGGCATCCTCACTTTCAGGGAACCGATCCTCAGCCGTACTTCGGACCTCGACCCGCAGTTCATCGTCGCCGAATATGAGGTGGACGGGGTGGCGCGCCGCACCTTGAACGCCGGCGCCCGCGCCACCTGGCGGAGCGCCGACGGCAAGCTTCAGGTCGGCGCCACCGCGATCCACGACAGCGACGAGCGCCAGTCGACCAACCTCGGCGGCGCCGACCTGCGCTATCGGCCCAACGCCTCGACCGAGATCCGCGCCGAGGCGGCGGTCAGCGACAACCGCGCCAAGCCGGGCAGCGCTGCCCCCTCGGGCGGAACCGCCGCCGCCTGGCTGGTCGAGGCCGAGCATCACGGCTCGCGCTACGATCTGCTCGCCTACGCCCGCCAGCAGGACAAGGGTTTCGGAGTCGGCCAGCTGAGCGGGGTCGAGGCCGGCACCCGCAAGTTCGGCTTCGACGGCCGGATCAAGTTCAACGACCGCCTGTCGCTGACCGCCAGCGCCTGGCTGGAGGATTATCTCGCCAGCGACGCCCGCCGCATCGCCGGCCGGGCGCTTCTCGAATATCGCTCGAACGGCTTCACCGGCCGCGCCGGTCTGACCTTCGCGGACGACCGGCTCGAGGACGGCCGAACCGCGCGTTCCACGATCCTCCAGCTCGGCGCAACCAAGCGCTTCTTCAGCAACAAGCTGGAGCTCGACGCCCAGACCGAGATCCCGCTCGACAAGGCGGAGAGCGTCGACTTCCCGGCCCGCCACCGGGTGAGCGCCCGCTATGCCGTCTCGAATTCGGTCTCGCTCGTCGCCGGCTACGAGATCGCCGACGGCGAGCATGTCGACGCGCGCACCGCCCGAATCGGCTTGGACATGCAGCCCTGGGCCGGGGCGCACATCACGCTGAGCGGCAACCAGCAGGATATCGCCGAATACGGGCCGCGCAGCTTCGCCGCCTTTGGCCTCTCCCAGTCGCTGACCTTCGGCAAGCATTGGTCGGTCGACCTGTCGCTCGATTCGAACAAGACCCTGGGCGGGATCGATCCGGCGCGGGTGCTGAACCCGCTCCATCCGGTGGCGAGCGGTGGCTTCGTCGGCGGCAGCGGCCTCGGCGAGGACTTCACCGCGGCCACCGCCGGCGCCACCTACCGCTCGGGCCTGTGGACGATCACCGGCCGCGCCGAATATCGCGACGGCGAGGCTGACAATCGCTACGGCTTCACCGCTGGCTTCATCCGCCAATTGGGCGAGGGCAGCGCGGTCGGCGGCGCGTTCAACTGGTTCACCGCCAAAGCCGCCGGCGGCGCCGAGACCCGTACCGCCAATCTGCAGCTGAGCTGGGCCCACCGCCCCGCCGGAAGCGACTTCACCTGGCTCGAGAAATTGGAGCTTCGCGAGGATCAGGTGACCGGCGCCGTCGCCGGCGCGCCCGGCCCGCTCGACACGATGACGGTCACCGGCGACCTGCGCTCGCGCCGCCTCGTCAACAGCCTTTCGCTCAATTACTCGCCGAGCGACCGCCAGGAGATCACGGTCTTCTGGGGCTCGCGCTACGCCTCCGACAAGGTGGAGAGCGACGACGTCGCCGGCTGGAGCAACGTCGTCGGCGCGGACTGGCGCTTCGACCTTTCGGACTCGGTCGACATCGGCCTCGGCGCCAATTTGCGTGAGGGCATCGGCGGCCGCTCCTTCGCCTGGTCGGCCGGGCCGTCGATCGGTCTCAGGCCTTTCGACAATGGCTGGATCTCGATCGGCTGGAACGTCGTCGGCTTCCACGACCGCGACTTCGAGGATTCCCGCTACACGCGCAGCGGCCCCTACGTGACGATGCGCTTCAAGTTCGACCAGTCGACGCTCGCCGGGCTCGGCATAAGCGGCCGGTGATGCGCGCTCTCGCCGCCTTCGCCGCTTTGTTGCTGGCGCTGGTCGCCGCCCCCGCCTCGGCGGCAGTGACGTTCCAGCTGCGCACCGGCAATTCGACGACCAACGCCCAGTCGATGCCGATCGACAGCAACAATTGCGCCGCCGCCGGGCCGCGCGCCATGTATGTCGGCGGAATCGTCACCAACACCGGCGCGACGACCGTCACCAACATCGTCGCGACGATGGGCGGCCTCGGCAGCGGCTTCTTCCTCGCCGGCGGCCAGGCGGCCGGCCAGACTCTAGGCGCGCTCGGCGCCGGCCAGAGCACCGGAGTCTACTGGTTCGTCGGCTATGGCTGCACCGTCAACGCGAACTCGACGCCGACCGTGACGATCACGTCGAGCACCACGACCATCGCGCCCCAGCTCAGCCTCACCGCCCGAAGCGCGATAAGCGCCAATGCCGGCGGCAACGTCCTCTCCTCGACCCTCGGCCCGGGCGCCGTGGTCGGCCAGACCATTTATTTCGACGCCGCCTACGATTTCGGCGGCTCGCTGGTCGGCGACGAATTCTTCCTCCAGCCGTCGGGCGGACAGACGTTCAACGCGGCCTGCTTCCGCCTGGTCGGCACCAATATCCTGGCGAGCAACATCACGCCGATCACCGTCGGCACCGCCAACCAGCTCTATTTCGTCCAGACGGCCAAGCAGTCCGGCAACGGCTACGACGTCACCGTCCGCTACTTCTTCGAATATCAGTGCGCCGGCACCTCGACGACGGCGCGGCCCTACGCGGTCGAGACGTCGGGCAACACCAACATCAAATATACCGGCAATTTCGACGGCGCGGGCTCGATCTCGATCTCGTTCCCCGGCGCAACCA
>Ga0206353_10888252_pt1 | contig 9972 bp, 11 predicted proteins | sample DielMetaTC5am4_FD_146436 | JGI IMG/M metagenome (GOLD analysis project Ga0206353, IMG submission 146436) | Corn rhizosphere microbial communities from Kellogg Biological Station, Michigan, USA - Diel MetaT C5am-4 (Metagenome Metatranscriptome)... | ecosystem: Host-associated > Plants > Roots >...
CCGCCGACCACGCGCAAGGAGGCCTACCGGCGGATGCGGGAGACGCAGGCCGCCGGTCGCGGCGCCGCCCGCGCCGGCGCCGCCCGCGGCGACGAGGCCTACCTGCCCGCGCGTGACCGCGGTCCCGAGCGGCGGCTGGTCCGCAACGTCGTGGACTCCCGGCGCAACGTCGGGAGCATCTTCATGATCATCGCCGTGCTGCTGCTGGCGTCCTACGCCGTCCCCAGCGCCGCGGTGCGGTCGTACATGTTCGCGGCGTGGTTCGGTTTCTTCATCCTCGTCGTCATCGACTCGTTCGTGCTCGCCCGCAAGATCCGCAAGGCCGTGACCGAGCGCTTCCCCGACACGAAGGTCAAGATGCGCGGGCTGACGTGGTACGGGATCAGCCGGTCGACGATGATCCGCCGCTGGCGCTTCCCCAAGGCCGAGATCGCCCTCAACGCGGAAGTCTGACGAAGGACCCCCTGCCCACTCGCAAGCTCGCGGTGGGCCCCTGCCGGGGGCCGACGGGCTCGGGTCAGCGGCGCGTCTAGCGTTGACATACGTGGAGTACAGACGACTCGGCCGTTCCGGCCTGACCATCTCCGAGATCGCTTACGGCAACTGGCTCACCCATGGCAGCCAGGTCGAGGAGGACGCCGCGCAGGCCTGCGTGCGGGCCGCCCTCGACGCCGGGATCACGACCTTCGACACCGCCGACGTCTACGCCGGCACCAAGGCCGAGTCCGTGCTCGGCCGAGCCCTCGCCGGCCAGCGCCGGGAGGGCCTGGAGATCTTCACCAAGGTCTTCTGGCCGACCGGGCCGGGGAAGAACGACCGCGGCCTGTCCCGCAAGCACATCATCGAGAGCTGCCACGCCTCGCTGAAGCGGCTGCAGACCGACTACGTCGACCTCTACCAGGCGCACCGCTACGACAGCACCACGCCGCTCGAGGAGACGATGATCGCCTTCGCCGACCTGGTGCGCGCCGGCAAGGCGCTCTACATCGGCGTCTCCGAGTGGCCGGCCGAGGACATCGCCGCCGCCGCCGAACTGGCCCGCGACCTGAAGATCCAGCTGATCAGCAGCCAGCCGCAGTACTCGATGCTGTGGCGGGTCATCGAGGAGAAGGTGATCCCGACCAGCCGCGAGCACGGCATCTCGCAGATCGTCTGGTCGCCGCTCGCGCAGGGCATCCTCACCGGCAAGTACCAGCCGGGCCAGCAGCCTCCCGCGGACAGCCGCGGCGGGCACGCCACGGCGGGCGGCTTCATGAAGGAGTACCTGACCGACGAGGTGCTCACCCGAGTGCAGCAGCTCCGCCCGATCGCCGACGAGCTCGGCCTGTCCATGGCCCAGCTCGCGGTCGCCTGGGTGCTGCAGAACGACAACGTCGCCGCCGCGATCATCGGCGCCACGCGGCCCGAGCAGGTGAAGGACAACGTCCAGGCGGCCGGGGTGACGCTCGACGCCGGGGTGATGAAGCGGATCGATGACGCGCTCGGCGACGTCGTCGAGCGCGACCCCGCCCAGACCCAGCGCGTCTGAGGCACCGGAGTCGTTCGAGCGCGGTTCCCGCGCTCGAACGACTCCGCTCATGTAGCGGCGAGGCCCATCGGGCCATAGACCTCGTTCTCGCCGTCGAACAAGGTCACGGTGGCCACGCCCCGGGCCAGCAGCTCGCGCCAGTTCTCCCCCAGCCACGACTCCGCATCGCTCTGGTTGTCGGCTTCGGCCACGGTCACGCCCACGGACGACGGATCGACGGCCGCGCCGGACGGGTCCTCGAGGCGCCAGTGCCAGCTCATGTCCGGTGAGGTTAGTGGCCGCGGAATCGAACGGGTGAGGCTGCCCTCGCCGGGGCGCCGACGTCGGTTACTCCTGATCATTCCGGGGCATGCACCGGCGCGACGCAGCCGAACGACCGAGCCGGAGGAGCGATGAGCGACCCCGTCCAGGGCGCCACCCGCGTGGAGACGCCGCCGCCCGACCCCAAGGGCACCTCCACCGGCGAGCTCATCGGGCAGCTGACCGACCAGGTCACCCGCCTGGTCCGCGACGAGGTACGGCTCGCACAGGCCGAGGTGACCCAGAAGGCGAAGCGCCTGGGCATCGGCGCCGGGCTGCTCGGCGGCGCAGGTGTCATGGCCCTGCTCGGCATCACCGCACTGCTGGTGGCGCTCATCTTCGGGATCGCGACCTCGGGCCTGCCGGGCTGGGCCGCGGCGCTGATCGTCGCCGCGGGGCTGTTCCTCCTCGCCGGCGTGCTGGCGCTGCTGGGCAAGAAGGAGACCCAGGGCGCGACGCCGCCGCTGCCCACCGAGGCGATCGCCAGCGTGCAGGCCGACATCGCCACCGTGAAGGAGGGGATATCCCGGTGAGCTCGTCGAGCGCCGGGCACTCCGGGGTGCCCGAGGTCAACGGGCCGTCGGACCCGGAGGCGATCCAGGCCGACATCACGGCCACCCGCGAGCAGCTGGGTCGCACCCTCGACGAGCTCAGCCACCGGCTGGACGTCCCGGCCCGGGCCAAGGAGCGTGTCGAGCGGATCCGCGGGACGGCGCTCGACGTCTACCTGAAGAACCCGCCGGCGGTGCTGGCCGGAGGGCTGGCGCTGGTCGCCATGATGGTCGGCGTCGTGATCATGCGCAGGAGGCGCACGTCGTCGAGGAGGACACGGTGAGCAAGGGCGCGAAGCTGGCCTACCGGCCGATCGGTCTGCTGGGCGGGATCCTGGCCGGGGTCGTCTCCGGCACGATCTTCAAGCAGGTCTGGAAACGGGTCGCGGACGCCGACGACGCCCCGGACGCGTTGCAGAGCGAGTACAGCATCCGCGAGGTGGTGCTCGCCGCCGCCATCCAGGGGGCGATCTTCGCGGCGACGAAGGCCGCCATCGACCGCCTGGGGGCCCAGGGTTTCACCAAGCTCACCGGCTCCTGGCCGGGCGACTGAGCCGGCCCGCCCGGCTTCTTCCCCTCCGGAGACGACCGTGCCTCGGGTGACCGACGACGCCGAACCGCCCGCCCTCCCCGACGAGCGGACCCTGCCGGGCGTCACGGCGGGCAAGCCGACCGAGATCCCGGCCGCCGGCTGGAAGCAGATCGTCAGGCGCGCCTGGGCCGAGAACAAGGCCGACAACATGCCGATCATCGCCGGCGGGGTCGCGTTCTTCGGCTTCCTCGCGATGTTCCCGGCGCTGATCGCGATGATCTCGATCTACGGCCTGGTGGCCTCCCCCGCGACGGTGACCCGCCAGGTCGACGAGCTCTCGAAGTCGCTGCCGAGGAGCGCGCACGAGCTGATCGCCGAGCAGCTGCGCACCCTGACCAGCCACTCCGGCGGTGCGCTGACCATCGGCCTGGTCGTGTCGATCCTCGTCGCGCTGTGGAGCGCGTCCGGCGGGGTGGGCAACCTGATCACCGCGGTCAACGTGGCCTACGACGAGGAGGAGACCCGCGGGTTCGTCCGCCTGCGGCTGACCTCGCTCGCGCTGACCCTCGGCGCGATCGTGTTCGTGCTGATCACCTTCGGCCTCGTCGCCGTCGTCCCCGCCGTCCTCGATGCGCTGCCGCTGGGGGTGCTCGGCGCCGTCCTGGCGCAGGTGATCCGCTGGGTGCTGCTGCTGGCCGTGATGGCCGGCTCCCTGGCCGTGCTCTACCGGGTGGCCCCGGATCGGGACGCGCCGCGGTTCCGCTGGGTGAGCCTGGGCTCGGTCGTGGTGACCGTCGCCTGGGCGATCGTGAGCCTTGCGTTCAGTTTCTACGTGAACAACTTCGGCTCCTACGACAAGACCTACGGCGCGATCGCCGGCGTCATCGTCCTGATGCTCTGGCTGTACCTCACCTGCTTCCTGGTGCTGCTCGGTGCGGAGATCAACGCCGAGACCGAGCACCAGACCGCACGGGACACCACCGAGGGGGAGCCGCTGCCGATGGGACGGCGCAACGCCACGATGGCCGACACGCTGCCCGACCCGCCCGAGCCGGGCGCCGAGCGGGCCGATGCCTCTGTCAGCTGATCGGGGGGACGGCGCGGCGCGGGCCGTTCCGGATTGCCGCCCCCGTCCACGGGGTATCGCTGCCCCGCCAACGAGACAGCACCCCGGCCGCTCCCCCGACCGGCGCGGGCCTGCCCGAACGGAGCCCTCCAGTGAGCAGTGACAGCAGCGGCGGCGGCGGGACCAAGCAGAAGCTCGAGAAGGTCGACACCTACCAGCAGCAGCACAAGGCGATGGCGATCCCGATCGCCGTCTTCAAGAAGTTCAGCGAGGACCAGTCGACCAACCTGGCCAGCATGATCGCCTTCTGGGCGTTCTTCTCGATCTTCCCGCTGCTGCTGGTGCTGGTCACGCTGCTGGGCTTCTTGCTGCCGGCGGACACGAAGACCAGCGTGCTGCACCAGGTCGCGGAGTACTTCCCGCTGCTGAACACGTCCTCGATCAGCGGCCTGACCGGCTCCTGGTGGGCGCTGATCATCGGCATCGTGACCGCGCTGTGGAGCGGCTCGGCCGTCGTCCGCACCACCCAGCAGGCGTTCAACTCGGTCTGGGAGATCCCCATCCACCAGCGGCCGAAGCTGGTGGAGCAGGTGCTGCGCAGCATCTTCGTGCTGGCCACCATCGGTGTCGGCCTGGTGCTCAGCGTGTTCATCACCGGCTTCGTGTCGGGTGCGAGCAACACACTGCACCTGGCGTGGTTCGGCCACGTGATCGGCTACCTGATCGCGATCGCCCTCGACATCGGCCTGTTCATCGCCGCGTTCCGGATGCTCACCGACCGCGACCTCTCGACCCGCGACGTGCTGCCCGGCGCGCTGCTCTCCGGCGTCGTGTTCTGGATCCTGCAGTCGCTGTCCTCGCTGATCATCAGCCACTACCTGAGCAACGCGCAGTCGACGTACGGCACCTTCGCGACCGTGATCACGATGCTCTGGTGGTTCTACATCACCAGCATCGTGACGCTGCTGGGTGCGCAGCTCAACGTCGTCCTCAAGGAACGGCTGTACCCGCGCGGGCTGGTCGACGCCCCGGACACCGAGGCCGACCACCGGCTCTACGACAACTACGCCAAGGAGCGCACCTACGACGAGGGCGAGCAGGTGCACACCAGCTTCGCGGAGAAGAAGTCCTGACCCCGCCGGCCCGGGCCGGACGGTCCCCGGCCCGGGTCAGCGCACGTGGGAGGGCACGAACGGCGGGCGGACGACGCCGACCGCCTCCCGCCGGCCGCGGACGTCGACCAGCAGTTCGCCGTCCTCGGCGGCGCCGGCCGCGGTGTCGAGCAGCGCGAGCGCGATGCCGGTGCGCAGCGTCGGGGAGAACGTGCCGCTGGTGACCTCGCCGACCTGGGCGCCGTCGCCGTCCAGCACGGCCATGCCCGGCCGGGGGATGCCGCGCCCGGAGGCCTTGAGCCCCCACAGGAGCCGGGCCGGTCCCGCCTCCTTCTCCGCGAGCAGCGCCTCCCTGCCCCAGAAGGCCGGCTTCTTCCAGCCCACCGCCCAGCCGGCCCGCGCCTGGACGGGGCTGATCTGCCGCGACAGCTCGTGGCCGTGCAGCGGGTAGCCCATCTCGGTGCGCAGGGTGTCGCGCGCGCCCAGCCCGCACGGCCGGAGGCCGGCCGCCTCGCCGGCCCGCAGCAGTTCGTCCCACATCTCGGCGGCCCGGTCGGCCTCGACCAGCAGCTCGTAGCCGTGCTCGCCGGTGTAGCCGGTGCGGCAGACCGTGACGTCACCGGCGGTGAACGACATGTAGTCCAGCTCGGCCGGGAGCCCGACGGCGGCCAGCACCTCCGGGGACCGCGGGCCCTGGACGGCCAGCACGGCGACCTGCTCGTGCCGGTCGGTCACCGTGACGCCCTCGGGCGCGGCGGCCTCGATCCGGCCGAGCACCTCGGCGGCGTTGGCGGCGTTCGGGACGAGCAGCACGTCGTCGTCGGCGTGCAGGTAGACGATCAGATCGTCGACCACGCCGCCGGCGTCCGGGTCGCCGTCCGGGAGGCAGCACAGCGTGTACTGCGCCTGGCCGGGGCCGATCCGGCCGAGGTCGTTGGTCAGCGACTCGTTGATCAGCGCCGCCGCGCCCGCGCCGCGCACGGTTCCGGTGCCGAGGTGCGAGACGTCGAACAGGCCGACCGCCGTCCGGACGGCGGTGTGTTCGGCGAGCACGCCCCCGCCGGCGTACTCGATGGGCATCGACCAGCCGCTGAAGTCGGCGAGCTTGGCGCCGGCCGCGACGTGCCGGTCGTGCAGGGGCGAGAGTCGAGGGCTCACGGTTGAGCACGCTATCCAGGCGCCGGTGGTCCCGTGCAGGCTCCCGTCGCGAGCGTGCGAGCGGAGGGGGCAGGGGGCCCTCCTAGGATCGGCCCGTGCCGCCGACCATCACCGCCACCGACCGTCCCCTCGAGAAGCTCCCCGGCGACGCCGTCGTCGTCGGCGTCGGCAAGGGCCCCGACGGGTTCCTGCCCACCCCCGGCGCGGAGGCGGTGGACCGGCTGCTCGGCGGCCGGCTGCTGCCGGCGCTGGCCGACCTGGGCGCCAAGGGCACCGAGGACGAGGTGACCCGGGTGGCGACCTTCGGCCAGGGCCCGTTCCCCGTCGTCGCCGCGGCCGGGCTGGGCGCGCCGGAGAACGGCACCTTCTCCCCCGAGGCGGTGCGCCGCGCCGCCGGTGCGGCCAGCCGGGCCCTGACCGGCCGCGGGGCGGTGGTGACCCTGCTGGCCGCGGTCGGCGGCGCCCCCGACGCCGCGCGGTTGCACGCCGTCGGCGAGGGGTCGCTGCTCGGCAGCTACGAGTTCACCGCGTACAAGAGCACGCTGCGGGCCGACCGGCCGGCACCGCCGCGCTCGTTCACCGTCGTCGTCCCCGACGCCGCCGGCGCGGAGGGGCCGCTGCGCCGGGCCCGCGCCGTCGCCGACGCGGTCGCCCTGGTCCGCGACCTGGTCAACACCCCACCCAACGACCTCTACCCGGCCGAGTTGGCTGAGCGCGGTGCCGCGGCGGGCAAGAAGCTGGGGCTCTCGGTCGAGATCCTCGACGAGAACGACCTCGCCGCCGGCGGCTACGGCGGCATCCTCGCCGTGGGCGGCGGTTCGGCGCGCAAGCCGCGGCTGCTCCGGCTGACCTACGCCGGCAAGCAGTCCCGCCGGAAGATCGCCCTGGTCGGCAAGGGGATCACCTTCGACAGCGGTGGCCTGTCGATCAAGCCCGCGCTGCACATGGAGAACATGAAGAGCGACATGGCCGGCGCCGCCGCCATGATCGCCACCGTGTGTCTCGTGGCCGACCTGGCGCTCCCCGTCGAGGTGACCGCGACCGTGCCGATCGCCGAGAACCTGCCCGGCGGCGGCGCCTACCGGCCGGCGGACATCATCACGTTCCGCAACGGCAAGAAGGCCGAGATCACCAACACCGACGCCGAGGGCCGCGTCGTCCTGGCCGACGCGATCGCCCGCGCCGCCGAGGACCGGCCGGACTACCTGCTGGAGACCTCCACGCTGACCGGCGCCCAGACGGTGGCGCTGGGCGGCCGGACGGCCGGCGTGATGGGCAGCGACGAGCTCCGCGACACCGTGGTCGCCGCCGGCCGGAGCTGCGGCGAGGGCATGTGGCCGATGCCGCTGCCGCCGGAGCTGCGCAAGGGCATCGACTCGACGTTCGCGGACTTCGTCAACGCCAACCCCGACCGGCTGGGCGGCATGCTCGTCGGCGGCCACTTCCTCGCCGAGTTCGTGCCGGGCGGGCTGTCCTGGGCGCACATCGACATCGCCGGCCCCGGCTACAACACCGGCGCGCCGTGGGGCTACACGACCAAGGGCGGCACCGGCGTCCCCGTGCGCACCCTCCTCGCCACCATCGAGACCCTCATCACCGACAGGTGACGTGCTGGAACGGCCACCGTCAGGGCCTCGGCGCGAGCTTGCGAGTGCTGGGGGGACGGTGGTCCTTCCTCAGGCCAGGCGGTTGGCGGTTTGCTTCGCTGTCCAGTCGCGCATGCGCTGGGGGTAGCCGGTGACCTGGGCGTCGTAGACGGGGATCCCGAGGTCCTGCTGCAGCCGCCGCGCCATGTCCGGTCCCGCGACGCGCCGACGGGTCCATTCGCCGTCACCCGCCACGAGCACGATCGTGGTCTCGGTGACGGCGGTACGCGGCTCGACGTAGCCCTCCACGCCGCGGCGGGTGGCGACGAACTGCTCCAGGTGCGCCAGGTCGGCCTGCTCCGAGGCGCGGTCCAGGGTGCCCCGCCGTCCCCCTCCGGCCGCCGACCGCAACCGGTCGAACAGACCCATGCCGATCCTCCTGTCCTCCCCCCGTCGCGATGTATTGCCAGCCCAACGGAGCATCCGGACGGCACGTTCCCGTGAGTGGCAGGATGAGCACGGACCCAGGCCCCGCCCGACCGGCGGGGCCGCAGCACGGATCTGAGGAGTTGCCGTGAGTTCACCCACGTCCCCCGCCGACCTGGTCATCCTCGGTGGTGGCTCGGGTGGCTACGCAGCGGCGCTGCGCGCGACCGAGCTCGGCATGTCGGTCGTGCTCATCGAGCGGGACAAGGTCGGGGGCACCTGCCTGCACCGCGGCTGCATCCCCACCAAGGCCCTGCTGCACAGCGGCGAGATCGCCGACTACGCCCGCGAGGGCGAGCAGTTCGGCGTCAAGACCTCGCTGGCCGGTATCGACATGGACGGCGTGAACGCCTACAAGGACGGCGTCGTCTCGAAGATGCACAAGGGCCTGCAGGGCCTGATCAAGGCGCACAAGATCGAGTACGTCGAGGGTGAGGGCCGGCTGGTCTCGCCCACCGCGGTGCAGGTCGGCGACCGCACGTACGAGGGCCGGCACGTCATCCTGGCGACCGGGTCCTACGCCCGCAGCCTGCCGGGCATCGAGATCGACGGCACCCGGGTCATCACCAGCGATCACGCGCTCCAGCTGGACCGGGTACCCAGCTCGGTGATCATCCTCGGCGGCGGCGTCATCGGCTGCGAGTTCGCCAGCGTCTGGAAGTCCTTCGGCGCCGACGTCACGATCGTCGAGGCGCTGCCCCACCTGGTGCCGCTGGAGGACGAGTCGTCGTCCAAGCTGCTGGAGCGCGCCTTCCGCCGTCGCAAGATCGATTTCTCCGTCGGCAGCCGGGTCTCCGGGGTGCAGACCACCGAGAACGGCGTGCGCGTCGACCTCGAGAACGGCAAGAACTACGAGGCCGAACTGGTCCTCGTCGCCGTCGGCCGCGGGCCGGTCAGCCAGGGCCTCGGCTACGAGGAGGCCGGCGTCGCGATGGACCGCGGCTTCGTCCTCGTCGACGAGTACTGCCAGACCAACGTGCCGACCATCTCCGCCGTCGGCGACCTCATTCCCACCCTGCAGCTCGCCCACGTCGGGTTCGGCGAGGGCATCCTCGTCGCCGAGCGGCTGGCCGGGCTGCCCGTCGTGCCGATCGACTACGCCGGCGTGCCGCGGATCACCTACTCCGAGCCCGAGGTCGCCTCCGTCGGGCTGACCGAGGCGCAGGCCAAGGAGAAGTACGGCGAGCTCGAGACCGCCACCTACGACCTGGCCGGCAACGGCCGCGCGCAGATCCTCAAGACCGCCGGCGCCGTGAAGCTCATCCGGGTCGCCAACGGCGGGCCGGTCGTGGGCGTGCACATGGTCGGCAGCCGGGTCGGCGACCTCATCGCGGAGGCGCAGCTGATCTACAACTGGGAGGCCCTGCCCGAAGAGGTCGCCCAGCTGATCCACCCGCACCCGACGCTGTCGGAGGCGGTCGGCGAGGCCGCCCTCGTCCTGGCCGGCAAGCCGCTGCACGCGCACAGCTGACCGGCCGCACCACCGCTCCACTCCCCCCACCGCCCGCCAGCACGAAGGAGCACTGCCTCGATGCCGACGTCCGTCACCATGCCCGCCCTGGGCGAGAGCGTCACCGAGGGCACGGTCACCCGCTGGCTCAAGCAGGAGGGCGAGCAGGTCGAGGTCGACGAGCCCCTGCTCGAGGTGTCGAC